>Ga0268264_10000138_pt1 | contig 172597 bp, 158 predicted proteins | sample KBSSwiS32_FD_190357 | JGI IMG/M metagenome (GOLD analysis project Ga0268264, IMG submission 190357) | Switchgrass rhizosphere microbial communities from Kellogg Biological Station, Michigan, USA - KBS Switchgrass S3-2 (SPAdes) (version 2) | ecosystem: Host-associated > Plants > Roots >... | reverse complement strand
CCACAACCGAGAGCACCTCGACCTCGTCGCCGCCGAACTCAACGGCCGACCCCGCAAAACCCTCGAATGGAAGACTCCAGCAGAAGCGCTCAACGAACTGCTGTTGCGATGACCGACTGAATCCGCCCAACCAGAACCTACAGATGATCAAGGGGCGGGCAGGCAAAGGAGGCGGGCTAGGGCGTACAGGTCGGGCTGGGGCTCGGAGACGGGGGCGAACCAGACGTCGACGACGAACCGGCCGGCGGCGTAGTCGAGCCCGAGACCGGTGGCGTCGAGGACGAGGCCGGCGTCGTGCACTGAGGCAGCTTCTTGGCCACCGCCACCGTCAACGTGATCTTGGTGTTCTTGTCGTACCAGATTCCCGGAGTCGGATCGACGGACATCACCTGCCCGACCTTGAAACCGTCCTGCACCTCACTGTCCTGGGACACGACCTGCGCGAAGCCAAGCTGATTCAGCTTGACCTTGGCGGCGGCGAACGTTTGCTTGCTTACATCGGGAAGCTGAAGCTTGCCGTTGGCAACCTGCAGGGTGACCTTGCTCCCCGGCGTCGCGGACTGGAACGCCTCCGGATCCTGCGTGAGCACCTGCTCCGGGGTCAGCGGACTGTTCGCCTCCTTGCGGACCGGCTGCAATCCGACCGAACGCAATGCTGCCGCCGCTTGGTCATAGCTCTGCCCAACGACAGGCGGAACCTGGACGGGCGCCGGCCCGGAGTACACCGTGAAGCTCACCGGCTTGCTCGGATCTACGGCGGTGCCCGCCGCCGGGTCCTGCGTGCAGACCTTGCCCACGACCGGATTCGGCAACGGAGCGGCGTCCCCGCCCGCGCTGCACGGGCCCGCGCTCTTCTCGTGCGGCGTCGTGAAGGTCAGACCGGCTTCGCGCAAACGACCTTCGGCCGCGGTCGGATCCAGTCCGACGAGCGACTCGACCGACACCAGCTGTGGGCTGTGCGGCTTCTTGTTGCCGTTGATGATCGCCCAGCCGGCGACTCCGATTACCAGCAGCAGTGCGACGATGACGGCCGTCCAGATCAAGGCACCCTTGCCCCGCCGGACGTCCTGTTCGTCGTCGTACACAGGGGTGAAAACACCGTCGCGAGCAGGCACCGTCGGGCGAGCCGCGATCAGCTGCGTACGTTCGGCATCAGTCATCACCGCTTCGGCTTCTACCGGCTGACCTGCGATCGCGCGCTGCAGGTCGGTCCGCATCTCGCCGGCCGTCTGATAGCGGTTCAAAGGGTTCTTGGCCAACGCCTTCATCACGATCGAGTCCAGCGCCTTGGGTACGGCCGGGTTCACCGAGGAAGGGATCTGCGGGTTCTCGCGCACGTGCTGGTATGCCACAGCGACCGGGGAGTCTCCGTTGAAAGGCGGATGCCCGGCCACGAGTTCGTAGAGCAGACAGCCCGTCGAGTACACATCCGAGCGAGCATCGACCGATTCTCCACGGGCCTGTTCGGGCGAAAGATACTGCGCCGTACCGATCACTGAGGACGAGGACGTGACGGTGGCCGCTCCGTCGGCGATTGCCCGGGCGATGCCGAAGTCCATCACCTTGATCGCCCCGGCATTGGTGATCATCACGTTGCCGGGTTTGATGTCGCGGTGGATGATTCCCGAGCGGTGCGAGAAGTCGAGCGCTGAACAGACCTCGGCCGTGATCTCCATGGCTCGCCGTGGCGGCAGCTGACCCTCGGCCTTCAAGACGTCGCGCAACGTCCGGCCCTCGACGAATTCCATGACGATGTAGGGCATGACGCCCTCGGGCCCGGTGTCCTCACCGGTGTCGTACACGGCGACGATGGCCGGGTGATTCAGGCCGGCCGCCGCCTGTGCTTCACGCCGGAATCGGTTCTGGAACGACGGATCCCGGGCGAGGTCGGCCCGCAACAGCTTGACGGCCACGTCGCGTCCGAGTCGCACGTCCTTGCCGCGGTGGACCTCGGCCATGCCGCCATAGCCGAGCACTTCACCGATCTCGTACCGACCACCGACCACGCGCTGGGACGTCATGAACCGCTCTCTTCGTTCATCAGGGCTTCAAAATTCCGATTGAGGTGAGATAGGCCTTCATTACGGCCTGTGCGACGGGAGCCGCGGCCAACCCTCCAGTTGTCTCATTGCCGGCCACGCCTCCGTTCTCGATGATTACCGCTACCGCAATCTTGGGGTTATCAGCCGGGGAAAAGCCGGAAAACCACGCGTGCGGCGGATTTACATAACTGCCGTCGACTCGTTGCGGGCCGTTATCGGCGGTTCCGGTCTTGCCGGCGACCTTCACTCCGGGGATCTGCGCAGCGGCTCCGGTGCCGTTGGCCACGACGCTCTGCATCATTTGGTTGAGCTGGTCGGCCTCGGTTGTGGACATGACTTCGCTCATCATGGTCGGCTGGGTGCGGTCCAGAGTTTCCAGGTTCGGAGCCTGCTCCTCGGCCACCAGATAAGGAGTCATCAGTTCGCCGCGATTGGCTACGGCCGCCGAAATCATCGCCGCCTGCAGCGGAGTCACCCGCACGTCACGTTGTCCGATGCTCGACTGGGCCAAAGCCGCTTGATCAGGAATCGGCCCCAGCGATGAGCCGGCGACTCGCACCGGCACCGTGAAGTCGTTGTCCTGGATGCCGAACAGCGACGCCTCGTCGCGAATCTTGGCGGTACCGAGATCCATTCCCAACTGGGCGTAGGCGGTATTGCAGGAGATGGTCAGGGCGTGTACCAAGGTGTCGGTCTTTCCGTCGGCACATTGTTCACCGTCGAAGTTGCGCAACTGGGTGGACGTGCCGGGCAGCGTGATCGCATTCACGGCCCGAATCCGGGTCTGCGGGGCGATGCCACTCTTCAGGGCAGCCGCCGAAACGATGACCTTGAAGACCGAGCCCGGTGGGTAGGTCTGTTCGAAGGCCCGGTTCAACATGGGATTGTTCTTGTCGTCGATGTATTTCGTCCACGCGGTGTGAATCGCGTCAGGATCGTGCGAACTCAGCGCGTTGGGATCAAAGGACGGCGTGCTGACCGCGGCCAGAATCGCGCCGGTCGTCGGATCGAGCGCGACGACCGCACCCCGACGGTTACCCATCGCCTGGTAGGCGGCGGCCTGAGCCTGCTTGTTGATCGTCAGCAGGACGTTGCCACCCTGCGGGTCTCGTCCGGTGAGCAGGTTAGTCAGGCGTTGGACGAACAACCGGTCGTCGTCACCGGACAGAACACCATCATCGGTGGCCTCGATGCCGGTCTTTCCGTACAGCAAGGAATTGAACCCGGTCACCGGGGCATACATCGCTCCGCCGGGATACTTGCGCAGATACATCAGCGCATCCTTGGTCGCGACGGAATTCGCAACCGGAGTGCCCTGCACGACGATCGAGCCCCGTTCGCGCTTGTACTCATCCAGCAGTACCCGGCGGTTGGCCGTGTTGTTGCGGTAGTCGGTGCCGTGGATGACCTGCACCCAGTTGAGGTTGACGACCACGGCCAGCAGCAACACCGCGACGAAGACCGTCACTCGACGGATCGGGCGGTTCATTCGGGCGCTCCGGCCGCTACCGGCACCGGTCCACTGTCGGTCGTGATCGCCGTCGGTGGCGTGTTCGGGGGACGGCGGGCAGCATCGGAGACTCGCAGCATCAGGGCCAGCAAGGCGAAGTTCGCGACCAGGGACGAGCCGCCGTAGGACAGGAACGGCGTGGTGAGCCCGGTCTCCGGAAGCAGCCTGGAGATCCCGCCGGCCACCACGAAGACCTGCAGTCCGAACGAGAAAGCCATCCCCGTGACCAATAGCTTGCCGAAGGAATCTCGCACGGCCAGAGCGGTCACGAAGCCGCGCGATATGAACAGGACGTAGATGGCCAGGATCGCAATCAGTCCGAACAGTCCCAGCTCTTCTCCGAAGGAGGAAAGGATGAAGTCCGACTTGGCCACCGGGACCAGTTCGGGACGTCCACCTCCGAGCCCGGCGCCGAACAGCCCGCCGGTGCCGAGCCCGAACAGCGACTGGCTGACCTGATAACCGGCATCCTGCAGGTAGTCGAACACGTGCAACCACACGTTCACACGCACCCGGACGTTGGCGAACAGGTGATACGACACGTAGCAGCCGCCGACGAACATCACCGCTCCGAGGACGACCCAGCTACCGCGTTCGGTGGCAACGTAGAGCAACACCACGAACAGGCCGAAGAACATCAGTGAGGTGCCGAGGTCGTGGTTGCGGACCAGCACGCCGATGCTGATCAGCCACGCCACCATCAACGGGCCGAGATCACGCCCGCGAGGCAGATCGATCCTCAGCACCCGGCGACCGGCCAGCGACAGCACATCTCGCTTGGCCACCAGGTATGCCGCGGCGAACACGGTAAGGGCAATCTTGGAGAATTCCCCGGGCTGGATGGAGAAACTGCCGAAATGAATCCAGATGCGGGCCCCGTTCACCTCGCTGTACCGGGCCGGTAACACCGCCGGCAACAGCAGGAAAAACAGGCCAAGCAGCGCCAGGGTGTAGGCGTAGCGCGCCAGCACCCGATGGTCGCGAACGACCAGCAGCACCACCAGGAAAACCGCCAATCCCAGCAGGGCCCAGACCACTTGGCTCGCGGCCGCGGCGCCGTTGTATTTCACGCCTTCCTCGGTCGCGGTTTGGGCCAGACCGAGATCGAGTCGATGGATCATGACCAGGCCAAGCCCGACCAGGACGACCGCGCACGGCAACATGATCGGGTCGGCATAGCGGGCGTAGCGCCGGATCGCGATGTGAGCCACGACCCCGATAGCCAGCACCAGCAAGCCGTAGGTCGCCACATGTGAGGTCAATCGATTGAACCGCGTGGTGTCAACGATCGCCTCGGCACAGGCAACCACGAACGCCGACAGCACGACCAGCGCCAGCTCGACCCGGCGGCGCGACTGGTATTCGATGCGGTCGGCCATCAGGGATTGTTCCGGCAGGTGACGCCCGGTTGGGGGGTCTCGGTCTGGGACGGCAAGGGCCGGAAAGTCGGCGTGTGCGTCGGCGTGGCGCTGAGTCGCGGGGTCGTCTTCGCCGTTGCTCTGGCGGTGGCCTTGGTGGTCGGCGTCGTTTGAGGTTTCGCCGTCGGGGTCGGTGTCCCGCTCGGGGTTGGTGTCCCGCTCGGGCCCGACGTCGCACCTCCCGGAGCCGACGCATCGCTCGGGCACAGCGGCAGGAGTTCATCGGCCAGTCGCTGAACGATGGCATCGGCGTCGGAGCGGTTGTTGGCGGTGATTCCGTTCTCGACCTGCGAGCGGGCCACCAGGGTCAGGTCGTCGACTTTGATCGCACTGGTGCTGATCGCCGAAAAGAGCTTGATCGGCCCGAATTCGGCGTTCACTCCGCGGAACACCGCGACCTCGCCGCCGCTACGTCCGACGTAGTACTGAGTCTGGGTCCACTGGTAGCCGGCGACGGCGGCCGCGATCAGCACGAGCACGGCCAGCATCGTCATGATGACGCGGCGCCGCTGGCGCTGAGGACGACGCACGGACGGCGGTGGCCCCTTGGGCTGGGACAGATTGGCGGCTCGCGAAGCCGGCGAGCTGATCTCTGATGTGCTGGCCGCGCTCGGATCGACAACCGCACCCCCGATGAGCGGAACGTCATCACCCATTTCCAGGTCGACGACGTCGGCGACGATGCACGTTACGTTGTCCGGTCCGCCGCCGCGCAGGGCGAGTTCGATGAGTCGGTCCGCACATTCCCGCGGGGTGCCCTGGAGCAAGGTCTCGAGCAGCGTTTCGGCTGACAGCACATCGGAAAGCCCATCCGTGCACAGCAGGTAACGGTCGCCCTTGCGGGCTTCGCGAATGGAGATGTCAGGGTCCAGTTCGGCGCCGTTCATGGCTCGCAAGATCACCGACTTGCGTGGATGATGCGACGCCTCCTCCGGGGTGAGGCGGCCGGAATCAACCAACGACTGGACGTAGGTGTCGTCGTGGGTCATCTGGCTCAGCTGTCCACCCCGTACGAGGTAAGCCCGCGAATCCCCCACGTGTACCACGGCAATCCGGGTCTCGGAGAAGCGGATCGCCGTCAGCGTCGTGCCCATGCCCTGTAGCTCGGGGTTGGTTTCGACTGCCTGGGCCAAGGCCGAGTTCGCTTCGGAGACAGTGTCGTGCAGGGTGCCGATGACGTCGGCGATCGGACGGTCCTCATCCAGCGGTTCCAGCGTCCCGATCACAATCTTGGACGCGACTTCGCCGGCGGCGTGGCCACCCATCCCGTCCGCGATGGCCAGTAACCTCGGCCCGGCATAAACCGAATCCTCGTTGTTGCCACGAACCAGACCTCGATCCGAGCGCACCGCATACCTCAAGGTGAGCGTCATCGGCTACCGGAGTTCCATGACCGTTCGCCCGATGCGAACCGGGACCCCGGCCTCAAGCGCGATCGGGTTCTCGACCTTGGACTGACCGACGTAGGTCCCGTTGGTGGACCCGAGGTCTTCCAAATACCAGACGCCGTTCGTTTCGCTGATCCGGGCGTGCCGAGTCGAGGCGTAGTCGTCGGTCAGAACGAGCGTCGAGTCATTGGCTCGTCCGATGAGAATCGGTTTACCGGACAAGGCGATCCGGGTGCCGGCCAAGCTGCCTTCGGTGACCATGAGTTGCGAGAGTGCACCCCGGCCGGGGCGGGCGACCCGGTTGTCGGCCGCCGCCTTCTTGGCCTTGCGCGGCCGCGCAGGCACCGCGACCCGCGGGCCGCCCGAGGTCCGAAGCTCGGAGCGGATGACGCGAACCATCGCATACACGAACAGCCACAGCAGCGCCAGAAAGGCGAACCGCATCAGCTGGATCGCGAGCGGTGAGGTCATCCGGTGCCCTGCTGATAGACGAGCCGGGTGTGGCCGACGCGAATCACGTCGCCGTGTTGCAACTGCTGGCTCTGGGCGGTGTGACCGTTGATCGAGGTTCCGTTCGTAGATCCCAAGTCATAGGCCACGGCCCGGTTGTCGGCGACGTGCACGTCGAGATGGCGACGTGAAACACCCTGGTCGATGAGCTGCAGATCCGTTTCCGCGCCCCGACCGACGATGTTGCTGCCAGGCTTGAGGTCGAGCGTTCGGGCAGTGCCGTCCACGATCAGCTGCGCGCGGAAAGACGGTCGCTCCGGCTGGTATGCCGGCTGGTGGCCCGCGCTTGGAGCGTGCTGCGGCTCGAACTGCGGCGCCTGGTACTGCGACGGGACCGGCACCGCAGGAGCGGGCGCCGGCATCGACATTGGCGGAGCGGACGGTGGTGCCGGCGGCGCGGCTCCGTAGGGCGAAACGTACTCACCGGGATGGCCGGGAACGACCGGCATCGACATCGAGTCATACGGCCGGCGACGAGGCGGAGCCTGCGCCTCCATCCGCGAGGCGACCCCGAAGACACCGGTATGCAGGTTGTCGTCCTGAGCCAGGTAGACCTCGATGTCGCCGATGGTGCTGAGGTTGTTCTCGTCCAGATGTTCTTGAATCAGTTCGGCCAGTGAACCGGCGAGCTGGGCCTCCCAAGGGGCGAGGCGCTCGTAATCCGACGGTCCCAATGTGACTCGGTACCGGTTCGGACACAGGACCTGCCCGTTGCCCATCACGGCCTTCTTGTCGACCGCTTCCCGCTGCAGAGCGGATCCGATCTCGACCGGCTCGACCTGGCCCTTGAACACCCGGGCGAAGGCCGAACCAACCAGACCCTCCAGCCGCCGTTCGAAACGTTGGGCGAGGCTCATCGTCGCCGGTCCTCCTCCCGCTTGTGTCGTCGGCCACGCTGGCACGCCGCATTCGGCCGCGCGCGATTTTCGCGTGAGACGTCCGCACGATGGTATCTGCGACGGGTGTGCAGCGCTCAGGCCGCCCGATGTGTCGTGATAACGTTTGGCGTCTTTCGAGACGCCCCTGGGCAAGTGGCGGAATGGCAGACGCGCACGGTTCAGGTCCGTGTGTCCGTAAGGACGTGGGGGTTCAACTCCCCCCTTGCCCACCAGCTCTTCTGAGTCCAGATTTTTGGGTCGTCCAGATTTTTGGGTCGACGGCGACGAGTCACGCGAAACGTAGGTGAGCCACGCGCTATTGCCCGTGACTCACCCGTGGATGCGTAACTGACGGGGTTGCACGCGGATGCCGCGGAATCCTGGGGAGCGCGAATGCAGTCGCCGACTCAGTCACCCCAGCGGGGCCCGGTGAGACCTCGCGTTTGAGCGTGGTGACGATTACCCAAGGACATCTACGTACACGGCATTACCTGCCGTTATTACCTGCCGTTGAAACCGGTCCACGATCACAGACCGGGACGGGGCGGTTCAGGTATGGGTTCAGATCCAGGTCACGTTGTTCATGGGCCACCTCCCACTGCTCCACGACGAAATGATGGCGAAATAATTTCGTCTCGTATTACCGCCAGATCAGGTCAAACCGGGGCTCAGATCCAGGTCACGTTGTTCATTGCGGCTGACACCCCCTTCACCTGAACCAAATTTCTGGAATACTTGCGTCACCAAACGTTGACCTCGTCGTTAGACGAGGTATCAGCCTGGGCTCCGAGAGCTCCTCCAGACGGACCATCCGTCATGGGGTACCTCCGCGCAGCTCATGCGTGCATGCCAAAATGGCTCAGCAACGCGGCACAAAAGTGTTTTTGACATTTTCGTAGCGCAGCGCAGAGACCTATCAGGCATACTCGCATCAAGAGGCTATCTGGGCATACCCATATGGCGCCTCGACCATACCGATCGCAGCCTTCGGAGACCCCGGATGACCCTCGAACCCGTCGCCGCTGACGGCTACCGGTTCCGTCATCCGATGAGGTTCGTCCAGGGCTGGAAGCTGTGGGAGCTACCAGCCAAGGCCCTCTTACTCGTGCTGGGCGTCGAGTTCGTGACCGTCGTCGCCACCGTCCGCGCGATCGCCGACTCGTCATGGAGCGGCCTGCATTTCGGCCGATTCCTGCTGATGCTCATGCTCGGCATCGCCTACTTCGAACTCACGTATCAGCTCCATCGCATGCGCAGCAGTTTCGGGCGCGACAAGCTCGTCGAACTCAACTCGGTCTGGACCTTCGCCGCGGTGATCCTGCTGCCGCTGGGCTACACGATCGGCCTGGTGATCGGGCTGTTCGCGTTTGCCGGGCTGCGTCGACGCCAGCAACGGGGGACGCCACATCGCCTCGCCTATTCCGCGGCGGTACTGGTTCTGACCGCGGTCACGGCTCACGCGGTCGCGGTCCGACTCAATCCCGGCCTGGCCGCGTTGCCCTCTGGTCCCTCGGCGGCCGGTGCGATCGCAGCCAGCGCCGCCGTCTTCATCGTGCTGAACGTGGCCCTGGTGGCTACGGTGATCTTTCTTGCGGCCGGACCGATGCCCGTCCGAGACCTGATACCGGCCAGAGACGAACTCGGTCTCGAGGTGGCGACACTCGTCCTCGGTGTGTTGACCGCCGAGATGATTCACGACCAGGTGTGGTTGACGCCGGCGGTGCTCATCCTGATGCTGCTGCTTCAGCGCAGTTCGCTGGTTGCCCAGCTTCAAGTGGCAGCGACCACGGACACCAAGACCGGACTGCTCAATGCGACGGCCTGGCAGGAGCTGGCCCAGCGGGAGCTACTACGCGCTCAACGCGACAGCTCTCCGTGCGCGGTCATGCTGCTCGACCTGGACCACTTCAAGCAGGTCAACGACACCGTCGGGCATATCTCCGGCGACCACGCGCTCAAAGCGGTGGCCGAAGCTCTGAACCGTGAGCTGCGAGGCTATGACGCGGTCGCCCGCTTCGGTGGCGAGGAGTTCGTGGTGTTCCTCAACGACCTGACCCTCCTCGATGCGCGGCAGGTGGCCGAACGCACCCTGAGCCGAATCAGGGCCGTCACGGTCAGCGGAAAAAAGCCTGGCGGCCCGCAGGTCAGCTTGACCGCGTCGATCGGCCTAGCGGCCTACCCCGACCACGGTTCGGATCTCACGGACCTCCTCGAGGCCGCCGATAGCGCTCTGTACGCAGCCAAGCGGAGCGGACGCGACCAGGTCAGCGAACCGCCCTGGGGAATCGACGAGCGAGTGAACCGGTAGCCGGCTGCGCGCTCCTACCGACAGCTGTAAGTCGTCACAGCAAGTGCACAGACATATCGCGCATGGTGAATCAATGACCGAGAGCCACCCGCCGAATCCGCCGCGGCCGGACGAAGGATCCGGAGCCACCGCAGAACCAGGCTCACCCACCTCGGCCTACGGAGCGGTCCACCCCACCGGACCGTTTTCTTTCGAGCCTCAGGGTTATCCGCAGTCGGCTTACTCGCCCTACGATCCGCCACCGTCCTATTCGGCGCCGCACAACCCGTCGGCCGGCTACCCATCTTCGGGGTATGGCGGCTACGGCGCCGGCGACTATCCAGCCGGACCGGCCACGGGGACGCCTGTGACCCAGACGTCTGAGCCGCAGCATCCGCGCGGTCGGATCAGGACCACCCTGTTCGCTGCCGTGCTCGCCGCCGTCGTCGGCGGCGGAGTCGGTGCCGGTACCGTCGCCATCGCCGACCGCAACGACCATGGGACGAACACCGGCCTGAAGATCACCAACACCACCGGGGCCCCGGCCGCCGTTCTGGACGGCACGGTCAGTGCCGCCGCCAAAACGATCCGTCCGAGTGTGGTGACGATCGATGTCACCGGCAGCCAGGAATCCGGAACCGGATCGGGCGTGATCATCCGGGACGACGGGCACATCCTCACCAACGATCATGTCGTCTCGGCCGGAGGCAGCGGCGGCAAGATCTCCGTGACGCTGTCTGACGGACGCACGGCCCCTGGGCGCGTCATCGGCCGGGACTCCTCCGATGACCTGGCCGTGCTGAAGATCGACGGCGTCGCCAACCTGACCGCGGCCACCTTCGCGAAGTCGAGCAGTCTGAGCGTCGGTCAGACCGTGGTTGCCGTCGGTGCTCCGCTGGGCCTGTCCGACACGGTGACCAGCGGCATCATCTCCAATCTGGCCCGACCGGTGCGGGCCGGTGACAACGATCAAGCCGTCTTCGAGGCCGTGCAGACCGACGCCGCCATCAACCCGGGCAACTCGGGTGGGCCGCTGGTCGACCTCAACGGCTCGGTCGTCGGTATCAACGCGGCGATCGCATCGGACAGTTCCGGCGGCGGGCTGCAGATTCCCGGCCAGCCTCAGCAACAGGCGGGAAGTATCGGCATCGGCTTCGCGATCCCCTCGGATGAGGCCAGCCGAATCGCCAGTGAATTGATCGCGACGGGAAAGGCAACCCACGCCGTCATCGGCGTAACCGTCTCCGGCGCTACGACCGACGACAGCCAGGTCGGCGTGCCGCTGGCTACCGTCACCGCGGGTGGCCCTGCAGCGAAGGCAGGCCTCAAGACCAAGGACGTGGTCACGAGAATCGACACTCAGCTCGTGCGTTCGGCGGACGCCCTGATCGCGGCAGTCCGTTCACACGCTCCAGGTGACACCGTTTCCCTGGAATACACCCGGGATGGGAAGACCCACACAGTTTCAGTGACTCTGGGTAGTTCGGACAGCTAGCCTTTTCCGCCTCCTCGCAGCCGGGTCATGGAATCGTTTTCATGGCCCGGCTGCAACCATTCTCAGGTGATGTGTGCTACGCGTTAATTAATGTTAAGTCCTCTTTGTTCGTATATATGGTCACGGTTTGATCACTTTGCGCTAGCAACTTATTGCCTGCGACGCAGAGTTCGGGCCTAGTTACTCCGTGTAGCGAAAGTGTGAAGAGGAGTAACGATGCGACGACGTCCGGTTTACAAATTAATTACATTGGGTGTGGCAATGCTGGGTGCTGCCGTCTTTGTGATACCTACGTCCGCATCGGCCGCGACCGCCCCTGGACTCGTCGCTCAAGCATCCACCAGCAACACCGCCCCGCCCAGCGATCTCGGCGCGTACGGCTGGGTGAACTACTACCGGGGACTGGCTGGGCTGAACACCGTCAGCCGCAACGCCACCCTTGAAGCGCAGGAAGGGACCCACGTCCGCTACCTGGCCGACCACTCGCTGAGCTGCGAGACGAACGTCCACGATGAGCTGACCCAACGCCTCGGCGGTTGCGGGGCGAACCGGTACGCGACCATGGCCGGCAAGGCCGCGGCCAACAACAGCAACATCGTCCGAGTGAGCACTTCAGTCACCGATCGAACGGCCGTTTCGAGCTGGATGGTCGCCGGCTTCCACGCCCTGACGATGCTGGATCCACGGCTCGCCAGCACCGGATACGCCGCCTACTTCACGCCTCATCCGACCGGCGCCAAGCCGCTGGCCTGGGACTACACCGCCGGGCTCGATGTGTACCGCGGCCGCACCGGGCAATACGCCAACTCGGTAATCGCCTTCCCTGGAGCAAACGCCGCCACCCCACTGCTGTCCTACGCGGTCGGAACGGAATCCCCCGAGCCGTTCCGGTCCGCTCTGAGCACCTCGCCCTGCCGGGCTTGGGGCAACAAGAGCGTCGTCTCAGCCCCGATCATCGTGCAATGGCCCAAGGCCGCTCGGGTTTCCTCCCAGCTGGGCAAGATTGTCGATGTCACGACCGGCGCCGCGCAGGCCACCTGCTCCCTGAACGCCGCCTCCTACGCCCGGGGGTCCCTGCCCAACCAGTTCCTCGGCGGCAGCAACGGCATCACTCAGGCGGCGCTGTACTACATGGCCACCCCGTTCGTTTCCGGTCACAAGTACGAGCTGGTGGTGGCGAACCAGGCCATCACCAAGTTCTCGGCCGGCGCGGTGCCGGCCGCTCCGACCATGTATCAGACACCTCGCGGAGCCGGAACCACGACGGTGTCCTGGAAGGACAACGCACCCGGAGTCACCAGTCACCTGGTCCAGCTGTATTCCGGACCGAACTGCAGCGGAACGCTCTTGGCCAACGGTCGCACTACCGCCATGTCGGTGACCTACACCCGACTGATTCGCGGGCACCTGTACTCGGTCCGGGCCTCGGGCGACACGGCTACCATCGGACGGTGGAGCGGTTGCTTGAACTTCACGCCGTCCTAGGCGGTTTCGCCATCCGAGTTCCGGTCCGTCTCGCCGTCGGCTGAGTCTTCAATCTCGTCGTCGGCTGAGTCTTCAATCTCGTCGTCGGCTGAGTCTTCAATCTCGTCGTCGGCTGAGTCTTCAATCTCGCCGTCGGCAACATCGTCGGGCGTCTTCGGCTTCTTACGCGAGATGACGACGGTTCCCGATTCGAGATCGATTCGACGGCCGCCTGAGGAGTCACCCACCTCTTCGCGGGTCGACTGCAGTCGCCGCTTCTCTTCGTCCATATGGCGCTTGCCAGGATTGAAGAGGGTGTCCAGTCCCCATTCGGTCATAGCCCGCAGCCTACGCCGCGACGATCATCCCGGCGCCCGATCAACAGCCACGCAGCACCGCAGCCTTCAGGTAACCGGCGCTTTGATAGACGAACTGGTATGGCCAGCGCCACCACGACGTCCGGCCCGGAGCCTCGATCATCGTGACGTCACCGTCGAAACAGCGGTTCACGATCATCCGGGCTCGCGAGATGTGGTAGCTCGAGGTCACGACCATCACCGAATGCCAGTGGTTTTCCTCGGCCAGCCGGGCGATCTCTCGGGCCTCCCCCCGGGTCGTGGCCGGGTCGGGTTCGAAGCAGACGATCCTCAGCTGCGCAAACGGATTACCGCAGGCGCTCTTGGCCCGTCGCTGGGCCTCATCCGCGATCGAGATGACGACGTTGTGGGAATAGCCCTGCTGGGCCAGGCGCAGACCCTCGTCCACTCGCCCCTGTTCATCCGGCGGCCCGAGTACCAGGATCGCGTCGACCGCCCGCGGGCGGTCGGTGCGCGGATGCATGACCACGATGTCGCAAGCGAGCACCCAGGCCACAACCAGAGCCAGGAACACCGCCAGGACCAACCGCAGCCGTCGTCGTCTGAGTTGGCCCCGCAGCACGCGCACAGCCTACGGGCTGGCCGATGTCGGTCCGATCCGTACCCTGAGAGCTATGCCAGAGCTCCCCGAGGTCGAGGCGCTGGCGGCGTTCCTGCGCGACAACGCCGCCGGTCGGGTCGTCGCCCGCAGCGACATAGCAGCCATCAACGCGGTCAAGACGTTCGATCCACCGCTCAGCGCCATGAACGGACTGACCGTCACCGGGGCCAACCGCTATGGCAAGTTTCTGGACCTCGAGATCGACGGCCTGCACCTGATCACTCACCTGTCCCGGGCCGGCTGGCTGCAGTGGCGCGAAAGCTTGCCACCGGCGCCACCTAAACCCGGCCGTGGCCCGATTGCCTTCCGGCTGCACCTGACTCCGGCTGACGACGCGGCACCGGGAAGCTCCAATTCCGGATTCGACCTCACCGAAGCCGGCACCCAAAAGCGGCTGGCGGTCTACCTCGTCCGGGACCCGCTGGACGTGCCGGGCATCGCCCGCCTGGGACCCGATGCCCTCAACATCCCACTCGAGGACTTCGCCACGCTGCTGAGTACCCAACGAGGCCACATCAAAGGGGTGCTCACCAGTCAATCGATCATCGCCGGCATCGGAAACGCCTACTCGGACGAAATCCTGCACGCCGCCAAGCTGAGCCCGTTCGCGATTGCCAGCCGACTCACCCCGGCCCAGGTCAGCGACCTGCACGCGGCCATGCGAACCCAGCTCACCGATGCCGTGGAACGCTCCGTCGGCCAACGGGCCGCGACCCTGAAATCGGAGAAGCGCAGCGGGTTCGCCGTCCACGCCCGCACCGGACTTCCATGCCCAGTGTGCGGGGACACCGTCCGCGAAGTGTCCTTCCACGACCGCTCGTTTCAGTACTGCCCGACCTGCCAGACCGGCGGCAAGGAACTCGCCGACCGGCGGCTGTCGCGGCTGGTCAAATAGGCGGTCCCGCTCAGTCCTGCTCAATGCTGTTCAGTCCTGCTCAATACTGCTCAGCCCTGCTCAGTCTTGCTCTAATACTGCTTGATCCTGCTTGATCCCGCAGGATCCGCGGATGGATCGGCCAGGTCGGTGACGAATGTTCCCCGGCGGCTCCCAGTTCGGCCACAATATGCACGTGCCGGAAAGACCGCCCATTCCTCGCAATGACCGGCCACTGGTCATTGCCCATCGAGGCGCATCCGGCGACATCGCCGAGCACACCCTCGACGCCTACGTCCAGGCCATCGACACCGGAGCTGACGGCCTGGAATGCGATGTCCGCCTGACCCGCGACGGGCACCTCGTCTGTGTGCACGACCGGACGGTGAACCGCACGTCGAATGGCCGGGGCGTCGTCAGCGAGTACGACCTGTCCAGCCTCGAGGCCCTAGATTTCGCGTCCTGGCGAAATGAGCTGCCCGCCTCGGCCGACCAACTGCTGGACCAGACATCCTATTTGGAGGGCGTCGAACCCGACCGGGTCAACTCCGAATCGAGCAAGGTGCTGACGTTGGAGCGGTTGCTGAGCATCGTCTCGGACAGTTCCCGTCCATTGCGCCTGCTGGTGGAGACCAAACATCCGACTCGTTACGGCGGGCTGGTCGAGAAGGAACTGGTGCGGATGCTGCGTCGCTTCGGGTGGGCCGGCAGCGGCGGTGTCGCCGGTGGCGGCGGCGCTGACGACCAGTCGGTGACCGTGATGAGCTTCGCGCCGATCGCGCTCCGCCGGATTCGGCTGCTGGCCCCGGCTGTTCCGCTGGTGCTGCTGATGGATCGATGGCCGCCGATCCGCCGCAACGGAACCCTGCCGACCGGAGTCTCGACCGCCGGGCCTGGCATAAATCTGCTACGAGTAGATCCGCACTACGTAGATCGAGCCCACCGGGCGGGCAACCAGGTCTACTGCTGGACGGTGGATCAGCCCCCCGATGTCAGACTCATCCAGCGACTCGGCGTGGACGCGATCATCACGAACCGTCCGTCGGCGGTTCTTCAGCAGCTGCGACCATTGAGGTGACGCTCATTTTCAGACTCGATCTCACCGAAAATGTGGCGTAGCTCAACCTCGGACCGCTCCAGGTTTAGGGGCAGGCAACTCTGGGTAAGACCCCGGCGATGAATAGTCAGTCGATGCTTGGCCGCGCGGCTCTCACGGCGGCAGCAGACGAAGGGAGCGTTGTGGGTTCGCTCTGGGTGCGACACGTGTCCGCGAGTTCGGCGGTCGTACGCGAGGCGATCCTGACGGCGCTGCTCGAAGCCGGTGCACCGGTTGACGAAGCCCACGACGGGGCGCTCATCGTCACCGAATTGTTCGGCAACGCCGTGCGTCATGCCCCCGCGCTGGCGTCCGGGCACCTGGCCGTCGAATGGAACATCGACGACTCCGGCTACCTCCTGTCGGTGACCGATGGCGGAATGCACCTGCCGGTGCGCCGCCGCGAAGCGGGAGCGTCCGACACCTCCGGACGAGGGCTGGCCATCATTGATGCGGTCGCCGACGAATGGGGCGTATCCAGTTCCGACGTCGGGACCACGGTGTGGGCTCGATGTAAGGCTTCCTCCCGCTGGCAACAGTCCGCCTAATCCCCTCCAGCCAATCGGCGTCAGCTGATCGGCGTCAGCTAATCGGGAAGCCCCGTGGTTTCAGGACGGGAGCGCGCGCATCACTCGAAGCGCAACCGACAGCGTCGCCAGGTCAACCGGGTCGCGGGCCAGAGCCTCCTGCAGGGTGCTGCGCGCGCGGTCGACGCGCTCGGAGTTGGCCGCCTCCCAATCCTGCAGGCGCTGAGTCGCCGACAGCGAGGAATCCGTGTTGCGGAGCACCGTAGTCGTCATCGCTGCCAGCGCCGCGTAGACGTCGTGGCGCATAGCGGCGCGGGCCAGGGCCGACCACCGATCATCTCGAGGCAGATCGGTGACGGCCGACAGGATGTCATCAACACTGAGCCGCTCGGACAGGGCGAAATGCAACTCCGCAACCTCGGACGCTTCCCGCTGATTGGCCACCGCGATCTCGACCACATCCAACAGCAAGAACGAGGACAACAAGGTCGAGATCTTGGACGCCAATGCCTGCGGTAATCCGTGGCCGACGAGGCGATCGATCTCGGCGTACAGATTCTCGCGTTCACGTCCGCGCAGCAGTTGCGCGACCCCAGGCGCCAACTGCGCCACGGTCGGGCCGAACCGCTCTATCTCGGCGGTCACATCGGTGATCGGGAACCGGACGTCGACGAGCCAGCGCACCGCCCGATCGATGGTCCGGCGGATCTCGCGATAGCCGATATGTTGGGCATCGGTGGGCACGACGTTGTCCAGCGCCTGCAGTTCTTTCCAGAGGGCCTCGAGTCCGAAGACCTCCCGAACCACGCTGTAGGCGCGGGTGATCTGAGCCGCGTCCGCACCGGTTTCTTCCCGGGCACGGAAGACGAAAGTCGTGCCGCCGCGATTGACCATGTCATTGACAACGTGCGTCGTGACGATCTCTCGCCGTAGCGGATGGTTGTCCAGATCGGCGTCGAACCGTTCGGCGATGGGAGTGGGAAAGTAGCTTTGCAACGCACGCCGAAACCAGCGCTCATCGGGCACCGAGGACGTCCGGATCTGCTCGGTGAGTCCTATCTTCACGTACGCGGCCAGCACCGCCAGCTCGGGGGATGTCAAGCCCTCGTGTGCCGTTTCGCGTACCGCACACTCTTTGTCGGTAGGCAGAAACTCGATCACCCGGTCCAGCTGTCCGGCCAATTCCAGCTCGCGCATCAGCCGGCGGTGCACCGACAACAGCGCCCGCGAGCCATGCCGAGCCACACCGAGCAACACGTTCTGCTCGTAGTTGTCACGCAACACCAGTTCACTGACTTCCGCGGTTTGCTCGGCCAGCAACTCGTTGCGCTCGGCCATATTCAACTCACCATTGGCGATCGCGCGGTCGAGGAGAATCTTGATGTTGACTTCGTGATCGGAGGTGTCGACCCCGGCGGAGTTGTCGATGGCATCGGTGTTGATCCGGCCGCCGGCCCGCGCGTACTCGATCCGACCCCGCTGGGTGAATCCGAGGTTGCCGCCCTCGCCGACCACTCTGCACCTGAGCTCCGCACCGTCGGCACGCAGGGCGTCATTCGCCTTGTCGCCCGCGTCCGAAGCCGTCTCGGTGGACGCCTTGACGTAGGTGCCGATTCCGCCGTTCCACAACAAGTCCACCGGGGCGGTCAGGATCGCATGGATCAGCGCCGCCGGGGCCATCGATGTCGCGCCACCGGCGATCCCCAGAGCCTGCGCCGCCTCGACACTGACGGCGATCGACTTGGCCGTCCGGGGGAATACCGCACCACCGGCACTGATCAACGACTTGTCGTAGTCATCCCAACTGGAGCGCGGCAGCTCGAACAGCCGACGGCGCTCAGCGAAGGAGGTCGCCGGATCGGGATTCGGGTCCAGGAAAATATGCCGATGGTCGAAGGCGGCCACCAACCGGGTCTGCTCGGACAGCAACATGCCGTTGCCGAAGACATCGCCGGACATGTCACCGATGCCGACACAGGTGAACTGTTCGCGTTGGCAGTCCACGCCCAACTCGCGGAAGTGGTACTTCACCGACTCCCACGCCCCGCGGGCAGTGATGCCCATCGCCTTATGGTCATAGCCCACCGAGCCACCTGAGGCGAACGCGTCGCCCAACCAGAATCCACGTTGCACCGCGATCCCGTTGGCGATATCGCTGAACGTCGCGGTGCCCTTGTCCGCGGCCACCACCAGGTACGGGTCGTCACCGTCATAGCAGCGGGTCAACGGCGGTTTGGCCACGTATTGCTGGCCATTGGCGTCGCGACGGTAGTTGTCGGTCAGCTCCAGCAGCGAGGTGACAAACACCTTGTAACAGGCGATCCCCTCGGCCAGCCAGGCGTCGCGATCCACGGCCGGCTCGGGCAATTGCTTGGCCACGAATCCGCCCTTGGACCCCACTGGCACGATGACCGCGTTCTTCACCATCTGGGCCTTGACCAGACCCAGTACCTCGGTCCGGAAGTCCTCACGGCGATCCGACCAGCGCAAACCGCCACGAGCCACATCGCCGAAACGCAGATGCACGCCTTCAACCCTCGGCGAGTACACCCAGATCTCGTACTTCGGACGCGGCATGGGCAGATCGGGAATCTGCCGCGGATCAAGCTTGAACGCCAACGCCGAAGGTGCGTTGCCCTCGGAGTCGGTGCGGTAGTAGTTCGTCCGCACGGTGGCCGTCATCAATGTCAGCAGCGATCGCAGAATCCGGTCCTGGTCCAGGCTCGAAACCTCAGCCAGGGCCTCATCTATCGCGGCGCGGATATCGCCTTGATGGGTTGGGGAACCATAGTCGGGATCACCTTCGGCCTCAGGGTTGAATCGGGCATCGAAGAGTTCCACCAACAGAGCCGCGATGGCGGTGTTCTGCGACAGGGTCTGCTCGATGTATCCCTGGCTGAACGTGGTCCCGGTCTGACGCAGGTACTTGGCGTAGGCCCGCAGCAAGGTCGACTGCTGCCAGGTCAATCCGGCCCGGACGACCAGGGCGTTGAATCCGTCCTGCTCGACGCCGCCGGCCCAGAGGACCCGCAGGGTGTCGATGACGGCCGCCGAACGTTCGGAGGAGAAGTCGACGCCTTCACCCAGCTTGAGCCCAAAGTCATAAACCCAGGCGGCGGTGCCGTCGGTTCGCTCTATCTCATAAGGGCGTTCGTCCAGGACCTCGATCCCCATCAGCTCTAGCAGCGGCAACGTCCGGCCCAACGAAAGCGGCAGCCCGGTGCGGAAGATCTTGAGCCGACGATCGGCCGGATCATCGGCCGCCGGTGTGTAAACCTCGAACGCGAGACCGTCCACATCGGGCAAGGCCTCCAGCCGCCGCAGGTCCGAGACCGCAGTCGAGGCGGGAAAATCCTCTTTGTAGGCCTCGGGAAACGCGCCCGCGTACCGGCGCAGCACCCGATCAGCCTCTTCCTCACCGAGCCCGACGGTGAGCAAGTCGGCCAGGTCGTCACTCCACCGGCGGGTGACCTCAGCGACTTTGCTTTCGACGCTGGCCCGATCCGGGTTGGGAATCTCATCTCCGGGTCGCAGCGCGATCAGAAAATGCATCCGCGCCATGCCAAGTTCGACGATTCGGTCGTCCCGTCCGATGATCTTGCCCGGCCACTCGTTGAGGACGACATCGCGGACCTTGCGGCGTGTTTCCGGGCCGAGGCGATCAGCCGGGAAATAGACCAGCACCGACACGAAGTCACGATTGAGGTGCGTCCGAGCGAACACCCCGATTCCGCCCCGGCTAGCTCGATCGACCACCAGCGTGGCCAATCGCAGCAGGTCAGGACTGGTCGCCTCGAGCAGCTCGTCGCGGGGCAACGTCCGCAGCGCTGCCAGCAACTTCCGACCGCTGTGACTGTCGGCTCGCACGCCCGAGCGATGCAGTAGTTCGGCGATGCGCCGCCGCAGCACCGGGACCCGCCCGACGGTGCCATCGGGCTCGTCGGTGATGAGTCCGAGGAAGACATGGACCTTCTCGCCCCTGGAAGCGCTGCCGTTCGGTTCCGGCGCGATGACAGTGACGCAGTCGTAGCGGGTGGAGCGCCGAACGGTCGAGACCATCGGCGACTTGAAGATCACCATCGGCGCACCGGACCGGTAGGCCGGAAGCAGCTCCAGCGGAGAGATGCTGACGTCGCCGCGCAGGACGCCACTCTCGCTGGCATTACCGCCAGCGGAACGGGACGGGTTGGCGAGCTCGTTGGCCGAATACGCGGCGTGACCCAGGATCATGAAGTTGCCGTCGGCCAGCCAGCGCAGCAAGGCGGCCGCCTCGGTAGAAGTGTCGCGGTCGAACTGGCCTGGATCGGCCTCGATCCGGTCGGCCAGCTCGCGGATCAACAGGTACAGCGCCGGTGCATCGGCGACGGCCCAGTGCACGTCGGTGAGGACCCGGCGGATGTCTTCGGCGACGGCGTCCTGCTCACCGGACGGGATCAGGTCGCTTTCGATGTGCATCCACGACTCGGTGCTCGCGTTGTCGGGGACCTCGGCCGCATCGTCGAGATCCAGCACGCTCAGCAGCCGGCCGGAATCGTCCCGACGCACCACGAGCTGCGGGTGCAGCAGCTGCTGCAGCGGGTGTCCGGTGCGCTCGAGCTCGGCACTCACCGAGTCGACCAGATAGGGCGCGTCGGCGGTGACGATGTCGATCGCCGTCCTCGCGCCGTCTACATCGACGATTCTGACCAGGATCTGGTCGGGACACCGCACCTGGCCGAGCTGGAGATGGCTGAGCGCCAACTCGGTCAGTGCGTTGCTCGAGCGGCCCGGAAGGTCGGCCGGGGCGTGCGCAAGATAGCGGCGCAGGAAGATCTCAGAGTTGACGTCGGCATTGACGTCGCCTCCTGCCTGCGCGGCCGGAGTGGACAGGTCGGTCATTGCGAAAGTCACCTCGTTGTGACGCGGGTAGCCGGTTCGGTGTTGCCGACTAACCATCGATGCCTCAATCGAACCACAATGACGACATGGAACTCTCGCGTGACTACGCACTTTCGGTGGCGGATTGGCGTCGGTCGGTGCACTCGCTGTACTCCCGGGTGCGAAGCACCGAGGACCCGCAGGCCGCCCACGCGGTCTGGGTCGACGGTCGGGCTCGGCTCTTCGCGAACCATCCGGCGTCGCCCCGAATGGCCGGCCAGCAGCTGCGGTACGCCGGCTACGACCCGGCTTTTCGCTTTGTGCTGCCCCTGCTCGACGCTGAGCGGGATTCATTCGAGGTCCCTACTGGCACCGACGGCATAGTCCCGTTCACCCGGATCGGGCGCTTCGACATCGAGGGGCTCGGCTCGCTCGACGCGTGGTGGTTGTCCTCCTACGGCGGCGGGTTGTTCATCCCGTTTCGGGATACAACCGCCGGATCACTGACTTACGGGGCCGGTCGCTACCTCCTCGACACCGTCAAGGGCGCCGATCTCGGACGGGTCGGAACCGACTGGATTCTCGACTTCAACTTCGCCTACAACCCGTCCTGCGTCTATGACCCGGCTTGGGCCTGCCCGTTGGCGCCGGCCGGCAACCGGTTGGCGGCCGCGGTTCCGGTCGGCGAACTGATGCCGAGCAAGGACTAGGCGCGGTCTCGAGCAAGAACGGCTACGGCCGGGGTGACACGATGGCCGGCATGGCCCTTCCCACCCCTCGTCCCGTCCCTACCTCGGCTTCCTACTCGATCACCGTCCGCCTCTACGCCGACCCGGACGCCTCTGTCGTCGGAAGGCTGGCCAACGCCGTCGCCGGAGCCAGCGGCCTGGTCACCGCGATCGATGTGTCGGAATCCCGTGCCGACCGCATGACGGTCGATGTCACGTGCTCGGCCATCAACGGCGCGCACGCTGAGGAGATCGTGACCGCATTGCGGGAGCTGGCCGGAGTGGAGGTCCACCGGGTCTCAGACCGGACGTTTCTGCTACACCTGGGCGGCAAGATCTCAGTCGAGTCGAAGGTTCCGCTCAAGACTCGCGATGACCTGTCGATGGCCTACACACCGGGAGTCGGTCGGGTCGCCCTCGCGCTGGCCGAGCATCCCGAGGATGTTTCCAGGCTCACCATCAAGGGAAACTCGGTCGCCGTCGTCACCGACGGCTCGGCGGTCCTCGGACTCGGCAACATCGGCCCGGGCGCCGCACTGCCGGTGATGGAGGGTAAGGCCGCGTTGTTCAAACGCTTCGCCGGCATCGACGCCTGGCCGATCTGCCTCGACACCCAGGACACCGACACCATCGTCGAAGTCGTGCGGTGCATCGCTCCAGGCTTCGGCGGCATCAACCTCGAAGACATCTCCGCCCCCCGATGCTTCGAGATCGAGGCCCGGCTGCGGACGCTGCTCGACATACCGGTTTTCCATGACGACCAGCACGGCACGGCCATCGTCGTCCTGGCTGCCCTGACCAATGCCCTGCGCTGTGTGGGTAAGAGCATCGGCAACGTCCGGGTCGTGGTGTCCGGCGGCGGAGCCGCCGGAACCGCCATCGTCGATCTTCTCCTGGCGGCCGGACTGCGCCACGTGCTGGTCTTCGACCGAGAGGGGATCCTGTCACCGTCGGACGAATCCTTGTCGATGGCCAAGGCGGCCTTGGCCGCGCGGACGAATCCCGAAGGCCGAACGGGGACCCTGCACGACGCCCTCGTCCAGGCCGATGTCTTCATCGGAGTGTCCGGGCCGGGCGTCCTGCCGGCCGAGTGGATCGCCGACATGGCCACCGACCCGGTGGTGTTTGCGCTGGCCAACCCGGATCCCGAGACCGATGTCGACACGGCGCGCAAGTACACGGCTGTCCTGGCGACCGGACGCTCGGACTACCCGAACCAGATCAACAACGTGCTGGCCTTTCCGGGAGTGTTCCGTGGCCTGCTCGATGCCCAGGCCAAGGAGGTAACCACCGAGATGCTGTTGCGCGCGGCCACCGCCATCGCGCAATGCGTGTCCGATGAGCAGCTCAATGCGGCCTACATCGTCCCATCGGTGTTCGACCCCAGCGTCCCGGCCGCGGTCGCGGCGGCCGTCAAAGCTCAGCCGGCGAGATAGGCGCGGGCCGCATCCAGGAACCGGTCGTTCTCGGCCGCCGATCCGATCGTGATCCGGACTCCGGAGTCGGCGAAGACCCGGACGATCACACCGTTGTCCTCGCAGATCTGACCGAAGTCGGTGGCCACGACAGCCGCGCCGCGATGGCCGCCGGATTGGCCGCCGTCAGTGGCCGCGCGGTTACCGAGCCACACGAAATTGGCCTGTGAGGTGGGGACGTGGAACCCGGCCGCGACCAGGGCGGCGGCCACCCGGGAGCGCTCGGCGGTGATCTCGTCGACCCGTTGCATCAACTGCTTCTCGGCTTCCGGTTCCAAGGACGCCAAGGCGGCGGTCTGACCGAGCTGGGTCACCGCGAACGGTGCTTGGGTCTGACGCAAGGCGTTGGTGATGCCCGGATCACCGGCCACCCCGTAGCCCACCCGCAGGCCGGCCAAGCCATAAGCCTTGGAGAACGTCCGCAACACGATCACATTCGGGTACCGCTGCAGCAACGTCATGCCATCGATCACCGAATCGTCGGTCACGAACTCCCGATAGGCCTCATCCAGCACCACCAGCACATCTCCGGGGACCGCGTCCAGAAACCGCAGCAGGGGCTCGCCGGCCACGACCGTGCCGGTCGGGTTGTTCGGATTGCAGACGAAAACCAGCCGGGTCTTCTCGGTGATCGCGGCCGCCATCGCGTCCAACTCGTGGACATCATCGACCAGCGGAACCGGCACCGCGCTCGCCCCGGTGATGGCGGTGACGATCGGATAGGCCTCGAAGGACCGCCAGCCGAACAGCACCTCATCGCCCGGACCGGCCGCGGCCAGGGCCAGCTGCTGACACAGCGACACCGAGCCGCAGCCGACCACGACCCGATCCGGGGTGACCCCGAAACGATCAGCCAGTGCTTGGGTCAGCTCGACGGAGAAGTTGTCGGGATAGCGGTTGATCTGCGCGGCGGCCTCGTCGATGCGTTGCCGGACGTAGGGCAGCGGGGGATAGGCGGTCTCATTGCTGGCCAGCTTGATCGCACCCGGAACGTTGCGGCCGGGGACGTAGGCCGGCAGCGAAGCGAGGGTGGAGCGAAGGCGAACCGTCATTCCTGCAGGCTATCCCGCGCGTCGACCGGGCAAGGCTCAGCCTCGGATGGCCGAGATTGCGGCGATGATGGCGAAGATCGTGAACAAGGTCGCGGCGATCCGATGGATCAGATGCAGCGGGACCTTGCGCAGGATCGCCTTGCCGGCCAGGGCAGCGAGGCAGGCGACTCCGACCAGGGCCACGAACGCCCCGAGGCCGACGGCCAGCGGCTCGCCGTAGCGGGCGACCAGGGCGGCGGTGGCCAACTGCGAGGCATCGCCCCACTCGGCCGCGAACAGCACCCCGAATGAGATGACAAAGACCCGCCGGGGACTGAGCTGACGATCGGCCTCGACCGCTTGTTCGTCGGCGTCCGCTTCGTCGTTACTTTCGCGCCACAAGACGAAAGCTCCCACCGCGAACAGCGCGGTCACCAGGGCCTCGACGACGCGGTGCGGCAGCAACCGAAGCAGGCCGCCGGCGGTCACCGCCACGACGCACTGGACGGCGAAGGCACAGGCCACCCCGAGCAAAACGGGCCTCGGGCGGTACTTGGTCGACAACACCAGGGTGGCGACCAGCGTCTTGTCCGGGAGCTCGACCAGCAGGATGGCGCCCAAGGCGATGCCGAATGACGCGAGGAAAGTCCACATTGCTGGATATCCTGCCCGAGATGACCAACGCGCTTGCCACCGCCGCCCTGATTGTCGGGATCGTAGGCTTCGTCACGGGTGGACTCGCCCTGCGGACCCTGGGCCGGCTACGGCGATCGGTCGCCCTGTTGTCGCGGGGAACCTCGGGGCGCGAAACCATTCTCGACGTCGCCGAACGCCACATGGCGGCCAGCGACGCCGTCCGACGCGATATCGAAACCGTTCATCACACCGTCAACACCGCGCTGCGCCGGGTGGCGCTGGTCCGCTACGACGCGTTCGACACCTTGGGCGGCCGGCTGTCGTTCTCACTGGCAATCATGGACGACCAGGGCAACGGCATCACTCTCACCTCGATCGCCAGTCACAGCGACACCCGGCTGTACGCCAAGTCGCTGGTGCAAGGCATCGGGGAGCACGCGCTGTCGCCGGAAGAAGAGCAAGCCGTCCGCGCCGCCCTAGCCGGCTAGGCCGGTAGCCTGCTCGCGTGCCCGAATCAGCTGAGCCGGTCCCGTCGGTCCCGTCCGCCCGCGACACCGACGGCGTTCGCTACGCCTACCTCGGCCCGGTGGGAACCTTCGCCCACGCCGCGGCGATGGCGCTGGCCGACAACGGCGTTCGCCATCACGTCGAACTCCTGCCCTGGGCGACCGTCACGCAGGCCATCGACGCCCTGCGAGCCGGTGAGGTTGACGGAGCCGTTGTCCCGCTGGAGAATTCCGTTGAAGGAGCCGTGCCGGCGACACTGGACGAACTGGCCGGCACCGGCCAGGCCCTGATCGTGGCGGCGGAGACGTTCCTGCCGGTGGTCTTCGATCTGCTCGTCCGCCGCGGAACGACGATGGGCGACATCCGCACCATTGCCACCCACCCGCACGCCGAGGCCCAGGTTCGGCGGTACCTGCTGTCCACCCTGCCCGAGGCGGGCGTGGCCATGTTCGGCTCGACCGCGGGGGGCGCCGAAGCCGTCCGCGCGGGTCAATTCGACGCCGCCGTCGCACCAGTCGTGGCCGGTGAGCTGTACGGCCTGGATGCCATCGCCCACGACATCGCCGACAACCGGGGTGCCGTCACCCGCTTCGTGCTGCTGACCCGCCCAGCTCCCCCACCGCCACCGACCGGCAATGACCGCACGACGCTCGTGACCTACCTGAAAGAGGACCACGCCGGCGCCCTGCTGGAGATCCTGACCGAGTTCAGTACCCGTGGGGTCAACCTGACCCGGATCGAGTCCCGCCCGACCAAGGGCCGAATCGGGCAGTACTGCTTCTCGATCGACTGCGAGGGCCACATCGCCGAGGCGCGGGTCGGCGACGCCATCGCGGCGCTGCACCGGGTCTGTGCGGACGTCCGCTACTTGGGGTCCTATCCCCGCGCGGACGGGCAACAGGGACCGATCCTGCTCGGGCGCACGGATGAGGAGTTCTCCGAGGCCGCCGACTGGCTGGCTCGTGTCCGAGCCACCGGCAGTGCCGATTAGCGCCAATCGGTCCTCGATCGGTCGTGGCTGAGCGATCGGCGAGCTACAGGTACAGGCCGGTGTTGGCTTCGATTCGCTCCGAGGCCACGGCGTGGATGTCGCGTTCTCGCAGCAGCAGGTAGTCCTCACCAGAAATCTCGACCTCATGTCGGTCGTCCGGGCTGAACAGCACCCGATCACCGAGCTCGACGGCCCGGACGTGGTTGCCGATGGCCAGAACCTCAGCCCAGACCAGGCGCTTGGACAGCTGAGCGGTGGCCGGGATCAGGATCCCGCCCGAGGATCGACGCTCGCCCTCTTCCCGGGAGATCTTCACCAGCACACGATCGTGCAACATCTTGATCGGCAGACGGTCGGCTGAACTCACAAGTGCACAGCGTACGGGCCGGCCTTACTTGGCCAGGACGGCCCACAGGCCGAGGCCCACGACACCCGTCATGAGAACCAGGCAAATCCCGACGACAGCGCGATTCGCGGTGACCGCCTCGCCGTGGTCGGCCCGGATCATCGAACGCACACCGATAGCGAACAGGATCGACAGGCCGACGCCGGCCACCAGCGACACGATGAAGACGTTGCGCAGCACAGCGATGTCGAGATACTCCGCCGCCTGGTCCACGCCCGCTCGCCCGGCCATCAACTGGCTCGCTCGGTGAGCATCGGATGGGCGTCATCAACGATGGCCCCGGCCGGGTCCGACCAATCGTTGACGTTGTTGGCGGTGACCGGATGACGGCGTGACCACCACCAGACGGCGGCCAGCAGCACCATGGAGACCACGCCGACGCTGACTACCTGGACGGTGCCGCCGCCGTCCACGATCCAGCCGATTCCGGCGGCCACAACCGCCGCCGCCGGCAGGGTCAGGACCCAGGCGATCGCCATCGAGCCGACCATCCGCCACTGAATGTGGGCGTCCTTGCGGCCGAGTCCGCTGCCGACCACCGAACCGGAGGTGATGTGAGTGGTTGAGAGCGGCAATCCGCCCTGCGATGCGCTGAGCAGGACCGCGGCCGCCGCGGTCTGGGCAGTGAAGCCCTGCGGGGCATCGATGTGGGTGATCCGGTGTCCCATCGTGCGGACCACGCGCCAGCCACCGAGATAGGTGCCGGCAGCGATCGCCACCGCGCAGGCCAGGATCACCCAGAACGGCGGGTCCCCACCGGGTTGAAGCCGGTGGTCGGCGATCAAGGCCAGAGTGACGACACCCATCGTCTTCTGGGCATCGTTGGTGCCGTGGGCCAGCGACACCAGCGAGGCGGAGGCAAGCTGCCCGAGACGGAAGTAGCGACGGCTTTCCGAATGCTCATCCGGGCGGGCCAGTTGGTAGGTGAGGCGCGTGGCCAGAGCCGACACGATGCCGGCGATGATCGGAGCCAGAACCGCCGGAACGATCACCTTGGCCACCACCGAGCTGCCGTGGATCGCCGACGCGCCCGCGGCTACGAAGGTGGCGCCGATGACGCCGCCGATCAGGGCGTGCGAGGAAGAAGACGGCAGCCCGAAGGACCAGGTGGCGATGTTCCAGGCGATGGCGCCGAGCAGGGCGGCGAAGACGATCGGCAGCGTGATGACCGTCGAGTCGACGATGCCGCCGGCGATGGTGGCGGCGACCTTGATCGACAGGAAGGCACCGACCAGGTTCAGGACGGCCGACAGGGCGACCGCCGCCTTGGGCTTCAGAGCCCCCGTGGCGATGGAGGTCGCCATCGCGTTGGCCGTGTCGTGAAACCCGTTGGTGAAATCGAACGTCAACGCGGTGATCACCACGACGGTCAGCAGAACGACATCATGCACACGCGAACAATCCCTTACGTGACGCCGATCTGCAAAGACACACTCGGTGAGCAGCGTCCGTCGACCCGGCCAGTAACCTGAGGCCCGTGATAGACCTGAGAATTCTGCGCGAGAATCCCGACCTCGTTCGGGCCTCGCAGCGGGCCCGACGCGGGGACGAATCCCTCGTCGATGCCCTGATCGCGGCCGACGAGGTCCGCCGATCGGCCATCTCCCGGGCCGATGGGCTGCGGGCGGAACAGAAGCAGGTCAGCCAGTCCGTCCGGTCGGCCACCGCCGAGGACCGGCCGGCAATTCTGGAGCGCGCCAAGAGTTTGTCGGTGGCGGTCAAAGAAGCCGAAGCCGATCAAAGCGCCGCCGAGGAGGCTGTGCGCACGGCCCAGCTTGCCTTGCCCAACATCGCGTCGCCTTTGGCTCCTGCCGGCGGCGAGGAGGACTTCGTCACCCTGCAGACGGTCGGAACGCCCCCCGTGATCGACAAGCCCCGCGATCACCTCGAACTCGGAAATGCGCTCAAGGCAATCGATACCGAACGCGGAGCGAAGGTGTCGGGCGCCCGCTTCTATTTCCTCACCGGCATCGGCGCCCAGCTCGAACTGGCTCTGGTCAACCTAGCCATGGCTCAGGCCGACACCGCCGGGTTCACCCCCGTCATCGCCCCCGCCCTGGTCAAACCCGAGACGATGGAAGGCACTGGATTTCTCGGGGCACACTCCAGCGAGGTCTACCGGCTCGCCGAGGACGACCTCTACCTGGTCGGGACCTCAGAAGTGGCTCTGGCCGGTTTCCATTCCAACGAGATCCTCGACGCGGCCTCGCTGCCCTTGCGCTACGCCGGATTCTCCTCGTGCTTCCGGCGTGAAGCCGGCTCGTACGGCAAGGACACCAAGGGCATCATCCGGGTGCACTGGTTCGACAAGGTCGAGATGTTCTCCTACACCGCGGTCGAGGATGCCGAGGACGAACACCAGCGGCTACTGGCCTGGGAACAGCAGTTCCTGCAGTCCCTCGAACTCAGTTACCGCGTGATCGACGTCGCCGCCGGGGACCTCGGCTCGAGCGCCAGCCGCAAATTCGACATCGAGGCCTGGTTCCCGTCCCAGAGCGCCTACCGCGAGCTGACCTCGACATCGAACTGCACCACGTTCCAGTCGCGCCGGCTCAACATCCGGGCCCGCGGTGAACAAGGCATCGAGCCGGTCGCCACCCTGAACGGCACGCTGTGCGCGGTGGCTCGCACCATCGCCTGCCTGTTCGATCACCACCAGCAGCCCGACGGCTCCGTCTATGTGCCGGCGGCGCTGCGTCCGTGGTTGGGTGGCCGAGAGCTGCTCACCGCACCGTGACCGCCGTCCCGGTCAGGTTGCTGGCCACCGATCTGGACGGGACGCTGCTGCGCTCGGACAACTCCGTCTCCGCCGCCACCCGCTCGGCGTTGGTCGAGGCCCAGTCCGCGGGTCTGCCGGTCGTCTTCGTGACCGGACGCCCGACCCGCTGGCTGTGGGAAGTATCAGACGCCGCCGGCTATACCGGGGTTGTCGTCGCCGCCAACGGCGCAGTGACCTTCGACCTGCAGAGCCGAACCGTGTTGCATTCGCACGAGTTGCAACCGGAGGTATTGGCCACCCTTACGCAGTCGTTGCGCCAGCGCTTTCCGGGCGTCTTCTTCGCGACCGACTTCGGAGAGGATTTCGCTTACGAACACGGCTATACCCACGACTGGGAAATCACGACGATCAAGGACCGCGACGGACGCCCGATGCCGGTTCCACAGGCCACGGTGATCGATGACCTGATCTCCAAACCGGCAGTGAAGCTACTGGCCCGATTGCAGAACGCGCAGCCGGACACCCTGCTGGCCGAAGCGGCCGAAATCATCGGCGACACCGCCTACGTGACCCATTCGGCGACGTCTGGACTGTTGGAAATTTCGGCGTCCGGCGTCAGCAAGGCCAGCGGTCTGGCCCGGCACTGCCAGGCGATCGGCGTGCCGGCTGAGCGAGTGGTCGCGGTCGGCGACATGCCCAACGATGTTCCGATGCTGGAATGGGCCGGACGCTCCTACGCGGTGGCCAATGCTCACCCGGCCGCGAAGGCCGCCGCTGACGCCGTGTTGGCCGAGTCCAACGACGAGGACGCGGTCGCCGTGCTCATCCAGGCGTTGCTGGCCGAGCAGACACCGGCTGGTTGAGGCTCAGAGATACTGCCCGGTTCCGCGTTCACCCGGCCCGGATTGGCCGACCTGGCTCGGGTCCATCGGCATGCCCCCCGGGCCGACCTGGCCCGGCAGGGCCCGACCCCGCATTTGTTCCAGCTGCGCCCGGGCCGCCATCTGCTGGGCGAACAGTGCGGTCTGAATACCGTGGAAGAGCCCCTCGAGCCAACCGACCAGCTGCGCCTGAGCTATCCGCAACTCCGCCTCGCTCGGCACGTGCGCCTCGTCGAACGGTATCGACAGCCGGTTCAATTCCGCGCGCAGCTCAGGTGAAAGTCCCTGTTCGAGTTCCTTGATCGATGACTCGTGGATCTCCTTCAACCGCGTCCGGCCCGCCTCGTCCAACGGTGCCGCACGTACTTCTTCCAGCAGCTGCTTGATCATCGTGCCGATCCGCATCACCTTGGCGGGCTGCTCGATCTGCGAGGTCGGATCGTTGTCGGGATCAGTGCTCATGAGGATCACCTGACTCGCCGCGTCGGGGTGGGAGCCGTCCTCGCCACGCGCGTCCGACGCGTCGGGCCGGGGGGAACCATTCGATGTCATAACGTCGTCTTCCTGTCCTAGGTAGCGGGCTATGTAGAAAGCAAGTTCGTCGTTGGATTGCGTCATCGGATCAACAACACCTTGCCGATGTGGGTGCTGTCCTGTACGAGCTGGTGCGCTTTGGCCGCGTCGCCCAAGGCGAATCGTTCGTAGACGACTGGACGAACCGCACCGGACTCGACCAGCGGCCATACGTGCGCCTCGGTCGCGGCCACGATGGCGGCCTTCTCTTCGATCGGACGTCCACGCAACGTGGCGGCGTAAATGGTGCCGCGTTTGCTCATCAGCCGGCCCAGGTTGATCTCACCGGCCACGCCGCCCATCATGCCGATCATCGAGATCCGGCCCCCGACCGCCAGGGCCGCCACGTTCTGGGTGAGGTATTTCGCACCGATCGTGTCGAGGATGACATCCACCCCTCGACCCGCGGTTTCGGCCGCTACCACCTGGGCAAAGTCCTGCTCGCGGTAATTGATCGCCACGTCGGTGCCGTAGTCACGGCAAGCCTGGACCTTGGCCGGGCTGCCCGCGGTCGCGAAGACCCGAGCCCCGGTGGCCTTGGCCAGCTGGGTCGCCATCGTCCCGATTCCGGAACTGCCGCCATGGACGAGAAACGTCTCGCCGGGCTGTAGGCCACCGTGATCGAGCACCATCGAGTACACCGTGCACGCGACCTCAGGCAGCGCCGCGGCGGTCACCAGATCCACCCCGGCTGGAATGCGCATGAGCTGCACGGTCGGCACCGTCACCCGTTCGGCGTAGCCACCGCCGGTGAGCAGGGCGCACACCTGCTCACCGACCGACCAGCCCGTGACCGCGTCACCGACGGCGGCAATAACGCCGCTGCATTCCAGGCCGAGGATGGCCGAGGCACCCGGCGGTGGCTCGTAGTTACCGGACCGCTGCAGTAGGTCGGCCCGGTTGACCGCGGTCGCGGCGACGTCGACCAACACCTCGTTCGGGCCGGGGACGGGGTCGGCAACCTCGGCCAGGGCGAGCACCTCCGGACCGCCGGGGTGGCTGGCAAGCACGGCACGCATACCCCCGAACGTACCGCGAGGCTCCGTTTCGGACTCCGATCGCCCCCACATGGGGCACGATGGGGCCGTGACCCGCCTACCCCAGACCGACCCCCGAACGATCGCCGTCGGCATCGGCCCGCTGACCGAGGATGAGGTGCTCGCGGTTGCCCGCCGCGACGCCGCCCTCGAACTCGACGACGAGTCGCTGGCCGCGATCGCCAGGTCCCGGACGATCGTCGAGGACCTCGCCAACGACTCCGAACCCCATTACGGAATCTCGACCGGCTTCGGAGCATTGGCCACTAAACACATCCCGGTAGAACGCCGCACGCAATTGCAGCGATCCCTGATCCGGTCGCACGCGGCCGGATCCGGTCCAGAGGTGGAGCGGGAAGTGATCCGGGCAATGATGCTGCTGCGGCTTTCGACCCTGGCCACCGGGCGTACCGGCGTCCGAGTCAGTACCGCCCAGAGCCTGGCGGCGCTGTTGAATGCCGGCATCACTCCGGTGGTACGGGAACACGGTTCGCTGGGCTGTTCGGGTGATCTTGCCCCGCTCGCTCACGTCGCCCTGGCCTTGATCGGCGAGGGCGAGGTTCGCGACTCGACGGGGTCTCTCGTCTCGGCGGCATCGGCGCTGGCCCAGGCCGAAATCGCGCCGATCACCCTGGCCGAGAAAGAAGGTTTGGCCCTCATCAACGGCACGGACGGCATGCTGGGGCAGCTCTTGATGGCTTGCGCCGACTTGGATCTGCTACTACGGACAGCGGATCTGACCGCGGCCATGTCGATCGAGGCGATGTTGGGAACGGACCGGGTGTTCGCGGCTGATCTGCAGGCGCTGCGTCCGCAGCCGGGACAGGCCATCGCGGCGGCCAACATGGCGGCGCTGCTCGCGCATTCCCCGATCGTTGCCTCTCATCAGGGAGCCGAGGCGCAATGCACGTATGTGCAGGATGCGTACTCGATGCGGTGCGCGCCGCAGGTTGCCGGCGCCGCCCGGGACACGGTCGCACACGCGCGGATGATCGCCGGCTACGAGCTGCGTTCGGCGGTCGACAACCCGGTCGTCACCGTGGACGGCCGGGTCGAGTCCAACGGTAACTTCCACGGCGCACCGGTGGCCTACGTCCTTGATTTCTTGGCCATTCCGGCGGCCGATGTGGCCAGCATGTCCGAACGGCGGACTGACCGGATGCTGGATGTTGCCCGTTCGCGCGGGCTATCGGCGTTCCTCACCGACGACGCCGGCGTCGACTCAGGGCACATGATCGCGCAGTACACCCAGGCCGCGATCGTGTCCGAGCTGAAGCGACTGGCGGTCCCGGCGTCGGTCGACTCGATCCCGTCCAGCGCGATGCAGGAAGATCATGTGTCGATGGGCTGGTCGGCGGCCCGCAAGTTGCGGCGCAGCGTGGACGGGCTGACCCGGGTGCTGGCCATTGAACTGCTCAGTGCCGCGCGGGCTTTGGACCTGCGGGCCCCGCTCGTCCCCGGCCCGGCGACCGGGGCGGTCCTGGCCGCGCTGCGCGAGCGGGTCGAGGGACCCGGCCCGGATCGCTACCTTTCACCGGAGATCGAAGCGACCGTGGAGTTCGTCCGTTCAGGGGCCGCCGTCGCCGCCGCCGACCGCGCCCTGCCGTCCCCGCTGGCCTGAGGATGCGCTACTGCGCTGACCGCGGACCCTCTCGGTCAGATCAGACGGCGGTCCTGAAGGCTTGATCGCGCAGCGCGTCCAGCTCGCTGCCCAAGACAGTGACCCGGTCCCAGTCGATCCGCGCCCCACAGCGCTCGAGCCAGTTGGCCAACATCCGGTGACCGCCCTGCGTGAGCACGGACTCCGGGTGGAACTGCACACCATCGATCGGAAGCTCACGATGCCGCAAGGCCATCACCACGCCCGACGCGGTCGTTCCGGTCACCTCGATTTCGGGCGGCAAGCTGTCGGCCCGGACGGCGAGCGAGTGGTAGCGAGTGGCGATGAACGGCGACGGCAACCCGGACAGCACGCCAGTCCCGGAGTGCATCACGTCTGATGTCTTGCCATGCAACAGTTCCGGCGCCCGCTCGACGATGCCGCCGAAGACGGCCCCGATGGCCTGGTGGCCGAGGCAGACTCCGAACAGCGGCACCCGGTTCTCGGCGGCAGCGGTGACCATCGCCATGCTGACGCCAGCTTCCTGCGGGGTGCCGGGTCCGGGCGAGATCAGAATCCCGTCGACCGCGAGGGCGTCGAGTTCGTCGGGTTTTACGGCGTCGTTGCGCCGCACCTCAACCTCTGCCCCGAGCTGGGCCAGGTATTGGACGAGGTTGTAGACGAAGCTGTCGTAGTTGTCGACGACCAGGATCCGGGTCATGCGTACCTCCTGCCCGCTGAGCCTAATCGCTGCCGACTCAGGTGCCGACCGTGTTATTGCCGGTGATCGGGTTCGGCGGAAGGTGCGGTTCGATCCACGGGAAGATCACGAACAGCAGCAGGAGCGAGACCGCCGCGACCAGCAAGAGGGCCTGCAGGAACCGCGCGACGGTTGGTCCGGGTAGATGGCGCCAGATCCAGATATACATGGCTAGAGCGTTCCTCCGGGGAGTTCCTTCGGGGTGGCATTGCCCTTGACCGGCACCGAGCGGGCCAGTGCGGCGTGAATGATCATGCGCTGGTTGGCCGAGTACTTCGGATGGCAAGTGGTCAATGTCAGCAACGCGCGGGTCGGGGCAGCGCCGGGGTCATCCGGAATGGGCGCGATCACCCGGGTGGCACTGGGGTTGACGATCTCGCGCCCGACGACGCCCTGCTTGTCCGGGACGGCCAAAGCCGCCTCCATCGCGTCGTCGCGTTGGGCGCTGTTACTGATCTTGGCCGCGGCCGCGGCCTTGGCCGTATCGCCGAGGACTTTGTACACGTACCAGTTGGATGCCGTCTGGACGATGATGGCGTCCCCCGGGCGAAGCTGGTCAAGGTTCAGGAACGGCTCGCCCTTGCCGACCCGGTGGCCAGCGATCGCGAAGTTACCGACCTGGCCGGGGACGGCGGACTTGATGTAATGGCCCGGCCCACGATCGAGGTCGGACAGGTTCGTGCCCTCGACGATGGTCTTGGCGTAGTCCTTGCCGAAGCGGGGAATGTATAGATTGGCGAAGCCTTGTCCGGCCGGGATCACGACCTGCTTTCCGGACGGAAGGTTGAGTCGATCCTCGCCCCGAAGCGGATCCAGACCTTGCGCTATGGCTTGAGTGAACTGCTTGTGTACCTCGTCCTGTTTACGGTTGGCGAAGATGTTGGACACCCACACTTCGTAGACAACGAACAGCAGCAGCACCAGTCCGACGGTGATCAGCGTTTCCCCGACACCAAGGATGCCGGTTCTGACGCGGTCGCCGACGGTCTTCGGTCGCTTGATCCCGCCGGCCGGCGATCCCGTTACCACTGCGGGCGACTCGACGGCCGGTGTGTCCTCGGACAGCGCTCCGGCCGGCCGGGCCGCCGACGGTCCGAAATCCCAGCCACCGCCGGAAGTACTAGTCACAGTCCTGATCCACTCGATCTCTCGTTGTTGCGTGGTTGATCGTTGCCTGGTTGATGATCGGCGTCACTGTCCGGCCTGGGCGTAATTCAAGCCGATCGGGGCGCCGTAGGCCGGAACATTTATCTTGTCTTCACTATCGACTTTGTAACCCAGTCCGTAGAACCTCGCATCTTCGCGGTACTGGATGAGCCCGGGCGAGGAGTCCAGTGCGCTGCGCATCGCCGCTTCCGGACCGATCGCGGCCACCGAATACGGGGGCGAGAACACTCGGCCGTTGAGCAGCAGGGTGGGCCCGACACAGCGGATGGCGCTGGTCGAGATCAGCCGTTGCCCCATGACCGCGATCGCTTCGGCCCCGCCTTTCCACAGGGCGTTGACCAGGGCCTGCATGTCGGACTGGTGCACGACCAGCCGGTTGAGGTTGACGTTGGGATCGGTCGGGGTCCCGTGCGCGTCGTCCAAGGTCACGCTCAGTCCCGGCCCGGTCATGGCGCTCAACCCAACGGGGACGATCAGGTGTTTGGCGTGGTCGTTGATCGCCGCAATACCGGCGTCGGACTGAGCAAGGACATTGGTCTGAGCGGCCACCTCGGACTGCAGCGTGTTCAACTGCGCGGAGTAGCTGGACACCGACTGCTCGGCGCCGCGGATCAGTTCGGCGATATTCGAATTTCCGGCCGAGCGAAGGTCGGTGCCCCGGGCAGTATGGGCGGTTGTGGCGAACAAGAGGCCGGCGGCGATGGCGATCACCGGGACCAGGACCTGCCAAAGATCTGGTTTGCGACGCATCGTCACCTCCCTTCGCGCTCGTGAGTCCGCTCGGTCGCCGCCCGCGCTGGCGCCGATTCGTGCGACGATTACGCTAGCTGCACCGAAGGCCGTCCGCTGCCGTACTCGCATTAGATGTGTATTAGGAGATCCAAGCGATGCCAAAGTCCAAGGTGCGGAAGAAGACCCCGTACACCGCGCCGTCCGGCCTGCGGACCGCGTCGACGGTTGGCCCAGCGAGTACCGGACGCGTCAAGCGCTCGGGTCCGAGTCCCACGTGGTACCCGATCTTGATGGTGACCCTGCTGGTGATCGGCCTGGCCTACATCGTCGTCTATTACATGGCCGGGGAGCGCGTTCCGATCATGAAGGATATCGGCGCCGGAAACTTCGCGGTCGGGTTCGGCTTCCTGATCGTGGGCCTCGGCCTAGCCGTCCGCTGGAAATAGCCAAGTTTCGGCGCTTGGCGTCCCTGCCCCACCGATAGGCGCCTCGGCAGCCGAAGTCTGCCAGTTCCGACGGATTACACCGGTGTAATTCTCCCCAGGGTTTTCCACACTGTGGATAACTGATGGCGATGCGACCGCCGCCGAAGCGCTGATCTCCGGACGTTCGGGCTTGTTCGCGATCACCCCGGCCCGCCAGACACTGAGGATTACGAGCACCGCCAAGATCGCTGCGAGGCTGGCCGACTGGGCGGTTGGCGTCCGCTTTCGCAGCGCCGATGACTGACCGGACGGGTTCATCGTCCAGCCCAGCAAGGCGACCGTGGCCAGGCCACCGATCAGGAAGCCACCCAGGTGACCGAACTTCGAGATGCCCGGCACGGAAATCGTGAAGACGAAGTTGATAACGATGGTGATCGTGATCTGACGGGTGTCTATGCCGGAGACCCGGGACAGGATCCAGGCCGCGGCGAATAGTCCGAAGATGGCCCCCGAGGCACCGGCCACGGCTTGGCGCAGGTCTCCGAACAGCAACACCATGGCCGATCCGCCTAGAGCGCCGAGCAGGTAGACGGCGGCGAAGCGCCACCAGCCCAGAAGGCGCTCCAGGCCGGGGCCCATCATGTACAGCGCGGCCATGTTGAGGATCAGATGCAACGGCCCGATGTGCAGGAAGGCCGACGTGAGCATCCGGTAGTACTCATGCTGATGCCCGACAACGTTGGGCCACAGCTGCCAGTCACGAAACAGGGTCGTGCCGGTGTTGTCGACGATGTTTCCGCCCGGAGCCAGGGCCGTGGCGAGATAGACGAGGATGTTCGCCCCGAGCAACAGGTAGGAGACGATCGGCGTGGATCCGTAGGCGCTGGACCCGACGATCGTGCGAGGCTGGCGGATCGTGGCCCGACCGGCCGCGACATCGTCCGGGCACTGAAAACCGACGGCGCCCGGCCGTTGGCACTCACCGCAGATCGGGCGGTTGCACCGGATGCAGCGCACGCCGGTCGGACGGTCCGGGTGCCGATAACAGCCCGGAAACTGGTCGTAGAGCTCCGGGCCGCCGGGTGCGGGCGGACCTTGATACGGCGGCTGCATGTATCCCTAACGCCTAAGCGTCGGAAATCGTCACCGAGTTGATCGTGACATCCGTGACCGGACGGTCAGCGGCACCGGTACGAACCTGACCGATCGCATCGACAACCGCTCGGGAGTCGGCGTCGGCGACCTCGCCGAAGATCGAGTGCTTGAAGTTCAACCAGCCGGTGACGGTGGTGGTGATGAAGAACTGGCTGCCGTTGCTATTGGGGCCGGCGTTGGCCATCGCCAGCAGGTACGGGCGGTCGAAGGTCAGCTCGGGATGGAACTCGTCGGCGAACTGGTAGCCCGGGCCGCCAGTACCACGGCCGAGCGGATCGCCGCCTTGAATCATGAAGTTGGCGATCACGCGGTGAAAGATGGTGCCGTCGTACAGGTTGGCTTTGCTCTTCTGGCCGTTGGCGGGGTTCGTCCATTCCTTGGCCCCGGTCGCCAGGTCGACGAAGTTCTTCACCGTCTTCGGCGCATGGTTGCCGTACAGGTTGACGGTGATATCACCCGCGGAAGTGTGCAGGATGGCGGTCTGGGTAGCCGTGGCGGTCACGTGACAGGCTCCTTCAATTGAGGGACGGTGACCATCCTGTCATGCAGCGCTCGGCCGGACAGCGCAGGACGCTCCGAAACCCTCGGCTCAGTGAACCTTGCCTCAGTGAACCTTCGGGGCGATTTCGCGGGCCAGACTCCGGGCATTGTCGGAGATGTTGGCCTGGCTCGTGTGCACGGTCACGACCAGCGTTCCCTTCGAGAACACGCACTCCCAGGTCGCGGTTGCCTGCAGCGGCATCCGGCGCGAGATGGATCCGCCATCTCCGATGTCCTTGTCGTCCACGAATTCCGGGTGCCCCTGCGCGGCCGTCACAACCGCATTGAAAGCCTGGGTCGCCGTCTCGAACCGGGCCATCGTGATCTCGCCGGTGATCTGGTTCTCGTCGTACTGGAAGTAGAACCGGCAGCCGACCGGCTTGGTCGCCAGCTGCACCGATCGCCCAACGCGATTGCCTTCAGCCGAGGCCCAATCGGCATTGGAGATATACGGGCACGGCGCGTCGATCTCCCGGGCCTGGTCGGCGGACAAGGACGGACGGGGCGTGGTAAGGATCGTGCTGCGGGGCGCGGTGCTCGGGCTCTGGTCTTCGCCATCGCCACCGGCCAGCCCGCCGCCGTCGCCACCGGAACCAGAGGGGGATGCGGAACCGGCGCCTTTGCCGTTGCGTGAAGTCGTACACGCGGACACCGCCAGCAGTACCGCCAGCAGTGCGATTGCCAACAGCCGGGCCGGGCTCCGATGGCGGCGATTCACCGTGGGCGTCCGATGGCAACAGTGGCCGCGGCCAGAGCCAGCCGATCGTCCAGCGGTTCCAGCTCGGTGGAAAGCCCTCGCCGAGCCAGCGCCCGTCGCAGCAGTTCGTCGGCGAATTGAGGGCTCTTGGCCAGTACCGGCCCGTGCAGGTAGGTGCCGAACACGTTGTCGCGTACCGCCCCTTCGGTGAGATCGTTGCCATTGTTGCCCCGCCCGCTGACCGTACGTCCAAGCGGCCGGACCTGCGAGCCGAGCTCGGTGAGACCGCTGTGGTTCTCGAAACCGACCAGGCGACCCCAGTCGGTGTCGATGTAGTGGTTTCCGATCAGGCGGGTATCCGAACCGCGCGTGATCACATCGAGAACACCCGAGCCGGCGATGTGGTGGCCGTCCTTGGTGAGGAACTCGTGCCCGAGCAGCTGGTAGCTGCCGCAGATCGTCAGCATCACGACACCGTCGTCGGCCATTACCCCAAGGGTTGCGCTCCGTCCGACGAAGTCGTGGCCGATGTCGCCCTGGGCCGCGTCCTGCCCGCCACCTCCGAGCAGGATGTCCGTGTCGGTCGGGATCGGGTCGCCGGCATGGACGCCTATCACCGTGACGCCGAAACCGCGCCATTCCAAACGCTTGCGCAGGACGAGGACGTTTCCCGTGTCGCCGTAGATGTTCAGCTCACGGGGATACAGATGCACGATGGTCAAGGCGGTCATGCCTGACCTCCGGCGGATCCGGCGGATCCTGCAGCCGCGCCGGCCGTACCCGTGGTTCTGGTGGTTCGGGTCCCGGTCGCGCTGCTGGTGAGCTGACCGTGCAGGGCCCACATGGCGGTATAGCTGGAGAACACCACGACCACCTGGCCCAGCTGGACCGATCTCACGGCGTCGGTGATGGCGGCCGTGACATCAGGCTGGACGGTGTGCACGGTGACCTCGTCGTACCGCAAGCGCACCGCCATGTCCGTGGCCCGGGTTCCGGACACGATCACCTTCCCGCTCTTGCCGATCAGCGCTTCGGTGAATGGCACGTCCCACAGCCAGGACATGTCCCGGCCGTCGGCGTCATCGTCATTGATCACGATGACCGTGGCGGCGGCGTTGAACCCGTCCAGGGTGCGCAACGACTGGCGGAAGCCGGCCGGATTTTTGACCAGCTGCAACACCAGCCGGCGCCCGTCCACTTCGAAGGTTTGACCGCGGCCGAACGCAGGCTCGACCGCACGCAGGCCCCGAGCGATCTCGTCCGGGGTGAGGCCGAATGTCAAGGCCATGGCCGCCGCCGCCGCCGCGTTCTGGGCGTTGTGGGCCCCTTCGGCCTTGAGCGAAATCTGTTCGATGGACCCGTCGATGCGCACGGACAGTTCGGTGGTGACCCCGAGCTGCAGCGTCAACAGCTCGGCGGCCGCTGACAGGTTGGAAAGCTCGATGGCCGCCCCGTACATCTCCTCATCGGTGGGGAATTCGGCCCGCAGGTTCGGGGCGACGCCGAAGAAGCTGGACTCGGCCGGCGTCTTTGAGGACAAGGCCACGAGTCGCGGATCGTCTCGGTTGAGCACCAGCCAGCGGGTCGTCTGCCGGGCGACCTTGGCCAGGATGCCAGCCGTCGTGTCGATCTCGCCGAAGCGGTCGAGCTGGTCGCGCAGCACGTTGAGCAACAGCAGTCGCTCCGGCGGGTGGATGTGAGCGAAGCGGACGGCGTGGGCTTCGTCGAGTTCGAGGACGGCCACTTCAGCGCTCAACCGCCCGGACCAGGATGACTGGGCGATCAAGGAGGTCAGGACGCCACGGATGAAGTTGCCGCCGCTGTCGTTGGTGAGCACCGAGTACTTCTCGCTCAGGATCGTCGACAGCATTTTGGTGGTCGTGGTCTTGCCGTTCGTCCCACTGATGACGACGACTCCGAGCGGAAGTTGAGCTAGCCGGCGAGGCAGAAAGTTGGGGAACACCTTCTCGACCACCAATCCGGGCAAGGCGGTACCCCGTCGCCCACAGGCCCGCAGAAATAACAGGATGAGCTTGCCGAGCAAGACCGGAAGAACGTTCATGATCAGGCCAGGCTACCTACCGCGGGCGGTGGCGAGCGCCGGTTTGGGCTGCAAGCAGAATCACGTCTCGGCAACGGTGCTCGGCGGTGACTCTGCGGCGTGGGCGCTCCGCAGACTCGGCTATCAACGCGGAAATGTTCCGCACCTGCGGTTATCCTAGGCCGATGCCGACGTTTCGTATCCGAGAAGCCGCGGAGTTGCTGGGCGTCAGCGACGACACCGTCCGACGCTGGGCCGAGGCCGGACGGCTGGAAACGATCACCGATGGCGGACGCCAAGCCATCGACGGGGTCGCCTTGGCGCGATTCGCCGAAGGGCTCGCTGGGCAGCTGGACCGACCGATCACCAAGTCGGCGACCCGAGAATCGGCCCGCAACCGGTTGACCGGCCTGGTCACGAAGGTCACCCGGGACACCGTCATGGCTCAGGTCGAGCTGCAGGCGGGTCCCTTTCGGATCGTCTCCCTGATGAGCCGCGAGGCTGCCGATGAACTGGCCCTCGAACCCGGTTGCTTGGCCGTTGCCTCGGTCAAGGCAACCAACGTCGTTATCGAAGTTCCCCCTCGAGAAGGATCGGCATGAGGAGGAGGATTCGAATACGTGCCGTGTCCGTGGGCGTGTCCGTGAGCCTCGCGTTGGGTTCGCTCGCCCTGGCCGGGTGCGGATCGGGTTCGACGGCAACCGCGTCCGGGTCCACGCCCGAGCCGGGATCCTCCTCGCTCGCGGTGACCGGCACTATCACCGTGCTGGCGGCCGCGTCGCTGCAGGAGGCCTTCACCACCTTGGGCAAGCAGTTCGAAGCGGCCCATCCAGGTACGACCGTCAGGCTGTCCTTCGGGGCGAGTTCGGCGCTGGCTCTGCAGATCACCGAGGGAGCACCGGCCGACGTATTTGCCTCGGCCTCGGCCGCCAACATGAAGCAGGTGACGGACGCTCAAGACGCCGCCCAGGCCGTCCTATTCGCCTCCAACGTGATGGAGATAGCGGTTCCGCCGGACAATCCGGCGGCCATCAGCAATGTCGACGATCTCGCAAGGGCGGGGATCAAGATCGCGCTCTGTCAGCCCCAGGTGCCGTGTGGATCGACCGCGCGGCAGGTGTTCGCCAAGGCCGGGATCACCGTCACACCGGTCACGCTGGAAGCGGATGTGAAGTCCACTCTGGCCAAGGTCCAGACCGGAGAGGTAGATGCCGGCGTCGTGTACGTGACCGACGTACGAGCCGCCGGGACCAAGGTCAAGGGGATCGAGATCCCGTCCCGGATCAACGCCTCCACGTCCTATCCGATCGCGACGCTTTCCCACGCGAGCAATGCCGGCGGCGCTCAGGCGTTCGTCGACTACGTGCTGTCCGCGGACGGACAGGCGGTGCTGACCGCGGACGGATTCGCCAAGCCGTAGGCCATGAGCCGATCGACCAGCACTATCGGATCACCCGACCGCCGCCTACGTGCGCCGGTCGCTCTCGCGCTGCCGGCCCTCATCTGCCTGGCCGTCCTGGCCCTGCCACTGATCTCCCTGTTGGTTCGCACGCCATGGAGCGATCTGGCCGAGCTGCTGTCCGACGAGTCGGCCCGGACCGCGCTGCGGCTGTCACTGGAGTGCGCGGCAGCGGCCACGGGCTTGTCCCTCCTGTTCGGCGTCCCGCTGGCCTGGATGCTCGCCAAGACCGACTTTCCGGGCCGGCAACTCGTCCGAGCGTTGGTGACGCTGCCCTTGGTGTTGCCGCCGGTGGTGAGCGGGCTGGCTCTGCTGCTGGCTTTCGGTCGACGCGGAGTGTTCGGTCGTTACCTGGATCAGTGGTTCGGCATCCAGTTGCCGTTCACGACTGCCGGGGTGATCCTGGCCGAAACTTTCGTAGCGATGCCGTTTCTGATTGTCACGGTCGAGGGCGCCCTGCGATCGGCCGACCAGGATCTCGAGGAGGCCGCTACTACGCTGCGGGCATCGCGATTCACGATCTTCCGACGGATCACGTTGCCTTTGATCGGTCCGTCCCTCATCGCGGGGTCGGTGTTGTGCTTCGGGCGCGCACTGGGTGAATTCGGGGCCACGATCACCTTCGCCGGCAACTTCAGTGGGACGACCCAGACGATGCCCTTAGCGGTGTACGACGCCCTCGAGACCAACCCGGATGCGGCGATCGCCCTGAGCTTGGTGCTGCTGGCCACGGCTGTGGTGATCCTGACCGCCCTGCACCGCCGTTGGCTGCCGGCCGTCGGCGGTGGACTATGAGCACCGACGGAACCGGTGGGACCGAGCCTGGATCGGCGCTTCAGGTTTCGGTGCGCGTTCAGCGAGAAGATCTGGTCCTCGACGTCGACTTCACGGTCGGGCCGTCTGAGGTGGTCGCGGTCCTCGGACCGAACGGCGCTGGAAAGACCACGCTGTTGCGGACTCTCGCCGGGCTGAGCACACCGTCACGGGGCCGGATCCTCCTGCATGGCCAACCGCTGCTGGACACCGAACGTGGAATCGACTGCCCGCCCGAACGCCGTCCGGTCGGTTACGTCTTTCAGAACTACCGGCTGTTTCCGCATCTGTCGGTCCGGGAGAACGTGGCTTTTGCGGCCCGCTCCAGCGGGATCCATCGAGCGCAGGCCCGCCGCCAGGCCGAGCACTGGCTGGAACGGTTCGGCTTGCGAACTCTGGCCGCTCGCCGTCCGGGACAACTGTCCGGCGGCCAGTCGCAACGCGTTGCGCTGGCCCGTGCCCTGGCGGCCGACCCTGCCCTGTTGCTGCTGGACGAGCCCATGGCAGCCTTGGACGCTCGGACCAAGCTCGAGGTCCGCTCCGAGCTGCGACGACATCTGGCCGACTTCGCGGGGCCGACGCTGGTCGTGACGCACGATCCGCTCGAGGCGCTGGTCATGGCCGATCGGCTGCTGGTGATCGAAGGTGGCCGGATCGTGCAGGCCGGTCAGCCGGCCGACATTGCCCGGCGCCCGGCGACGGAATACGTCGCGCGCTTGGTCGGACTCAACCTCTACCCGGGCCTACAAGGCCTCGACGGCGCCATCGACCTCGACGGCGGCGGTCGGCTCTTTGCTACCGGCGCCCCGGCAGACGCTCGGGACCGACCGACGACAAGTGAACGGGTGCTGGCCGCGCTACGGCCCTCAGCGATTGCCTTGCACACGAGCCGGCCGGAGAATTCCAGTCCCCGCAACCTGTGGGAGGGCCGGATAACGGGCGTGGAGTTGTTGCTCGAACGGGTGCGCATCGAGATCAGCGGATCACCATCGGCAATCGTCGACGTGACGCCGGCGGCGGTGGCTGAGCTCGAGCTGGCTCCAGGGACACGAGTGTGGCTCAGTGCGAAGGCCACCGAGATCGACGTCTATCCAGATCCGGCGGAACCCGTCGCAAATGTTGGTGAAGAGGTTTAGATCACAACTGTTGTGGGTAAGACCTAGCCGACAATCGGAACGATATCGACGGGGGGAGTCCGTGACTGCCAACGACCATGGCCGACAGCTCGCCTCGATCGCCCGCGATCTGGCCGAACAGGCCGACCGTCAGTCCTTCGCCATTCGCCTCGCTGAACTAGCCGCCAAGATCAGCAATGTGGCCGGCTCCACGGTCGTGCACCGTAATCGCGGCGGCCTGCTGAACATCGATGCCACCGCCGGGCCGCAGCTCCGTGACCTGGCGGCCGAGCTCTGTGCGGGGACAGACGGCCCGCTATGGGCAGCGGTCACGGGAACATCGGCCATAGTGCTCAATCGCCTTCCCGACGAGCGGTGGCGCGGGCTCACCAGCCGCCTCACGACGGAAACCGATATCCGCTCGGCGGCTCTGTTCAGCCTCGGTGGAACCGAACGGGAGCGCTTCGCGCTGGGCCTGTTCAGCGACGAACCCGGGTATTTCGGTGCTGATCAGCTTGAGGTACTGAGTTCGCTGGTCGATCACGCCTCCATCGGCTTGTCACTGGTGCTCGGACGCGAGCGGGTGGCCAACCTGCAAGTCGCCCTGGCCACCAATCGAAATATCGGGGTGGCCGTCGGAATTGCTATGAGCCAGTTGCGATTACCTCAGGAAGTAGCGCTTGACACCCTCGTGAGGATCTCACAGCGATCACACCGCAAGCTGCGGGATGTGGCTGACGAAGTCGCCTTCACGGGCGAGGTTGCCGTCTAAAAACGTCGCGCCGAGTTTCTGCTGCTCACAGCCCTGAATTGATGCTCGCTGCGCAATAAAGGCTGTGTGGCTGGATAACGTTCAGGCATAAAATTCGTGTAAGCCTTGCGTAAAGAACAGATTAGTGGTTTGAATGATCATTGCCGAGATACGGGGATCGGCCGCAAGGTAAGTCCGCATCTTCAAGCTCGGAGGCTCTCTTGAGCGCGCCCGAAAAACGGTCTACTTCGCACAATTTGGCCCCCTCGAACGGGATCACAGCCTTCGCCACCGTCCTCACAATTGCCGTCGTGTCTCGCCCCGGCACTGAGCTGTGGCCTGGCCCTGCTCATCCTCGGGCTGGTTGCGCTCGCCGTCGCAACCACGACTAGCTCCTGCAGCGCCTCCAAAGGAGACTGACATGGGAAATCACGAGGCTCCACCCCCGCCACCTCGACGCAAGTTCATCCCGCTCGCCTGGATCGGCAGCTTGGTCGCCGTCGTCCTGCTTGCCTTGGGCGTGGGCGGCAGCCTGTCGGCCTGGACGGCTTCGATCACCAACACCACGGACACAGCCGGAACCGGCTCGCTGGTGATGGAGGAAGACGGGCCGGGCGGCACGCCGGTCTGCCTCTCCAACGACAGCACCGCGACCTGCACGACCATCAACAAATACGGCGGGAACCTGTCCATGGTGCCGGGCCAGACCGTGACCACGGCGATCACCATCCGCAACACCGGGACCGTCGCGGCCAGCACCTTCACCCTCGCTGCCGCCGCCTGCACCCAGACTCCCCCCGCAGCCCCCGTCGGGCCCCCGATCGTCGGTAATCTCTGCGCCCAGATGCAACTGGTCATTACTGGAAGCACGGCACCGACGGCGCTGTTCACCGGCACTCCGGCCGGACTCAACGCCGGCGGAACGATCAACCTGACCCAGCCCCTGGCCGGCGGAAGCTCTGAGGTGGTGACGTTCGCCGTGACCCTTCCCTCGGCCACCGACTCCACGTTCGAAGGCATCACACTGTCTCAGGCCCTGACCTGGACGTTCACCTCCTAACCAGGCGAGCGTGATGTTCGGCCGCCGCTGGTCAAGTCTCACTGCCGTATGCGCAGTGGGCTTGCTGGTGGCTGCCCACTCAACACAGCAAACCGAATCCGCGTGGCAGAGTGGCATCTCCAACACCACCAGTCGGGCCGGCACCGGAGCGTTGTCCTACGTTCACACCTACGCCGCGACGACCTGCTCGGCGACGGGCAGCGTTACCTCGACGTCGTGCCCGTCCTCCATCGCCCCGACGGTGGCCACCGTAGCCAGTCCAGCCGTCGTGAGCGCGACCGATTCCATCAACTACGCCGGCACAATCCCGGCTTCAAGCGTGGTCGAACAGGCTCGAGCCCTCTCGTGCGCATCGGTGGCACTGGCTAACCGGATCACTACCGCCAATCCGCTCCTTTCCCGTTACGGCACAACCTATTCGACCAGCGGCGGGCCGATCACCGGAGCTGGTTTTCTCACCCTGGACGGGGCCAACCCCGGTGGGTACGCGGCCAGCGTCGTGCAGCAGTCACAGCCCGCTCCGACCCTGTCGCTCGGTACCACCTACGGATTAGGAATCTGGTTCAAGACCAGCAGTACCGCTGGTGGACCGATCTTCGGATTCGGCAGCAGCGCTATCAACGTCAACGCCACCAACGACCGCGTGCTGTACATGGATAAGACCGGACGGGTGGGTTTCGCCCTGAACTCAGCGAACGCGGTCACCGGGCTGTCGGCGGCCGGCTTCAACAACGGACAGTGGCACTTTGCCTATGTGACGCTGGTACAAACCAACGTGGCGATCGTCGGCATAACGTCCGCCGTCACGCTGTACCTCGACGGTACGCAGGTGGCGACCGGCGGCGGCACCCTCATACCGCTGAGTTCCTACGCCGGATATTGGCACCTGGGCTGGTCACCAATAAGCGGGCGTCCCTACGGCGCTGGACTAGCCAACCACTTCGCAGGCTCGGTCTCCAACTTCGTGGTCCTGAACACCGCGCCCGCACCGACGAATCTGGCCGTGGCCACCACCCAGACCGCGTTCAACACCAGCATCGCGTCCTCGGTCACCGAGCACTGGCTGCTCAACGACACCGGCACCGGCACCTTCACCGGCACGCTGCCAGTCATCGGGGCCACCGATCCCTGCACGATGGTGAATCTGTCGTGGAGCTTGGCTAATCCCACCTCCTGCGTGTGGTCTCCGCAATCCACGACGGCCACCTGCACCTCGCCACCGGCCACCGACGTCGCGGCATTCGTCACCGCCAGCTGGCAAACCGTGAGCAGTCCCGGTCCCGGCGGCACCCAAACCTCGACTGTGGCCCTAGCTCGGGCGGCCAGTTACAACACCGGATTCCTGCCGGGCCTGCGGCTCTATGCGCCGTTGGAATTTCGGGCTGTGGTCGGACCGTGGTCGACCACGTTCAGCTGGGCCGACGCCGGGGCAGCGCTCATCTCATGATCGGGTCACGGCGCCGGAAAGGCTTTGCGGCACTGGGGATTGTCGCTATCACGGCCACTCTGGCCCTGGTTGCCTTCACCGGTTACTGGAGACTTCAGGGAGGACGGGTCCTCATCGTCACCTCCCCGTCGATGGGGACAGCCGCGCCGGTAGGGACCCTGCTGTGGACCACGTCGACCTCGGTTGAAGACTTGCACGTCGGCGACGTGATCACGTTCCGACCACCAGCCAACTTCGGTACGCACATTTATACCCATCGGATCATCGACATCCGGGCTGGTGGTGCTATCACCACCAAGGGCGATATCAACGCCGCGGCCGATCCATGGGTGCTGCATTCCCGCAATGTGCTCGGCGTGGTCGCTATGCGGTGGTGGGAGATGGGCTGGCTGGTCAAGGGCCTCCCAATTCTGATCATCGGCGCCATCCTGCTCGGCGTGCTGCTGACCCGTTTTACCCACCGAGACTGGCGGGTCCCGTTGGCCACCTGCGGCTCAGCCTTCTTGATCGCGCTCACCATCTTCGTCCTCAAGCCATTGACCCGAGCCGAACAGGTGTCTTTCGTCCCGCACGCCACCGAAGCCCAGGCAACCTACGTCGCCACCGGGATCCTGCCGATGCGCATCAGCGAAGCCGGCGGTCGGCACACCGATCTGAGGCCCGGAGAGCTCGGGTCGGTGGTGACTTCGACCAACCACGCCGGTCGGTTCAGCGTCCACCTCGCGTTGTGGATGTCGCCCTGGTGGTGGGCGTTGTTGGCGCTGTGGTTCATTCCGCCGTTGTGGTATCTGACCCGAGGCCGGCGGATCGAGGACCCGACGGTCTAGCCGGCCCCGTTGATCAGCCCGGCGCGCAGCGCCGCTCGATGCAGGACCTCGCGGAGCATAGCCGGGGTCAGTCGTCCGGTGAAGGTGTTCTGCTGGCTGACGTGGTAACAACCGAAGACTTCGATGACGGTGCCGGCGGTCGCATTCGTCAGCGACAGGGCAGCTCCATGGGCGAATTTCGGACGCGGGCGCGGGATCACCCAACCGGCGGCGGCCAACACCGGCAGTAAGGCGTTCCAGCCGAAGTTCCCCAGCACGACGACGCTGCGCAGACTCGGGGCGAGCAGCTCCAGTTCGGTTGCGAGCCAGTGCTGGCAACGGTCTCGCTCGTCCGGCGTCGGCTTGTTGTCCGGCGGTGCGCAGTGCACCGGCGCCGTTATTCGGACGCCCCGCAATCGCAATCCGTCATCAGCAGCGATCGACTCGGCTTGTGAGGCCAACCCCACCGAATGCAATGCGGCGAACAGGACGTCGCCGGATCGGTCACCGGTGAACATTCGACCGGTGCGGTTGGCACCGTGAGCGGCCGGCGCCAGGCCCACGATCATCATCGCGGCATCATCGGGTCCGAAGCCGGGGACCGGTCGTGCCCAGTAGTCCCAGTTGAGGAAGGAGCGACGTTTGGTCCGCGCGACCTCTTCCCGCCACTGGACCAGCCGCGGGCACGCTCGACATTGCACGAGTGCGTTGTCGAGGATCGGCAAGCTCGCGAACGAAGGACCGGTCACGGCGGGATGTTATCCGGGGCAGTTTCGCCGGTGGTAACAAATGGTCACAAGCATCGGGGAGAATGTCGGCATGTTGGCCAATGTCGCGTTCGTATTGGCCATGGTCGGCGTCATCATTCTGGCTCGGTTGGCCGCGGATCGGATCGGTGTTCCGTTCACCATTCTGCTCACTATTGCCGGCCTGCTTTATGCCGTGCTGCCTGGCCCGAACCTTCAGCTCGAGCCGGAAGTCGTACTCGTCCTGGTGCTCCCGCCGCTGCTGTACAGCGCGGCGCTGGGATCGAGCCTGGTGGCGATCCGCGCCAACCTACGATCCATCGTGAGCTTGTCGGTGGTACTGGTACTGCTGACCGCATTCGCCGTCGGTGCCCTGGTGTCGCTAGTCGTTCCGGGAATGCCGATCGCACTCGGCATCGTGCTCGGCGCGGCTGTCGCCCCGCCGGATCCGGTGGCCGCGTTGTCGGTCGGGCGCCGGGCCGGGCTACCCCCGCGAATGAGCACGCTTATCGAGGGTGAAGGTCTGCTCAACGATGCGACCGCCTTGACGACCTACCAGGTTGCGGTGGCGGCAACCGTGGGCGGTGGCTTCTCGCTGGCGGCTGCCAGTGGCCGGTTCTTCATGGCCGCGGCCGGTGGTTTGCTGGTCGGAGCACTGGTGGCCGCAGTGGTGCATGTGACCCGGCCGGCTCTGCGCGATCCGCTGCTGGCCAATGCGGTGTCGCTGGCTACGCCCTTCACCGCTTACCTGCTGGCCGAAGAAATTCACACCTCCGGCGTCCTGGCCGTGGTGGTGGCCGGGCTGATCATCGGGCACGACGCCCCGCGCGCCGAATCCGGGGCTGCGCGTTTGCAGACCGGTGCGGTGTGGCGGTTGGTCGATGTGCTGCTCGAGGGCTTTGTCTTCTTGCTCATCGGACAGCAGCTCCCCGAAGTGGTACGAGGTTTGCGCGGCGAGTCGACCGCTTCCATCGCGGCCGCGGCCGGGATCACGGTCGGAGTGGTGCTGCTTCTTCGACCGATGTGGCTCTTGCTGACACAACGCGTCCCGGACTGGTTGCACGCTCAGCTCGGGACCAATGCTGGCGAGCGGCTTACCAACAAAGAGGTGTTGGCCCTGAGCTGGGCCGGTACCCGTGGCGTGATCAGCCTGGCCGCGATCTTCGCGTTGCCGCTGACTACCGAGGACGGCGCGCCGTTCCCGAACCGCGACCTGCTGCTGTTCTGCACCTACCTGGTCGTGCTGGTCACCCTGGTCGGCCAGGGCCTGACGTTCGGCCCGCTGTTGCGCCGCCTCGGACTGCGGGCAAACGCGGCCGATGAGGCTCAGCTGCGCAACCAGGCCCGGGTCGCCTCCATTCAGGCGGCATTCACGGCGCTGGACGAGATGGTCTCCTTGGCGCAGATTCCGGACAAGGTTGCTTCGGCTATGCGGGACAACTTGCAGTCACGCCTGGACCGTTACCACGACCGGATAGCGATGTTGCAGGACAGCGACGACGGCGAGATCACCTGGAGCCCACAGTACGAAGCTGCGGTGCGGGCCCGGCGGGCGATCATCACGGCTCAGCACGAGGAACTGCTGCGGTGGCGCGACACGGGACGACTACCGGACGCCAGCCTGCGCAAGCTGCAACGCGAACTGGATCATGAGGAGCGCACACTTCCCGACGGCTAGTAGGCCAGATCGTCGAGTACGGGTGTGTTCTTGACGACGAAGCGCAGGTGGCTTTCGCTGACGCGGCCAGGGAGTCTGACGGCGGCCAGGGGGTAATGAGAAAGCTGCGTTCGGTGTCGGGCACTTCAGCTCTCCACCGGAGGTTCGGCTTGCTCAGCGCTCGGATTCGGATTCGGATTCGGATTCGAGGTTGATGATCGCGGCGAGGGTTGCATAGTCGGTGACGGTCGCAGTGAGATTCGGATGCCGCAGCCGTCTAGATGGCTCGATACCGGGGACGGGGGTTCGAAAGTCAATCTGGACACCGGCCCGCGAGTTGGTGGCGAAGGTGATCCCGCCGTCACGCAGCGACAGCCGGGCCGGGCCGACGGTCTTGAAGTATCGGTACGGTCCGGTGATTGTGGCCCTGAGGATGTTGGAACGAGGTGTCACGAGCAGCCATGGGCCAAAGCGCGCGCGCAGTTCGTCACGATTCAACCTTAGGGACGTGGTGGATGCCGTGATGCCGAACAGCCGCGCCGGTCCGATGAATCGTCGTTCGAACGCGAAATCGAACGATTCATCGGAACTCATGGGCACTGACCGTCGTGTTGAGCCGAAAGGACATCTCTCGGACTTCCCATTCTTGCATCCAATTCCGGCCAGCGAAATCTATTTCGGATCGAGTCGATACCGGCCATCGTGATCGCTACCTACGTCCTGGTCCGAGGCAGCCGGACGGCCTACCTGGCGGCCTTTGCCGTCGGGATCAGCGCCTTTGGGGCAGTCCTGCTGTACCGCTACGTTGACGTCCCGGCCATCGGCCCGATCCCGTCAATGTAGGAACCGGTCTGGTTCACCAAGAAGTCCATCAGTGCCCTGGCCGAGCTGATCGCCGCAGTGAGCGCCGGGCTCGGGTTTCTGCTCGTCCGAGGCACCGTCCGGAGCCCGCAACGGTTGAGCGCTTGATAGCACTGGTTTACTGGGCTAAGGGTGGGCGTGATACTGGGCTTACTGTTCGGCGCGAAACGCCGATTGTGCCGACTGGGAGCAGGAGCTGGACGCAATGGGTGCGACCGCCTACGGAAAGCCGTATGCCGTCCAGCCCGCGACCGTTGCCTCCGAGCCGGTCAGCCTCATCGCCAGCGCACAGCAGGGAAATCCGGCGGCATTCGAAGCTCTGTACCGGGAGGTCCATCCTCGGCTGCTGAGATACGCTGCCGTCCTGATCGGCCAGGAGGCCGAGGACGTGACGGCCGAGGCGTGGCTACAGATCACCCGCGATCTCAGCACTTTTTCCGGAGACGACGACGCCTTTCGAGGATGGGCTTGCCGCATCGTGCGAAACCGCGCTTTGGACTACGCGCGGGCGCGCAATCGACGACCGGTCCAGGCAGCGGATTTGAGCCTCCTGTTCGACCGACCCGACACCACGGATACCGAGCAGGTCGCGGATGAAAACATGAGCACCGCGGCCGCGTTGGCCTTGATCTCGAGCCTTCCCCGCGATCAGGCCGAGGCGGTACTACTGCGGGCCGTGGTCGGTCTGGATTCCGCCACCGCCGGTCAGGTGTTGGGCAAACGCGCCGGCGCGGTACGAATCGCGGCGCACCGGGGCCTCAAGACGTTGGCCATAGCTGTGAGCGAAACGACCGAGGATTCCGGTAATGAACATGAGTAACACGGATGGCCGACCGGGCGCTGAGGAAAGCGAGATGCCTACCTTGACCCCGTACCGATCCCCCGCCGACCTCGAGCAAATGCTCGATGGTCGCCTCGGTGCCTCCGATCCGCTGGCTGCGGTGATCCGCGCGGCCTGCGGACCCGTGCGACCTTCCGAACTCAGCGGTCTTCCGACTGCTTTGAACGCGTTTACCGCTATGCCGCCGGGCAGGGATCCTCGACCGACGGCGAGCAACTCGTTGCTTAGCCGTATTAGCGGCAAGGTGAGCACCCGACTCTTCGCCTTGACCGCTGGGGTTGTCGCAACCACTGGCGGGGTTGCCCTCGCTGCGTCAGCGGGATACCTGCCGAGCCCGGCGTCACACCCTCAACCGGCACCGGTCAGCGCGAGCACCACGGGCTCATCCGACCTGTCGGCATCGGTCGGGACCAGTCCCGTCGCTCCTGCCGTTCCCGGCAGCAGCTCAGCGGCCCACCAGGGCCGGCCCGCCGGCTCCGGTTCGGCATCAGCGTCGGCCAATGGGCCTGGCGCCTTGCCGTCCCCCAACCTGTCGGGCTTGTGCCGCTCGTGGCTGGCGCGACCGCACGAGCGTGGCCAGGCCGATTCCAATCCGTCCTTCACGGTGCTGATCGCCAAGGCCGGCGGTACCGACCTCGTTGACGGCTATTGCACGACGCTGCTCGCCTCGGTCGGCCCGGGTGCCAGTGCGCCGACCAACTCGGCGAGTTCTGGGGCGGCGAACACCAAACCCAGCAAGTCAGCAACAGCCATTCCGGGCCAGAGCAAAAAGACGCCGTCAGTCAGCTAGCACCGTCGCGATGACGGGAATGCCTGCCTCAAGGTAGGGGACGGCCCCCGCCGGGGTGTGAAACAGCCACAGCGACATCGTCGATATAGCTTGCCAGTCGCCGGAAACCACTTGTAGCGAGGCCAAATCGTAGGCACTGTCCGGTTCGTGATTTCGGACCATCTCCATCTTGAACGCCGGTGCTCCGGGTAGGACGACGTCAACCAGGCCCACGCTTGGCAGCGCCTCCGGCGAGAACCGCACGGCCGCACCTCCGACGGACACATCGACCAGCTCACCGGCCACGCCGTCGATGGACACCGAGGTTCGCGCCGGGAATCGGTAGGCATGACGGCGGGAAGTCGCATACTCGGAATCTTTGATTCGCGCGTTTCCGAACAGCAGCACCAGAGCCGCGAGAATCAGCCAGGCGCCGGCCGCAACCGTCGACGAATCGCTCGTTCGCCAAGGCACAATCCCGAAGAATCCCGCCGAGGCGTAACCGAGCACGCCGAGGACTACCAGCGTGAGCGCGCTGAGGACCTTCGGTGTCCGCCCACGCGTCCGCTCATGGCTGGCACCCTTGGGCGTGACCTCGAACTGCAAGCTTCGGCGTGAGATCAGCCACCAGAGGCAAGCCATCCCGACCGGCACTCTGAATATCCGCAGGGCAAAAGCGGTCGGCCAATGAATCTGATGCCGCATCAATCGCTTGGTTCCCCACAGGCGGGTCAGGAACATCGCGGTGAACACTGCAGTGAACACGACCGGTTTTGCGGTGGAGGTTTGGGCGCCGGAGAACAGCACGACGGTGGGCACCACGAAGGCGATCAGGGTCGCGATCCCCTCCAGCCACCACAAAGTGCCGTTCAGATACTCGTGAAAGTTCCGCCACGACATCCAGCGCTTGGCCGTCCAGAGCCGTTCGAGCGCCAACGTCTGCATCGCGCCCATGCCCCAGCGACGGCGCTGCAAGAGGTACTGCTCCGGCGTGGCCGGCGCGAGTCCGACCGCCAGCGTCTGGTGGTGATACGCGGTCTTCCAGCCCCGGCGGATAAGTTTGAGTGTGGTGTGCATGTCTTCAGTGATGGTTTCGGTGGCCACGCCACCGACGTCACGTAACGCGCTGACTCTCAGCAGCGATGTCGATCCACACCAGAACGGACCGGCCCCGGCCTGATGCCGCGCCGGCATCAGAACGTTGAAGAACAGGCCTTGTTCACCGCTGATTCCATCATCATCGAAGGCACCGTGATTGAAGAACGCCTGCGGGCCCTGCACCAATGCCAGCTTGTCGTCGACAAACCAGCCCAAGGTCGCGACGAGAAAGCTCGGGAGCGGAACGTGATCGCAGTCGAGCACCGCAATGATGTCGATTCCCCCGACGCCATTTGCCTCTTCGGTTGCCATCACGTCCAAGGCGTGGTTCAGATTTCCCGCTTTAGCATGCTCGTGCGTGGGCCGAGTCAGGTAGCGCGCTCCGTAGGCCCGACACATGTCGGCGACCCAGTCTCGATCACCGTCGTCCAACACCCAGGTTTCGTGGGCTGGCCGCAGGGCGCACGCCGCTGCGACCGTCGGAGCAAGGACGGCTATCGGCTCGTTGAATGTGGGGATGAGAACGGCGACCCGCAGTCCGTTCGGAGCCTCGCTCACCGGCGCCGGCGCCAGGCTGTCGATGTTCCACAGCGTTATCGCCTTCACGATGAGGCCCGCCAACGGTAAGGCCTCGAAGGTCACCAGCAGCCAGGCGACGGCCAGGTTCGCTCCACCGACCGGCAGGGTGAAGGCGATTCTCCAGGTGAGATAGGCCAGCAGGGCTACTGCCGCAGCGACGCCACCGAGGTGAGCCATCCGTCGTGAATGTGACGTCTCCGCGTGCGGCGCACCCAACTGGTTGGCCCAGCCGGCCACTTTGACCATGGCCGGGAGCGGATTCGGCTCCCTTAGACCCACAACCCGTGGCGACATCTTTAGCTCCCAATGCTTCATAAAGTAACCATCTGCATACAAAGCGTGACGGCCGTGTTAGGTTCGTGTCAAGCCGATCTTGGATATTGACCTTGAACCGTTGCGTTGCTCGACCGTTGCGTGCTTGGCTCTGTCATCCATCTCAGGTGGACGGCGAGAGTCTCGTTCTCGCGTTGAGGCTTGGCGGCAGACCGCAGTTAGCGACTAATTTCCGGCCGACTGTCCTATCAGTGTTGGGTAGCCAGCGCAGTGCAGGCGAACCGACCGGCATCTCGCTATTTCCTTATTTCGTCTAGGAACGTAGTGCTACGTGCGTCGTAGGTAGACTCATGACAGCGACCGGACAGTCGGTGGTAGCGTTCACTTCCTCCTTATATTGTCGGCGGAAAGTGTCGTACCCGTATCGTAGGTTTGAGTCATGACAGCGACCGGCCGGGGGATGGCGGCATTCAGTTCCTCCTTATTGCGTCGGCCGAAAGTGTCGTACCTCTGTCGTAGGTTTGGGTCATGACAGCGACCGAGGACGAGCCCGTGGACGGGTCGTTGGCGCGGATCGATGATGCGATTTCGGAACTGTTGGATGCGGATTTGTCGCGGCTGAGCGAGGATCAGCTGTTGGATGTGGTGCGGGCGGCGGATCGGGTGACGCGCCGGTTGGCGGCGGTGGATCACCGGGTGTTGGGTGAGGTGATCGGTCGTGGGATCGCCGAGTCGCGTGGTTACCGGGATGCCGGGTCGTTGTTGGCTCAGTTGACTGCTTCGACCTTGTCCCAGGCCCGGGCCCGCACAGCGGCCGTGTCGATGCTCGGAACGCGGCGGACGGTGAGCGGGGCTGTGTTGCCGCCACTGCTGCCGGTCGCCGCCCACGCGGCCCGGACAGGGTCGGTGTCGATCGCGCAAACGAAGGTGATCGCTGATGTGGTGCGGCTGGTCCCGGAACCGGACCAGCCCACCTACCGTGACCTGATCGATGCCGAGTTGACCGGGTATGCGGTGGCGGGCAGTGATTCGGTCACGTTGAAACAGCTCGGCACCCGGATCCTGGCCCACCTGCACCCCGACGGTGACCAACCCCGCGACCGGCTGGCCGACCGGCACCGCGGCATCAGCCTGCGGGAGTTGCCCGACGGCTGCGGGGAACTCCGCGGGCGGCTCACCCCGACCTGTTTAGCGGTGTGGCAGAGCGTGCTGCATCCACTCATGAGCATCCCCGCCGACAACTCCGGCACCGGCACCGGTTTCGACACCGAACCAGCCGGCCAGCCCGCCACCGACGCGGAACCGGGCGTGGAGTCGGTGGTGGAGTCGATCCCGGATAACCGCAGCATCGACCAACGCCGACATGACGCCTTCGAACACGCCGCCCAACGCCTGTTAGCGGCCGGGGACCTCCCGGCCACCGCCGGGGTGCCGACCACCCTGATCATCAGCATGACCCTCGACCAACTCGAAACCCGCGCCGGGCAAGCCACCACCCACCACGGCGGACACCTCAGCGTCCAGGCCGCCATGCGGCTCGGGGTCGACGCCAAAACCCTGCCCGTCGTGTTCGACCAACACCTCGGCACCCTCGCCTACGGCCGCGCACGCCGCCTGGCCAGCCCCGGCCAACGCCTCGCCCTCTTCGCAAGAGATAAAGGCTGCACGTTCCCCGGCTGCCGGAAAACGGCCGCCCAATCCCAAATCCACCACCTGACCGACTGGGCCGACGGCGGACCCACCGACCTCAACAACCTCGCCATCACCTGCGGCCACCACAACGGACAGGCACCCAAACAAGGGTGGAAAGCCCACCTCCACAACAACACCGTCTACTGGACCCCGCCCCCACACATAGACCCCGAACAGCGACCACGACACAACCCCATCCACCGCAGCTGAACCCGCCAGACAGGCGAAACGAGCACGCCACCGAAACGAAGGACCTGTTCGGACGAAGACACTATGACGGCCGTAAATATTGACACGAATGTCGCCATCACGACCGTCACCGCCCACATTGGCTGATGAGTCGGACGTAGATCGCTCCGACGGTGCGCCCGCGTTGCCGCGCGGTTCTGGTGGATCATGGACCCAAGCTGAAGTCCAAGCGATGGATGTCGAGGATCTTTGCAGCGCAGCTTTCCAAATACTTACGGATCGTGATGTCGCCGATGAATATGAAGCTTTATCATCAAGCTGGTAGATCGTCGGATCGAGCTTCTTCCCGGTTAAAACCTATGGGCGGTCAGGCTGAATGGGCCGCCCATGCAGGTAGCCCTGTTGGTAGCGAATGCCGAGCTCCGCTAAGCGCTCGGCCTGCTCCGTATGTTCCACGCCCTCAGCGACGACCGTCAAACCGAGCGAGGTGAGCATGCGGTTCACCGCGTCGACCAGGCTCCATCGCGGATCGTCGCTGCTCTTGGGCAACAGTGACAGATCGAGTTTCACGATGTCGACCTCGAGCTGCTGCAGAGCAGCCAGGTTCGACGCACCCTTACCGAAATCATCCACAGCGAACCGGAGACCCTTACGACGTAAGGCATTCAACGTCCACGCAATATGGCCCGACGGTTCATCGACATCCCGCTCGGTCACCTCGATGACGACGCGATCCGCTGGTACGCCGCCATTGCGCAGCATGGCTAGCAGCTCCGGAACCACCGCTTCTCCCGCTAGCTGCGAGCGCGAAAGATTCAGCCATAAATCCGCGGTATTACCAGCCAGCACCAGGTCCGCATCACGAATCGCAACCTCGACCGCGCGCTCATACAAGCGCCCGGCCAGCCCCAGACGTTCCGCCGCCGAGATCAGATCCGTCGGGCCGACGCCACTGGCCGGCTGACTACGCAAAAGCGCCTCGAACCCGACGGCGGTTCCGGTAACAACATCGACGATCGGCTGGTACGCCACCGAAAGTCCGGCTCCGTCGAGGGTTTCGCGCAGCACCTGCTCCTGTTCAGCCTTGCGGGCAAGGGTGTCGGCCATCTCGGGAATGTGGCGGAGCACCGTGCTCGACGACGACGTTTTCGCGGCGCTCAACGCCAGGTCGGCGGCCCGTGCTGTCTCCGCCAGGCTTGCGTGATCAGAACGTGCCGACCAGCCCAATCGCAACCGGATCGGGATCGCTACCCCGTCGAGACTGACCGCTGGCCATCCCAGCCGCTCAACCGCGGCCACGAGACTCTGGACGCGCTCGGCCAGAACCACGAACTCATCACCAGAGGGACGAACCACCAGATCAGACGGACCAGCCAACTGCGCCAGCCAATTCGCGATCGTAATCAGGCATTGGTCACCGACCAGCGGGCCGTACTTGTCATTGATCGCTTTGAAGCCATACACATCCAGAAAGGCGACTCCGTCGTAGCGGGCGCGTGGATCGGCACGCAAGACCGCGGTCAGAGCGGCTCGATTGTGCAGTCCCGTTAAGGGATCGCGGGTCAGCAGGTTGCCCGGGACCACGGTCACCGCTCCGATATCGCTGACGTCAAAAGCGATCCGGCCGCTACGCCCCTGCAAATCGGGCGCCAACCACGAGGCTGTCCACAGCGCCCATCGCAGGTCGGTTGTGCTTGCGTCGGGTGAGCGTCTCGGCAACGCGACCAGGCGCTCGCCCCGTCGATTGAAGGCAGCTTCGTTCAGGAGCTCCTCGGAAACCGCGGACAATCCAGCGGCAGGCAGCACGGCGGCCAACCGCTTACCTACCAATGCCTGCCGATCCAGATTCAGGACGGCGCAGAATGCCTGAGTGACCGAAAGAACCCGTCCGTTCAAGTGCAGCACTGCCCTCGCGTCCGCGGAATCGGCGAGTGCCTCCTCACCGTGCGTGCCTGGGGACGAGAGCCACGCCAGTTCGAAACGCCGTTCGCCGACCCGGTTGATGTAGACCGTGACCACGGTTTCGTCGACGTCTGCTTGCATCATGGTGCCCAAGCCGTCCATCGCTTCCGGCAGTCGTTCCGCCATGCGATCCCAGAAACGCTGCGAGATCGCCGAAGCGTTCATCGGAATCAAACCGCTCGTCTGCGCAGCCTCATTGGCAATCATCACACTCAGCGCGCCGGTCTCGTCGCGATCAACGGTGACGATCGGGATTCCGAATTCTGGGACGCCGCTGGTTGCCGCCGCCCGCAGCCGATCGTCGGTCGAATTTCCACTGCGAAGCACGGCCGGCGGCGACAGAATCCAGGTCGCCGGCAGATTGTCGACGATGTAATGCCGAGCCCACACGTAGTCGCCGAACTCGGCGTCACCGGCTGGATCGGAGCGGCTGCGCCCGAGTTCGAACGTCCCGGTAAACACGCCGATCGCATCGCCGTAGCCGGTAGCCGAGTCCTGCATTCGAACGAAGGACACGTAGTCCTGCTGCCCGGCCCAGATCGAGGTGTCGTTGTGCTCACGCAGATACTCCTCGGTCGCCATGACCGTGATCGGATCCTGCCCGGACGCGACCACCTCCACGATCGCCAGAAAGGGCAGGAGCCTGAACAGGTCCAGCATCGGGGCCAACGGCGGCAAGTCAGCCGCGGTCAAGCTCAGCGCGCGCGCTCGCCACTCACGATCCAGCGGAATCACGCCGACGTAGTGCGCGTAGTCCCGAACCAGCCGCCAGGGTGATGCTGGGCCTGGCTCGGGGACTACAGGCAGTGAGCTGGTTTCCAGATCGGCCATCAACGCGGTCAGGGGGCCACTGGTGATCACATGGAAGCGCCCGAGTGGCGTGACTACCTCACCGACCCCGCGGCCGGAAGCCGGCGTCAACGGATCGCCGCGAAGTTCGAACAGCGACAGGATGCGCTCGATTTCCAGGGGATCGGTAATAGGGAGGTCATGGGCAGCCAGGACATCGCGAGCGTGGCAATTCATCCAGATTCCGACGACCCCGGGCACAGTGGTGCGATCCCGTTCAAGAACGATGGCCGCTCCGGGGAAGGACAACACGGACGCGAGGGCTACGAGCCGGTCGGCGGCGGGGTTGCCAGCGAGCCCGCTGGGCCACTGACGCTGTGTCAGTTCGGGTCGAGGTGGGTCTTGCTTGACACCTGGACGGGGGGAAACAAAGGTACGCACAGCATTACGCCACGCTGTTGCCGGCATAGGCACTCACCACGTTTCCCACGATGCCCGTGGAGATTGTCGCGCGATCGCGACGAATAAACCACAGTATCCAAGCCGCGTCTCGCCAGTCGTCCGTTTTAGTGTTCCCGGAGTAACGGTGGCGTAACCAAATCCTCGGAAACCTCGATGCGGAACCTCGATGCGGAACCTCGATGCGGACACCAAGGGCCTGCCCACGTAGTTGCCCACGTGACTCGTTGACCACCCGGCTCAGTTGCCTGGAAACGCCAGAGTGATAACCGAGCGTGCTCATCAACCAGGCCCGGCCGGCCGACGCTACCCAGGCGATAAGCCGGTGACGCCCGGCCGAACAGTTATTAGGATGTCCGGCTATGGCGCTCTCGATTCAACACTCGACCCAGGTCACCTCCGCCGAAAGGCGCGCGGAGATTCTCGCCAACCCTGGGTTCGGCAACTTCTTCACCGATCACATGGTCAAGATCGACTGGACCGTTGACGGGGGGTGGGGCGGTGGAGACGTACTTCGGTACGGCCCGCTGCTGCTGGATCCGGCGACGAGCTCATTGCACTACGGGCAGCTGATTTTCGAGGGACTGAAGGCGTTTCATCAGCCCGATGGCAGCATCGCCACCTTCCGTCCAGACGCCAACGCCGAGCGTTTCGCCCGGTCCGCGCGCCGCCTGGCCATGGCCGAATTGCCGGCGGCGACGTTCATCGACGCCCTGCAGACACTGGTCAGCATCGATCGGGAATGGGTGCCGACCGGTCCCGACGCATCGCTGTACCTGCGCCCGTTCATGATCTCGACCGAAATCGGACTCGGGGTTCGTCCCGCCAACGCCTACAGCTTCCTGCTCATCGCCTCGCCGGCCGGTCCTTACTTCCCGCGCGGAGTTCAGCCGGTGTCCGTCTGGCTGTCCACCGAGTTCACTCGGGCCGCCCCGGGCGGGACCGGCGAAGCCAAGTGTGCCGGCAACTACGCGGCGTCACTGGTCGCCCAAGCCCAAGCCGCGGCCAAGGGCTGCGATCAAGTTGTCTGGCTGGACGCGCATGAGCACCGCTACGTCGAAGAGATGGGCGGAATGAACCTGTACTTCGTCTACGGCTCCGGAGCCGATGCGCGCATCGTCACTCCGCAGCTCACGGGCAGCCTGCTGGCTGGCATCACCCGGGACTCCCTGCTCACCTTGGCCAACGACCTCGGCCTGAAGTCCGAGGAAGCGATGATCACCACCGAGGACTGGCGCCTCGGCAACCGCTCGGGTGAGCTGACCGAGGTGTTCGCCTGCGGGACAGCGGCCGTCATAACACCGGTCGGCCAGGTCAAAAGCGCCGAACACGAGTGGACAGTCGGTGACGGTGGGCCCGGCCCGGTCACGATGCAGTTGCGTAAGGCCCTGCTCGACATCCATACCGGCGCCACCCCGGACGTCCACGGCTGGATGCATCGACTCGTCTGAGTGAACGGCTAGGTTCATCGCATGGATGTGGCCGCTCTTCTGGAACAGCTCGAACACAGCGGGCAGAAGCTGGAGCACTCCGCCCGTTACGCCGGATTGCACACTAGTGTCCCGACTTGTCCGGGATGGACGGTGTCCCGCCTCGTCGGCCATGTGCACCGCGTCCACGCCTGGTCACGCACGATCATTTCTGGTGGCGACGGTGACGCCTTCGAATACCGGCGACCGGACGACGCCGATCTGCTCAGCGCGTATCGCACCGGGTTGGATGAACTTGTCCGGGCATTGCGCTCGGCCCCGGATTCGCTCGACGTGTGGACCATTTACCCCGGCGCGACGGCACGACTGGCCTGGGCCCGCCGGCAGGCCCACGAGACGGCGATCCATCTCATGGACGCTGAGGCGGCGGCCGGCCTCGGCTTCACCGAGTTCGGCCCCGATTTCGCGGCCGACGGCCTAGCCGAACTGGCCCTGCAGATTGTGGACCGCTTTGAGGTGTCTGGGCTGCCGCGTTCCTACCAAATCACGTTCACGCCGATCGACAGCAACCGCGCCTGGACGGTGACGCTGCGCAGGGAAGGGGCCAGCGGAGTCGAGCGGGCGCTGGACGGCAGCGATCTGACCGTCCTGGCTCCGGTATCCGACCTGTACCGCTGGGCTTGGAACCGAGCCAACGATGACGACGTGTCGTTCTCCGGGGATCTGTCGGTGATCGACGTCTGGCACGATCGCTGCCAGCTGAAGGCTCGCCGTCGCGACTGATGGGCGATTGGCTCGACGAACCGGCCCGACAAGCCGCTACCGGGTCTCCCAGCGCTTGAAGCTCTGATACGACCGGCTCGGTGTCGGGCCTCGCTGACCCTGATAGCGCGAGCCGTACACCGCGCTGCCATAAGGGTGTTCGGCCGCCGAGGACAACCGGAACAGGCACAGCTGGCCGATCTTCATCCCCGGCCACAACGTGATCGGCAGGTTCGCCACGTTGGACAGCTCCAGTGTGATGTGTCCGGAGAAGCCGGGGTCGATGAATCCGGCGGTGGAGTGCGTCAACAAGCCCAGACGGCCCAGCGAGGACTTGCCCTCCAAACGTCCGGCCAGATCGTCGGGCAGGCTCACCACTTCCAGCGTGGACCCGAGCACGAATTCCCCCGGATGCAGGACGAACGGTCCATCGCCCTCGGGTTCGACCAGCGATGTCAGTTCGTCCTGCTGCACGGCCGGATCTATGTGCGTGTATTGGGAGTTGTTGAATACCCGAAAGAAGCGGTCCAGGCGCACATCTATTGAAGAGGGCTGGACCAGGTCGGCGTCCCAGGGCTCAAGGGTGAGGCGTCCGGAATCGATCTCGGCGCGAATGTCACGGTCGCTCAACAACATGGGCCGCACGCTACCGAATCTCGCGTCGGCCGGCCCATCCGAGGTGGCCGCGACCCGGACCGAGTGGCGCGAGTGAGGAAAAACTTGGCCGTCTGCTATTCGCGTGTCGGCCACGGGTTCGAAGCCTCCCGCCCGTATAAACAAGTCAGGCCCCGCCAGGTATGAGCTGGCGGGGCTTAACCGCGCCCAAGATTCGAGCATCGCTACCATGTAGTTGCTACTCGTTCCAGCGAGTACGCGGGTGTAGCTCAATGGCAGAGTTTCTGCTTCCCAAGCAGACGGCGCGGGTTCGATTCCCGTCACCCGCTCCGATCACCGCAGAGGCCCGGGCCTGAGAATCCATCAATTGACTCACCAGTCATCAATCGTTCATGTTGGCTTAGCTTTCGGGCCTTGATCGATAACGATCATCGACTCGGCCCGGCGAACGCACTCGTCGAGCCATCACCGTTGGTCTCTTGGGGGCACCTAGGAGTTCGGTTCCCCCATGGCTCGTCGTCACGCCTTAGCTCGCTCGATCTCCCACCGCTTTCTCGCCCTCCTGCTGATGACGACATCGGTGGTGGCCATCAACGGGGTCAATCCCGTTTCGGCGAATGCAGTCGACCTCAACGACGCGTATGCCCACACGACCGTGTCCGTGGCGAACGGAACCGGTGAAGCCCTGGTGCAGGCCATCGACACCGGCAATCCAGATCGAATGCGGATCGAGCCGGCGACGATCGGGGTCAACTGGGTGCAGAACGGCGTAGACCCCTATGCGCCGACCGCGCTGTCTGAGGTCTATCAGATCGGCGCCGCTGGATGGTCCTTCAAGCTCGCCGTCGCCAACAACGGCCGCTCAACACTGTGGAGCGACTGGGACGGCAGCTACACCCAGTGCGAAGTCCGAGATCGGACCGGGACGGTTCGCTTCAGTGCCGGAGATGGCCGGCACTGGCCAGCGCCCGTGCAGTCCCCCTACCTTTGCACGACCAAGCAAACTGGCGATGCCAGAGACCGCCACAGCGACATTGTGCTGACGACGAACGCCTCGACGCCCAACGTGCACACGCTGGTCCTCAGCTCGCCCGAAGCCAACAGGGTCCTGAACAGCTGCGCGCAGCTCGGCGAACAGAGCTGCCGATTTGCCAACACCCGCGACACCGTCATGAGCCGGCGTGAAGCCGCCTCTGCCTTTCTCGTCAACTGCAATCCCTTGGGTTCAGAAGGCAAAGAACTCGCCGACACGATGTCGGTGACGGATACGGTCAGCCAGTCGAACAACCTCGAACTCTCGGCGACGGCGAGCACCAAGATCTTCGGCATCGTCGAGGTCGGATTGAATATCAAATACAGCGCGTCCTGGACGTCGGGAACGTCAACCACGCTGTCACGGATTCTGTATGCGTACCCCGGGCATCGCGATCAGTTGTACCTGAACCACGTCGAACGGCACGTCGCCGGAAACTTCGACCTGGCAATCGGCAATGACGTGTGGCGGGTCTCGGACGCCGAGATCGTGATACCGGCCGTTCCGACTACGGACGACCTCAGCGACTCGGCCTCATTGACGACTCCGGCCGACTGCGCGCCACGATCCTCGACCGTGACGATAACTACAAATTCTGCTCTCCCGCCGGTCGGTCAACCTATGACGATGACCGCCCAGGTCAGCGCGCAGGATGACGCGGGTCGACTGACAAGCTCAGACGGCGAGGACCTTGACGCCACCGTGAGCTTCACGATGGCTGGCCAGGTAGTCCCCAACTGCCAGGCGGTGCCGGTCAGCAGTCAGGGCACCGCGACCTGCGTCGCTGCCCGACCCAGCCCTTCGGCAACCGTTGGTGTGGCTGCCCGCTATAGCGGAAACCGCGATTTCGCTCCGTCCACGACGCTCGTGGATGTCAGCAACATCGACCAATCACCGGCCGGCGCCGTTCGTTCCGTCCAACGGGTCAGCGCTGACAGTGCACGCGGACAGGAGTTGTTGAGCGGGGACTGCCTACCGTCAACATGCACGATTCACGTCAGCAGCGTGAACACCAGCTACTCCCCCTTCGGACCAATTATCTCCTCCGTGCCAAGCTCCTCGACCTGTTTTACCGGCGGACTGGCCGGAGGGAGTCAGACGTGGGTCGATACGACGAGCACGTCGCAGACGCTGAGTGTGTTTCTGTCAGCCAGCGCGGATCTCGGCTTCGCCAAGCTCAGCAGCAGCGTCGGCTACGGGCACAACTGGACGATCGGTCGGACCTATACCCATTCGCTCGTGTGGTTCGCCAGCGTCGGATATCAGGTTTCTCCGCAGCAATCCCATCTGGTCAACACCGTGCGGGCCAGCCTGTCCCGGATGGTGGATGGCCAGCTGTGGACCGTGGACGGAATCACGCAGTCCATTCCCGCTCTCAACGTCACTGATCAACCGCAGACCATCGAGCGGCTGCAGGCTCAACCGGTGAATCCCGCCTTCTGCGATGGATACGAGACAACAACAGGCCCGATCGAGATCCACTCCGACGATCCGCCACCAACGCTGCAGTATGGCCGAGCGGTAACCCTGCAGACCACGGTGACGCGCGCCGACGGGCTCCCAGTTACCGCAGGGACAATGGACTTCACGGCCGATGGACACACGCTGTGTGCCTCAGTCCCGGCAACCGCCCAGGGCCAGTTCAGCTGCCCGCACGTGCTGTTACCCGCATCGGGTCAAATCGGCTTGGCAGCGCACTATGCCGGCCACGTGGGCGAAGACCGGACGAGTACGACGCATGCCTCGGCCACCTCGCGGACAGTTGCCGTCAGCAAGGCCACACCGGAGGTCACCATTCGCCCCCTGGACGGACATCTCGACGTCGAATCGGATGAATCGCTGGTGGTTGATGTCGTCTCAGGTCGCGGAGCCAGCCGAGGGCTGGTGAGCATTACCGAAGGAACGAACCTGATTTGCCTCAGAGCACTTGACGATCACGGATCAGCTTATTGCCCGTATCGCTCAGGCGAAGCGCGCCCACACCGCTTCAGCGTTCACTACGCTGGCGATTCCAACGTGCAAGGCGCCGATGAGACCGACGTCCTGCTCACGGTGCGCGGGTGGGCCAACCTGGTTTTTGATTCGGCGCCGACATCGGTGCCTGGCGTGCCCTTCACCCTGCAGGCGCGGGTCAACGGTGGCGTCGGCAGTCAATCCGCCACCGGCGACATCGTCTTCACCGAAGCCGGCCAGACCTTATGCACAGCACGAGTGACTTCGACGCCACCCGGAACGGACGGATCGCTCGCTCGTTGCAATTACTCGTTCCCCACCGAGGGGGTTCACGACATCGCGATTTCCTATTCCGGTGATGACTACACCCAACCAGCACGCGCGGCCGGCGCCGTCGTCGCCGCACGGGCGGCGACCGCGGTGAGCATCGCCAGCACGCCCGTTACCTCGGCGCCCGGGTCGCCGTCCACTGACACGGTGGATCTCACCGTGACGGTTCGGCACTCCGCCGAAACGTCGGCGACACTCAACGCGACCCTCGCCGGGACAATGGTCATTCTCGAGAACGGGCGCCAGGTGTGTGCGGGTCCACTGGTCGCGGGACTACCGGCAACGTTGAAGTGCCGGTTCACTTTCATCAGCGGCGGCCGACACAATCTCACGGCGCGGTTCGCCGGCGATACCAGCAACGAACCGTCAGACAGGTCATTGGCCGTCGACACCATCACGACGTTCGCCGACCACGACGACCCGTTGATCGGCCATGCAGACTGCGCATCCGGGCTGATTCGGTGGAAGGTGAGCAACAGCTCGACGCTGATGGGGGATGCCACTATCACGCCCAGTATTGCCTTGGACGGCGTGCCGCCTGGATCCTTCGTGCTACGCCAGGAAATGGCCACGCTCGCCACCACGGCGGCCAAGCCCGGCGAGACACAGTCCTTGTCTCTGCACTTGGCCTGGTTCTTCGCGGGATCGATCATGCGCCGAGATACCGCACCCATCACCGTCACGATGCCGAGTAAGTGCCTGACCGAACTGGTCGGCGGCCTCGCGGTACGTTCGCCGGGCGAACGAATTCAAGGCCATGTCGCGCTCGGTGGCCTCGCACCGGGAACCAGCCTCTCGGTCACCCTGAAGGTGGTCGACGCCGACGGTGGGGCCTGCGATGCGGTGACCGATAACGGTGTGGTGGACACATTTGGTCGGTTCAATGACCTGTCACGGCCTTTGACGACATGTCGTGGCTTAAAGAGCATTCTCGTGATCGAGCCGGTCGACTACGGGCCGTTGGTATATCGCGTCGGTCGGGCCTACCTCGACGTGGGACCAAGTGCGGGAATCACGATTCCCATACTGACCAATCCAGTCTGGGGGATCTAAATCCAGCGGTCATTTGCCCTACGGCCGGACCAAATGCTGCGTACGGTAAATCAGCATGGCGGGAAAGATGGCATCGTCCAGACTCATCCATGCCGATCGGTCTACCGCGACAAGGCTTCGACGGATCGGCTGCGCGCTGATCGCGCTTGTGGTCCTCGGCGCACAGGCGAGCCTAAGTTCTGTCGCGGCGGCGGCCGGAACGACACCGACCGGGTTGACGCTGTCGGCTCTGAGCGCCCGGCCCTCTACCCTCTATGTCCTCAACGGCGGCAGCCAGATACTGAAGATCGAGTTACAGCGCCAGGCGCCGGTCGTCGTGGCGGCCACCGTGTTCGCCTCCGGCCTCGACGATGCGACCGGCCTTGCCGCTGACGGCTTGGGCAATGTTTATGTCGCCGAACCGACCACGCATCGTGTGCTGAAATATGCGCCTTCGGGTGGCAGCCCGACCACCGTGGAAACGGGCTTGCTCGAGCCCACGGCAGTCGCCGCCGACGGCAGCGGGAATATCTTCGTCGTAGGCAATACCGACAATAGGGCGGTCGAGGTCCCCGCCGGCGGTGGGCCGCCTAACACGCTGACCTCCAACCTACAGAACCCAGTGGACATCGCGGTTTCGAGCGTTGGTGACGTCTACATTTCTGACTTTAGCAACGGTCGAACGATCAAGTTGCCGGTCGGCGGAGGCCCTGCCATTACCCTGAATGCCGGCGGCGGCACGCCCGGAGGCGTCGCCGTCGGGCGTGATGGATTGGCATACGTCCTCGATCCCAGCAACAGCCGACTCGCTCTCGTCGACCAAGCCGGCGACTTCGTCACGAACGTCGGAGGACCGCTCGTCGTGCCGACCGATGTGGCGGTCGATGACCAGAACGCTGTCTTCATTGCCGATGCCGGGTTGAGCCGGGTGGCATACACGGACGCAGAGGGCGATCAAAGCTACATCACCAGTGCTGAGACCGACGGGCTGCTCACCAACCCCCTCGGCGTCGCAACCACCCCGACGACACCGACTATTCCTTACAACGTCAGCGTGGCCGTCGCAGCCTACGTAGTGGCATCTCCGGCGGGTTCACCGCCCACCGGAAACGTCATACTTTCCGAAAACGGCGTCGACGTGGGGACTATTGATCTGGTCGGCAGTGGCAGCTTCAGTCAGGGCCAGACGAGCACGAGCCTGGATGTCGGCAATCATCAGCTCACGGGTCGTTACCTCGGCGATGCCGACCACGCCCCTTCTGCCATCGAGTTTCCGGTCGACGTTGTCGTGACTCCGGGTCGGCAGGAACTTGAGTTTCATTCGACCGCACCGACCACATCTGTGGTTGGCGGCCATTACAACGTGCTGGCGACTGCCCTCATCTCAGGCCTCGACGTGAGCGTGTCCATCGATCCCTCATCGACCCCGGACGCCTGCACACTCAGCGGGACTACCGTCACCTTCACCGGCGTCGGTCGGTGCATCATCGATGCTGACCAACCCGGCACGTCCAATTGGGCGGCCGCCCCTCAGGTGCAACAGATCCTGCAGATCGCGTCGGCATCGACGACCACTCCGACATCGACCCCCGGATCCGCCAGGCCGACCCCGACCCCGACGTCGACTGCGGCCGGCGCACCGTCGGGATCGGGCGACGAACTTGCCGCTACGGGCAATAACCCGGCTGCACCGCTGGGGATTGCCCTGTTGATCGTGCTCGTCGGGGCCACCCTGACCTGGCGAACAAAGGCGGCCCGCTCTCGCTGAACGCGCAGCCCCGCGGAGCGTTCTGACCGGTCAGCGTCATAATCGCCGTCCAATTCTGGTCTACAAGGCAGGGGCACTGACTGGCGTGCTCACAACTAAACACTGTGGGAGAAGCAAATGTCTGCATCGGTCCGTGCGGGGCGGCGAGTAGCCGCGGTCGTGTTGGCGGCTACTACCGCGATCCTGACGTCATGTAGTTCACAGTCGGGCCCGAAGGCCGGCGATTCGCAGCCGATCGAACACGTGAAGCTCGCGCTGTCGTTCGGACCGAACGGTTTGCTGGCGGGGCTGGTCTCGGCCATAGATCGGGGCACCTTCACCTCGGCTGGTCTGGATATCGAGCTGGTTCAGCCGACGACGACTGCTGATTCCCTCAAGTTGTTGGGCGGCAAGGGATCCGACATATCCCTCGCCTCGGCGCTCGATCAGATTCTGGCTAAGAGCCGCGGCGTCAACCTGACCTCGGTCGCCACCACCCTTCAGGACACCGGCAGCGGCGTAATGACACGGGCCGATTCCGGGATCAAATCCCTCAAGCAACTCGAAGGTCACACCGTCGGCATGAGCGGCCAGGTCGGTCCCCGTGCGGTGTTCGAGGAGCTGCTTCGTCGAAACGGCGTCGATATCAGCAAGATCAGATTTGTGATCGTTGGTTTCACCGGGGGCCAGATGTTGGCCTCGAAGCGAGTCGACGCGCTGGGCGACCAGGTCAGCTACCAAATCCCCTCCTACAACGCGGCCATCGGCCGGCCGCTGGATGACAAAACCTCCGTGTGGTTTGCCTCTTATGCCGAACTCGGTGCCGTCAAGTTCTACGCCGCGACGCTCAACGTGTTGCAGGATTACCTGGCCGCGCATGGCGATCTGGTCCGTCATTTCCTCGCGGCCTGGCGAACCGGTAATCAGTGGGCGATTGAAAATCCGGATGCGGCGGCCGCCTTGGAGGTCAAGCACTTCCCCGAGCTGAAGCTGGGCGTGGTGACCGCGCAATGGAAGCAGGTCATCAAACTCATCCAAAGCACCGATACCGCGACCAATGGACTGGGTTGGCAGAACCCAGCCGTGTTCGACGGCATGAGCTCATTCTTGGCCGAGCACAAGATCGCGCCCAGCAAGGTCGAATCCAGCACCGTCATGACCAACGACTACCTCCCGAAGGGGTCGAAATGACGAGCACGATGACCATTGAGATCGATCGGCTGACGCCGGCTATCGGTGCTGAGATTTCCGGCGTCGATCTCAGGGCGCCGCTGACCCCGACGACTCGGGACGAGATTCATCAAGCCCTGCTTGATCATCACGTTATTTTCTTCCGCGACCAGGACCTCGACCACGAACAGCTGATGGCTCTGGGCCGGCAGTTCGGGACCCTCACCATCGGCAAGCTGTGGTCGCCGGTCGGCGGTCATCCCGAGGTGGTGAATATCTTCGCCGATGCCAAGACCAAGTACGTTGCTGGCGAAATGTGGCATTCAGACATGACCTGCACGCCGGTTCCGCCGATGGGCAGCATTCTTGCGATGAAGATCGTTCCCCCCAACGGCGGTGACACGCTGTGGGCGAATATGTACGCCGCCTACGACGCGTTGTCCCAGCCGATGAAGGATTACCTGTCGGGGCTTTCCGCCGCCCACGATGCCGAGCTCGCGGTGAGCATGGCGCCCGACGGCGTCCAGGACGCTCCGGAGAGCTCCGGCGAGAAGAGCCCCGTACTGGAACAGGTGGCCCGGCCGCCGGTCAAGGTGCCCATTCCGCATTCAGTACACCCGGTTATCCGCACCCACCCGGAGACCGGACGAAAGCTCATCTTCGTCAATCCGTTCTTCACGACTCATCTGATCGGCGTAGAAGCAGCCGAAAGCCAAGCGATTCTGCAATACCTCTACAACCATTGCGCCGATCCGCTGTTCAGCGTCCGCTTCCGCTGGCGGGCAAACTCGGTGGCCTTCTGGGACAACCGCTGCACCCAGCACCGAGCGCTCAAGGACTACCTGCCGCACACTCGATCCGGTTACCGCGTGCAGATCGATGGGGATGTCCCCGTCTGAGGTCGGCCGCCGCCAGCCTCTGTCCGCGGTCGCGCTGACTCATAGCTATTTCTCTCGGCGTTCGTCTCGATCGGCGGTGCCGACCTCGGTCTTCGAGCACCTCAGCTTGGACGTGGGGCCGGGCGAGATCGTCTCGGTAGTTGGGCCCAGCGGGTGCGGCAAGTCAACGCTGCTGAGCATCCTGGCCGGAATCCTTGTTCCCGCGCAGGGCCGCGTCCGACTCGGCGATCGAGACATCACCGGTCAGCCTGGGCATCTTGGCTACGTTATGCAGGTTGATCAGCTGCTGCCGTGGCGAACCGCGCTCGACAATGTCGCCCTGGGCCAAGAAATACGCGGTGACTCTCGTCGTGACACCCTCCTTCGCGCTCGCGCCCTGATGCAACGCTTCGGCCTCGGTGGGTTCGAACATCACTACCCGCACGCGCTGTCTGGCGGCATGCGGCAACGGGTCGGCTTCCTTCGTACCGTCCTGTGCGATTGGCAGGTACTGCTGCTCGATGAACCCTTTCGTGGCGTGGACGCTCTGACCAAGAGCCACCTGCACGAATGGCTCTTGACCCTCTGCGGTGAATTCGGACTCAGTGTTTTGCTCGTCACTCACGATCCGGACGAGGCCGTGTTCCTGTCCGATCGAGTGCTGGTGCTGTCCGATCGACCGGCTGCGATCATCGGCGAGGTCACCGTCGGGCTGTCGCGGCCACGCAGCTACGAGGTAATAGCCAGCCCAGAATTCGCGGTGCTCAAACATCACGTGCTGGCCTTGCTGTGGCAATCGGAACGCGCGGCTTCAGAAGCCGAGGTTGAGGCCATCCGGATGCAACGGTGAAGGCCCGATTCTTGGCGGTCCTATTGCCCGTGGCGGTGATCGCGGCAGCGTTGATCGCGTGGGATGCCCTTGTCCGGTTCGGTCACGTCGCCTCGTACCTGTTGCCCAAACCGTCGGTGGTTGTTCGTCAGGGCTACCAAAGTCGGGCCTTGCTGCTCGACAACCTTCAGGTCACCGTCGAGGAGATCCTCGGCGGCCTCGCGGTCGCGGTGACGGTTGGCATCCTCCTCGGCGGCGCTATCGCATTTTCGAAGGTCGTGCGCCGCAGCGTGCTGCCGCTGCTCATCGCCTGGAAGGCGGTACCGACCGTCGCGATAGCGCCACTGATCATCATCTGGTTCGGTTACAGCACCACGCCGAAGGTCGTGATCACGGCCCTGACTTGCTTTTTTCCGGTGACGATCAGCGTCGCTGATGGTCTGCGTTCGGTCGAAGACGGCCGGACAATTCTTTTCACGACGCTCAAGGCAAACCGGCGCCAGAGGCTAGCGAAGCTATACCTACCGACGGCTCTCCCACAGCTGTTCACCGGTCTCAAGATCGCCGCGCCGCTGGCCATTATCGGAGCCACCATCAGCGAGTGGACGGGCGCTGATCGAGGCCTCGGGTACCTGATTTTCACCGATACCTCGACCCTGAACACGGAGCGAGTCTTCGCGGAGGTAGCCCTGCTGTCGGTCGCGGGCATTCTTCTGTACGGACTGATCCTCTTGCTCGAGTGGATGGCCCTGCCGTGGCGAACCCGAACCGTCCGGTCCAGCCGACGCCCCCGACCACTCAGGTGAAGGTCATCCGGATCGCCGCACCGAACACCTGAGCCCCCGTCCTCGCGCTGGACCGCTTGGCATCGAACTGAGCGAGCTGGCCGAACTGCACGGCTCGTTAAGTCCAGAGGCCACCGGCCTGCAGCGCCAACAGGCCCAGTCCGGCGGCGAGCGCCACGAACATCAGCACGGACAGCATGACCACAATGTCGAGAATCGCATCCCGAGCGATCGGCGCGTCTTTCTGGGCGAGCCGGCGCTCCGCACTGTGGGCGCGCCGCAGTGCGAGCGGGTTCGGGGCACTAGCCGCTCCACCTAGCCATGACGTCGCCGAAAGGGCCACAGTCCAGGTTTACCGCCTCAACCCGGTCTCTGCATCTGGAAAGACAGATCGAAATCAGTCAGTGATCGTTTCGCCACCTGGCGGTCACCTGAGCCGAGGAGGACAGCCCAAATCCAACGTTCAGGTGTCGCCTTGGCTGCGAAGATAGCGACCGAAATGGGGGACGGTGAAGGCGATCCGCCCGCGCTCGGCCGAATAGATCAGGCCCTTCTTGAGCAAGGCGTCCCGGGCCGGCGACAGCGACTGCGGCCGGCGGCCGATCACGGCGGCGACCTCCGCGGTGGAAACCCCGGCCAGTTCTCCTTGGGCCTGCTCCCCCGCCTCGGCCATCGCCCGCAGGTACTCGCGCTCGGCCGGGGTCGCTCGTTCGAAGCGCGAGCCGAAGAATCCCACGGCCAGCTCCGCTTCGGCGTCCGGAGCAGCCACCACGACATCTTCGACCGTGATCGGACTGCCGGGGGCGATATCCCACACCGTCTTGCCGTAAGCCTGGATGAAGTAGGGATAGCCCGCCGTCAGTTCGTACATCGCCGCCAGGGCATCTGCTTGAAAGGCCGCGCTTTCCTCGCGAGCCGGGTGCTCCAACGCCTGGTCCGCACTCGCTCGATCGAGCCGATCGATCCGGACGTAGCGGAAGAGCCGTTCGCTGTAGGACTTGCTGGCGCTGAGCAGGACCGGTAAATGAGGCAGGCCGGCGCCCACGACGATCAGCGGCAAGCCATTCTGGCTGAGCTCGTGGCAGGCGGCGCACAGCGCCGACACGTCCGCCGCGCCGAGATCCTGCATCTCGTCGATGAACAGCGCGATGCCCCGTCCCACATCACCGGCCAGACCGGCGGCATCGCTCAACAGCTCGACCAGGTCGATCTCGATATCACCGGAGTCGGCTCGCCCGCTGACCGGAGCCGCATCGATGCCGGGCTGCCATCGATCGCGCAGCTTGGCTTCCGGTGGACCCTTCTGGGCAAAGGCCCGCAGCACGCCCAGGACGTAGTTCGCATCGTCGAGGTTCGGACTGCCCAGTTCGCGGATCGCCAAATGCAGAGCAGCACTGAGCGGACGGCGGATCGACTGATCCGGTCGGGCTTCGAATTTGCCGGTTCCCCAGTCAGCCCGGACAGCGGCCGAGCGCAAGGCGTTCAGAAGCACGGTCTTGCCCACGCCACGAAGTCCGGTCAGGATCACCGATCGTTCGGATCGACCTCGAGCGACCCGTTCCAGCACGACGTCGAAGGCCATGAGTTCGGTATCTCGGCCGGCGAGTTCCGGCGGCCGCTGACCAGCGCCGGGGGCATAGGGATTGCGAACCGGGTCCACGCTAGGACCGTATAACCAAATCTAGTAGAAATGCGAGATGCGGCTAGACACCCCAATCGTGTCGGGGGCGGGCCGCCCCGGCAGTCAGGTGCGGCGAGGCGGAAGGTCCGTGTCGGCGGTCGCCTTGAGCATGGTTCGGCCGATCTGCCCGAGGGCCTCGAGCTGGTCCGGAGAGAGCAGGTCGATCAGATACGTACGAACCGCTTCGACATGTCCCGGCGCCGCCTCCTCCACCACTCGGAAACCTACGTCGGTCAGGCGGGCCAGCTGACCACGCTTGTCGGTCGGGCAATCAAGGCGCTCCACCCAGCCCCGTTCCTCGAGCCGGGCGATGGCGTGGGACAGCCGACTTCGTGACGAGCGGGTTGATTCGGCCAGTTCGCTCATTCGCATCTGGCGGCCTGGCACCTCAGACAACGGGATGAGGATCTCGAAATAGGAGTGCGGAAGGTTGCTGTCGGCTTGAAGCTGGCGGTCCAACACGTCGGTCAACGAGCGGACGCCGTCGATGAACGAACGCCAGGCGAACTGCTCCGAGGCGTTCAACCATCGCGGTTCTGACTGCGGTTCCGGACGTTCAGGCACCCCTTAAGACTAGCTGTGAACAGCGAAAACGGGCGCAATCGTGGCTAACAGTGCTACAAAGGTAGGGAGTCTCCAGCAGTGCAGACTCGCAAGCAAAAGGCGGTAGTTCGATGATCTGGAACATTATTAGTTTCCTCATCCTGGGCCTGATAGCCGGCGCCATCGCTCGATTGCTGGTGCCAGGACGAGACGAAATGAGTCTGCTGATGACCGCGGTGGTCGGCATCATCGGATCCTTCATCGGCGGATTCCTGGGTTACCTCATCGGCCACGACAAGGGCGAAGGTGGCCTGCAGACCAGCGGCATCATCGGTTCGGTCATCGGGGCGATCATCGTCCTGCTCCTGTACCGCAAGTTCGGCAGCGACCGCCGGTTGGCTGCGCACTGACAAATTGGCCATTCGGGGAAACAAATTGGCCATTCGGGAAAAGATACGATGAGCGGGTGCCTACGAGCCCCACGCGAGTTCTGCTGTTAGAGCAAATTCACCCGGACGCCGTCGAGATGCTGCAGACGGCCGGTTTCGACGTCACGACCTATGACCGTGCGTTGAGCGAGGACGAACTCGTCGAAGCGATCGCCGACGTCCAACTGCTCGGAATCCGCTCCAAGACCGAAGTGACGGCTCGTGTCCTGGACGCTGCTCATCACCTCGCCGCCATCGGGGCCTTCTGCATAGGCACCAACCAGATCGACCTGATGGCGGCGACCGAGCACGGGGTCACGATTTTCAACGCGCCCTTTTCCAACACCCGGAGCGTCGTCGAACTCGCCGTAGCGGAGATCATTGCCCTGACTCGTCGCCTGACCGAGAAGAACGAGGGCATGCACGCCGGCCGGTGGGACAAGTCAGCTGAAGGCGCGCACGAGATTCGCGGCCGCACACTGGGTGTCATCGGTTACGGCAACATCGGTACCCAGCTGTCGGTACTGGCCGAAAACCTGGGCATGCGGGTGTTGTTCTACGACACGGCGGACAGGCTCGCGCTGGGCAATGCCCGGCGCCGGGCCACAGTGAAGGAGCTGCTCCACGACTCCGACGTGGTGACGCTGCACGTCGACGGACGGCCGGAGAACAAGAACATCTTCGGTGAAGCTGAATTCGCGATGATGCGCGAAGGCTCGATCTTTCTGAACCTGTCTCGCGGATTCGTGGTCGACTACGCCGCGCTGCGGCGCCACATCGAGAGCGGCCACATCGCGGGCGCGGCCGTTGACGTGTTCCCCGTCGAGCCGAAGGGACGCGGGGACGAGTTCGTGTCCGAGCTCCGCGGCCTGCCCAACGTCATCCTCACGCCGCACATCGGTGGGTCGACCGAGGAGGCTCAGCTCGATATCGGCCGGTTCGTGGCCAACAAGTTCATTTCGTTCATGTCCGACGGCTCAACGTCGATGAGCGTCAACCTGCCCGGCCTGGATCTGCCCCGGCGCACCGACACCCTGCGCCTGGTCCTCATCCACCGGAACGTGCCCGGGGTCCTGGCTCGCATCAACGGCCTGCTGGCCGAACATCAGGTCAACGTCGAGGCGCAGCTACTGGGCACGCGCGGCGATATCGGCTACGTCGTGACCGACTCGGCCGGCGGAGTCACCCAGGCAATCGTGGAACAGATGCGGTCGATGCCTGAGACTATTCGGTTGCGCGTGCTGTTCGAGCCGTAATCTCTTCTGCTCCCAGTTGTCGATTTTCCGGTCCGCGGTCCGTCGTATTGATGTCCGAAGCGATCGACCACATTCGATGGAGGAGCACCCATGGCTCAGTACCTGATCCTGATTTATGAAGACGAGACCGCCTACGGCAGTGACGAGGTTTGGGCCGAGGCGTCCAACGCCCACGCGCGGTTCGCCGAGCAGGTCCCTCAAGTCGGCGGCGAAATCGTCGGCGGGGCGGCCCTGCAGCCGACCCAGACGGCGACTTCGATCCGCGCCGACGTGGTGACCGACGGTCCGTTCACCGAGACCAAAGAGGTGCTCGGTGGGTATTACCTCGTCGAGGCCAAGGACTTGGACCAGGCTCTGGAGATCGCCAAGCTTTGTCCGGCGCCGTTCGGCGGGGTCGAGGTCCGACCGGTGTTGGACCTGTCGACAATGCCGAGCTGAGCTGAGTTCAGCTCGTTGAGTTCGACCGATCCGGCGGACGTCCGGGCTGCCGTTGCTGATGCGCATCGTCGAGAGTGGGCCAGCGTGCTCGCTTCGACGGTGCGCATCGCCGGCAGCCTGGACGCCGCCGAGGAGTGCGCCCAAGAGGCGTTCGTCCGTGCATTGCAGAACTGGGAGCGCGACGGCATTCCGGACAAGCCCGGAGCGTGGCTGACCACGACGGCCAAACGGCTCGCTCTTGACTTGATCCGTCGCGAGCGCACTCTTCGCGACAAGCTCCCGCTGCTCATCGAGCCCGATGCAGATCTGGCTCCGGAGATTGGCGAAAAGCCTGTGATCGCTGACGATCGTCTCCGGCTGGTCTTCACCTGCTGCCACCCGGCGCTGGCGCGCGAGGCTCAGGTCGCTTTGACGTTGCGGCTGGTTTGCGGATTGAACACAGCCGAGATCGCGCGCGGATTCCTGGTCAGCGAGTCGACCATGGCGGCCCGGGTGACGCGGGCCAAGAAGAAGATCAGCGCGGCTCGCATTCCGTATCGCGTCCCGGCCGAGCATGAACTGCCCGAACGTCTGGATGCCGTTCTCACGGTGATCCATCTCGTGTATTCCACCGGCCATACGGCGCCCTCTGGCGATCAGCTCGTCCGCGACGACCTGGTCCAACGGGCTGTTTCCCTGGCCACCCTCGTCCACGAACTGATGCCCGACGAGCGTGAGGCCGGTGGACTGCTGGCGCTGATGATGCTGACCGATGCCCGTCGCGAGACCCGTGTGGATGAAGCCGGTCAGCTGATCCTGCTGGCCGATCAGGATCGCACCCGCTGGGATCGGGCGGCCATCGAGCGTGGGCGGGCTCTGGTGCTCGATTCGCTGCGGGGCGGGCGTCCGGGCCGCTTCCTACTACAGGCGTGCATCGCGGCTGTGCACGCCGAGGCCGCGACCTTCGCCGAGACCGACTGGGCCGAGATTGTGGCGCTGTACGAACTGTTGTGGCAACGCTGGCCCTCGGCGGTGGTGGCTTTGAATCGCGCGGTTGCCGTCGGGATGGCTGACGGCCCGGCGGCCGGGTTGGCGGCGATCGATGGGCTGGCCGCACCCGTATTAGCGGGCTACGGCTACCTTCCGGCGGCGCGGGCCGACTTTCTCCGACAGCTCGGCCGGTTCGAGGAAGCAGCCGCGGAATATCGCTCGGCTCTGCAGTGCACCGACAACGCGGCTGAACAAGCCTTCTTACGAGCCCGATTGCGAGCGCTTGCGGATGTTACTGGTCAGTAATAAGCTGAACCTACTGACGAGTAACAAGGAGTTGTGGGGCGATGGGGCACTACAAGAGCAACCTGCGCGACATCGAATTCAACCTTTTCGAGGTTCTCGGTACCGGCGAACGCCTAGGCACCGGACCGTTCACCGAACTGGACGCCGACACCGCCCGCGGCATTCTGGAGGAGGTTCGCCGCCTGGCCGAGGGACCTCTGGCCGAGTCCTACGTGGATGCTGACCGCAACCCGCCGGTGTTCGACCCGTCCACCAACACCGTCACGATGCCCGAGTCGTTCAAGAAGTCCTACCGGGCTTGGCAGGACGCGCAATGGTGGCGTCTGGAGTCGGTTCCCGACTACGGCGGCACGAGCGCCCCGCGCTCGCTGGTGTGGGGGCTGGCCGAAATGGTGCTCGGCGCGAACCCCGCGATCTGGATGTATCACTGCGGCCCCGCCTTCGCCAACATCATTCACGAGGTAGGAACGCCGGAGCAGCAGAAGATCGGCCGCCTGATCGTCGACAAGGCCTGGGGCGCCACCATGGTCTTGACCGAGCCGGACGCCGGCTCCGACGTCGGAGCCGGACGCACCCGGGCCATCCGGCAGCCGGACGGCAGCTGGCACATTGAAGGCGTCAAGCGCTTCATCACTTCGGCCGAGCACGATATGGCCGACAACATCGTGCATTACGTGCTGGCCCGCCCCGAAGGCGCCGCCCCGGGGACCAAAGGCTTGTCGCTTTTCATCGTCCCGAAGTTCGACTTCGACTGGGACACCGGCGAATTGGGCGAACGCAACGGGGCCTTCGTCACCAACGTCGAACACAAGATGGGCCTGAAGGCATCCACCACGTGCGAGGTGCGCTTCGGCGAGTCCATTCCAGCCAAGGGATGGCTGCTGGGCGAGGTGCATGACGGCATCGCGCAAATGTTCATGGTCATCGAGCACGCCCGCATGATGGTCGGAACCAAGGCGATGGCTGAACTGTCCGCGGGCTATCTGGCCGCTCTGGACTATGCCAAGACCCGCATCCAGTCGGCCGACCTGACACAGGCTTCGGACAAGACCGCACCCAGGGTCACGATCATTCATCACCCGGACGTCCGCCGGCAGCTGATGACGCTCAAGGCCTACTCCGAAGGCCTGCGGGCCGTCGCGCTGTACACGGCCAGCGTCCAAGACCGGATCCAGATCGCCAAGCACGAGGCGGCGCCGAGCAGGGACCTCGACGAGCTCGAGGCGCTCAACGACCTGTTGCTTCCGATCGTCAAGGGAGTCAGCTCCGAGCGTTCCTACGAGCAGCTGGGCCAGGCTTTGCAGGTTTTCGGTGGATCTGGCTTTCTGCAGGACTACCCGATCGAGCAGTACATCCGCGACAACAAGATCGATTCCCTGTACGAGGGGACGACCGCGATCCAGGGGCAGGATTTCTTCTTCCGCAAGATTGTCCGCGACCGCGGCAAGGCGTTGGGAGCGCTGTCGACCGAGATCCGAGAATTCCTCGATTCGATCGAAGACGTCGGACGACTCAAGGTGGAGCGAGAGGCGGTGGCCCGGGCTTTGGCCGAGGTCGGGACGATGGTCGGCGCCATGGTCGGTCAGCTGACCTCAGCTCAGGCCGATGTCCGCAACATCTACAAGGTCGGGCAGAACACCACTCGTTTGTTGCTGTCCTGTGGCGATCTAGCCATCGGTTATCTCTTGCTTCGACAGGCTCAGGTGGCCTTGATCAAGCTCGACCAAAACGGGCTGGCGGCCGGCGAACAGGCGTTCTATGAGGGCAAAGTCGCGGTATCGCGCTTCTTCGCCACTTCGGTGCTGCCTGAACTGGTTGCGCGTCGTCAGATCGTCGAAGCGACCGATAACGCGCTGATGGACATCGGCGAAGCCACATTCTAACGGCCGTTCACCGCCGGTTCGTCTCGGTTGGGTACGGTCGAGAGGTGACGAGCGCACCAAACTGGATTGAGCTGGAAGGCTCCGTGAACGCCCGCGACGTGGGCGGAATGCCCACCATGGACGGCCGACGCATCAAGCGAGGGGTGCTGTTGCGCTCGGCCAACCTGCAACATCTCACTGAGGCCGACGTCCGCCAGCTGGTCGGGAGGCTGAACGTTCGCCGCATAGTGGATCTGCGCACGGACGTCGAAGTCGACACCACCGGGCCCTCGCCCGTACACAACGTTCCCGATGTGACGATTCATCACCTCTCGTTGTATCCGGATGCGCGACCCTCCCTGGATCCGGACGCTCCTGCGGCCGAGCCGGTGATCGTGCCCTGGCACGCCGAGAAGTTCGTTACAGCGCGCGGGCCGATCGTGTCGTCATACCTGCGTTACCTGGAGCGACGACCCGACTCGATCGTCGCCGCGTTGCGGGCGATCGCCGAGCCCGAGGGCGCAACGCTGGTCCACTGCGCCGCCGGAAAGGACCGCACGGGAGTTGTGGTGGCCCTGGCCCTGGCCGTGGCCGGCGCCTCGCGAGCGGCGATCGCCGCCGACTATGCGGTGACCGAGTCCCAGCTCGGCGCCATCATCGCCCACCTGGCCAAGAGTGAGCTGTACAGCCGGGAGGTCAATGCGCCGGAGACCGTTCCGCGTCCGACAGCCGAGGTGATGCTGGCGGTGCTCGATGGAGTGGACGAAGACTTCGGCGGTGTCCTCGCCTGGCTGGCCGATCACGGCTGGACCGACGGTGACACCGAACGGCTGCGCACCAAGCTGCTGGCCTGACCGCGGCACCCGCACGTGGTGCGCTTTACCGGGACAGCAAAAACCCGCCCTCTCGGGGGACGAGAGGACGGGCGGCATGCTGGAGCAGTTAGTGCATGATCTGGCGGGCTGCGATGGCCAGCAACTCGCTGCGCATTGAAGGCGAGGCGTTGTCCAGAGCGATCTGGAATTCGCGGTTGGCCTTCCGGTTAGCCATCTTCTGCTTGAACGACTTCGTGGTCTTGCTCATCGGAGATTCTCTCTTCAGTGTCGTGACGTCGCTTCGCTTTCGTGCATCTCCGGCTAGTTGGCGAACGATCGTACGTCGGGCTTCGTTCGCTTAACCTGGTGGTACAGCCGTGATCTGTTAACTAGTTTACGCTTCTTGCCTTATGGAGCCACTTCTCATGGTTACATGTGCTTAACGCCACTCACTTGACGCGTATTCCACCGCGATCGTGTAAGCAGCATCACGTGGCGCCGCTCTCTGCGCTCCGTAGGGTGAAGGTCGTGAATCTCACAAACGTGACTATCGCCCCGCTCGACGGATCGTCCGGCGACCTGACCCCAAAGCCCGGGATGACCACTCTGGTGGTCAATGTGGCTTCCAAATGCGGTTTGACGCCGCAGTATGCCGGGCTGGAGCGGCTGCAGGAGCGCTTCGCCGACCAGCCGTTCACGGTCTTGGGTATTCCGTGCAACCAGTTCGGCGGTCAGGAGCCCGGGTCCAGCGAGGAGATCGCGGAATTCTGTTCGACGACCTACGGCGTCACCTTCCCGATGACCGAGAAGGTGGAGGTCAACGGACCCGGTCGTCATCCGCTCTACGACTCCCTGGTCCAGGTTCAGGACGCCGAAGGGTACAGCGGCGACATCCGGTGGAACTTCGAAAAGTTCCTGATCGGACCGGACGGCGCGGTCAGCCGCTTCGCACCTCAGACCGAGCCCGAATCACCCGTCGTGATCACTGCGATCGAGGGCGCTCTGCATCGCACGGCCTAGCCGGTCGGGACGCACTCCCGTGAGCTCGGAGCGACTAGAGCAGCGCTAGCCCGGGATCGTTGAGAACCGCTGCCACGTCGGCCAAGAAAAGCGACCCCTGCTGCCCGTCGACCGAACGATGGTCGAAGGACACCGCGAGCTGGGTGACCCAACGGGCCTCGATGCGCTCATCCGCGCCGGTTCCGACCACCCAGGGCTGTCGCCGTATCGCGCCGACCGCAAGAATCGCCGCCTCTCCTGGATTGAGGATCGGTGTTCCGGTATCGATGCCGAACACTCCCACGTTGGTGATGGTGATTGTTCCGCCGGACATATCCGCCGGCGAAGTCTTACCCGAACGTGCCGTATCGGTCAGCGCGGAGATTGCCTGCGCCAATTCGAGCAGGCTGAGCTGCTCGGCCGATTTGATGTTGGGCACGATCAGCCCACGCTCGGTCGCCGCGGCGATGCCCAGATTCACGTAGCGCTTGACCACGATTTCGCCGGCAGGTTCGTCCCAGGTCGAGTTGATGATCGGTGTCCGAGCCGCCGCCCACATCACGGCTCGGGCCACGAACAGCAACGGCGACACCTTCACGTTCCGAAATTCGGGACGTGAGGCCACTCGATCGCGCAATTCCATCATGGCGCTGACATCGACGGTCACGAATTCGGTGACATGGGGAGCCGTGAAAGCCGACGCCACCATGGCGGCGGCCGTGTGCTTTCGGACGCCCCTGATCGGGATCCGCTGCTCACCACCAGCGGCAACCGTGGCGGCCGACTGCCCGGACCCGGCCGGGCCGGCGATTGCTTCTACATCGGACCGTGACACGGTGCCGTTGGGGCCGGTCGGAGTGACGGTCTGCAGGTCGATGCCCAGCGACTTGGCCAACTTGCGGACCGGAGGCTTCGCCAGCACGGACGTAGCGCCCACTTCGTAGGCCAGGTTGGCGGTCGGGGTGGGGTGCGCGCTGGACTCGGTCGACAGGCCTCGCTTGCGGCGACGTCCGCGTCCCTCGGAAACGCCGTAGCCGACCAGGACCGACTGGCGCTCTGGATCCGGCGGCTGCGGGACCAGATCCTCACTCAATCGTCGGGGTTGCTGATCACCCGCCGCATCACGGCCCGCCTCGCCGGTTGCACCATTGGCTGGATCACCGACCAAGATGGTGACGATCGGCTTGCCGACCTCAACCGTGACCCCGGCGTCGTAGTGGATCTTGTGGATGACCCCCGCGTACGGAGACGGCAATTCGACCGCCGCCTTGGCGGTTTCGACCTCGACCAGGGGCTGATTCACGGTCACCGTGTCGCCCTCGGCCACCTCCCACCGCAGGATGTCGGCCTCGGTCAGGCCTTCCCCGATGTCGGGCAGCTTGAATTCCTTCAGTTCAGCCATCTGTCCGCAAGCCCCTCAGTACGCCAGTGACCGGTCGATCGCATCCAGGATGCGGTCGACGTCCGGAAGCCAATCGTCCTCGACCCGACTGGCGGGGTAAGGCGTGTCGAAACCACCCACCCGAAGTACGGGAGCTTCCAACGAGTAGAAGGCCCGCTCCTGGACCCGGGCTGCCACCTCCGCGCCGAGCCCGCCAGTCACCGACGCCTCGTGGACGACGATGACCCGGCCGGTCCGCGTCGCGGAGTTCAGCACCGTTGCGGTGTCGATCGGGGACAGCGAACGCAAGTCGAGGACCTCGATCGAGTGCCCGTCCTCGGCCGCCGCTTCGGCTGCCTGCAAGGCCGTGGCCACCATGGGCCCGTAGGCCACGATCGTGGCGTCGGTACCGGAGCGCAGGATGCGGGCCTTGTGTAAGGGCAGCTCTGGAGCCGTCTTGTCGACCGCACCCTTGCTCCAGTAGCGGCGCTTGGGCTCGAAGAAGATCACCGGATCGTCCGATTCGATGGACTGCCGAAGCATCCAGTACGCGTCGGCCGGATTGGAGCAACTCACCACGTGCAGTCCGGCGGTGTGGGCGAAATAGGCCTCAGGGGATTCCGAGTGATGCTCGACCGCTCCGATGCCGCCGCCGTAAGGGATCCGCACCGTGATCGGCATTTTCACCGTCCCCAGTGAACGGTTGTGGAATTTCGCGACCTGGCACACGATCTGGTCGAAGGCCGGATAGACGAAGCCGTCGAACTGAATCTCGAGCACCGGACGGTAGCCCCGAATGGCCAAGCCGACCGCCGAACCGAGGATGCCCGATTCCCCGAGCGGGGCATCGACAACCCGAGCCTCACCGAAGTCCTTCTGCAACCCGTCAGTCACGCGGAAAACGCCGCCCAGCTTGCCCACGTCCAGGCCCATCACGATGATCTTCTCGTCGGCCGACATGGTGTCATGCAGGGCCGTGTTCAGAGCCGCGGCCATGGTTATCGGCGCCGCGAGCGGAGTGCCTCGGTCGGCCGGCGCGCTCACGAGTTGCTCTCTTCGAAGGAGTCCAGATAAGCCGCGTACTCCGCCTTCTGTTCAGCCAGCTCCTCGGTCAGCTCGCTGAATACGTGATCGAAGGAGTCCAGCGGCTGCGGATCGGGCAACGCCCGGCAAGCAGTCCGGATCCGGACGGCCAGTTCTTCAGACTCGGCCTCGACACCGTCGAAGAAGTCCTGGCCGACTCCGGCGGTCCGGATCAGGTAAGCCCGGACCCGTTCGATCGGGTCGCGCAGTTTCCAGGTCTCGAGCTCGTCGCTGAGCCGGTACCGGGTCGGGTCGTCGGAGGTGGTGTGGGCGCCCATCCGGTACGTGTAAGCCTCGATCAGGGTCGGTCCCTGGCCGGTCCGCGCCTCGTCCAGGGCCATTCGGGTCACGGCCAGGCAAGCCAGCACATCGTTGCCATCGACCCGCAGTCCCGGGAATCCGAAGCCGGCTGAGCGCTGGAACAACGGCACCCGGCTCTGGTGCTCGACGGACTCCGAGATTGCCCACTGGTTGTTCTGGCAGTAGAACACGATCGGCAGATTGGACGCTGCGGCCCAGATGAACGCCTCGTTGACATCGCCCTGGCTGGAGGCACCGTCACCGAAGTAGGCCAGTACAGCGGTGTCACGATCGGCTTCGCCGGTTCCGACCGCGCCGTCACGAACCACGCCCATCGCGTAACCGACAGCATGCAGGGTCTGAGCGCCGAGCACGATCGTGTACAGCCCGAAGTTGTTGTCGTTGGGGTTCCAGCCACCGAGGCTGACGCCGCGGAACATGCCGAGCAGCGTGACCGGGTCGACGTCGCGGCACCAGGCCACGCCGTGCTCGCGGTAGGTCGGAAACGCCATGTCCTGGGTCCGCAGGGCTCGTCCGGACCCGATCTGGGCCGCTTCCTGGCCGAGGCAGGAGGCCCACAGGCCCAGCTCGCCCTGCCGCTGCAACGCGGTGGCTTCGCCATCGAAACGCCGGACGAGAACGAGGTCGCGATACAGCGAGCGGATCTCGGCGTCGGTGATCTCCAACGGAAAGTCCGGTCGTTGGACGCGGGTGCCTTCTGGCGTAAGGAGCTGAACCAAGTCCGGCTCAGGCGGGACAGTGCCATGCAGCGACATGCATACGCTCCTTGCGTCTCGAGCACCGGTAGCGGGATCACCGCGGAGTGCTAGGGCAATATTCGGGCAGCGGCTCCGGCTGCCGACCTCTCGGGGTGTGAGGGATCGACAGCAGGTGCTCCTCACATAGTGACACGAACCACTGGGTGCGTTGTCGCCGTCCCATAGTCAGCTGATTCGAACGAGCGTGCGCTTCCAGGTGCGGCGATCGCCGAGAACGAGAATGTCGTCGATCAAGGTGAACGGGCGAGCCTCTGGCTCGTCCAGGACGGCGTCCGGGTAACCGCCATGGCGATTGACGTGCAGGGACCCGGTCACCTCGGCGTAACCCCGGCTGAGTCCGGTGATCCAGGCCTGCCCGAAGTAGCCGAGATAGCGGTGCTCGCCGTTGGGTGCGTAGATCTGCAAGGAGAAGGCGCCACCGCTGTCGCACATGAACAGGCCACTGGCCCCGGCCCCCAGCGTCGGTCGCCACTCATCGGTCTCGGCGGGACGGTCGGCGAATTCGACCAGCCGCCACGCGCCGAGTAGCTCGTCGGGCAAAGCTGCCATGAAGGCAGTTTGCCAGCTTAAAAGGGGCGGGATCCGGCGAGATCTCCAGCACCTGGCCTGACGCAATGCATCGGCCCCCGTTCGTCTCGTGAAGGTCTGGATACATCCGTATACGATATTGTTCCGTGCTTCATGCTCGGCGTTCTGGAAGCCCACCATCGCGGACCACGGAGGATCAGGTATCTATGGTCGAGGCAGCGGTCGGACTCCCGCCATCGCTGGCTGAGTTATGGAACGGCCGCGACCGTCAGCTCGCCGCCTCGCAGGCCGTGTACGAGACCGTCCGCACCCTGATCCTGTCCGGTGCGCTCGCGGCTGGTGGTCGACTGGGGGCCGAAGAATTCGCCAAACAGCTCGGGGTCAGCCGGACACCGGTGCGCGAGGCTTTCCTGCGACTGGAAGCCGAACGACTCGTCGAACGCCACAACAGCCGCAACCTCGTGGTCGCCAGCGTGGACGCCGAGGAGATCCTGGAAACGTACGTGGTGCGGATTGCCATGGAGGGACTGTCGGCACGACTTGCGGCTGAGAGTGCCCGTCCTCAGGACATCGCCGATCTGCGCTGGCTCAACGGCCGATTTCGGGAAGCGAGCGAAGCCGGTGATGTGCCGGCGATGGCCAAGCGGAACCTCGAGTTCCACGAGGCCATCGGCAAGGCCGGTCACAACGGTTTCCTGCTGGGCTTGCTGAGCACGGTGCACGACCGGGTGCGACGCTTTCCGGGGACCACTCTTTCCCGTCCGGACCATGCCAGTCTCGCCGTCAAGGAACACGACGACATCATCGCCGCCATTCAGGCTCGCGACCCCGAATTGGCTGATCAACTCTCGCGAGAACACATGACCCATGCGTTGAAGGTCCGCATCGAGATGCTCCGCAACGGCTGAACGGCTTCGCGTTTCGTTTGCCATGCGGCGTCATAGTCGACCGCGTCATAATCCCGCCGCCGGCGCCTCTTACTGAGTAAAGGCGCCGTGCACGGTCGACGCGCCACGTGTCGTCTCGGGGGAACGTGTGAACTTGCGAAGCCTGACTGCGAGAGTCACCGTACTGGCAACGAGCCTCGTGGCCAGTGCGATATTCGTGGTGTCGGAGCCAGCCGGTGCGAATGCCGCCGCCTCGCCACCGGACTACACAGTGATCGTCTCGAGCGGGTCAACCGCTCCCCTGCAGTTGTTCAACAACGCGACCCGTGCCCCGATCGTCCCGGCCGGTGCATTTCCAGCCGGATCGCAAGCCGCCGCCACGTCCGCCGATGGCAAGCTCGCCTACACAATCGATCAGGACGGCAATTTGCTGACCATCGATCTGGCCACCCGAGCGGTCTTGCAGTCGTCGCCGATCGGTAACGGCAATCGGTTGATTCTCAGTCCCGACGGCCGCTACTTGTATTTCAACGAAGCGGATCTCCGCATCGATCTGGTGACCGGTGACAGGGTTGGCGCCTTCGGGCGGGCTTGGAAATCGCCCATACTCAGCCCGGACGGAACTCTCGCTTTCATACCGGGTACGGGTCCGGATGGCTTATCGAACGACGTCGTCAGAGTGGGCGGCGAGCAAGTCGACCAGTTTCGCATCGGCACGTACCTCAACGCCTTCCTCCGAAATCACGACGGTTCCAAGATCTGGGCCGAAACGTCCGTTGGCCTGGTTCCTTTCGATTGGCCGACCACCCACATCGACCGAGACGTATCCGTCACCGGTGAGATGGCGATGTCGCCGGACGGTTCCACGGTCTGGGTGAACCTGAGCGGGGCAGAAGCCGTCGTCCCCATCGACACCGCGACCGTCACCGCAAGGGCGTCCATTCCGTTACCGGTCCGGAACTCACCGACCAGGGCGATGGACATCGCGGTCACGCCGGACGGCGGCACCGTGTACGCACTGTCATTGCAAGCCGACCGGGGACTCTTGTGGCTGGACGTCATCGACACCAAGACTTCGACCGTGGTGACGTCTCGGTCCATCCGCGGTGACTTCGGCTCGCTGGCGATCACCCCCGATCAGGCCCCGGTCGCCCGCCTGAAGGCGACGACTGCCTGCCCACTCGCCCGTACCATCCGGCTCGACGCCAGCACCTCCACCGTCCGCTACGGCACTATCGCCACCTTCGACTGGACATTCGGCGACGGCTCAACGGCCAGCACAACCACCCCGACGACCAGTCACCAATACGCCCGCGCCGGCAAATACACCACCACAGTCACCGAAACCGACTCGGCCGGAACCTCGACCACCTCCGTCGGAGACGGCCGGGTGATCAACCTCTTCGGCGGTCCGGGCGCTCGCGCCAGCGTCACGACGGATATCCCCGCGCGCTGCCCCGTGGCGACCCGTCCGCCAACCTCCAGGACTACTCCAGCGCCGACACCGGCCAAACCCGCAAGCAGTCCAGCCGACGAACTGGCAAATTCCGGCGTCCGCAGCACTTCCACCCTCGCCCTGACCATCGTCCTGATCAGCGCCGGATCAATCATGATCCGGCTCGGGCGACGTCATCGCTCGACACGCAACCGAGCCTGACCCAACAATCCAAGCCCACGCGGCCTGAACAAGAGCTCGTCCGGGGCGGCGTGCTGCCCGCGCGACCGCCTCGGACGGACAACTGTCGTGCTCGGTACGGTGAACGGATGGAAGAGAACCAAGCCCGCCGAGTTGTCGATGCCCTGCGATCCCGCGGCATCGACGCGGCTATGGCCCGCCCCGGTGTCTACCAGTTCGGGGTGACCGTCCGGCTCGGTGACGGCCGGGAAGCCGTCTGGGACGCCGATAACACCGCCGGTATCGAAGCCAACGTCATGCGCGACGGGGTCCTCGTCGGTTTCGTTCCGGTCATCGAAGGCTCCGAGGACTTCGGCGACGACCAGATCATCGACGCGATCGCCCGCACCGACTACGACCAGCCGATCGCCGTCCAACGACGCACAGCTCCGCCGGCGGCACCGGCGCTCCCGCCCCAAGGCGGGGTGTTCCGCCGCTTTCTCGATGGCTTCCGCTATCGCTGACTAGCTCGCGATTTCCTCCGGCAGCGGCTCGGAATGCACCACGACCAGCCGCGAGACCGCTCGCGTCCACGCCACGTACAAGCGCCGCAAGCCAGACAGCCGCGTCGGTTCCGCCGCAACAATCTGGGCCGGTTCGAGCAACACGACCGAGTCGTACTCCAGACCCTTGGCTCCGCTCGCCGGCACCACCGTCACCCGGTGATCCTCGACCGCATCCAAGGCGGACGCCTCGACACCACCGGCCGTCAACTCGGCCAGGACACCGGGCACCTGGCCGTCAGCGACGATGACGGCCACCGAGCCTTCGACCTCCAGACACCTGCGCACCGCGTCGAGCATCGACGCGCCGAAGCTGAGAGTGTTCGGTCCGGCGCGGACCGAGGTCGCCGCTGGCACCGTTGGTGCGATGTGGGGCAGTAGACGATTCGCCGTCACCAGCACCTCGGCTGGGACCCGGTACCCGACGGTCAACGGTCGAACCGCGGCGGCGGGCTGACCCAGCTGACGCAGGGTCTCTGCCCACGACCCGACAGCCCAGGGCGTTGTGGCCTGGGCCAGATCGCCCAACACCGTGAGCGACCCGATCGGGCAGCGCCGGGCGACCGCGCGGCACTGCATGGCGGAGAGGTCCTGGGCCTCGTCCACCACCACGTGCACGAACTGGTCGTTGCCGCTGATCAGGCCAGCCAACTCGTCCAGCAGCACCCGGTCGGCGACCGAGAAGCGGGCGTTGCGCGGCGATCTCGGCGGGTGGGGCCAGGCCAGCCGGTCCAGTTCCGGATCGCTCAACAGCGCGGAGCCGCAGCGCCGGCGAAACTCGGAATCGGTGAACACCCGCACCAGCAGGTCCCTAGGATCGAGCGGCGGCCACACCTGATCGACAAACGCTTTGACCTGAGGCGACCGGGCAACCCGGGCCGTCTCAGAATCCGACGGCGCTCCGCCGCCGTCCTCGCGCTGCCGCCGAACATCGTGGGCCAGCAGCGTGGCCAGCCGCTCGCGGGCGGTGTTCCAGCGCAGTTCTCCCGCGGCCATGGCCCGGCGCGCATCGTCGACATATCGCCGGGCCCGCTCCACGGTGATCCGGTAGCGACGATTGCCGACCATCGGCACCACGTCATCGGTAGGGCGAGCAACCTGCGTGAACACGGCTCGTCGCAACACCTCAGCCATCCGGGCATCACCCTTCAGCACGGCGATGTCCACCGGATCTTCGGGATCAGGCCGGCCCGGGTCAGCCGGGCCTGATCGGCGCACAGGCGCCTTCGGCCGGACGAGTTCGGCCACCGTCGACTGGGCAATCCCGTTTTCACCAAGGGCTGGCAGGACCTGAGCGATGTAATGCAGGAAGGCCGAGTTCGGCCCGACCACCAGCACGCCTGATCGCCGAAGTCGATCCGGATAGGTGTAGAGGAGGTAGGCCGCGCGGTGCAGGCCGACCGCCGTCTTACCGGTTCCGGGCGCTCCTTGGATGCACAGCGAGGTATCCAGATCAGCGCGAACCAGCTCGTCCTGGTCAGGCTGGATGGTGGCCACGATGTCGCGCATCGGCCCGATCCGGGGGCGCTCGATCTCAGCCCGGAGCAGATCGGAGGCCAGGCCCAATTCCTCGCCGACATCGAGGTGCTCGTCCTCGAACGAGGTCAGCTGGCCATCGTGGAAGCCGAATCGCCGTCGCAGCCGGACACCTTGGCGGTCATCGCGAGTGGCTCGATAGAACGGCCTGGCAATGGGAGCCCGCCAGTCGATGACCATCGGATCGCCGGCGTCGTCGCGAATGTGCCGACGTCCGATGTGGAACACCTCACCGGCCGGATGGGCCGGCTCGGGATCGCGGTCAGTTCGTCCGAAGAACGGTGGAGCGTCACTGTCGGCCGACAGCTGGGAGATTCGCTCCGCCCGCAGGCGGCCAAGACCGTGGCTGGCCAGCGCGTCGACGCCGTAGTCGGCGATCCGTTCGGCGTCGGCCATCATTTGCTTCAGACATCGCCGCGCACCATCCAGGTGAGCACGCTCGGACACCAACTGCGGATCATCACTCACGGTTAGACAACGTTAGTCCGACCTGAAAATTCTTATCCGAGTGACAGACTCATTCTCGTGGCCGCCGCCGATCCAAAGATCAAGCGCCTTCCCGTGCATTGGGAAACCTACGTCAATGCGGTACTCGTGCTGTTGCTGCTGCCGACCAGTGCGGTGCTGTTGGTACGGGGCATCAACGAGCGATCTTTGGTGCCCGGGCTTATCGGTGTGGTGCTTGGCTTGGCGTCACTTCCCCTTCTGATGTCGGTCGGCCGCGAGTTGCTGTTCCGGCCGACCCTGCGAACTCACACTCTGGTGCTGCCATGGGGGATCACGGGCGCCCGGCACCTCGACCTGGCTGATGTATCGGGACTCGGCCTGTTGTACGACACCGGCGGTCCGCGGTCGGCTTGGGTGCTCTGGGTCTGGATGATGGACGGCAACAGCTATCCGCTCGACTCGGTTCGCGCATTCACCCGCGGCCACAAGGTGACCAATCAGCAGCCCGCGCCCGCACACATCCCCAAGCGTCGGCGACCCCGGCTGGACTGGTCCACCCTGTCGCGGACCGGGGCCGGACGGACCGCGTTCGTCATCGAACACCAGGCTCAGATCGTGCAGGGACCGTCCGGGCCGTTGACGACGCGGCGGGACGAACGAGGGGCAGCTTTCCTCGGCAGCTACCTCGCCTACTGGTCTCCGGACGGTTCTATGGGCTGGTTGGACGATTGACTGTCATGATCTGTTCATGACTGCGGAGGAACGGGACGCCAACCGGCCCTCGGGAACAGACGAGCGCGCCGTCACTCCGCACCGACGTAATCTGAAACGACGAGCAATCATCATCGGCAGCGCGCTCGTTGTGCTGTTGATCGTCTACCTGTTCGCGTCGGCGTTCCTGCCGCGCTGGTGGGCGCACCGCGTCGGCGATCAGATCAACGGTTCGTTCGCATCCGGCGTCCTGTGGGGTCTGTTCTACGGAATCATCTTCACCGCCTTGTCGCTACTGGTGTTGCGGCAGGCGTTCCGCCGGCGCTGGCAGTGGCGTACGCGGGCAGCGATCATCCTCGCGGCACTGATCGTTGCCGCCCCGAACCTGATGACGCTGTCGGTCGTGTTCGGTCAGTCCAGCGCTGCCCATGCGGGTCAACGGATCATGGACGTCGAGGCCCCGGCCTTCCGGTGGGCCACTTTGTTCGGTGCGCTCGGCGGAGCCGCCGGTGCCGTGGCCGTGCAGTACCTGGCCAGCTCTCGTCGTCGGCGGGCCCGTGAGGTCAGCAGACTGCGCACCGAGATCAAACGACGCGACGCGGAGTCGGCACCGGCTGACCCTGACGAGCGATAAGTCAGCGAAGGAGGATTGTGGCCGCGACGTCTCGCGGGCGACATTCAGCGCCCGATGATCCGCCGGCGGCGCGACCCGTACGCAGTGCCGAGCACGCCCGGCTGGCTGAGTCTCCCGATGCCTCAGATCCGTGGCGGTTGTGGGGGCCGTACCTGGCGGGACGTCAGTGGGGGACGGTCCGTGAGGACTATTCGGCCGACGGCAACGCCTGGAGCTACTTTCCGTTCGATGAGTCCCACTCCCGGACCTACCGCTGGGGTGAGGACGGCCTGGGCGGCATCTGCGACCGGTATGGCTTTCTGAACTTTTCGCTGGCGCTGTGGAACGGCAAGGACGATCGAATCAAGGAACGCCTGTTCGGGCTGACCAACCCTGAGGGCAACCATGGAGAGGACGTGAAGGAGTACTGGTGGGCCACCGACGCCACTCCCACTCACTCCTATGCGAGCTGGCTCTATCGCTATCCGCAGGCGGCTTTCCCCTATGAGGAGCTGCGAAAAGTTAACGCTGAGCGCGATCGGTCCCACCCGGAGTACGAGCTGTCAGACACCGGCGTCCTGACTGAGGATCGCTTCTTCGATGTCGAGATCTCCTACGCCAAGGCGTCACCGGACGATATCTGCATTCGGATCACCGCAACCAATCACGGACCCGATCCGGCTCCGTTGCACATCCTGCCTCAGTTGTGGTTTCGCAATACCTGGTCCTGGGGGCGTGATGACCGTCGCCCGGCGCTGCGCCGTCTGGATCCACCTGAGTTGGACGACGGTGATCTGCGGGCCGTAGAAGCTGATCACGGCTATATCGGGCGGTACGTCCTCGCCGCGGAAGGACAACCAGAGGTCCTCGTCTGTGACAACGAGACCAATGCGGTTGCCTTGTTCGGGGCCCAGCGCAATCTCAGCGATTACCCGAAGGACGCTGTCAATCGCGCGGTGCTCACAGGCGGGTCGGGGCTCACGAATCCGGCCGGCACCGGAACCAAGGCCGCGTTCTGGTACCGATTCGACGCCGTTCCGGCCGGGGCTGCGGTGACGGTCAGCCTGCGGCTGCGGGCCGATGAGCTGACCGACCGCCCCTTCGGCGAGGCGTTCGAAGCCATCTTCACCGATCGTGCCGCCGAGGCCGATGAGTTCTACGCCGGCGTCGTCGCCGAGGACACGCTCGCTGAAGATGCTCTGACTGCCCGGCGGGCGTTTGCCGGGCTGTTGTGGGGCAAACAGCTTTATCGATACTCAGTGGCCGACTGGCTGGAAGGCGATCCCAGCCAACCGCCGCCGCCGGCGGAACGCACCGAGCGGCACGCGCGTAACACGTCGTGGCGTCACGTCGCGCTGGCCGACGTGATCTCCATGCCCGACGAGTGGGAGTACCCGTGGTTCGCCTCCTGGGACCTGGCCTTTCATTGCGTGACCCTGGCCCACATCGATCCCTCCTTCGCCAAGGATCAGCTGTTGCTGCTGTGCCGGGAGTGGGCGATGCACCCGAACGGGCAGTTGCCGGCCTATGAGTGGACCTTCGACGATGTGAACCCACCCGTCCACGCCTGGGCGGCCTGGCAGGTCTATTGCCTGGACGACCGCCGCGACCGGGACTTTCTGCTGCAGATCTTCACGAAACTACTGTTGAACTTCTCCTGGTGGGTGAACCGCAAGGACGCTGACGGGTCCAACCTGTTCGAAGGCGGCTTCCTGGGCCTGGACAACATCGGCCTGTTCGACCGATCGGCACCGCTGCCGCCGGGCGTTCGGCTGGAGCAGTCAGACGCCACCAGCTGGATGGCCTTCTACTGCCTATCGATGCTTCGGGTCGCCCTCGAGCTGGCCCGCACCCATGCCGCCTGGGATGGCTTGGCCACCAAGTTCCTCGAGCACTATCTGGGGATCGCCAGCGCTCTGACGCAATTCGGCAGCCACAATGTCACGCTGTGGGACGAGGAGGACGGTTTCTTCTACGACGTGCTTGTTCATCCGGACGGTTCCTTCGAGCAGCTTCGGGTCCGTTCCGTGGTCGGCTTGCTGCCGATGCTGGCGGTGGCGCTGGCGCCATCCTGGGTCGAGACGGAACTGCCGGATTTCACGTCCGGAATCCGCTGGCTGCGGCGGCATCGTCCACAGTTGCTGGCGAGTCTGGTCGCTTCGCACGGACCGGGCGGGAACCAGCTGACGCTGGCGCTGGTCGACCGGGCCCGGTTCGTTCGCCTGCTGACGCGGCTGGTCGACGAGCAGGAATTCCTTTCCCCACATGGCATTCGGTCCCTGTCGGCGGAGTACCGCCAGCCCTATTCGATGACGGTGGACGGGCACGACCTCACGGTGGCCTACAACCCGGCCGAGTCAGACAGTGCCATCTTCGGCGGCAACTCGAACTGGCGCGGCCCGGTGTGGTTGCCACTCAACGTGTTGCTGGCCGATGCCATCGCCAGCTACGGCCGAGGGGTGGCCGCCGACGAAATGGTGATCGATGCCCACGGAACCGCCCGTTCGTTGGTGGAGATCTCTGAGCTGATCGAGGATCGGGTTGTCGCGCTGTTTCGTCCAGGTCCCGACGGTCGTCGTCCGGGGCAGCCGCGGGACTTCGGCTCGGGTCCGTTGTGGGACCAGCACATCACCTTCAGCGAGTACTTCCACGGCGATGACGGCACCGGTCTCGGAGCGAGTCACCAGACCGGCTGGACGGCGCTGGTCGCACATCTGATCTGCCGTCGGGGACGGGAGATGGAACTGTGAGCGCGGGGCGAGCAGAGTGGAGGGGGCTGGCCTCCGAATTGCCATGGTTGCGCGGAGCGAGCGTCTATTTCGCCGATCGCCGAGCGGCGCCGGTCGTGATGGCGACCCTGGAGCGCCACGATTTCACGGTGACACAGGCTCGTTCGTCCCATCCGCGTCCCCGCTTCGACGACTTGGCCGAGGCCTTGCGACTGCCGCTCAGTACCAGTGACAACCTCGACGCCCTGCGTGATTCGTTGTCGGAGCTGGTGCGGTGGTGGCCGGGTGTTTCACGGTTGGCGCTGCTGTGGCATGACGCCGATGTCTTGCTTTCGGCCGACGCGTGGTCATTCACCCAAGCAGTCGCTCTGCTAACCACCGCCGCCTCGACGGCCCGGCAGGACGGACTGATCTTCGAGTCCGTCCTGTTGGTCGACGGCTACGGCGCCGACCGACCGACGACCGCCTAGGACAGGCGCAGCTTCAGAGACTCCAGCTCGTCACGCAGCGACGTCGGAACCTTGTCGCCGATCTGGGCGAACCACTCTTCGATCGCCGGGATCTCGTTGCGCCACTGCTCCACGTCCACGGCGACCGCCTTGGCCAGATCGTCGCTGGACATGTCCAAGCCTTCGACGTCCAGCGAGTCGGTGGTCGGCACGCGTCCGATAGGGGTGTCGAGCGCTGCCGCTTTGCCCTCGATGCGCTCGATCGCCCACTTGAGCACACGGATGTTCTCGCCGAAGCCCGGCCACACGAACTTGTTGTCCTCATCGCGCCGGAACCAGTTCACGTAGAACATCTTCGGCAGCTTCACGGCATCGGCCGACTTTCCGACCTCGATCCAGTGGTTGAAGTAGTCGCCGGCGTGGTAGCCGATGAACGGCAGCATTGCCATCGGGTCGCGGCGAACAACGCCAACCTGGCCGACGGCCGCCGCGGTGGTTTCCGAGGACAGGGTTGCGCCCATGAACACGCCGTGCTGCCAGTCGCGGGCTTCAGTGACCAGGGGGATGGTGTCGCGGCGACGGCCGCCGAAGAAGATGGCGTCGATCGGCACACCGTTGGGGTCATCCCATTCCGGCGCCTTGGTCTCGCACTGCTCGATCGGAGTGCAGTAACGCGAGTTCGGGTGGCTCGACGGGGTCTCGGTCTGCCCAGCGAACCAGTCCGCACCCTTCCAGTCGATCAGGTGTGCCGGCGGCTCGCCCATGCCTTCCCACCAGATATCGCCGTCGTCGGTGAGCGCCACGTTCGTGAACAGCGAGTTGCCCTTCGCGATTGTGCGCATCGCGTTCGGGTTGGTGTGCCAGTCGGTGCCGGGAGCAACACCGAAGAAGCCGTTTTCCGGGTTGACCGCGTACAGCCGGCCGTCCTCACCGAAACGCAGCCAGGCGATGTCGTCGCCGATCGTTTCGACCTTCCAGCCGGGCAGGGTCGGGTCGAGCATGGCCAGGTTGGTCTTGCCACACGCGGACGGGAACGCCGCGGTGATGTAGTAGACCTTCTGTTCCGGAGAGGTCAGCTTGAGGATCAGCATGTGCTCGGCCAGCCACCCCTCATCGCGAGCCTTGGCCGAGGCAATGCGCAGCGAGTAACACTTCTTGCCCAGCAGGGCGTTGCCGCCATATCCAGATCCGTAGGACCAGATGAGCCGTTCCTCGGGGAAGTGCACGATGTACTTGGTCTCGTTGCAGGGCCACTTGGCGTCCTGCTGCCCGGGCTCCAGCGGTGCACCGACCGAATGCAGGCCGGCCACGTAGGGCTGGTCAACGCCGCCCTTGGTGAACAGCTCCAGCGCCTTCGTCCCCATCCGGGTCATGATGTGCATCGAGGCGACCACGTAGGCCGAGTCGGTGAGTTCGACGCCCAGCATCGGCTCGGCGGCATTCAGCGGGCCCATGCAGTACGGAATGACGTACATGGTGCGCCCGCGCATCGCGCCCCGGAAGCGCTCGGTCAGCAGCGCCTTCATGTCTTCGGGGTTCATCCAGTTGTTCGTCGGACCCGAGTCACCCGGATCGCGCGAGCAGATGAAGGTGCGGTCCTCGACCCGGGCAACGTCGGTCGGGTCGGATGCCGCGTAGAACGAGTTCGGCTTCTTCGCCTCGTTGAGACGGATGAAGGTGCCAGTGGCGACCAGGGCTTCGGTGACTCGCGTCCACTCTTCAGGGGAGCCGTCGCACCAGACGACGTCGTCGGGCTGAGTCAGCTCGGCAACCTCGCGGACCCAGCGCAGCAGTTCGGCGTGGGTCGTCGGGGCGGTCTCGAGACCGGAGATGGTTGTCGTCATCTGAACTCCTCATACAGTCGACACTGACTGGTTGGCAGCGAAGTCCCGCGTACGCACCTCGGGCTACGAACTCTTCAGTGAGCACGGTCGGCCGCGTCGCAGGAATGACAAGAAATTTAGCTGGTGGGAACGCTTACAAGCGCGCCCGGGCGCTGCGGCGACGATCACAGCCCGGAGGTTTAGTATGATTTAAGCCTTCTGAGGCCCCAAAAATCGAGCCCTGAGGCCAGAGGGCCCGGGTAAAAGAGACCCGGCTCACAGGGCCTAGTAAGTGACCTGGATCACAAGTATCCGCTTTCAGGATGCCTGACTGACCGTGGACATGTTGAAGTCCGGGATTCGAAGCGCTGGCATCGCCGTCCGCGAGAAATAGTCGTTCCACTCCCGGGGCAGGGTTCGCTCGGTCCGGCCCACTTCGCTCACCCGTCCGAGCAGATCGATCGGTGACTCGTTGAACCGGAAGTTGTTGACGACGCCGGTCACCACCCCGTCCTCGATCAGGTAGACACCGTCGCGGGTGAGGCCGGTGAGCAGCAGCGTCTGCGGGTCGACCTCGCGGATGTACCAGAGGCAGGTCACCAGCAGCCCCCGCTGGGTGACCGCGATCATGTCCTCCAGTGAGCGAGTCCCGCCCGCCTCGAGGATCAGATTGTCGACCGGCAACCGCGGCTCGGCACCGGTGCGGGCCGCCCAGCTACGGGTTCGCATCAGATTGCGCAGCACCCCCTCGGCCAGCCATTCGACCGGAGGCGTCGGAGCCCCGTTGTCGAAGATCGACACCATGCCGGCCTGGGAGGACTGAGCGATGGTGAACGGGGCGCACTCCAGGCCGGGCTCGTCCGGATCCGAACGCAGCGTCAGCGGCAGCGGCGACAGCTGCTGTCCAAGCTTGGTCTGACCGTCGCCGGCCGCGAAAACGTTGCGGCCCTCCTCGGCGTCACGGGCCGACGCCGTCCAGTACGCATAGATCAGCAGGTCGGCGACGGCGGTCGGAGGCAGCACCGTCTCGTACCGTCCTGCGGGCAGGTCGATCCGGTTCTTGGCCCAGCCGAGGCGACGATCTATCTCTGACGTCAGCTGCGATACGTCGATGTCGCTGAAGTCCCGGGTCTGTTGACCGACCCAGGCCGAACGGCTCAGGTCCGCCGACTTTCCGTTCAGCTCGACCCGGCCGGTGGGCTGGTCGTGACGAAGCCGAAGGCCGGTGGACGAACCGAGATACGTCGAGGTCATGACGTGCTCGGCAAAGCCGTACAGCAGCTGGCCCGCCGCCTCGGCTCGGGTAAACGCCGCACCCAGGGCCGGTGCGAAGGAGGCGAACACCTCGATGGTCGTGAGCGCGGGAGGAGCGTCCCAGCCGACGGCATTGCCGGGGCCGGCGGCGGACGGTTGGACCAGGGGCGCCGCGTCCTCGGCTGGTTCTGAATCACGAGCAGCCTTCTCACTCGCCGCGACCAGGCCGTCCACATCGGCCAACGCCGTGACCGCCCGGGTGACGACCCCCGCCGCGACACCCGGCTCATCGTCATCGCCATCCTTACCGCCGCTGGACACGGTGCTGATGACCGTCAGCGACCGTGATCGCATCTGACCGTTGGTAGTGAGCTCATTGCCGGCCCAGCGCAAATTGGCCTCGGTCCGCTCCTCGGCGATCACGATGCAGCCCTCGGCGCTCGAGACCGAGAGTGCGTGTTCGACCAGCTCCTGGATGGTGGGGAGAGTAACGGCAACCACCTCGGGCAGCTCAGCCATCATCGTCCGCCTTCGGTGACCGTGTTCAGGACATTCACATCGCGAAACAGCGCCGACGGGCAACCGTGCGAGACCGCGGCCACCTGTCCGGGCTGGCCCTTGCCGCAGTTGAACGCACCGCCCAGCACGTAGGTGTCCGGTCCGCCAAGGGCATCCATAGAGCCCCAGAACTCGGTCGTGGTGGCTTGATAAGCCACGTCACGCAGCTGTCCGGCGAGCTGGCCGTTCTCGATCTTGAAGAAGCGCTGGCCGGTGAACTGGAAGTTGTAGCGCTGCATGTCGATCGACCACGACTTGTCGCCGACGACGTAGATGCCGTGCTCCACCCCGCTGATCAGATCAGCCGTCTTTCCGCCACCCACTGCCGGTTGCAGGGACACATTGGCCATCCGCTGCAACGGGATGTGGCCCGGCGAGTCGGCAAAGGCACAGCCGTTGGATCTCTGGAAGCCGTTGGCCTGAGCCATCTGACGATTCAGCTGATAGCCGACGAGAACCCCGTTCGAAACGATGTCGAACTGGGTCGTGGCCACTCCCTCGTCGTCGTAGCCGATGCTGGCCAGCCCGTGCTCGACCACCCGGTCGCCGGTGACGTTCATGATGGGCGAGCCGTAGCGCAAGGTGTTGAGCTGATCGAACGTAGCGAACGAAGTGCCCGCATACGCCGCCTCGTAGCCCAGGGCCCGATCCAGCTCCGTCGCGTGCCCGACCGACTCGTGAATGGTCAGCCACAGGTTGGACGGATCAATCACGAGGTCATACCGGCCCGCCGTGACGCTCGGGGCCTTGACGTGTTCGGCCAGCAACTGAGGCAGCTCGGCCAGCTCGGCGGCCCAGTCCCAGCCGGTCCCGGTCAGGTATTCCCAACCGCGCCCGGCCGGAGGGGCCAAGGTCCGCATGGTCGAGAACCCGCCGCCGGCGGAGTCGATCTGGACCGCGGTGAAGGCCGGATGGATCCGTACCCGTTGCTGGGTGGTGCGGGTCCCGTGCAGGTCCGCGTAGAACTTGTTCTCGAGGACCTGCATCAGGCGGGCGTCCACGTGGTCGATGCCGTCGGCTGACATCAGACGATCCGAATAGTCGGCGAGTACCGCGACCCGGTCGGACTCCGCGACCTCGAACGGGTCGATCTCATATGCCGACACCCACTCCACATCCCGATGCACCGCTTCGGCGGCCAACTCAACGGGATTCGTGCTCAGAACCCGGCTCAGCTTGGCCGTGGCTACCGCCTGTTCGGCCAACAGGGCAGCCGCTTGCGGTGTCCGGTCGATGCCACTGGCGAACCCCCAGGCGCCGTTGTGCACCACCCGGACCGCGATGCCGAGATCTTCGTGGTCACCGCTGGATTCCAATGTGCCGTCCCGAAGCGAGATCGAACCGACTCGGATCCGCTCCAACCGGAAGTCGGCGTGGCTGGCGCCGAGTGCGCAAGCCCGGCTCAGCGCGGCATCGGTGAGAAGGTCGAACGGCTGAGACCTGAAGTCGGGCGCAATTTCCGGCATAGCGGGCACCTTATCTCTGAACTTGCCGAGAGGTTGGCCAAATGTCGCGTTCGTTGACTCTTGACCTCCATACTTCTGCTGTCGCCATTCGGGGGCGCGACGACGGGAGACGCTGCGTGGTTCGGCAGGGCCGGATAAGGATGGGTCGGGTCGGCGGATGGATGTCCCAGCGCGGGACCATCCGGGGTGTCTCGCGTCCGACATCAGACGTCAAGTCCACTCACGACGCCAGCGATCGTTTCTTTCAGACGGTGGCGTCGGTCGTCCCCGACATGATCCTGGTGGTTGATCTTCGAACCGAACGCGTGCACTGGACCAATCGCTCACGGGATCGCCGATTTGCCCACCACCTCGGACGAATCACGTCGCTCAGGTCCGTTCGCAAGGCGTTGCACCGAGACGACCAAATGCGTCTGGACGCGATCATGGCTCGGCTGCGATCGACGGTCAGCGATCGGCCACCGACTGTCGAAGAGCGGTTCCGGGCCATGGATGGCGACGGCCAATGGCGGTGGCTCAGCGTGTGGATCGCACCCTGGCTGGATTCCACGCAAGCGACAACCGAGCTTCGCTACGTCGTGTGCAGCGTCCGCGACATCGACGCCGCCGTCCGCATCGAGCAACGCCTGCAATGGGAGGCCGGGCACGATCCGCTGACCGGTCTGGCCAATCGCCGCGTCATCAACGAGATGCTGCAACGCGCCTCGGCCGATCGCAGTGGTAGCCGCTGGTCGGTTTACTTCATCGACCTCGACGATTTCAAGAAGGTCAACGACGCTCTTGGCCACGCGGCCGGTGATGAGCTGCTTCGCACCTTGGCCGAACGGATCTCATCCGTCGTCGGTCCGCGTGACGTCGTTGGACGCTTCGGTGGTGACGAATTGATCATCGTGTCGAGTCTTGCCTCGGATCAGCTCGCCGATCGAGTGCTGGCCGTCGTACGCCGACCAGCGATGCTGGGCGGAGCCGAACTCACCGTCACCTGCAGTGTGGGCATCGCCTTGCTCGCCCCGGGCGAGGATCCCGATGAGGTGGTGCATCGAGCCAATGAGGCGATGTATTCGGCCAAGCGCAGCGGTCGTGATCGGTGGGAGATCGCCGGCCCGCTGAACACCGGCCCGGCTCAGCGCCGAGTGCATCTGGAAGCCGACCTTCGGCGGGCGGTGCAATCCGGTTCTGAGGATCTGCAGCTCGTGTTTCAACCCATCGTCGATCGTGCCCGTGAGCCTGTCGCGGCCGAGGCCCTCCTGCGCTGGAACCATCCGACCAGGGGCCCGATGGTGCCATCCCAGTTTCTCAGCATCGCTGAGGATGCGGGGCTCATGATCCAGCTCGGAGATCTGATCATCCGGCGCTCACTGGCCGCGGCCGCCGAGTGGATGCAAGCTGCCCGTCCGATGATGGTGGCGGTGAACGTCGGACGGCAGCAGCTGGGTAACGGCCAGTTGGAGAAGCTGATCCGGCAGGCCCTCGAGGAGACCGGAACGGGACCGGACCAGCTATGCCTGGAAGTCACCGAATCGGTCCTGGTCGACGCTGACTCGCCCGAACTGGCCGAGCTGTGGCGGCTGCGCGAACTGGGCCTGGAAATCGCGCTGGACGACTTCGGAACGGGGTACGCCCCGCTGACTCATCTCAAGCGGCTTCCGGCGACCATTCTGAAACTCGACCGGTCCTTCGTGGCTGGCATCGGCTCACCGATTCCCAACCCGACCGACGTCGCGGTTGCTCGGGCTCTGGGCCTGCTGGCCGGGGAGCTGGGCCTGCGAGTGATCGCCGAGGGGGTGGAGTCGGAGCAGCAATTCGAGCAGTTGTCCGAACTGGGCTACGAGCTGTTTCAGGGCTTCTGGGCGCACCCGCCGATGCCGAACGCTCACCTGCATGAACTGCTCGTGCGCCGCTAGCTAACGGCGGCACCGTGGCGAAGGGCAATCGAGAGTTAAAGATTCTCGCTAACGCGCCGAGCAATTTCGCGCAATGCGCAGGCATTGGTTCTTAAATAGGTGTGGGGCCCCTCAAAGTATGAGTTTGAGGGGCCCCACTTTTGGTCAGAGTAAGTGACGTCCCTGACCTCCCGGTCGGCCCGTCAGTTTCCACCAGCCTCGTCACCGGCTGGCCCGAAAGGTTTTACCCCTTCGGCAGAAACCTCGTTTTCCGTCCGATCCCGCTCTTCCTTGCGGAAGTGCGTGAAGCAATTTCTACCCGCCGCCAGAGCATCGCGCAAGAGCTGAACCAGAGGAAATTCCAGAAATCTTTTTCCTCAGCGTGTTGCCCACAGATCCAGTTCCTTTCTCCACAGATGTTGGTGGCTTCTCCACACATTTCTCCACAGGTGGTGGTTATCCGGCTCAGCTGCCGGCTCAACTGCCGACAGTGTCGGTCCGAGGCGAGGCGCTGATCGAGGTCGAGCCAGAACTGGCCATCGTCACCATCGCCGTCACCGGACGCGAGCCGCAGCCGATCGATCTGCAACCGGCCAAACAGCAGGTCAGCGGCCAGGTCGAGGCCCGCTTCCGGATCAGCCGACCGGACCTCACGTCCCTGCCGACGTCCCGACCTTCATGATCAGCTACTGACGTCGAGGGCAAGTTTTGACACCAGCTCGTAGGACCGGACGCGGTCGCCGATGTCATAGATCTGGTTGGTGATCATCAGCTCGTTGGCTTCCGTCCGCGCCAGCAACGCGCGCAGTTCCCGCTGTACGGTCTCGGGCGAGCCGATGGCCTGGCCAATCTTGCGCTCCTCGACAAAGGCCAGTTCCAGCTCGCTGAACGAGTGGGCGGCCGCCTCTTCAGCACTCGGCAACGCGATCGGACGGCCGCTGCGCAGCGCGAGTAAGGACAACCAGCCCGGACGGGCCAGTCGCTCAGCCGCCTCGTCGGTATCGGCGCACGTGACGTTGACGGCCACCATCGCGTACGGCGCATCCAGCCACTGGGAAGGACGGAAGTTCTGCCGGTACAAAGCCAACGCCGGCTCGGTATTCGCCGCCGAGAAATGGTGAGCGAACGAGAACGGCAAGCCGAGTAGGCCGGCCAACTGGGCACTGAAGCCCGACGATCCGAGCAGCCAGATCTGAGGCATGGTGTCGGCGGTCGGCACCGCGGCCAGCCGCTCCGGGTCACCGGCCAGCATGGCGATCAGGTCGGCCAGCTCGGTTGGGAATTCCTCAGCCGACAGGCCCTCGATAGTCCGGCGCAGCGCGAAGGCGGTCCGGCGATCGGTGCCCGGCGCTCGTCCGATGCCCAGATCGACCCGGCCTGGATGCAGAGCCGACAGCGTTCCGAATTGTTCGGCCACAACCAGCGGCGCGTGATTGGGCAGCATCACTCCGCCGGATCCGACCCGGATGGTCGACGTGGCCGCGGCAAGGTGGGCGATAAGCACCGCCGGGGACGAGGACGCAATGGCCGGCATATTGTGGTGTTCGGCGACCCAGAAGCGCTGGTATCCCAGCTCCTCAACCCGTTGAGCCAACTCGGTCGTGTGGTTCAAGGCTTCAGTGGTCGATCCGCCGGCCAATACGGGGGCAAGATCGAGGACGGACAGCGGAACAGAACTCATATAGGCAACCAACTCCGCATCCGTCCCACATGTTCCGCCGGGATTTTCCGTCGGGATGTTCCGTCGGGATGTTCCGTCGGGATGTTCCGTCGGGGCGGGGCGATCGCGAAGTGATGCGACAATTGCTTAGTGACAACGCTGCCGACCAGATCCACTGCGCTCCAGCCCGTGCCCGAGGATTGGTCTACCGGTCTGGTGATCGTGGCGCACCCCGATGACATCGAGTACGGCTCCAGCGCCGCCATCGCCCGTTGGACAGCACAGGGCAAGCAGATCAGCTACGTCTTGATCACCTCGGGCGAAGCCGGCATCGATGGCCTGACACCCGAAGAGGCCGGCCCGCTTCGCGAGGACGAGGAGCGTGCTTCAGCGGCGGCCGTCGGCGTCGACACCGTTGAGTTCCTCGGTTTTACTGATGGCGTCATCGAGTACGGGCTGCGGTTGCGTTCGGCGATCTCGGCGGTCATTCGCCGCTACCGTCCCGAAGTCGTGCTCACCGGTAACTTCCGTGAGGCCTTCGGTCCCGGAATGCTCAATCAGCGCGATCACATCGCGACCGGCTGGGCGGTGCTCGACGGGGCTCGAGATGCCGGCAACCGCTGGGTGTTCCGCGAGTTGCTGGAGCAGGGCTTGGAGCCATGGGGTGGTGTTCGGGCAGTATTGGCCGCCGGGTCACCGCAACCGACGCACGCCGTGGATACCAGCGAACATCTCGACGCCGGAATCGCGTCACTGAAGGCTCACCAGGCCTATATCGATGGGCTAGGCCAGCCCGACTTCGATCCGGCTGAATTTCTGGAATCGATCGCCCGGATGGGCGGGGCCATGATGGGAACGAAGTACGCCGCTACATTCGAGGCGTTCGCCTTGGGTCCGTTCTGATGACGACGTTTACCGAACTGGGCCTCAACGATCAGCTCCTGCAGGCATTGGCCGACGTCGGCTACGAGTCGCCGTCGCCGATTCAGGCCGAGACCATTCCCGCGATGCTGCAAGGTCGTGACGTCGTCGGCCTCGCTCAGACCGGAACGGGCAAGACGGCCGCGTTCGCGCTGCCCATCCTGTCGGGAATCGAACTACACGCAAGCAAGCCACAGGCCCTGGTCCTGGCCCCGACGCGCGAGCTCGCCCTTCAGGTGGCGGAGGCGTTCGGGCGCTACGCCCATCACCTGCCCGGCTTGCACGTGCTCCCGATCTACGGCGGCCAGAGCTATCGCATCCAGTTCGACGGCCTGCGTCGCGGCGCCCACATCATCGTCGGCACGCCGGGACGGATCATCGATCACCTCGACAAGAAGACCCTCGATCTCAGCGAACTGCGTTTCCTGGTCCTGGACGAGGCCGACGAGATGCTGCAGATGGGCTTTCAGGACGATGTCGAACGCATCCTGAGCGGAACGCCGGACAGCAAGCAGGTGGCGCTCTTCTCGGCCACGATGCCGGCCCAGATAAAGCGAATTTCCAAGAAGTACCTCAACCATCCGATCGAGATCGCGGTCAAGACCAAGACGGTGACCGCGGCCAAGACTCGCCAGCGCTATCTGTTGGTCGCCAACCCGCAGAAGATGGACGCGCTCACCCGCATCCTTGAGGTCGAGCCCTTCGAGGCGATGATTGTTTTCGTCCGGACCAAGCAGGCGACGGAGGATCTGGCCGAACGGCTGCGCGCGCGTGGCTTATCGGCCGCCGCAATCAACGGCGACCTCGTCCAAGCTCAGCGCGAGCGCACGATTTCCCAACTGAAGTCGGGTGATCTTGACATTCTGGTGGCCACCGACGTCGCGGCCCGCGGGCTGGACGTCGAGCGCATCAGCCACGTTCTGAACTACGACATCCCGACCGACACCGAGTCCTACGTTCATCGCATCGGACGGACTGGGCGCGCCGGACGTTCGGGTGAGGCAGTGCTGTTCGTGACTCCACGCGAACGGCACCTGCTCAACTCGATCGAGCGTGCCACCCGGCAGTCGTTGGAAGAGATGCCGCTGCCCACCGTGGACGATGTCAACACCCAACGCTTGGCCAAGTTCGCTGACGCCATCACGGCCAACCTCAGTGCACCGAACGTCGGCCTGTTCCGCGATCTGATCGTGGCGTACTCCGCTGAGCACGACGTTCCACTGCCCGACATCGCGGCCGCACTGGCCGCATTGAGTCAGGACTCGGAAAGCTTCCTGATGGATCCGGCGGCTGACGCCGCTCGCTATCGGGCAAGCAAGGCCGACCGCCATGAGGGTAAGGACCGCGCTGGTAGTAAGGACCGCGCAGGTAAAGGCGAACGACCCAGGCATGATCTCCAGGGGCGCGATCCCGATCGCGATCGACCGGAACGTGGCAAGTCGTCCCGATCAGGATCAGCGGCCAAGGGTCAGCGGGTGAGCAAGTCCGGCAAGCCGATCGTGATGGCTCAGCCCATGGCCACCTACCGAATCCGAGTCGGGCGACGCCAGAAGGTGCAACCGTCGGCCATTGTCGGGGCGATCGCCAACGAGGGTGGCCTGAGCCGAAAAGACTTTGGCCATATAGATATTCGCACCGACCACACTCTGGTCGAGTTGCCCGCAACGCTGTCGGCCCACACGCTCAAGGCATTGGCCAAGACCCGAATCTCCGGTCAGCTGATCGAGCTGCGCAAGGACGAGTAACGGTGGGCGCACTCAGTAGTAGTGCGCGCGGCCACCAACGGTTCGACCAGCGGAACCGATGAGCATCAGGATGGCGCCGATGATGAGCAGGACCACGCCTAGTGCCCACACGATGCCGGCTTTGAAGACGAGACCGAGTATCAACAGAATGACGCCCAGAGTGATCAACGTTGACTCCCTCCCTAACTTCGCAGCGACGGTGGCAGTTCCCCGGCCTCGGCGAGCTGTTTGAGCAGCTCGGCCACGGGCGGGCTGGTTTCAGAGAGCACGACGGCAGGTGTGCCCGCTCGGGCTCGCCGTTGGGCAGCCCGGACGATGGCGTCCAGTGAGTAGGGCTGGACGGCCGTGACGCCGGCGGCTTCCACGACGACCTCGCAGTCGATGTCGTCGGTGTAGCCGATGATTTCGGACAGCGCGTTGGCGGCCGAGGCGTCGAGAGCGCCGGTTAGCACCAGTGTGGCCACGCCGTCACATACGTCCAGCGCGATTTCGTACCCGGATCGCGCCGCCGGGCGACTGGATTGGCGAAGTTTCGGTCTTGAGAGACCGGGCTCAGATTCAAGCCTCAAGGTGCAGCCTCCGCGTTCGAGCAATCAAACTGACGCGTGGCTGCTTCTCAACCGCGTTCGACCTTACCTCGGCATCGACGAAACCGGGTAGTCCGTCAATTCCGGTTCGTACGAAGTGTCCGTAAACTGAGTGTTCAGACGGCCGACGGATCGACACCCGTCTCGATGACGTACAGGGCTAGATCACGCAACTTCATGTGCCGGCGTTGGGACGCTTTCACCAAGAGCTGGAATGCCTGCTGCGGAAGAATCTTGTGCCGTTCGATCAGAATGCCGATCGCCTGTCCGATGGTGCCGCGAGTGTCGACCGCTGAGCGAAGGTCGACTTCGAGATGTCGGCCGGCGAGCGCGATCGAGGCGTGGGCGGCGTAGATCTCAGCGATGTCGGTCGACTGTTCGTCGAAGGCGTCGATCTGGGTGGAGTACAGGTTCAAGGAACCGATGCTTCGGCGCGGCGATGACAGCGCACAACTGAGCATGCTCTGAATACCCAGCTCCAACGCCCGGTCGGCGAAACGAGGCCAGCGCCGGTCGGTGTGCATATTGTTGATCAGAGCGGTATTCTCCTCGAGCGAAGCCTCGACACACGGGCCTTCGTCGAGCTCGAACTGCATCAGATCCAGCTGTGACAATCGCTCGTCGGTGGCAGCGAGAGTCTCCATCTTGCGTTTCGGGGCAAGAAACGAGATGCCCGCGATCTCCGCACCGTCCAAGGCTTCCACGGCCAGGCGGACCGTTTCCTCCAAGGCGTCGACGACCGATGTCTGGGCATCCAGCGTTTGGGCGATCTCAGCGAACATCTGGGCAAGTTCCAGATCAGCCATGTCTTCTCCTAGCTAAAGGCCGCAGCGTACCCGTCAGTCCTAAGCGGCGCACCGGCCCTCCAGCAGGCCGGCCCCGGCCATCAAGAGATGCCCACCGAGCCTTCCAATGCCTGCAATTCCTCGTCGAGGTAGGTCAGCAGGCGCTGCAGATGGGGCACGGTGCGCCGGCAGCCGGTCAGGCCGAACGCCAAATCCTGGGCGTAGCTCGTACAGGTGATGTTGAGCGCCTGCCCATCGAATGGAATCGACAGCGGATACATCCCGTCCAGTCGAGCGCCGTTGAGGTACAGCGACGACCGCGGGCCCGGGACGTTGGAAATGATGAGGTTGAAGGGTGGCCGCGTCAGCCCGCTCAGACCGAGGATCGACTGCAGCACGAGTGGACTCATTCCCAGACCGCTCATCGCCAGGATCTGGATCGGCGTCATCACGCTCAGCGCTCGTTTGCCTTCGACCATCGAATGATGCACCGATCGCAACCGGTCGGCCGGGTCGGACTGATGCGTGCCGAGGTTGACCATCACCGCGCCGACGGCGTTGCCACCAGATCCACCGGAGCGTTCTCGCGGTCGTAGGGCCACTGGCACCATCGCGATCAGCGGCGCATCCGGGAGTTCGTTCAAGGCGCTGAGATAGGTCCGCAACGCACCCGAACACATCGCCAGCACAACATCATTCACCGTCATGCCGGATCCGGCCGCCTTTCGTACGGCGTTGATTCGTTCGAGCGGCCACGATTGCGCGGCCACGCGACGCGAGCCCGTGATCGGTACGTTGAAAATCGACTTCGGCGCTGAGAACGACATCGGCGCCGGCTCGTCCCGCAACCCGCGGCGAACCGTCTGCAGCAGTACGGCGGGCAACCCGGCCGCCTCGCTGGCCAAGCTGATCGCCGAACTCAGCGCGGCGCGCAACATGGCGGAAGAGAAATCCACCGGATGCTCGGACTCGTTCGCTTCGACCCGCGCGTCGGGGTCGGATTGCTTCGGCTGATCCGGATCGCCGGGCCGGCTGGGTCGCATTGCCCAAGGCGCAGGCATCTTGCGTTGAGCCGGGTCGGTGCTGAGCGTGCTCCGCAGAATGCGTTGAGCAGCCATCCCATCGACCAGAGCGTGATGGATCTTGAAATAGATGGCGAACCGCCCGTCGGCCAGCCCCTCGATCAGGTGCGCTTCCCACAGCGGCCGTTGCCGATCCAACGGCGTGCTGTGCAGGCGCGAGCACAAAGCCAGTAGTTCCAAAACCCGACCGGGCCGTGGCAATGCGTTGTGCCGTACATGGTGTTCGATGTCGAACTGCTCGTCGGTCTCCCAGGCCCACTGCCACCCGGTAGAGATCGAACGTCGAGGTCGTCGGCGAAACAACAGAGCGACATCATTCGAGTCGATCATTGATCCGAAAAGCTCGTGCACATACTCATCGCCCGCACCCGATGGCGGCCGATAGAGCTGTAGTCCACCGACATGCATGGGCGCTGTCCGCGATTCGACGCTGAGGAATACCGAGTCGGTCGGCGACATAGGCAGCAACATCTGCTCAGCCTCCCCTACCTAGACCGATCCCCGCCACCGCCCCTTGATGTGAGGCTGCGTGGCGGGGATGGCCGGGCCGATCGGCCAGGGTTCCTTAGTACCGACGGGGTGCTGAGCCAGAGAGCTAGAGGGACGCCAAGTACTCCTCGAATCGATCCAGACTGCTCGTCATGCCGGCCATCGCCTCGGCGCTGCGGAACTGCTCGGGGACGTTGGTCTGATAGATCGTGACCCGAGTCCGGCCATCGCCGAGATCCTCAAAGGTGGAACGCGAAACCATGCTCTGGTCGGAATACCCGGGTTCGGCAAAGGAAAACACCTCCGGCGGTTCGAACTCTACGAAGACACCGGTCATCGGAAACTCTCCGCTGCCGTCATCGGCCACCATGAGCGCCTCGAACCGGCCACCGACCCGAGGTTCGATCACCACCGACTCCAACGGAACGTGCGTCCCCTTCGGGCCCCAGAACTGAGCAAGTCGCTCCGGCTCGACGAAGCAGGAGAACACCAGCTCGCGGGGCGCGTTGTAGGTACGGATGATCGTGACTTCGCCGAGGCCGGGCTCTTGCGAAATGCTGATTTCAGTCATGGTCGTTGCCTTTCTGGGCTTGTCTGGTTCTGTGACTTTTCTCGGTCTTCTGGATCTCGTTGAGCACGGTGTTCAACTGATCCAGGCGGTCGTTCCAGATCGCTCGCTGGCGCTCGATCCAATCCGTCGCCTCGCTCAATGGGGCAGACTCGAGCCGGCACGGACGCCATTGCGCGTCGCGGCCGCGGCTAATCAACCCCGCTCGTTCGAGCACTTTCAGATGCCTGGAGATCGCCTGCAGGCTGATCTCGAACGGTTCAGCCAGCTCGTTCACGGTTGCTTCTCCGTTGGCGAGCTGAGCCAGGATGGCCCGTCGGGTCGGGTCAGCCAGTGCCGCAAAGGTCGCACTGAGCTGATCCGTCATCGTACTCAACCAATCGCTTAATTAACCGCGGAGTTGAATACTGCATCGAGCCTGGCCACTTGTCAACCCGATTGCGAAAGTCAGCTGACGGCTTGGCGTACCGGTTCGGGCAGCGTGAACAAGGTGATGAAGCGATCGAAGGCCGCTCGGCTGCCAGCCACCGTCAAGGACCCCTCGCGGATGAGCTGGTCGGCGTCCAAGCCGAAGTACACGAGGCCCGCAACGATTGGGGGCGCGGTGGTGATTACAGCGTCGGGGTCCGCCGACGGACCGCGAGCGATCTCGAACAGCGCACCATCGATCTCAGCGTGGTAGATGTCGTCGCCGAAGCGAAGCTCGAATCGACCCTTCGCCTTCGCTTTCTTGCTGGCCACATCGTCGAACATCGTACGCAGCGAGATTGCCATCGCGTCTGGGCTCAGACCGGTGTGGTGACCGAGAACCGGAGACCGAGCGCCCCAACGTCCGAGATCCATGACGATCGGACCCAGCTCGATCCCCCATTGGGTCAGCTCGTAGACCCATGAGCCGGCCGGTGGCGGCAGCTTGCGGCGAGCGATGATGCCGTCCTCTTCGAGCTCGGTGAGGCGCTGGGTGAGTACGTTGGGACTGATGCCGGGCAGGCCGGAGCGCAGATCGGTGAAGCGCTTGGGACCGAGCAGGAGTTCTCGCACGACGAGTAAAGCCCAACGTTCACCGATCAAATCGAGGGCACGAGCCGCTCCGCAGGCGTCCTCATAACTGCGCTTGTTGGCCATGGATATGAAGATACACCCATCTAGTCATTTTCTCGATAATGCTAGTTGCCATTTAGGACTAGATGGTGTTAGGTAGCAACCATGACCTCAACCACCTTGCCCGCAACGGACCGTTCCCGCTGGACGGCCTTGTACGTCCTGTGCGTCGGGATGCTCATGATCGTCCTCGACGCCACCGTGGTGAACGTTGCCCTGCCTTCCATTCAGGACGACCTCGGCTTCAGCCCGTCCAGTCTGGCTTGGGTCGTAAATGCCTACATGATCGCCTTCGGAGGGTTGCTCCTGCTCGCCGGCCGGTTGGGTGATCTGATCGGACGCCGATCCGTGCTATTGACCGGGCTCGCTGTGTTCACCTTAGCCTCCTTGGTGTGCGGGTTGGCGCAGAACGAGCTGACGCTGGTGCTCGCACGATTCGCCCAGGGCATCGGCGGGGCTCTCACGTCCGCCGTCATTCTCGGAATGATCGTGACCATGTTCTCGGACCCGCGAGAGCAAGCGAAAGCGATCGGCGTCTACGCCTTCGTCGCGTCCGCCGGTGGCGCTGTCGGTCTGCTCGCTGGTGGCCTGATCACCGAATCGATCAACTGGCACTGGATCTTTTTCATCAACCTTCCGATCGGGATTCTCACCGCGTTGCAGGTCGTTCGGCTACTCCCCCGCGACCGCGGAATCGGCTTCGCCAACGGTGCCGACGTGCCGGGAGCCACGCTGATCACCAGCGCCCTCATGGTCGGCGTCTACACGATCGTGAAGCCGGCCGCCGAAGACGGCTGGACCGCCGGATCCACCCTTGCACTGGGCGCCGTCGCGGTCGCGCTGCTGATCGCCTTCATCGTTCGTGAGCTGACGGCCACCACGCCGCTGATGCCGCTCAGCATCTTCCGCTCCCGCAACATCACCGGATCCAACCTCGTCCAGATCCTCAGCGTGGCTGGAATGTTCGGCATGTTCTTCCTAGGATCCCTTTATCTGCAGCGGATTCTCGGCTACAACCCGCTCGAGATCGGCCTGGCCTTCCTGCCGGTGACCGTCGTGATGGGTGTGCTTTCGCTGCGCTACGCCGAGCGTCTGGTGATGCGTTTCGGGGCTCGCCGAACGCTCATCCCGGGGCTGGTGCTCATCGGCATCGGGCTGCTGCTGTTCACCCGGGTCCCGGTCGATGGTCACTACCTGACCGACGTCATGCCCAGCATGGTGTTGCTCGGGATCGGCGGCGGTTTGGCCTTTCCAGCGTTGATGACCCTGGCCATGTCAGGGGCCGCACCGAGTGAGGCCGGTCTCGCGTCCGGCTTGATCAACACCACCGCTCAGGTCGGCGGCGCGCTCGGGCTGGCCGTACTGGCCACACTGTCCGCGTCGCGTAACGAGCATCTGCTGGCTCGTGGAATCTCGGCCGCCCACGCGACTACGAGCGGGTACCACTTGGCATTCTGGATTGCGGCCGGTTTGGTCGCTGCATCGATCATTGTCGCCCTGACCGTATTGCAGCCGCCCGCTACGGCCGATCATCAGGCGGGATCGGACGCTTTCCATGCCTCGGACACGGCTGAGGAGGATGACTGGCCTACCGAGCAAGGGGAATTAGCGGCTGCCGCTCCCTGACCTCCCGCTAGCACCCACGCCAGCCGTGCGGCATGCCGGCTTTGGGAGCATACGAGCGAGACGTGTCTGATCGGGTTATCCACAGATTTCCCAAAGTGGTCACGGGCGGGTGTTCAAGTCTGCTGGTGCAGTACTTGCCCGCTCCGGCGCGCACCATCTACTGGCTGCTGTTCGCGGTGTTCGTCGTCCAAGCCGTCGGGGTGCGGTTCATGGCCGAATCCGCGACCCCACGAGCGGGTGCACTAGGTTCGCTGCGTCCACAGTTCGTCGTGCCGAGCGGGGCTCGCCGTCCATTGCTACTCGGCGTCCCGGCCGTCGTCGCGCTGTGGGCCCTGGCCGGCTTGTACGGGTCGCTCGGGCCAGCCGTCGTCCGCCTGATCGCCGGGTCGGACTCGACCGTGCTCGGCGGTTCCGCCTTGTTCGTGCTCGCGGCCACCGGGGCGGTGGCAGTCCTGTTGCTGCAGCGCTCCTCACCGCACGCGATCATGATCCTGGGCACCACCGCCTTGCTGCTGGGTGTCGGCCTCAGCGTGCTCGCCATCAACATCACGTCCATCGCTCTGTTCTTCCTTGGGACCGCGGTCGCTGGAGTCGGTTTTGGGAGCTCATTTCAAGGCGTCGTGCGCACCGTCATCCCGCACGCGGCGGCGCACGAGCGGGCCGGACTGCTGTCCGTGGTGTATGTCGTGTCCTACCTGGCCATGGGCTTGCCGGCCGTCATCGCCGGTTTCCTTGTCGTACACGGTGGGGGCGTACTCGCCACTGCCCGTGAGTACGGCCTGGTCGTGATGGTCCTGGCTGCGGTGGCCCTGCTCGGGACGCTGGCTACCCACTACCGCAGCCGCCTGGACCGTCGGATTGCTACCCGCGCAGCGGTGGAGTTGTGCGGTTGACCCAACTCGGGAACGCGGTTCGATCGCCGACGACCGTGAGGTTGTTCAAACGGCCAATGTCCTGCTCTGACAAGGTGATCCTCGCCGCGCCGACGTTCTCTTCCAGGTAGCGCACCTGTTTGGTTCCGGGGATCGGGACGACGTCGTCACCCTTGGCCAGCAGCCAGGCCAGCGCCACCTGACCCGGAGTCGCATCATGGGCGGCGGCGATGTCTTTGACCACCTGAACAGAACGTTGATTCGCCTCGAAGGCGTCTTCGGCGAAGCGCGGATACGTCCGTCGGACGTCGTTTTCGGGCAGATCATCCGGCGATGTGAACGCGCCGGTCAGGAGACCACGCCCCAGAGGGCTGAACGGAACCAGTGCGATGCCCAGCTCGCGGCACGCCGGGACGATCTCGTCCTCGATATCGCGGCTCCACAACGACCATTCGCTCTCCAGCGCGATGATCGGGTGGACCGCGCTGGCCCGGCGAATCGTGTCGACCGACGCCTCGGACAATCCGAGATGCAACACCTTGCCCTCGGCGACCAGTTCGGCCATTGCCCCCATGGTCTCCTCGATGGGGACCGTGTCGTCGGCGCGGTGCTGGTAATACAGATCGATGTGATCGATGCCGAGTCGGGTGAGGGACCCTTCGACGGCTGAGCGTACGTAGTCCGGGGAGCCCTTGACTACTTCCGGACGCCCTTCCGCGGGCGGAGAGACGATGCCGAACTTGGTGGCGATGGTGAGCTCGTCACGTCGTCCGGCGATGGCTCGTCCGACCTTCTCCTCGCTCGCGCCGTAGACGTCCGCGGTGTCGAGCAAGGTGGCGCCCAAATCGATTGCCCGCAGAATCACCTCGGCCGCATCGCCGGACCCGGAGTCGTTGCGGCCGAAACTCATACAGCCCAAGCCGATAGCCCCAACTGTGGGACCGCCGCGCCCCAAAACCCTAGTAGGGAGAGTCATGTCGATCTGCACCTCATGTCGGACTACGCGAATGTCGGGGTTCCAATGAGTCCAACTTATCCCTATACAGGTTGTATCGAACCTGGCGCCTACCGAGCGAGCGAATCCGCGAACAATTCCGTCATCAAGCTAGCTGGGCATGTCGACGAACCGGGACAGATGTCCTTGGAAAGCGACGGTCGCCTGACCCGTCGGACCGTTTCGGTGCTTGGCGATGATGATGTCCGCTTCGCCGGCGCGGGGGGATTCGCGTTCGTACATGTCCTCGCGATGGACCAGTAGAACAACGTCCGCATCCTGCTCGATGGAACCCGATTCACGAAGGTCTGAGAGCATCGGACGCTTATCGGTGCGAGTCTCGGGACCACGGTTCAGCTGCGACAGCGCGACCACGGGCACTTCGATCTCCTTGGCCAGCAACTTCATCGCGCGGCTGAACTCCGACACTTCCTGCTGGCGTGACTCGACCCGTTTGCCGGAGGTCATCAACTGCATGTAATCGATCACGATCATCTTCAGGTCGTGGCGCTGCTTAAGGCGCCGGGCCTTGGCCCGAATCTCCATCATGGTGAGGTTCGGGGAATCGTCGATGAACAAAGGGGCTTCGGCCAGTTCGGAGGACTTCAGGGCAATCCGGCGCCAGTCCTCGTCGTTGAGGCGCCCGCCGCGGATGTCGTTCAGCTTCACGCGCGCCTCGGCCGAGAACAACCGCATCATGATGTCCTGCTTGCTCATTTCGAGGGAGAAGATGACAGTCGCCTGACCGTTGCGGATGGCCGCCGACCGCGCGAAGTCCAGGGCCAGGGTCGACTTACCACTACCCGGACGGCCGGCCACGACAATCATCTGGCCAGGATGAATACCGTGCGTGATCTCGTCCAAGTGCTGAAAGCCGGTCGGGATACCCGCAGCGCGGCCCCCGCTCTCTTCGATCCGGGCCATGTCATCCAGGGCGCCTTCGAGCAGCGCCTCGATCGAGATGTAGTCCTCGGCGGTCCGTCGTTCGGTGACCTCATAGATCTCGGCCTGGGCGCGGTCAACGACATCATCCACGCTGCCGCTCATGCCTTCGCCACCGGCGGCGCCGTAGCCCATCTGCACGATGCGCGTTCCGGCTTCGACCAGCCGCCTGAGGATGGCTCGCTCGGCGACGATCTCGGCGTAGTAACCCGCGTTGGCTGCGGTGGGCACGCCGGAGATCAGCGTGTGCAGATACGGGTGACCGCCGATCCGGGCGATATGACCGCTGCGGCTGAGCTCAGCGGCGACAGTGACCGCGTCGGCCGGCTCGCCCCGCCCGTAGAGGTCAAGGACCGCGTCGTAGATCAATTGATGGGCCGGGCGGTAAAAGTCCCCGCCCCGCAGAACTTCGATGACGTCGGCGATCGCGTCTTTGGACAGAAGCATCCCGCCGAGAACGGACATCTCGGCTTCGATGTCCTGCGGTGGGGTGCGGTCGAAGGCTGGAGCCCCGGTTCCGCCGACTGGAGCCAGTCGAGTGTCGTCTGCGACCGCCACCAGCGCTTGACCCACCCTTCGAGAACCTGAAGCGGTCATGCCGCGATGCTATTCGAACATTCGTTCGAGAGCAAACGCCACGCCGTGCTGTCCGCGACTACGTTAGGCAAGCCGGTGTCGGGCAGCAATTCGGGCTGTGTACCCACCTGTGCATAACCATGTGGGCAACGCCGGGTACCTCTGTTCACGACCTGGGGATAGTCCTGTGGGTTCTCACTCTTTCCTCACGCAAAAACGCCGGATTTCCGGGAGTTTAAGGCTATGCGCACTGTGGATAAAAACTCGTGGGCAATATATTTTTCGGCGTAACGAAATCGGTCGAAGAGTGGTTGAAAGCGATATCAGCCAGACCGGCTAAACAAAGGACTTACGTAACAATTCGCGCCTGTGGACGAAGTTGGATCCACCACCGCGATAAGTTTCAGCGCTTCAAGGATGGGTCGGCAAGTCCGTCCAGCTCAAGCAAGCTCGCGATTCCTCAGTTACGCGAAAGGTGGGTGAGCCACGCGTTATTGCGCGGGACTCAGCCAGCTTCGCGTGACTGACTCCGGCGAACGGACCGCGACAACAGGGGGATCGCGGTAGCGGACTAGGCCGTAGCGGACCAGCCGTAGCGGACCGGCCGTAGCGGAACTATTTGGTGCTAACCGTCAAGTCGACTGTCGCGACCACGTCAGTGTGCAGCTCAATGGTCACGGAGTGCTCGCCGAGGGTCTTGATGTGACCGGGCAGGTGCACGCGCTTCTTGTCGACGAGCGGGCCACCAGAGGCCTTGATCGCGTCGACGACGTCGGCTTGGGTGACTGAACCGAAGAGCTTGCCGCCCTCGCCTGCGCGAGCTTTCAACGTGACGGTCAGGGCCTCGAGGTCCTTTTTGATCTCGCGGGCGTGGTCCATGCCCCGGATCTCTCGAGCGTCGCGTGCCCGCTTGATCTGGCTGATCTGCTTCTCGGCACCCTTGGTCCAGCCGATGGCCGAACCCCGGGGGACGAGGTAGTTACGGCCGTAGCCGTCGGCAACGTCGACAATGTCGCCGGCCAGACCGAGCCCGGCGACCTCGCGGGTCAGAATGAGCTTCATCGCGAATCCTCTTTCTTATCGCGCGGTGGACGTGTACGGCAGAAGGGCCATCTCGCGGGCGTTCTTCACGGCCTTCGCGATCTCGCGCTGCTGCTGGGTGCTGACGCCGGTCACCCGACGAGCGCGGATCTTGCCGCGGTCGGAGATGAACTTGCGCAGCAGGGCCGTGTCCTTGTAGTCGATGGCCTCGATCTTGGAGGTCTTCAGCGGGTTGGACTTCTTCTTGGGCTTGCGGATAGGTGGCTTGGGCATTGCTCTCTCACTCCTGAAGGAAATCGGATCGCGCCGCCGAGCCGATGTGACTCGGTCGCGATCGTGGATTACAAGTTGTTGGGGTTAGAAGGGTGGTTCGTCGGAGAATCCGCCGCCACCGCCGCCGGCTGGGGCCGGCCCGGAGGATGCCCACGGATCGTCGGCCGGTGCACTGCCACCGCCTTGGTTGTCCGCGCCGAAACCGCCACCGGAGGAGCCGCGCTGCGTGCGATTGACCTTCGCCGTGGCGTAGCGCAGCGAGGGACCGACCTCATCGACATCGAGCTCGATGACCGTGCGCTTCTCGCCCTCACGGGTTTCAAAGGAGCGTTGCTTCAATCGTCCGGTGACCACGACGCGCATGCCGCGTGTCAGTGACTCGGCCACGTTCTCTGCGGCCTGCCGCCAGATCGAACAGCGAAGGAAGAGGGCTTCGCCGTCCTTCCACTCATTGGACTGGCGGTCGAAGGTTCGGGGGGTGCTGGCCACCGTGAAGCTGGCGACCGCGGCTCCGGACGGGGTGAATCGCAGCTCCGGGTCGGCGGTCAGATTGCCGACCACGGTGATGACGGTTTCGCCGGCCATCAGGCGCTCGTCGCCGCGCTTACGGGCGGCGCAACCCTTGGCGCACTCGGAGCACTTGGCGCGTTCGGGACGCTCGGGGCGCTCGGAGCACTGCTGGCGGACTTCGCCTTGATCTTCTTGGCGGTCGGACGCAGCACCTTGGTCCGCAGGACGGACTCGTTGAGGTTCAGCTGACGGTCGAGCTCGATGACCGAGGCCGGTTCGGCACTCAGGTCGATCACCGCGTAGATGCCTTCGGACTTCTTGTTGATCTCGAACGACAGCCGTCGCTTGCCCCAGATGTCGACCTTTTCGACTGATCCGCCGTCTTTCTTGACGACGGACAGGAAGGCGTCCAGTGAGGGAGCGATGGTGCGCTCGTCGAGCTCGGGGTCGAGGATGACCATGACTTCGTAATGGCGCATGGGAGTAACCCAGCCTCCTGTGGACTATGCGGCCACGGACTCTCCGTGGCAGGAGGTGTCACTGAATCGCGGGCGTTTATCTCCGCGGAAGGAAGCGATGGATCGCCGGGACGGCTTCGCATCGAGTCCAGACAGACAACCGGTTCAGGTTACCGGGTCGGTACCCCACTCGCGAAATCCGGTGATCACCGTTCGGGGGTGTCGTCGCGGACCAGGAACGTCCTGCCGTAGAAAGCGGTGGTCGCCGACAGCGCGATGACCGCCAGGACGGCGAGCAGGGTCGGCATAGCGTCGAGGGCGGTCCGGGGAGTGGACTGGGCAATGTCGATCGAAGGCAGCGGGTCCGTGACGATGTCCGCGGCCCCGGCTCGACCAGCTCTCACGTTCTTGGCGCCGGTCGCCGTTGTCCCCGAACCAGACGGATCACTGGTCACGAAGTCACCGGCGGCACCGCTGCCGTTGCCGTACCCCTTGGGGACGGTGCGATCGGCCACGGTCTCGCCAGGAGGCTGATAGTCGACCCAGGGATCAGTGGACGAGGTCGGGCCACCGGTCGGGCCGGATCCGCCACCCGGCAAGGCACCGAGGACACCTCCGACAGCACCGTTGACCCCGCCGAGGAGGCCACCGACCGCACCGTTCACCGGCGAGACAGCCGAATTGACACCGTTCACGGCGCTGCCGATGAGGCCGTTCACCGGATCGGTGATAGCGCTGGCCCCAGGCACGGGAACGCTCGCGCTAGGTACCGGAACGCTGACCGCCACCGCGCACTCGGCCGCATCGGCGTCGATCACCAGCTTGCCGGTCTGGGTGGCACTCACCAGGTTGAGAGTCTCGGTCACCCAGCTGACGGTGTAGGTCCGGGCTGCCGTGAACGAAACCGTGGGTTTGGTCGCGAGGTTGTAGGTCTTGGTCGAGGCTGGATCGCTCGAGTTCGGGGCCGGCTTAATCGTGAGGCTTTCGGTGCTGAGCGGACCCAAGAAGGCATCCGGGAGCAGTTGGACGCCGGTCCCCGGCTTCAAGGCAATCGAGCCGTTCAGCGGCAGCGGGCAGCTCACCGATGCCATCCCGCTTGAGTTGAACGAGACGCCGACCGGAGTGGCTGCGCCAGCGCCCGGAGCCCCCATGGCGATCACCGAAAACACCACCAGACCGAGGCCGGCGGACGCAACCGCTCCCGCCACTCGACGAGCGTTCACGGATCACCCCTGACCAGCTCAGCGGACGTTTGCCCGGTTGCTCCCGATAACTCGAGAGTATCCCCCGGCCTGACAAGCTGCTTCCCAGTGTTTAACGGCCTTCAGGCCCTGGAGTTACTGTCAGAGTTACTGTCGGACTTACTGTCAGAGTTACTGTCCGAGTCACTGTCCGAGTTACTGGCGGAGTTACTGTCAGCGGTCCGAAAGCTAGGAAACTCTGCTCTCTGAGATCGGCGCCGTCGTCCTGGTCCTAAGGCTCGTTGATCATTCTTTGCCCTTTTGTGATCTTCAGCAGGCCGCACCCGAGACCGAGCAGCATGGCCCCAACCGCCAGTCCCCAGCCGATGGACGCCCCGGTTTTGGCAAGTTCAGGGATCGCACTCACTGGCAGCGATGACGAGACGGGGACGGCGATGACCGCGACCGGACGGGGGCGGGCCGGCGGTCTCGGTGCCGGACGAGGCTGGGCCGGGGGCGGCGTCAGCGTCGGGACACCCGGGACAGGCGGCGGAGGTACTACGACAACCGGTGCGGGCGGCGGCACGGTGACGGGGAAAGTCTCGCTCGGCAACCCGGGCGGACTAACGGCTACCACGCGGCCGGTCGAATCCTTGACCTGCTCGCTGAAGGTATTGACCCCACGCCCGCAAACCGCGATCGGTGGCGTCTGGCTGGACAGTTCTCCCATTGCGTTCGCGACCACCGCCACTGACGCCGTCCCGCAGATCTCGCCAGTCCGAGACGGCGAGTCCGCCGGGGCCGCGCTCAGAGTCACCTCGATGACGTACCGGCCATTCGGCACCAAGCCCGACGCCGTCAGCTGGTCGGATACCTTCTCACCGGCGGGCCGGGTGCCGTTGCCGTCAACGACTTGCGTCCGGACGACCGGCGGCGTCACGGCGACGTGACCGGTGCCCGGCCCCACCGTCGCCAGCGGCGTCCTGGAAGCCAAGGCCACCCGCTGTGAACCGGTGCGAAAGTTTTGAGTGTTGTGGGTCGGCGAAAACCCGAGGCGCATCGTGGTGTTGGGTGCTGTGCCGGTGGCCGTCGCCGTCACAGTTCCCGCCGCCGTTGCCAGGTAAGGGACTCTAACCACGCCGCTCGGCCCGGTTACGCCTTTGGTCGCACCGGTCAGTCGTCCACCCTTCACGCTGGTCACTCGAAACCCGGCATTGCGCACGGGAAAGTCCCGAGCGCTTCGCACCGAAACCGCGAACTGGCCGACGGCCCCCAAGGCCGGAGCCGGACCGAAAGTAACGCGAGTCGTGTACGGACCGGCGAAGCGATCCGAGTCCTGAAGCATGGCGGTGATGGCCGTGACGATCGCTGGATTGATCGCGGTCAGCTGCTGTTTGAACGCGCGGTCATAACTGCGCTGAAAGGGAGCCGACCCGTTCAACAGGTTGATCGCGACCGACACAGCGGCGTTGGTTGCCGCCGATGGCGCCTGTCCGTACGTGTTGACGATCCAGATGATGCGCTGAGCCTGGTGGCCATTGGCTCCATTGTTGGACGCGTTACGGCCAGGCCAGCTCGACACCTCAGCCGTGCGGTAGCCATAGCGTGGGTCGGGATAGTCGTACAGACGATCGACACAGTAGGCCTTGGCCCCGGCGATAGTTCGGTAGGCGCCGACCCAGTTGGTCGCGTTCGGCCCCTGAAGCGGGTCGGACAGCAAATACCCCGCGCCAGCCATTTCTACCGGCGAGGTTGACGCGGTTGAACGGTGGTCGACCGGCGACGCGGCAACAGCCGATGAAGTACCGAAGCCGATCACACCAACCAGCCAGCCGGCCAGCATCAACAGCAGAACCGCCAGTGCCCTCGGTCGAAGTTTCCGGGGCCCCGGAGGCCGATCATGACGGCAACAAGTCTCTCGCCGGCAAGCCCACGGCCAATGCAGATTCTTCACGCGACGTACTCCTCGGATCGGGGTTGAGAGATTCCGATTCAAGGGCGAGGGAAGCTTCAGTGCCGCCGATCCAACAATCTGTGGACAACCACGAAGGTTGTGGACAGACACAGCCCGACAGAGCTAGGTCTATTGACAGGCTGCCAGCCTGCTTGGACCCCCGAAAGCGGAGGCCCGTGCTTCGGTGGGCCCTACTCAGAGCATCGAGATAACGAATACGTGCGCTCCGGAAGCTTTCAGAGGACAAGACATTGCGCACGACTCCGGAGTCGACAAAGGGCTCAGAAAACGACCTGACCAACGCGGTCGGCCTTTCGATGATTCCGTAAATCGCCGAACACGACCCAGAGCTGCTAGACCTTGATGATGCTGGTTCGCCAGCAGCTGCTGACTACGGGATGTTCTGATGAGCGCGAGCACTCCTACGATCAGCGTCGCAGGTTACGCCACTCAAGACTCCCTATGTCCAAATTCAGTTTTCTTGCTTCCTGCCTGGCTCTTTGAAGGGTCCTCAGGATTTCTCCCGGGCCTGTATGAGGACGGATGCGGCAACGCTCACGTAGGCGTCGATTGGTGAGATCCCGCATATCATCGTCGCTCGGAGCTGAGGCAGAATGACCTCAATCGCGACAGGCCGCGATGTAGCTATCGACCCTCGGGTCGCTGTTCGTGCTCATCGCTTGGGAGTAGGACGAACTGTTCGCCGCTCAGACTCTGGATGAAATTCACCGCCGGTCCGCGTCGTAGGGTGCTTCACATGACCACGACCGCTCGAATCGGTGCCCACGTCCATTCACCCGATCCGCTGGCTTACGCAGCCGAGGTGGGCGCCGAGGCCATCCAGTTCTTTCTGGCCGACCCCCAGGGGTGGAAGGCCCCCAAGCCACACGCTCAGGCCAAGGAGATCGCGGCTTGCGACCTCGCGGTGTATGTCCATTCGCCCTACGTGCTCAACGTCGCCACCACGAACAACCGGATCCGCATCCCCAGCCGCAAACTCCTCGGCCAGCACGCGGCCGGCGCCGCGGCGGTCGGGGCCAAGGGTCTCATCGTGCACGGCGGGCATGTGCTCGGCGACGACGATCCGGCGACGGGTGTCGACAACTGGCGCAAGGTATTCGTCCAAGCCGCCGAAACCGGCGGATTCCCGCTACCGATCCTGATCGAGAACACGGCCGGTGGGACGAAGGCGATGGCCCGGCATCTCGACCGAATCGCGGTTCTGTGGGAGGCCATCGGGGAGTTCGATCCCGGTTTCTGCCTCGATACGTGTCACTTTCACGCTGGCGGTGAAGAGCTCTCCGGCATCGTCGATCGCGTCAAGGCCATCACCGGTCGCGTCGATCTCGTCCACGCCAATGACAGCCGAGACGAATTCGATTCCGGAGCTGACCGGCACACCAACTTCGGCTCGGGATTCATCGCCCCGGAGGCGATCGCTGATGTCGTCAGGTCGGCCGGCTGCGACGTGATCGTCGAGACGCCGAAGGACGGTCAGGCGGCCGACATCAAGTTCCTGCGCGACCAAGCCGCATAACGGAAGCTGACCTAGGTAGCAGCCACCGCGGCGGAGACCTCTGCCACCGCCGCATCGACAGCCACCTCTCGCCGCTCTCCCGAGCGACGATCCTTGATCTCAATCACGCCGTTGGCCAGACCCTTGCCGACCACCACGATCGTCGGCACGCCCAACAGCTCGGAGTCCTTGAACTTCACTCCCGGCGAGACGCCGTACCGATCGTCCAACAACACCCGAAGGCCAGCCGATTCCAGTTGCGCCGACAGGGTTTCCGACGCCTCGAGTACCGCAGCGTCCTTGCCGGTCGCGACCACGTGGACGTCGGCCGGGGACACCGACCGTGGCCAGCACAGACCTGCGTCGTCGCATGTCTGTTCAGCCAGCGCGCCGACGGCGCGGGTAATCCCGACCCCGTAGGAACCCATCGTGACGGTCACCGGCTTGCCGTCCGAACCCAAGGCCGTCAGCCCGAACACCTCGGCATACTTTTTTCCCAGCTGGAAGACGTGGCCAAGCTCGATGCCGCGGGCGATCTGCAAAGGCGATCCGCAACGCGCGCAGCGATCCCCATCGCGAATCTCAACCGCCCCGATCTCACCGTCGGGTTCGAAATCGCGACCACGGACGACGAAAGCCGCGTGCTGGCCTGCGACATTGGCCCCGGTCACCCAGGCCGACCCCGGTACCACCAGCGGATCGACCATGAACCGGATCTTGGCATCGGCCAGGATCTGAGGACCGATGTACCCCTTGACCAGGGCCGTCGCCTTGGTCAGATCCTCCGGGCCAGCCTGCTCGACCGCGACCGGTTCGAGCTGACCGGCCAGCCGCTTCAGGTCGACCTCGCGGTCACCTGGCACGCCGACCACGAGCAGTTCCCAGTCACCGCCCGGAGCCTTCGTCCGCAGCACGACGTTTTTCAAGGTGTCGGCCGCAACGAAGTCTCGCCCGAGTTCCTTGCGCAGCTCGAGCGTGTTCAGCCGATCGACCAACGTGTCGATGGTGGGAGTGTCCGGGGTGTCGAGCACCAACTGCGCCGGGTGGGCGGCCGGCTCCTCAGCTTCGGGGGCCGCGATCTCGACGGCCTCGGTATTCGCCGCGTAATCGCAGTTCGTGCACTGCACGAAGGTGTCCTCACCCGAGGTCGCCGGAGCCAGAAACTCCTCCGAAGCCGAGCCTCCCATCGCGCCTGACACCGCGAAGACGATTCGATAATCGAATCCCAGCCGGCTGAAGATCCGCTCGTAGGCATCGCGATGGGCGCGGTACGAGGCAGTCAGACCCTCATCGGTCAGGTCGAACGAATACGAATCCTTCATCACGAACTCGCGTCCGCGCAGGATGCCGGCCCGAGGGCGCGCCTCGTCCCGATACTTGGTCTGGATTTGATACAGCGACAGCGGGTAGTCCTTGTAGGACGACATTTCCCCCTTGACGAGCAGGGTGAAAAGCTCTTCGTGGGTAGGGCCGAGCAGGTAGTCGGCCTCCTTGCGGTCCTTGAGCCGAAACAGGCTCTCGCCGTAATCGGCCCACCGTCCGCTGGAGCGAAAGATGTCGGCCGGGATCAGGGCTGGGAAGTGCACTTCCTGGGATCCGATGGACGCCATTTCCTCGCGGACGACTTCTTCCACCCGACGCAGGACTGCGAGCCCGAGGGGGAGCCACGAATAGATCCCCGGGGCAATACGACGGACGTAGCCGGCACGCACCAGAAGCTTGTGCGACGGCACCTCGGCATCGGCCGGGTCGTCACGCAAGGTACGCACGAACAGCTTCGACATCCGTAACACGAAATCGCTCCCAGTCAGAATCAGTCGGGGTCAGGTCGGCCGCGACCGTCAGCGTACTGAGCGGTCGGCGCCATTACGCAATTGAATAAGCCGGCACCGGGATCGGGATCCTCGGCGGTACGGACCCCATCGCGGGCGGGCTGCCAGATCTCCCACACAACAAGCCCGACCAGGAGCAACAGCACGGCGTCACGGGTCAGCAGAATCCCGGTCAGGCCCTCATACGTCAGGGATTTGAATTGATCCGTGCCCGACAGCAGCCAGAGCAAAGTGCCGATCCAGACGGCGATCTCGCTCAGCTGCCACAGGATCGCCAGCCGCCAGCGGGGCCGGGCCAAAGCGAGCAAGGGAACCAACCACAGCGAGTACTGCGGGCTCCACACCTTCGTCGTGAGCAGGAACGCCGCGACGGTCAGAAACATCAACTGGGCCAGCCGCGGCCGCTCGGGTGCCTTGAGGCTCAGCCAGCCGATCGCCACCAAGGTGATCGCGAACAGTGCGCCGACAGCGATGCCGGGCGGTGACCAGGCCGAGGAATTCGGGTCTCCGAACGTAGCGGGGTAGAAGTGTTTGAGCATCGCCCACAGGGTGCTCGCCTCAGCCGGGCGTTGTTCGGAGAACTTGTAGAACTCCCACCATCCGGTCCGCCAGGCCAGAGCTACCGGGACGTTCACGACCAGCCAGGTCAGGATCGCCGCGACCGCGGTCCACACCACCGGCCGCCAGACGCGGGTCCGATAGGCCAGCAGCAGCAGCGGAAAGATCAGCAATGCCGGATAAAGCTTGGCCGCTGCCCCCAGCCCGATAAGAATCCCGGCCGCAACCGGACGGTTGCGCGCCCAAGCCCACAAGGCTCCGGACGTGAACGCCATCGCGATCAAGTCCCAGTTGGAGAACGCGTGAAAGATCAGCAGCGGACTGGCCGCGAAGATGGCGGCATCCCATCGTCGCCGGGGCCCGGCCGCTCCGGCGGTGGCGGCCACGGCCAGCAATCCGGTCAGCGCAAGCAGGAGGCAGGTGATCACCCCGAAGACGACGAGTTCACTCTTACCCGGCAGCGAACCGTCGACGGCCACCGAGTGCCACCCACGGGTGAGCTCGGCGGTCACCCACATGAAGCCGCCGGTGATTACCGGATATTCGACGGCATGGTCGCGATAGGGGACCGCACCATCGGAGAGCCCTTCGGCGTCCCACAAGGGGATGACGTCGGAGTAGCAGGCATGCGTGTACTGCAAGGAGTGCACCCATTGACCGTCGGCGCACGGTGACTTTTCGGCGTAGCCGAGCAGCAAGGTGATCGCGGCGATGGCCAGCAGAATTCGTATCGGCGTCCACCACAGAGAACCGCTAGCTGCGTAGCGCCCCAGCGGCCCGCCGATGGCCGCGCTGGCCGCCTCGATCGTGGGGTCGTCCCGCGAGGGAGTGGGCGCGGTCAGTGGCACCGGCCGAGTCTTTCACGAGCATCCATCGGCCGGCATCCACTCAGCCTGGCGGCGTCGTTACCTGGTTGGCTCCGCCCGAGCCGCCGGCTTGGTTCGTCCCGGTGGGTGGGGACGTAGTGGGTGAAGAGCTCGGCGAAGGAGCTGGGCTCTTCGTAGTCGGCGGGGCCGTCGTGGTCGGTGCGGTCGAGGTGGGTTTGCTGGACGAAGCCGGGGCAGTAGTCGCCGGCGGAGTCGTCGATGGCGGCAGCGAAGTGGTCGGCGTCGATGACGGAGCCACGTTCGTGCCCTGGGTGATCTGCTGAGTGGTCGGCAGCGGCAGATTGGGCTGGCCCTGGAGGTAGGTGTCCATGAACTCCTTCCAGGTCTTGCCGGGCAGGTCGCGGCCGTACTCGTTGCCCCCGTATTGGTCATAGATGGCGCGCGAGCCATTCGTCCCGACCCACACCGCGGCGCTGACCTGAGGGGTGTAACCAACCATCCAGGCGTCACTGTTCTTCTTGGCGTCCGGACCGGTCTCGATGCCGGCGGTTCCGGTCTTGGCGCCGGATTCCCGACCGTTGGCCAAGCTCACCCCGGACCAGTCCGCGACGGGCTTGAGCGTCAGTCCGACATCGTTCGCCACCTTCGGATCAATGGCCCGGATGCCGTTGTCGTCGTGCTGATACATGACCTTCTTCTTGGCATCGGTCACCTTCTGCACGAAATACGCCGGATGCGTAGTGCCGCCGTCGGCGATGGTGGCGAAGCCGACCGCCTGGTCCAGTGGACGAACCGCGTAGTCGGCGTCGCCGATTCCGATCCCGAAGTGGGTGGTTCCGTCCTTGCTGACCAGGGTCTTGGCGCCGTCGTTGTTGGTCTTGCGAATACCCATGGCCCAGGCGGTATTGGCGACGTTGGGCGGCCCGACCGCGTAAGCCAGACCGTCGAACGTCGTGTTGAGCGAGACCTTCATGGCGTAGTCGATGCGCCGAATTCCCGAGTACGGCGCGTCGGACGGGTCGTTGCAAATCTGGGTGCCGTCGATCATCACGCACTGGCTGCCGTTGAACGTGGAGGAGATTGCGTAGGCCGGCTTCTTGCCCTGCAGGTTCTCGCTCAGCGCGGTCGCCAACGTGTAGGGCTTGAACGACGATCCCGGCGGGCGGTAGGCGCCGGCGTAGTCGAAGTCGGTGCCTTTCGGTCCGCCGTAATAGGCCAAGACCGCTCCGTTGGCCGGATTGACGGCCGTCAACGCCGGACGCATGCCCTGTTTCTTCTGCAGCGCGCTCAGGTTGGCGAAGTTGTCGGCAACTGCTTTCTCGGCCGCCGCCTGGGCCTTGCGGTCGATAGTGGTGTAGATCCGCAGCCCGCGGGTGTTCACCTGCGCGTTGTCGATTCCATGGGCCGCGAGCTCAGCCAGGACCTGGTTCTTGACCAGGCCCAACGGGCCGGCCAGGGCCGAGGTCTGAGCCTTGGCCGACACCGTCTTCGGGAACACCTGGGCGGCCCGCTGGTCGGGTGTCAGCGCCTTCATGTCGACCAGGCCGTCCATCACGTAGTCCCAGCGATCCTTGGACGCGCTGGGGTTGATGGCCGGGTCGTAATAGTTCGGCGACTTGACCAGGCCGGCGAGGACGGCACCCTGCGACACCGTCAGCCGCTGGACCGGAACCCCGAAGTACGCCTCGGAGGCGGCTTCGATGCCGTACGTGTCGCGTCCGAAGTAGATGGTGTTGAGGTAGTACTCAAGGATCTGATCCTTCGAGTACTCGCGCGACAGTTTGAGGGATATGGCCAGTTCCTTGAGCTTGCGGCTCAGTGTCTGGTCGGAGTTCAGGTATGCGTTCTTGACGTATTGCTGGGTGATCCCGGACCCACCTTGGCGCGATCCGCCCGTGACGTCGTTGAGCGCAGCCCGGATCGTGCCCTTGATCGACACGCCCGGATCTGAGTAGAAGCTGCGGTCCTCAGCAGCCAGGACCGCGTCACGCACGGGCTTCGGCACGCTGGAGAGCGGCACGATGATGCGGTTCTCGGCCCCGAATCGAGCCATCTCGGTGCCATCGGAGTAGTAGAGGACGGCGGTTTGGCTGGTGTCGAGTGAATCAGGGCTAGGGACGTTAGAGGCCTTGTAGACGAAGATGGCGAACGCGGTGACCAGGAGCGCGAAGACGCCGAGCAGCCAGGTGGACACGATTCCGATCCGGCGCGCGATCCGCTTGGGCCGTGACATCAAGGCGAGGCGCCGCTTCTTGGCCGCACGGCGGCGTTTGGCCTTAGCTCGCCGCCGTCCCCACCAGCTCAGCGAGCCGGCTTTCTCGGCGGCCCGTCGGGACGACCGGGACTGCTCTGACACGCACAAGCTCCTCAAATTCGGCAAATCGCTGGCTCGGCCCAACTGGTTTAGACAGGTTCGCCATGGGGCCTGACCTGCACAGAGTACGTGTGGTCCCGGTTCGATCCGACCAGGGATCGTCCCTACAAGCCAACAAATGGGTATGAAAGGGGCGCGAAATCTGCATCAGCTCACAGGCGCGGATCGCCACACGATGTCTCGCGCTGATGTATCGTGCTGATATATCGACCGATGTATCGAGTTGAAAGGACGGGCGGGTCGCAATGCTCGAAATCGCCGTACTGGGGTTGCTCAACGAGGCACCCATGCACGGCTACGAGCTCCGCAAGCGCTTGTCCAACCTGCTCGGTGCGTTCCGCGCTTTCTCCTACGGATCGCTCTACCCGACCCTGCGTCGTTTGCAGGAAGCGGGCTGGATCAGTGAAGAAGCACCGGATTCGGTGCCCGGTAGCGCCGCCAGATCACGACGGGGCAAGCGGGTCTACCGGCTGACGGCGGACGGCAAGGAACACTTCGCTTCCCTGCTCGCCGAGGTCGGCCCGGAGGCGTTCGACGACGAAGGATTCGGCACTCGGCTGGCCTTCTTCGCTCAGACCCGATCAGACATCCGCCTGCAGATCCTCGAAGGACGACGCCGGCGAATGGCTGACCAGGCCGACGGAATGCGGTCATCGCTGGCTCGCACGCGTCAACGGCTGGACAGTTACACCCTGCAATTGCAGGAGCACGGCCTCGAATCAGCGGACCGCGAAGTTCGCTGGCTCTCCGAATTGATCGAGAAAGAACAACACCCACAAGGAGGAGCCCGCGATGGGTTCGCATGATGGAAGCGGCCGTATCAGGGTCGCAATCGTAGGCGTCGGCAACTGTGCCGCGTCGCTCGTACAGGGCGTGCATTTTTATGCAGATGCCGATCCGTCGAACACGGTTCCCGGTCTCATGCACGTCAAATTCGGCCCGTACCACGTCAACGACATCGATTTCGTCGCCGCGTTCGACGTCGACGCCAAGAAGGTAGGGCGTGACCTGTCCGAGGCGATCGTGGCCAGCGAGAACAACACGATCAAGATCTGCGACGTGCCTCCTCTCGACGTTGCGGTGCAGCGCGGCCACACCTTGGACGGCCTCGGCAAGTACTACCGCGAGACCATCGACGAGTCCGACGAGGAGCCGGTGGACGTCGTCCAGGCATTGCGTGACTGCGCGGCCGACGTCCTCATCTGCTACCTACCCGTGGGATCCGAAGCGGCGGCCAAGTTCTACGCGCAATGCGCAATTGACGCCAAGGTGGCCTTCGTCAACGCCCTGCCGGTGTTCATCGCCGGAACGCCCGAATGGGCCAAGAAGTTCGAGGACGCCGGCGTTCCAATCGTCGGCGACGACATCAAGTCTCAGGTCGGCGCGACGATCACCCACCGCGTGATGGCCAAGCTCTTCGAAGACCGCGGCGTCGTCCTCGACCGCACATATCAGCTGAACGTCGGCGGCAACATGGACTTCAAGAATATGCTCGAGCGGGATCGCCTGGAATCGAAGAAGATCTCCAAGACCCAGGCCGTGACCTCCAACCTCAAGCACGACCTCGGCGCCAAGAACGTGCACATCGGCCCATCGGACTATGTGCAGTGGCTCGATGACCGCAAGTGGGCTTACGTCCGACTCGAAGGCCGCGCGTTCGGTGAGGTCCCGCTGAACCTGGAATACAAGCTCGAGGTGTGGGATTCCCCGAACTCGGCCGGCATCATCATCGATGCCTTGCGCGCCGCGAAGATCGCCCTGGACCGCGGCATCGGTGGACCGATCCTGTCGGCGTCGAGCTACTTTATGAAGTCCCCCCCGGAGCAGTACAACGATGACGTCGCTCGGCAGAAGGTCGAGCAGTTCATCAACGGTGAGATCGACCGCTAGGCAATATCGCAGCTCTACATTCGGGCGGTCATGCGCCGGACACGCAGAGGCGTGCTCGGTGCATGGCCGCCCTTTCGTATCCGCTGACTTTTCTGGAAGCTGCCAGATTCAGCAGCGGATAGTGCGCGTTTCTCCGTAGCCAGAAATCGAGTCGTCTCAATAGCCTTGTCCGCAAGGCGGTACGCGCACAAGGCATAGACCGCGAGGCTTAAGGAGATCAGATGACAGACCCAACACCGGCTGACTCTGGCGGGCTAGGTTCAGTGGAACAAGAGGCCCTACTAGTGGATTTCGCCAGCATGTTTCACGGGTGCACCACCCGGGAAGTCTACGAATATCTGACACCGCTGCCCGACGAAGCTCAAGATCGAGCGAAAGCGGCGATGAGACTGTCCGGTACTGACGAGTTACGCAGAATGCTTGACGAAATCGAGCACGGGTGGACGCCGACAGACGCAGAGCGCGAACGCTGGCGTGATTCGGACGATCTCCTGCACGCGCAGGATGATGGCCACGATCCGGACTAGCGGTTACTGGCGCGCGCCTGAAAAACGCATTAGCGCTGCTAACTCGTCGTGCATCCCCAACCAGCGAGGACGACATGAGTGGACCTCGAGAAAACCGGTCAGATGACGAGCTAGTCGACGAGTTTGCCGGGATGGAATTTTGGGCGGTCGAGGAAACGTTGAGCGACGAAGACCCGCAACGATTGTCCGACTTGATGGAAGCGGCGCAGGATCGTCAGCCTGAGTTGGCAGACAACCTGCACAACCTGCTGAAGCGTAGATTCCCCGCCTTCTCGATCGATGTCGGCTTTGACGAGATCAGCGACGACGAGGTGGTTGATTCCGTTACCTTCTCGGCTGACTACGTTCCGATGTATGGCAAGGACTCCAGTGGGAAACGCCTCGGACATGTCGCAATGCAAGTTCCGATGAGCCAGCAAGAAATGGAAACTGAGTTTCTCGGTCAGTTTCGGGGACTGGATGGGTCGGAGCTGCAGGCTTATATGCGGCAGCTGTCCTTCGGTGGCGGGCCGACTCCGCAACCTTGCGGCCCAGCACCGTCGAAACGACCTTCTGGATGCCCTTGATCAAGCTGCATTGGAGGATCCCGATGATGCCCCCTGGGACGTTGCGGAAAATCCCGAAACGTTCTCAGCGTCCACCACCACAACAACCAGCACTGGCTCGGACAGCTCCGGTGTTCAGTATCAGCCGCTATTCCAGACGATTTCGCCCGAGGTTGAACTCGCTAACTATTTGCGTGACAACTTCGCGGAAGACTTAAGGACTGTCAAGTCTGTGAATGACGCCAGCTCCAGCCTGATCGAGTTAACGATCGCGTTCTGTGCGGAAACGGGTTCTCTCGACATTGCCCGACGTCTTCGCAACGTGCTCAACAGTCGCACTGATAAGGCCTCGGACTGACAAGGCGCCTAAGCCACGCAGCTTAAGGAGTTCAGATGACAGATCCAATCGCCCAATTGAAGACGCGGTACCTGGCGCAGGGAATATCGCTAGATCAGAGAATAAGCAGCCTGAGCGGGGATCCCGACCAAATCGACGAGGACGACTGGCCGGGGCTGCTGGACGAGCTTACAAATCTGGCGTACATCAATTTGGCCATGTACATGGACCACACCAGTATCAAAGTCGTCGCGAGAATCCGGGACAAGGCGAACGTCGTACACCCGGATCTCAGGGGCCTAATAGAGCGCTATCTCGATCAAAAGAGCCGCATGCCCGGCGGATGCGACTACTCACAGATGCTGGAAAAGCTTTGGCTACAAGGAGACATCGACCTTCACGGTATGTACGGACCCGGCGAGCTCTACACGATTCCTGATCCGAGCGACGTTGTTGCCCACCCGTTCGGTAGCGAAATCACCGACAGTGAGTAGCACGAGGAGCGCATAATGACGGATCCGGAAAGCGAAACCACCACGTCAGAGGAAGATGAGCAATCAGCCTCTGACGAAATGATTGACCGCAAGTACGCCGCTACCGACAACGTTACCCAGATAATTCAAGCAGTAGACGGTGGATTCCAGTACGCCGCAGACAAAATCATGCGAGATGGGGTGAATGCTTATCGCGCCAGCTTCAGCCGGATGAGGTTCCACGATGTTGCTAATCTCAGTGGCTATGCTGGAGACAGTGGCTATGCGGAGCTAGTTGCCGAGTTGCAGCCAATACTGGACTCCTTCGAAGGTAGCCCGCTCCACCGAGGACCCAATGGCGGCCTGTACCTATCGAACGGCGTCCGAGTCCGGCCAAAGGACGTATGGCTTGCCGAAGACGTCATGCGGGCCGGAGCCGGGGGACCCAACCACACGGAGAGCTGTCTCAGCAATCTTGCCGACGAAGGCGTATCTGCCGAAGAACTACTTCGATACGCGCGGGAGAACGACCTATACGACATCGGAAATCGGATCGCGGACGTAATCAACGCTCAACGAAGGGACGCCGAGAATCCTGGCGCCGACATCGATAATCCTGCCGGCGAGGTCACCGGTCCAGACGACCTAGGTCACATTGAGCCGGTCGCCGATGGAACGGAGTATCAACGGCTGCAACTGTTGCAGCCTCCCTCCGATCCGTTGAGTAGGGAGTATCTCGAATGGCTGAATGCCGTATTCGTTGATAACGGGCAGCTACCGCCTGAGGTTGTTGCCAATCTTGATTACGACCTGATACTGCAGATCGCCGGACTCGCCGGCAAAATGGGCTACTGGGGGCTGGCCCAGGCTCTGCACGACGTGTTGGAGGCCCGGAACAACTCCGGATCGACGACCACGACCACGACCGGCACCGTGGACGACGACGACAGTGACTGATTGCTGAAGGCGATTCGTGCATCCGGTGTTCAGTCGGTATGGTCGCGCGAGCCGTTCATGATCTTGTGACGCTGACCCCGCGGCTTGCTCGCCTAACAGGACAGGACCTCCTCCCCATGACCTTGCCGACGCCCGATCTGACCACACCCCCGCCTGAGAACGCGTTCGATCTGCTCGACGAGCTTGACGCTGTCGCGGCCGACACACCGCATGCGGACGACATCCCGGGCCCTCCGGTCGAGGACGACGAAACTCGCGAACGGAACCTTCTCGCCGCATTCGACGGATACACCGACCGGGAGCTGCATGACGTGGTCCTGAAATTAACGATCGACGCCGAGGAGTACTACGCCAACTCGGCCGCGCGGCACGGCGCCTACCGGCTTAGCGAGATGATCGCCCGCGTCCGCCGGGCCCGAGCCGAAGCGCAGTCGGCCGCTGACCGTTTCCGGCCATGAACGATTCGAGCTTTACCGCAGATCTGGCCGCGACAGGCACGACTTCGGCGGTAGCGACGGTCAATACATCACCTTGCCAGAACCGGGAATTACCAAACTGAACCCCGACCTCTAGTTGAGCGCGACATCCACGGGGTAGGTGGAAATCAGCGACAATGGCGCTGGCTGACGCCGCAGAACCGCCTTCCACAGGGTCGAGGGCTGGGGCGAGAAGACGTCGTCCAATCCACCTTGAACGACAAACCAGCCGCCGTCCGCGACCTCGGCGTCCAGTTGTTCAGGGGACCAGGCGGCGTGACCGGCGAATACCCGCAGGCTGGACGCACTGACCGCGACCTCAGCCGCATCCGCGTCCAGGTCGACCAAAGCTAGACCCCCACTGACAGCCCGCAATCCGTTCCCGGCGTCGGTCGAACCGGCCAACCGACCCAGGCCGAGGGCGCCGTCGCGTTGAACCGGTCCACCGTTGAACACCACGGACGGTTCGCTCATCACGTCCTGCCAATCGGGCAGGATCTGGCCGACTGGCGTGTGCGACGGCCGATTGATGATCACTCCCACCGTGCCGGTGTCGTCATGCTCGATGAGAAACACCACGGTTCGAAAGAACTCAGGGTCGGTCAGCGACGGCGACGCGATGAGCAGACGGTGGGCGGCCGGCGGTAACAGCCAGCGAGGATCGGCAGTCACTCAACCAATATCGCACGCTTCAAGCTACGGTCGCGCTGTGCCACTCGCGATACCGGATGCCGAAGTCACCCGTCACCTGTGGCAACGGCCGGATTTTCGGCGGTTGCTGTCCGTGCGCCTCGGTGGCCAATTCGCCGATGGAGTCTTTCAGGCGTCGCTGGCCGGAGCCGTCCTGTTCAACCCCGAGCGTCAGGCCCACGCCGCCGACATTGCCGCCGGGTTCGCGGTTCTGCTCCTGCCGTACTCAGTGCTCGGCCCCTTCGCCGGGGTATTGCTCGATCGCTGGTGGCGCCAACAGGTGCTGGTCGGCGCGAACCTCATCCGGGCAATATTGGTCTGCGGGGTCGCGGTGGAGATCGCCGTGGGCGTACATGGACAGCCCTTCTACCTCAGTGCGCTCGTCGTGATCTCGGTCAACCGCTTCGTCCTGTCCGGTCTCTCGGCATCGCTGCCCCACGTCGTGGATTTGGACCGTTTGATCACGGCGAATGCGGTGTCGACTACCGCGGGCGCGGTGCTGACGGCCGTGGGCGGCGGGGCGGCTATTACCCTGCGGGCGCTGGCCGGAAGCACCGAAACCGGGTCGGCTATCGTCGCCGTCGGCGCGGCCGTCGCCTACCTGTACGCCGGCTTGCGGGCCGTCGGATTCGGACGTGAACAGCTCGGCCCGGACGACGACACCCGCAGCCGTGGCGAGACGGTTCGTAACGTGCTGTCCGGGCTGATTGCCGGTGGACGCCACGTCCATTCCCATCCCGCCGTGATGCGAGCATTCCTCGTTATCGGCGTGCATCGCTTCGCCTATGGGGTTTCGGCGATCTGCACGCTGCTGCTGTACCGCAACTACTTCCAGGACGAGGGGCCGTTACGGGCCGGGCTGGCCGGATTGGGTCAGGTCGTTGCCGCGATCGCCATCGGTGGTGGGCTGGCCGCCATCGCGACGCCGATCGCGTCCCGCCGCATCGGTTACGTCCGCTGGTGTGCGTTTCTGCTCATCCTGGCCGGGCTGGCTGAGATCACTTTGGGGCTTCCCTTCCTGCTGCAGACCTACCTGCCGGCCGCCGCCGTGCTGGGATTCGTGGCCCAGGGCGTGAAGATCTGCGTCGACACGCTGGTCGCCCAACGGGTGGCTGATGACTTTCGCGGACGGGTGTTCTCGCTCTATGACACCTTGTTCAACCTGGTGTTTGTCAGCGCGGCAGTCCTGACCGCGGTGGTGCTGCCCGAGACCGGAAAGTCGATCCCCGCCGTGTGCTTCATCGCGGCCGCGTATGCCATCACCGGGCTCATCTATCTGCGGACGAGTCGCACGGCTGACTCCGGGATCCAGCCGTCGGCCTAGCTACTGGATTGGGCGGCGTACCACGACTTCAACTCGGCCACCGCGCGATCATGATCCAGCGGCCCGTGCTCCATCCGGAGCTCCAGCAGATGCTGGTAAGCCTGCCCGACCAGCCGACTGGGCGGGATCTCGAGGATGGCCATGATCTCGTTGCCGTCCAAATCGGGACGGATAGCGGCGAGTTCTTCCTGCTCAGCCAGCCGTGCGATCCGGCTTTCGAGCTCGTCATAGGTCTGGGACAGCAGTTCGGCCTTGCGGCGGTTGCGAGTGGTGCAGTCCGAGCGCACAAGCTTGTGTAACCGGCTCAATAACGGCCCGGCGTCCACGACGTAGCGGCGCACCGCCGAGTCCGTCCACTCGCCCTTTCCATAGCCGTAGAAGCGCAGGTGTAGGAACACCAGCCGCGCGATGTCCTCGGTGTCGTCCTTGGACATGCGCAGGGCCTTGAGTCGTTGGCGAGCCATCCGGGCCCCGACCACCTCGTGATGGTGGAAGGTCACCTTGGGGCCATTTCCGGTCGGGTCGAAGCGCCGGGTGGCGGGCTTGCCGATGTCGTGCAACAGAGCCGCCCAGCGCAGCACGAGGTCCGGCTGGTCTTCCAGATCGATGGCTTGATCGAGCACCTGCAGGGTATGGGCGTAGACGTCCTTGTGCTGGCCGTGTTCGTCATCGGCCATCCGCAGGGCGGGAAGTTCGGGCAGGACGATCTCGGCCAGACCGGTGTCAACCAGGGTTTCCAGTCCCCGGCGAGGGTTGGTTCCGAGCAGGAGCTTGTTCAATTCGGCCTGGACCCGCTCGGCCGTGATCCGGCTGAGCTGCGGGGCCAGTTCAGCCATCACGGCCAGCACCGGTTCGTCGACGGTGACCCCGAGCTGGGAGACGAATCGGGCTGCCCGCAGCATTCGCAGCGGGTCGTCGGCGAAGGATTCCTCCGGCGCGGCCGGGGTCCTGACGATGCCGCGAGCCAGGTCGGCCAGCCCACCGTAGGGATCGGTGAAGATCCCCTCCTGGACGGAGACCGCCATCGCGTTCATGGTGAAATCGCGCCGGTGCAGGTCCTCATCGAGGGTGTCGCCGAACAGGACCTCTGGGTTTCGGGTGACGCGGTCGTAGCGGTCGGCTCGAAATGTCGTGATCTCGCACGGGACGCCGGCGATTTGGGCGCCGACCGTGCCGAACTCGATGCCGGTCGTCCAGGTCGCTTCGGCCAGCGGTTCGAGGATGGACAGGATTTCGGCCGGCCGGGCGTCAGTGGTGAAGTCGAGGTCGTTGACCGGGCGGCCCATCAAGGCGTCGCGGACGGGGCCACCAACCAGATGGAGCTGTCGCCCGGCCGCCGCAAACGCTTCACCGAGGCGGACGGCCACCGGTGGAATCGGCACTAATTCAGCTGGGTTCCCGCTCACGTCCGAGGAGCCTACTGACTCGCCAAGTAGCATCGGACCATGTCCCGAGCGTCGACTTCCCGACGCCTGCGGCTTCCTCGGGTCGATGAGACGAGTGCCGGCGGCCTGGTGCTCGATCTGTCGGACACAGTGCCCTTAGGGGCGCTCATCGGCCGGACGAACCGCCGCGGGCGGTTGCTGTGGTCCCTTCCGAAGGGTCATCTGGAGGACGGGGAGACCGCGCAGCAGGCCGCGATCCGGGAGGTCGAGGAGGAGACCGGCATCTCCGGCGAGATCATCGGCGAGCTCGGGACGATCGATTTCTGGTTCGTGGCCGACGGGCGTCGGATCCACAAAACGGTGCACCATTTCCTGCTGCGGGCGATCGGTGGCGAGCTTTCTGACACCGACATCGAGGTCACCGAGGTCGAGTGGGTGCCGTTGCCCAAGATCGCCGCCCGGCTGGCCTATTCGGACGAGCGGGATCTGGTGGACGAAGCGAGCCGACTCCTCCGGGAGACCGCGTGAAGCGAGGGAGCATCGGCCTTAGGCCGGAGCGGACCGAGCCACGCGAGAAACACCGCGTGAAGCGAGGGAGCGCGTGACGGGTCTAGGGGGCTTCACGCGAGTCATGCGGGTGCTTGTGGCCGGGGTGCTGATCATGCTCGGGTTGCCGTTGGCCGCCTGGGCGGATCCGAGCGATTCGCCGGCGCCGGGGTCGTCCGGTACCTCTACTCAGCCGGCAGCGAAGCAACCGACCCCGGTTACGGTGACCCTGCTGTCGATCACTCCGCGCAGTCCGGATGCCAACAAACCTGATCAACCCGTCACCTTCACCGCGACCGTGACGAACACCTCGGACGTCAATTACTCTGACGTCGAGGTGTACCTCGAGCGGGGATTTCCGCTGTTCAGCCAGGCCTCGTTGGAGGGGGCGGTAGCGACTCCGCCGCCGACCGACACCATCCAGCCGAAACCGGTCGACGTTGGCAGACCGTTGCCGGCTCATCGATCCCTGACCGTCACTTACCGGAGTACGCCCGGTAGCGAGGACATGTGCCTGTGCGACACCGCGGTGTATCCGTACGCGCTGGTCGTTCAGGGCCTTCAACCCGGCATCGGTTTTGCCGAGATCGGGCGCACCCAGATCCTGGTGCCCTCCTTTTCCCAGATCCACCCGAAGCCGGTGGCGGTGAGTTGGATCTGGCCGTTGATCGAGCCGCCCCACCGCTCAGCCAGTGAGACGGTGTTCAACGACGACAAGCTCGCCCAGTCCGTATCCAGCGGTGGCCGCCTGGACCGTGCTTTGCGGGTTGTTGAAGGCGTCACCAACCATGTACGGCTCACCATTCCCATCGACCCGGACCTGCTGGACAGCCTGGCCGTGATGGCTGGACCCAGCGGATATCAGGTCAAAACCGCCTCCGGCGTGACCGCTGGAACCGGTGGCGAGGCGGCCCACGAATGGCTCGAACGCCTCAGCGCGGTGCGAACCCGGCACGACATCGTCCTCACCGCTTACGCCGACCCGGACATCGATGCGGTCAGCCGCGCCGGACTGAAGTGGTCGACTGCCCTCGACCCGCAGGTCAAGACTCGGATCGCGCCCTACTTAGACGACTTCACCAGTGACTTGACCTGGCCGGCCGACGGCATCATCTCTGGTAAGGCGCTGGACGCCGCGGTGGGTGGCGGTGCCTCGGCGGTCTTGCTGAGCGATGCCGCGCTGCCTGGGAAGAACAAGTCCGATCCGCCACCGGACGCGGTGTCGCCGTTGCCGACGGCCACCGGTGTTGCCACCGCGCTGGTCACCGACAGTGCGCTGCAAAAGCTCACCGCTCGGACGCTGGCTGAAGACACGAACATCGCCACCGACCTGCAGACGCTGCTGTCCGAGCTGGCGGTTCGAGCGGTCACGGCCCCGGCGGCACCGCATCTTGTGGTCATTGCCGCCAGCCGCTACATCGATCCTTCACCGGCCAACGCCATCGCGACCTTGCTCAGCAGCAGTACCCAGACGTGGTCGCAGTCCGTCGGTCGCCGAACGGCGATCGCCGATTTCACCCCGGTGGATCGGGGCTCGCTAGTCGTTCCGGCCGACGCCCAGAGCGCTGAGGTTCCGTCCGCCGCCATGGACGCCGTGCTGCGCACCCAACAGCAGGTGACCTCGCTGCGCGGGGCGTTGGACAACGCGGCCGCCCTTACCCTGCTGGGCGGCTTCAACAGCGGCATCCAGCGCGCACAGTCCAGCGCGTGGCGGACGGTACCGGCCGAGGCTTCCACTCGAGCGGCCGAGCTGAACATGGCGATCGACACGCTCACGTCCAAGGTGCATCTGGTGGAACCGACGACGCCGAACTACAGCCTTTCCTCGTCCAACTCGCCGCTCGTCGTCACCGTGGCCAACGGTCTCAATGAGCCCGTGAAGGTCCGAGTGCAGGTGGTCGCCGGGCGAGGAAACAGTCAGGGCTTCAGTGCCGACGAGATCGGCGTGCAGACAGTGCCCGCGAATAGTCGGATCAAGGTTTCGATCCCGACTCATATCAACCGGGTCAGTCGGATTCAGGTTCTGGCCAGCCTGACCGCGCCCGATGGCGGGCAGCTGGGTCAGCAACTCAACCTCAACGTCCGTTCCACCGCGCTCGGCGGAATTACCAAGATCGTCACGTTCGGCGCGGCCGCCGTCCTGATCCTGGCGTTGCTGATTCGCCTGATCCGGCGCATCCGGCGCGGGTACGCCTCCCATTCGCTGGCCACGGTCGGGGCTCAATGACCGCACCCCCGCCCGATCAGTGGAGCGAGCCGCGCATCTACGGGGCCATGCCGGTGCCCGGCGACGCGTCGTTGTTGGCTGTCGCCACGGCTGAGGCCCGCGAGCCGGCTGACACCTGGAGCACGCCGAGCTATCACGGCCCGCGCCGGTGGCGACCGCGGCCGGCGCCCGTCGCGAATCTGATCGAGGACACCAGCCTGGCGTCGCCGGACGAACCGCTGGACTTGCCGAACTTCGAGTCCGAGGTCCTCACCGACTCGGGGGTCCTCACCGACTCGGGGGTCCTCACCGACTCCGCAAATCTCGGCCATCCGGCGGCCGTCGCTGATTCGCAGCCCGAGGCCGAGCCGGCCGCGCCCGGCCTGCTAGCCAGCAGCCGGACGATGGCGGTGGCCAGCCTGGTCAGCCGGGCCACCGGCTTTCTGCGCACCATCGTCCTGGCCGCCGCGCTGGGTTCTGGCTTGCACGGGGTGGCCGAGGCCTACAACCTGGCCAACACCCTGCCCAACATGGTGTACGAGCTGCTACTCGGCGGAGTGCTGACCAGCGTGGTCATTCCGATCCTGGTCAAAGCCCAGCAAGACGACCGGGATCGCGGCATCGCCTATACCCAGCGCCTGCTGTCGATCGCGACCGCGAGTCTGGGTGGCGCGACGCTGCTGGCCGTCCTGGCCGCGCCCTGGCTCATTGCCTTCTTCGGCGGGCCCCACAACTTCCAATCGGTGGCCACACTCTGGGCCACGCTGCTCTTGCCGGAGATCTTCTTCTACGGGCTCGGAGCGATGTTCGCCGCCGTCCTCAATACCCGCCACATCTACGGCTGGCCGGCCTGGGCCCCGGTCCTCAACAACCTGATCACGATCGCCGCGGTGGGGCTGTTCGTCCTCGTCCCCGGACCGTCGGCACTGGCCACCGCAACGATCACCAATACCCAAATTCTCGTACTAGGCATTGGGACGACTCTGGGCATCGTCGCCCAGGCAGTCGTGCTCATCGTGCCGCTGCGGCGCAGTGGCTTTCACTGGCAGTGGCGCTTCCGCGCCTCAGCCGGCGAGACTGGCCGGATGTCGGAATTCCGGACGTTGACACTGTGGGTGCTGGCCTATGTGGCCATCAGTCAGGTCGGAGTGATCGCCATCAACCGGGTCGCGATCAATGAGGGCGGCGTGACGATTTTCGCCTACGCCGACCTGTTGTTCCAGGTGCCGTACGGGATTCTCGGAGTGTCGTTGCTGACGGCCCTCATGCCTCGGATGAGTCGGGCCGCCGCTCGTGGCGATACCGAGGAGGTGCTGGACGACCTCCGCCTGGGCACCCGATTGTCCGCAGTAGCCCTGGTCCCGATCAGCGCTGGTTTGATCGTGTTCGGACCGTCGTTCACCAGCGTCATCCTGCTCGGCCGGTTCACCCTGGATCAGGCGCGGCTGACCGGTACCGCGCTAGCGGTCGGCGCCTTCGGGCTGTTGCCGTTCGCGCTGGTAATGCTGCAACAGCGGGTGTTCTACGCCCTGCGCGATGCCCGGACCCCGGCGATGATCAACCTGTCGATGGTGTTCACCAAGGTGTTGCTCGTGCTGGCCGCCGGGGCGCTGTGGGATGGCCGCGCCGTGATCATCGCGCTCACGGCGTCGACGTCACTGTCCTATGTGGTGGGCTGCGTGGCGGGCCATCTGCTGTTGACCAGGCGTTTCGGGGGACTGGGCTTCCGCACGGTCACCCGGACCGTGGGCTACATCGCGGTCGCGGCCGTGGCCGGAGCGATCGTCGGTCTGCTGTTGGTGTTACTGGCCGATTCGGTGCTCGGAGTCGGACGGGCATCGGCTTTGGTCGGCCTTGTGCTCGGCGGCGGCCTGGGTTCGGTGGTGATGTGGACGGTCGCTAACCGCCTGCCGCTGCCGGAGGTCAAACAGATCGCCGCGGCCGTCCGTTCGCGGTGATCGGGCGGTCTCACGGCGCGCTGGTACGGAATAGCAAGGGCTTTACACTCGTTTCAAAACTGCAGGCGCGGCTGGGATTTCCAGTCGGCAGCAGCCGAACACATCGAGGTAGTCGTGACTTCCAACCACCGTCAGGTGATCATCGTCGGTTCCGGTCCCGCCGGTTACACAGCCGGGCTGTATACGGGCCGGGCCGAGTTGCAGCCGCTGCTGTTCGAGGGCAGCCAGTTCGGCGGGGCCCTGATGAATACGACCGAGGTTGAGAACTTCCCGGGCTTCCCGACCGGCATCATGGGCCCGGACCTGATGACCGAAATTCGGGCGCAAGCCGAACGCTTCGGGGCCGAACTGGTGACCGATGACGTGATCGCGGTCGAGCTCGAGGGACCGGTCAAGAAGGTGCGGACGTTGGGTGGCGAGTGGACCGCCGACGCCGTCATCCTGGCGATGGGTTCGGCCTACAAGAAGCTCAACATCCCCCGTGAGGACGAGCTGTCCGGCCACGGGGTGTCGTGGTGCGCGACCTGTGACGGTTTCTTCTTCCGTGGCCAGCACATCGTGGTCATCGGCGGTGGCGACACTGCCATGGAAGAGGCGACGTTCCTGACTCGTTTCGCTGAGACCGTGACCGTGGTGCACCGCCGCGATCAGCTGCGCGCGTCCAAGATTATGGCCGAGCGGGCGGCGTCCAACCCGAAGATCAAGTGGGTGTGGGACTCCGAGGTGGCTGAGATCCACGGCGAGCACAAGGTGTCCTCGCTGTCTCTGCGCAACGTAAAGACGGGTGAGATCAGTGAGATCGAGGCGACGGGGCTGTTTATTGCCATCGGCCACGATCCCCGCTCGGAGCTGGTGAAAGGCCAGATTGACCTGGACGACGAGGGCTATGTCGTGACCGAGGGCAAGTCGACCCGGACGAATCTTCCGGGCGTGTTCGCTGCCGGAGATCTCGTAGACCACGTCTATCGTCAGGCCATCACGGCTGCCGGAACCGGCTGTCAGGCCGCTCTGGACGCTGAGCGTTACCTGGCCGCGCTGGCCAGTGGGGAAGTTGTCACCGCCTGAGCGCACGCCGGCCTCGCCGGGAAGAGTTCGGCACCATCGCGCGTTACACCACTGCACGTTCCGAGACTTTGAGGAGTTGCACATTATGGGCCAGCACACGGCAGTCGTCACCGACGCCACTTTTGCCACTGACGTTCTCCAGGCGGATACGCCGGTGCTCGTCGATTTCTGGGCTGAATGGTGTGGCCCGTGCCGCCTGGTCGGGCCGGTTTTGGAAGAGATTGCGGCTGAGCACGGCGAGAAGCTGAAGATCGTCAAGCTGAACATCGACGAGAACCCGAACGTCGCCCGCGATTACCACATCATGTCGATCCCGACGATGTCCGTCTTCAAGGGCGGCGAGGTAGTTAAGTCGATAGTCGGGGCCAAGCCCAAGCAGGCTTTGCTCAACGACTTGGCCGAATACATCGGCTAAACCACTGCCCGTCTGACGGCGGATCTGCGTACTCCGCAGGTCCGCCGTTATTTTTGTGTGAAACGTCCGAATCGTCGGATGCGCTGCTGGCGGTTTCAGTAGGGCAGAATGACGGTGGTCAGTGGATTGAGAAGCAGTCCGACTGGTTGAGCCGACAGACGGGACTTGTCCGGGATGCAGCTGCACCGCCTCGGCGACCGTAATGACGGCGTCGCTGAGATCCGGCGGATTCTGGCGACCCTCGGGCTTCTCGGCAACACCGATCCCGGCCTGGATGACCTATTCGACGAGCCCACTGAAACCGCCGTCCGGGCCTTTCAGCAACGGCGCGGTCTGACCGTCGATGGCAAGGTCGGGGTGGAAACGTACCGGGCGTTGCAAGGTGCTCGATGGCGGTTGGGTGACCGGATCATCGCCCACAATGCCTCGAACCAGATCGTGGGCGATGATGTGGCCGAGCTGCAAAGGCACCTGCTGGAGATCGGCTATCGCGCCGGACGGGCCGACGGGCATTTCGGGGCGGACACGGCTCGTGCTTTGCAATCCTTTCAGCGCGACATGGGTCTGCTCGCGGACGGTGTGTGCGGTCCGGTAACACTGCGGGCGTTGCGGCAACTCGAACGCAAGCGGGTCGTCGGCGGGCGTCCGCAGATGTTGCGAGACATGATGGCCGTCGCCGACTCCGGGCCGAACCTGCTCGGCAAGCGGATCGTCATCGATCCGGGTCATGGCGGGGACGATCCGGGATCGGTGGTCGGCGACATAACCGAGGCCGATATTGCCTGGGACTTGGCGACCCGGCTGGAGGGGCGGTTGACCGCTCTAGGCGTGACGACGTGGCTAACCCGAGGACCGGCAAGCACGAAGGACGATTCGGAGCGAGCCCGGTTCGCCAACGAACAGAGCGCGGATCTGGTGCTGTCGCTGCATGTTGATGCGACGCCGAGCCCGAACGCCAACGGCGTGGCCACCTACTACTATGGCGCGGGCGAGGTCTCGTCCAGCATCGGTGAGCGCTTCGCTGATCTCGTGCAGCGTGAGATCGTAGCCCGGACCGGCCTGCTGGACGGTCGAATCCACGCGAAGTCGTGGACGATGCTGGTGATGACGATGATGCCCACGATCCGGCTGGAGCTGGGATACCTTTCATCGCCCGTAGATCGGCCGAGGTTGGTCGATCCGACTTTCCGGGATCGCGTGGCTGAGGGCCTACTGGCCGCGATCCAGCGGGTATACCTGCCGCGGGAGCAGGATCCGCCGACCGGTGTGCTGAAGCTGCCGGCCTTCATCGTCTGACTCGTCCGGTTGCCGCACTGGTTCCCCACCCCTATCTTCGTGATCATCTGGTCCACTGTCTGCAACCTAGACGGGGGTGAGAGATCGGCTCGGGGTCGTCCCGAAGATCTTTTCCAGGGCGTACTCCACGTCGCTGCGCCACGAAACGGTGGTCTTGAGCTCCATGCGCAACCGGGGGTAATACGGGTGCGGGCGCACAGTTTTGAACCCCACCGAGCGCAGATAGTCGGCCGGCAGCAGGCAGCCCTTGGTACCGTCACCGGTCGAGCCGAAGGCCTCGATCGCCTTGACTCCTCGGGGCACCAGCTCGGCGGCCACCGCCTGGGCCAGCATTCGTCCGATGCCGGATCCGGTCCATTCGGGCAGCACCTTAGCGACCATCAGCAGCACGGCATCCCCAGAGACCGGTGATGTCGGGAAAGAGGCCGCCCGTGGCACGAAACCCGGGGGAGCGAACATTGCGTACCCCGCCGGTACGCCGGCGACGTACACGATCTTTCCGCAACTTCCCCATTCCAGCAGGGTCGCGGACAGCCAAGCCTCTTTTTCCAGAGCAGCTTCCTCGCGCGGGATTTGCTGGGGATCGGCAATCGGGCCAAGCTCCCAGAACAGGCAGCTCCGGCACGGCGTTGGAAGATCATCAAGGGTGTCTAACGTCAGCGGAACTATCCGACGCGACATCCGTTGTCCCCACCTTGGAAGATCGTCCATCCGAGGGCTGAAACCACAGCCGTCGTACAGACTAGCGGGCGAAGCTGGGTTCGTAACCCTCCAGGAACTGGCCCAGGCGCCCGATAGCCTCCGTCAGGACCTCGGCGTGGGGAAGAGTGACGATCCGCAAATGATCCGGGGTCGGCCAGTTGAATCCGGTCCCCTGCACCAGCAGCACGTGTTGTTCGCGCAGGAAATCCAGCACGAAGCTCTGGTCGTCCTTGATCGGAATCATGTCGGGATCGAGTCGTGGGAACACGTACAAAGCCCCCTTGGGCTCCACGCAGGAGACCCCGGGAATGGCACGCAGCGCCGACACCGCCGCATCCCGCTGCTCCAGCAGCCGGCCACCGGGGAGCACCAGTTCCCGGATCGACTGCCGTCCACCCAAGGCGACCTGGATGGCGTGCTGCCCGGGGACGTTGGCGCACAGGCGCATGTTGGCCAGGATGGTCAGACCTTCGATGTAGCTACTCGCGTGCTTCTTGGGCCCAGCGGCCATGAGCCAACCTGAGCGGAAGCCGGCCAGCCGATAGGCCTTGGAAAGGCCATTGAAAGTAAGGGTAAACAGGTCCGGCGCGACGACCGCGAACGGAATGTGGTGGGCATCGTCGTACAGAATCTTGTCGTAGATCTCGTCGGCCAGGACGGTCAGGCTGTGCTGCCGGGCCAGCTCCGCGATCTCTTCGAGAATATGGCGCGGATACACGGCGCCGGTCGGATTGTTCGGGTTGATGACGACGATCGCCTTGGTCCGGTCGGTGATCTTGGAGCGAATGTCGTCGATATCGGGCAGCCACCCACTGGCCTCGTCACACAGATAGTGCCGGGGTGTCCCACCAGACAGGGACGCCGCCGCCGTCCAGAGCGGATAGTCCGGTGCCGGGATCAGAACCTCGTCACCGTTGTCGAGCATGGCCTGCAAAGCCATCACGATCAGCTCGCTGACTCCATTACCGAGCCAGATGTCATCGACGTGCACCGTGTCCAGCCCGCGCTCCTGGTAGTGCTGGACGATAGCTGTACGTGCGCTCAGAATCCCTTGTGAATCCGAATACCCCTCGGCGGCAGGCAGATTGCGGATTACGTCCAACAGGATCTCGTCCGGTGCGCTGAAGTCGAAAGCCCCGGGATTTCCGATGTTGAGCTTGAGGATCCGATGACCCTGTTCCTCGAGGCGCTTGGCCTCGACCAGGACCGGGCCACGAATGTCGTAACAGACGTCGGCCAGTTTGCGCGATTGAAGGAGGTCCACGGGGTTCAGAGTTTCACATCCGGGCCGGCCGACCAATGTATTTGTCGCTGGAAACACCGCCTAGCCTTGCGGACATGGAATTCAGCGAGGTCGTTCGGCGCCGGCGCATGGTACGTAGCTACCAGTCCGGCCGGCCAGTCGAACGGACTCTGATCACCGACCTGCTGGAGTTGGCGATCCGGGCACCGAGCGCCGGATTCAGCCAAGGCTGGCACTTTCTCGTTTTAGATTCCCCTTATGAGATAAGCCAATTCTGGGATGCGACGGCTTCGGCCGTGGTCGGTTCTGAAGGGGCGACACCGCCAGATCGATGGCTGGTCGGGATGCGGTCGGCGCCGGCTCTAATCCTCGCCCTGTCGGATAAGCAGGCCTATCTGGATCGCTATGCCGAGCCCGACAAAGGCTGGGTCGATCGCAGCGAGTCTCGGTGGCCGGCGCCCTACTGGGACATCGACACCGGAATGGCCAGCTTGTTGGTGTTGCTCGGCGCGACCGACCGAGGTCTGTCGAGCTGCTGGTTCGGGGTGCCGCCTGAGGCGGCGGGTGCCATTCGCGCGACCTTTGGCATACCCCAACGGCTTGGGTTCGTTGGCGTCATCTCACTCGGGTACGGCGCTCCCGATCGCAGGTCGCCTTCGCTCAAACGCGGTCGGCGACCAGTGGGCGAGGTGGTGTCATGGGGACGGATGACACCGGCCCCAACCGAGCGTGGCGAGGCAGATCCCAGCTGACAGCGAGTTACCCGCGCTTGGGCTTGGTAGCCAGGTTCGGGGCGATGACCGCGACGATCCGCTCCAAGTCGTCGACCGAAGCGAACTCGATCGTGATTTTTCCCTTGCGACGGCCGAGATCCACTCGCACCTTGGTGTCCAACTGATCGGACAGGTTCGCGGCCAGATCGGCCAGGGCAGGGGCTGTGATCTTCGGAGCTGACTTCGTTCGACCGGTCGTCCGGTTCGTCGCGCCCGCGTTGGCCGAAACCGCCACCAACTCTTCCGTGGCCCTAACCGAAAGCCCTTCGGCCACGATCCGGCCCGCCAACTCGTCCTGCTGCTCACGGCCGGCGAGGCCCAGCAACGCCCGGGCATGGCCGGCCGACAACACTCCTGCGGCCACCCGACGCTGCACCGGCACCGACAAGTTCAGTAGTCGGATCGTGTTGCTCACCTGCGAACGACTCCGGCCGATCCGACTGGCCAGCTCGTCGTGGGTGACTCCGAACTCCTCGAGCAACTGCTGGTAGGCCGCCGCTTCTTCCAACGGATTGAGCTGGGCCCGGTGGATATTTTCCAGCAGAGCGTCGCGAAGCATGGCGTCATCCGCGGTGTCACGCACGATGGCTGGGATCTTTTCCAGCCCGGCGTTGATCGCGGCCCGCAACCGCCGCTCACCCATGACGAGTTCGTAGCCCGGTTCCTGGCCATCAGTGGCGCCGTCCCGCCGCCGAACGACGATGGGCTGTAGAACGCCGAACTCCTTGATCGAGTGCGACAACTCGTTAAGCGCGTCCTCGTCGAAAACAGTACGAGGCTGCTTAGCGTTGGCGATGATCTCCGACGGGCGTATCTCGCGCAGGGTAGCTCCAGGCACCGGAGCCGGATCGAAGTAGAAATCAGTGGCCGATGAGGCGGTAATGGACGCCAGCGAAGGCACTCTATTGGCTGTCTTCGCTGCGGCAGCTGATGTAGAGGCTGCGGATGAGGGTGGGGGGTTCACGCCCTCCGGTCTCGGTTTTATAGAGGCACCTGACATAACAGAAGTGTCTAGCGCGTCCTTGGCCGAAGCGTCGCTGTCAGTGCCCTCATCGGAGCCTGCTTGTTCGTCCTCAATCGGTGGCGCGGTCGGAATGAGTGCCCCGAGACCACGTCCCAAACCGCCGCGCCGCTTCGTCGTCATTCCCCATCCTCGTTGTGTGATCCCATGGCTGCTCCCCGGGTTGCGAGTTCCCGGGCAGCTTTGAGGTAGCTGACGGCTCCCCGCGAACCGGCGTCGTAGGTCATCACCGTCTGACCGTACCCAGGTGCTTCAGACACCCGCACATTGCGTGGGATGACTGACTCGATAACTTTCGGACCGAAATGTTCCTTCACCTCGTCGGCGACCTGATCGGCCAGCCGAGTGCGGCTGTCATACATGGTCAGCAGCACGGTGGAGACATCGAGCGCTGCATTGAGTTGGCTCTTGACCAGCTCGACCGTGTTGAGAAGCTGCGCGAGGCCCTCAAGCGCGTAGTACTCGCACTGAATGGGGATCAGAATCTCTTTGGCCGCAACCAGCGCGTTGAGGGTGAGCAATCCCAGCGCCGGCGGGCAGTCGATGATCAGGTAGTCGAACGGGTCTTGAAGCTCATCGATCGCCTTGCGCAGTCGATGTTCGCGAGCAACCTGCGAAGCCAGCTCTATATCCGCACCGGCAAGATCGATCGTGGCTGGAATGCAGCGCAACGTGTCTGGAGCGACTTCGACCGGAACCGCGACGTCGGACAGGCTGGAACTCCCCAGCAGGACGTCATAGATAGATGGTGTCCCCACTCCGTGTTCGACACCCATCGCGGTGCTGGCGTTGCCCTGCGGGTCTAGGTCTATCAGCAGCACCTGCAGGCCGTGCAAGCCAAGGGCGACCGCCAGGTTGACCGCGGTCGTCGTTTTCCCGACCCCACCCTTCTGATTGGCGATAGTGATCACCCGAGGGTGAGAGGGCTTCGGCCACTCTTCCTGCCGCACATTCATTACCCGCACTGCCTGCATGGCCTCGCGAGCGATCGGGGTGTCAAAGGATGTTTCACGTGAAACATCGCCACCGAAGGACCCGCCATGATCGTCATTTGCGAGATCGGCTTGCAACGCCTCGTACACGTCGATGCCCGATGTTTCACGTGAAACCGAATAAGGCGGAACGGCGGCTACGACCGCCGGTGTTGCCGGCTCACTCGATGTTTCACGTGAAACATCGCCGTAGGCCTCTTCCGTCATCGCCTGGTTCCCCTCGTTGATCTTGCTACCGACGGACGAGCTCAACGACCCGAACCAACGGATCGACCAACCCGGCGCCGCACTCTCGTATGCCCGCGACCTCGGCCCGCATCCGGCCCAGGTAGATCGCGTGTTCAGCGACTTCAGCTTCGGCCGACTCGCCCTTAATCGCTAGCAGCCGTCCACCCCGGATCAACAACGGGAAGGACCACCGAACCAGCTTGTCGAGGGGAGCAACCGCTCGCGCAGTCACGAACGATGTCGAACCTACCGCCTCGACTACCTGCCTGTCCTCGGCCCGACCACGGATCACACGAACTCGCTCGGCTAAACCGAGATCAGCCACGACCTCGTTCAGGAAGTCGGTCCGACGCTGCAACGACTCAACCAGATCAACCCTGAGATCGGGACGAACGATGGCAATCGCCAGGCCAGGCAGGCCGGCCCCGGTACCAATGTCGACCAGCCGGATGTCCTGGGGGAGCAGCTCGGTAATCGCGACCGAGTTCAGCAGGTGCCGGTCCCACAGTCGCGGCAATTCTCGAGGACCGATCAAGCCACGGGTGATTCCCGCTGTGCCCAACCATTCACTGAATCTTTCGAGCGAGGCCACACAGTCCGGAAACCGCGACGTGAGAACGGACGGTGCCGGCGGTAAGTCCGGTTCAGGTGGAGCGGCATTCACCGAGCAGGGAGCACCACAACGCGACGGTTGGGCTCTTCGCCCTCAGATTCGCTGATAACTCCGTCAATCGCGGCGATCGCGTCGTGGACGACTTTGCGCTCGAAGGGGTTCATCGGCGACATCTTGGCTGAATCTCCGGAGTCGATCACTCCGGCGGCCGTTGTCTGGGCCAGTTCGGTGAGCTGCGCCCGACGGTCTTTGCGGTGACCCGACACATCGAGCATCAGGCGGCTGCGAACACCGGTCTGCTGTTGTACGGCCAGACGGGTCAGTTCCTGGAGAGCATCCAGCGTGGCGCCGTTGGCACCGATCAGCGGCTGCAGATCAGAGCCGACGATAGCCACCATGGCCCGGCCGTTTTCAACGTCCAGATCGATGTCGCCGTCATAGTCGACGATGTCGAGCAACCGCTCCAGGTAGTCCGCGGCAATGTCACCTTCCTGCACTAGGAGATCGGCCGCGCCAACCCGGTCACCGGCCTTGGCGTGAGAATCCGTGGCGGCTTCCGTGACATCCTCAGCCGTCGGGGCGGCACCGGTTTCGAGATCGGAAGTGGCGGTTTCAGTCATCGTGGTTCCTTCGTTCACAGCTGGGCCGCGGCGTCCGCGGAGGCTCGATGGGTTTGGTGGCGCATTGGTGCAAGGCCTCGTGGGCTTATCGCCGCTTCTTGCTCGGCGTCGTTCGCTTGTTGGCCGGTCGATTTCCTGCCGGACGTTGCGGACGGTTCACGGGACGCCCGGCGCCGCCGGTCCCGTTTTGCTTGGTGGTGTCGGCGGAGTCAACCGGCTCGGTCGCGGCCTTGGACTCATCGGCAGCGCTACCGCCGGCGGCCGAGTTCTCAGAGGCGCTGGAATTCTTGGCGGCCGAACCGCCCCGGTCGCGATTCGGCTTCAGGCCCGGCCGGGGAGCCAACGTTCGGCCGACGCCATCCTTGGCGGGGCGCGCCGCGGCGGCGGCAGCGGGCGAGCCCGGCGAATGCGGATGGAAACGGAAGATGTAGAACTGCTGACCCATGGTCCAGAGGTTTGACGTGAACCAGTAGAGCAGGACCCCGATCGGGAAGATGAGACCCGAGAAGAGGACCGAGACCGGGATACCGACCTTCATGAGCTTCTGAATCAGCGCGGCTTGGCCCTCGGGAGGCGTGGTCTGATTGGCGATAACCGCTTGTTGAGTGACGAAAGTAGCGGCCGCGCTGACCAGCACCAGGATGACGGTGACGATCCGGGTCGAGGTGACGTCGCCACCCAGAGTCAGGATCTGCCTCGCTGAGTCGTGCAGCGAGGCAGCCAGGGGAGCGCCGAACAACTTCGCGTGAGCGGCGTTGAGCGTCTGTTCCTGAGTGAAGCCGTACAGGGTGAGCTTGGCCGACGGATAGCCCGGCGCGGTCGCGTTGGACAGATGCCGCAGCACATGGAACAGCGAGATGAAGACCGGGATCTGCAGAAACATCGGCAGACAGCCGGAAAGGGGGTTGAATCCTTCGGCCTGTTGGAAGGCTGCCATCTCGCGCTGTAAGCCTTGCCGGTCGCCCTTGTACTTCTCTTGCAGTTGCTTGATCCGTGGTTGTAGCTCCTGCATCCGGCGCTGGTAGTGAACCTGCTTGATGAAGAAACGGAACAGCAACACTCGGGCGGTGACCACCAGGAAAACGATCGACAGGGCCCAGTTGAGCCCACCGGCCGGATCCAGGCCGACGGCCGTAAACAGCGAATGCCAACGCAGGAGGACCCACGAGACCGCGGTATAGAGAAAATCGAGGTTCATGACGGCCTGTTCTACGAGATCCGCACAGTGGCGGAGGAGATAGCGGACGACTGATCAAGGCGGCCCACATCGGGCACCGGATCAAAGCCCCCGCGATGCCAAGGGTGGCAGCGACCGATCCGCCTGATCGCCAGCCAGCCACCACGGCCGATCCCGAATCGTTCGACCGCTTCTTGGGCGTAGGCACTGCACCCCGGCTGGAAGCGGCAGGTTGGCGGCTTTCGAGCACTCCAGGCCTGCTGATAGATCGTGATCGCGCCGATCGCCAACCGGCGGGTCAACGTTCGGGCTGCCGCCGTCATTGGCGGGCCTCGGTCAGCTTGGCTGGCTGGCGTGGTGGCGTTGTCAGCTTGTTGAGCGTGCGGTCGAGATCGCGGCCCAGCTCGTCGGATCCCGCATTCGCCGCTGCAGGCAAGGCACGCACTACCCAACGCGAACCGGCTGGAACCCGATCCAGGCGAGCCGCCAACTGCGCTCGAAGTCGACGAGACACCTGATGGCGAGTCACGCTGCCACCGACTGACTTACCGACAATGAGGCCAAGCTTGGCCGGTAACGGGGGAGTCGACAGCGCCGGAGCCGACGAGGCACCGTTCGCGTGAGGGTTCAGGACATACACCACCAGGCCGCCGGATGAGGCCCGACGACCACGTCGTGTCACCGCAGCAAAATCGGTCGAAGACCGCAGACGATGAGCCGCTGGCAGCACAGTTGCGCCGGCTCAGGCCGAGAGCTCGGAGCGGCCCTTCCGGCGACGACCGGCGAGGATGGCACGGCCGGCACGAGTGCGCATCCGCAGGCGGAAACCGTGGGTCTTCGCCCGACGGCGGTTGTTCGGTTGGAAGGTCCGCTTGCTCACGGTTCTCGCTCCATAACATCAGGGTGCTGGCCGGTGCTTCACACGCACAGGCAGCGACTCAATCCAAATTCACGCGGGCAGGTCGTTCAGGCAAATTCACACAGGCTGGTACGCGCTCAAAAGAACGGCACACGAGAGGTCAACGGTACGGATTAGACCCCTACGAGGTCAAACCGGGGACCGGTTCAGAGACCCAAACCAACCACCGTAGGCTGCCGCTAACAGTTTGCTGGCGCGACACGCCGTGGCAGCTCGACCGAATCGGAAGTTTCGGGCTAGTTGGCATTGTGGGCACGTGGGGAACGCTGTTAGGTTGTCGGCTCGTACCAATCCGCTGCAGACCTGAATAGGGCACCATCACGGCCAGACCGGTTGTGGTGCAGATTCATCTCTCCACACACTGTGGATAACAGTGTGGATCATTGGCTTCGGCTGATGTCGGTGGACCCGCAGTCGTGTCCGCCCAGGGTGGTAGTGGCTCGACGGCGGCCGCGCAGTTGGAGCCGTTGGAGAGAGGGAGTGGACGTAGGTGGCGGACGAGTTGGCCGACCTTGCCGACGTATGGAACCGCGCTATCACGCAGCTGGATGATCCTGCCGTCCGTCCTCACCAGAAGGCGTGGCTCAGTCTCACCCGTCCAATTGGACTACTCGAGGACACTGCGCTGCTGGCCGCTCCAAATACCTATGCCAAGGATTACCTGGAAAACAACCTGCGGCCGTTGATCACTTCGGCCTTGACCGAAGCCTTGGGACGCGAAATCAATGTGGCCGTCACCATCCAGCAGATGGATTCCGCGACTGAGCGCTCTCTGACTCAGGCTCCACATGAGGACGATCAAGATTCGCTGGTTCTCGACGATGACCAGGACATCGACACCTATGACCGATTCTCCGAGCGGGCCGATGATCGCTTCGACACCGGATTCGGTTCGGGCTTCGGTGGCGGGTTAGATGGTGGGTTCGGCACGGGCTTCGCTCCGGAATCAGACTTCAACGGCAACACCGCCCAGCGGGGGATGTACTCCAACGGATCCGCGGCCGCGATGGTGCGATTCGACCATGAGGCCCGGCTCAACCCGAAGTACACCTTCGAGACCTTCGTCCCTGGTTCCTCCAATCGCTTCGCCCACGCCGCTGCCGTGGCGGTCGCCGAAGCACCAGCCAAGGCATATAACCCCCTTTTCATCTATGGTGAATCTGGATTGGGTAAGACACATCTGCTACACGCGATCGGCAACTACGGACGTCGCCTGGAACCGACGATGCGGGTTCGCTACGTCTCCAGTGAGGAATTCACCAACGACTTCATCAACTCGGTGCGCGTCAACGACGTCCAGTCCTTCCAGCGCCGGTACCGAGACGTCGACCTGCTGCTGATCGATGACATTCAGTTCCTGGAACGGGCCGAGCAGACACAGGAAGCCTTCTTCCACACGTTCAACACACTGCAGCTGGCCAACAAGCAGATCGTGATCTCGTGTGACCGAAAGCCCGAGCAGTTGGCCGGCCTGCAGAACCGTCTGGTCACCCGCTTCAAGTCAGGACTCATCACCGACGTCCAGGCGCCCGACCTGGAACTGCGGATCGCGATCCTGCGCAAGAAGGCAGCCAAGGACGGCATGACCCTGCAGCCAGGGGTCATGGAGTTCATCGCGTCCAAGATTCAGTCGAACATCCGGGAGCTGGAAGGCGCCTTGATTCGGGTCGTCGCCTTCGGCAGCCTGAACAAGCAAGAGATCGATCTGAAGATGGCCGAAATCGTGCTCAAGGACCTGATCTCAGAATCAGATCGTCCCGAGATCACCGCGGCCACGATCATGGCCGTCACGGCGGAGTACTTCGGTGTGTCCCTGGATGACCTAACCGGGGCATCGCGTACCCGGGTACTGGTCTCGGCTCGGCAGATCTCGATGTATCTGTGCCGCGAGCTGACGGAGTTGTCGCTGCCCAAGATTGGGCAGACCTTCGGCGGACGTGACCACACCACGGTGATGCACGCCGAGCGCAAGATCCGCTCACTGATGACCGAGCGGCGCAACGTCTACAACCAGATCACCGAACTCACCAGCCGGATCCGAGTCCGTGCCCGTTCCTAACTTGTCATCGCTTTCATCGGCCGTCGCCGCCTCGGATATCAGCCTCTCCTCGAACAAACTCACAGTGTGGGTAGCCATGTGGAAAAACCAAGGGGTTCGTGTGGACGACAGGTTCTTGTTATCAGCTGTCCACCACCCCGTCGACTCGCGCACACGCAGCCGCATCCGTCATCCACAGCCCCTTGCCCTACGTTCACTGGGCCCGGAACGGTTGTCCACAACATCCACAGCCCTGATGAAGACGATGACTTATCTCTAAATAGGGATTACAAGAACCCGAATTCTGTTGGCTGGGGACTGTGGGCGAAGATGTATCGCACGGCAGTCGCAACTCTGGAGGATCAATGAAGTTCCGCATCGAGCGCGACGCGCTTGCCGAGGCTGTTGCGTGGTCGGCTCGAAGCCTGCCCGCCCGGCCCGCTGCCCCCGTCCTGGCGGGCTTGTTGCTGGACGTCACCGATGACCAACTGTCGATCTCCGGGTTCGACTACGAGGTTTCCACGCGGGCCGATCTCGAGGTCACCAGCGGTTCAACCGGTCGGGCCTTGGTTTCCGGGCGGTTGCTGGCTGACATTTCCAAGGCGCTGCCGGCGCATCCGGTCGAGTTTGCCGCCGATGGCAACCGGGTCACGATCTCCTGCGGCAGCTCACGCTTCACCTTGCCAACCATGCCGGACGAGGACTATCCACGGCTGCCGGAGATGCCGACGACCGCCGGCACCGTATCCAGCGCAATCTTCTCGCGAGCCGTTGCTCAGGTCGCGGTTGCGGCCGGCAAAGACGACACGCTGCCGATGCTGACCGGCGTCCGGATGGAGATTGACGGTGAGCGCCTGACCTTGGCCGCCACTGATCGCTATCGGCTGGCGGTGCGCGAATTGACCTGGAGCCCCAGCGATCCGACGTCGGCTGACGTTCAGGTGCTGGTACCCGCCCGGACGCTGTCCGATGCGGCCCGTTCGTTGACCGGCGAGTCCGAGCTGACCATCGCACTGTCCAGTGGCGGTAGCGGCGAGGGCATCATCGGCTTCAGTGGCACCGGCCGCCGAACGACGACTCGATTGCTGGACGCGCAATTCCCGCCCTATCGCTCGCTGCTGCCGACCGAATTCTCGGTGACGGCGGAAGTCTCGGTCAATGTGCTGGCCGAGGCCGTCAAGCGGGTAGCCCTGGTCGCGGATCGCGGCAACCCCGTCCGCCTGGACTTTGCCGACGGCGGCCTGACGCTGACCGCCGGCGGCGATGACGAGGGTCGGGCCGAGGAAAACCTTGAGGTTGACTACGAAGGTGACCCGATCACGACTGCTTTCAACCCGGCGTTCCTACTCGAAGGCCTCGGCGCAATCGAGGATGCCACGGCGCGGTTGCAGTTCACGACCCCGACGAAGCCGGCTGTGATCCGGCCGGCCGGGGGTGCGTCCCAGCATGACTACACGTACCTGATCATGCCGGTTCGTCTGCCGGGCTAATCCGTGTACGTCCAGCATCTGTTCGTTGCCGACTTCCGAAGCTGGACTAGGGCTGATCTCGCGCTCGAGGCCGGTGCCAATGTGCTGGTCGGATCGAATGGGCAGGGCAAGACGAACCTGCTCGAGGCGGTTGGGTACCTATCGACGCTCAGCAGTCACCGGGTCGCCACCGATGCTCCGTTGATTCGCAACGGAGCTGAGCGGGCAGTCGTCCAGGCCGCGGTTGTGTCTGACGGTCGCCAACTGGTGCTGGAAATTGAGATCACGGCCGGACGCGCGAACAAGGCCAAGCTGAATCGATCGCCGGTGCCACGTCCTCGGGATCTGCTCGGTGGTCTGCGCACGGTGATGTTCGCCCCTGAGGATCTGGCAATCGTACGGGGTGATCCTTCCGAGCGTCGCCGTTTTCTCGATGATGTGCTCGTGCAGCGGACTCCGCGATTAGCCGGCGTGCGTGCCGACTACGACCGCGTCTTGAAGCAACGGGCCGCGCTCTTGAAGACGGCCGGGGCCGCTCGCCGAGCCGGCGGCCGGGGAGACTTGAGCACCCTCGACGTCTGGGACGGACACCTCGTTGAGCACGGCGCACAGCTGTTGGCGGCTCGGTTGGAGCTGGTGGCGGCGTTGCGTCCGTACGCCGAAGCGGCGTATGCGCAACTTGCTCCGACCAGCGGAAAACTGGCCCTTCGTTATGTCAGCTCCGTAGTGAATTCCGAAGGTAATGACACCGGTGTAATTCCCGCCGTTTCCGAGCTCTCAGCGGCCCTCTTCGAGGAATTGGCTCGAGTTCGTCCGCAGGAGATCGAGCGGGGCGTGACACTCGTCGGGCCCCACCGCGATGATCTGGACGTTCATTTGAACGATTTGCCACTGCGCGGGTATGCGAGTCACGGCGAGGGTTGGTCGGCCGCACTTGCTCTGCGGCTCGCCTGTTATGAGTTGCTCGGTTCAGACGGCGCCGAGCCGGTGTTGATCCTCGACGACGTCTTCGCCGAGCTCGATGCAACGCGTCGCGACCAGCTAGCCGGCATCGCCAGCAAGGCCGAACAGGTGCTCGTGTCCTCCGCTGTGGGGGAAGATGTCCCCGCGCAATTGACCGGGGTGCGGTTTGATGTCGTTGACGGCGCGATTACGAGGCGGTGAGCGACATGGACGATGATCTCGGCGCTAACTCAAGCAAGCATCTGAGCAAGCAGGCTATCCACAGGGCAGATAGTCGCCATCTGGGCATCGTTAACGAGTTATCCCCAGATACTGCTTGCTTATCCACAGCTAGCGGTGGACAACTTCCGGACGATGGCGTGCGTCCTGGGGATGACCCGGCTGTTGACAACACAGGATCCGAGCCGCCTGGGCCAACCGACCTGGCGTCGGGCGCCTTGGCCGCCGCTCGGTCGATGGCCCGCGGGCGGGCATCAGCAAGCACTGGTCTGCCTGGTCAGAGCGGGGGAGTAAAGCGCCGCCGGCGGCGCAATCCGAACGCGCCGGTCAGCTACGCCGGCGCGCATCCGGACGAGCGAGACCCCCTGTCGATCGCCGCGATCGTAGGCAAGGCCCTGCCAGAGCTCGGCTGGGTCGGTCCCTTGGCGACGGCCCGCTTACTCGGCCAGTGGGAGCTGGTCGTCGGTGTCGACATCGCCTCGCACTGTCATCCGACAAGCCTGGCCGACGGCGATCTGAAGATCGTGGCCGAATCGACCGCCTGGGCGACCCAACTGCGGCTGATGGCACCACGGATGCTGGCCAAGATCTGTGCTGACGTCCCGTCCGGAATGGTGAAGCGGCTCGTGATCACCGGCCCGTCGGGGCCGAGCTGGAAGCACGGGCCGTGGGCCATGCGCGGGCGCGGGGTGCGAGACACCTACGGCTGACGGTCCTGTCAGCGGCACGAAATGTGGCAGATGAGTATGGCGGGAGCGGTTCCGTCAAGGGGCCCTACGTATACCGAGTCACGAACCACCAGAAAATCGCTCTATGACACGTTCAGCGCGCGCCAATCGGCAATTCTGTCTACAGGACCAGTAGACTGTAGAGGTTCAACATAGGTGGGGCCGTCCATAACGGCCCGTGTCGAACGCGGCCGCGCCCACAAGTAGCGGCCGCGCACGTCTGAATAAGGAGCGCCGAGTGGCGGCTGCCAGAGCAGCGTCTGTGTACGGAGCAGACTCGATCCAGGTCCTTGAGGGACTCGAAGCGGTTCGTAAGCGTCCAGGTATGTACATCGGTTCGACCGGTGAGCGCGGCCTGCACCATCTGGTGTGGGAGGTCGTGGACAACTCGGTTGACGAGGCCCTGGCCGGTTACTGCGATCGAATCGAGGTCAGTCTGCTGCCGGATGGCGGCGTTCGTGTCATCGACAACGGCCGCGGTATGCCGGTCGGGATGAACACGCAGCAAAAGCGGCCCGCGGTCGAGGTCATCCTCACCGTGCTGCACGCCGGTGGAAAGTTCGACAGCGAGTCCTACGCCGTTTCCGGCGGTCTGCACGGTGTCGGGATCTCCGTGGTCAACGCTCTGTCCAAGCGGCTCGAGGTCGAGATCAAGCGCGAAGGCTTCGTCTGGACCCAGCCCTACGTCGACCAGAAGCCGGCCGAGCCGCTGAAAAAGGGCGAGAAGACGCCGAAGACCGGCACCACGGTCACGTTTTGGCCCGACGACGCAATCTTTGAGACCACCACGTTCTCGTTCGAGACGATCACGCGGCGGCTGCAGGAGATGGCCTTTCTGAACAAGGGCCTGACGATCATCATTCGCGACGATCGCGGCGGTGATCACGAGCCGCAGGAAGTCACGTACCACTACGCCGGCGGAATCGCGGACTTCGTCCGTCACCTCAACGCCACCAAGACCCCGATTCACAAATCGACGGTCTACTTCGAAGCCGAGGACAAAGAGCTTCGGATGTCGGCCGAGATCGCGCTGCAGTGGAACGAGTCCTACTCGGAATCGGTGTACACCTTCGCGAACACGATCAACACCCACGAAGGTGGGACCCATGAGGAAGGCTTCCGGTCCGCGCTCACCTCGGTGGTGAACAAGTGGGCCATCGACAAGAAGGTCCTGCGCGAGAAGGACGACAAACTCACCGGCGACGACATCCGCGAGGGATTGGCCGCCATTATCTCGGTGAAGATGGCCGAGCCACAGTTCGAGGGACAGACCAAGACCAAGCTCGGTAATTCCGAGGCCAAGTCCTTCGTCCAGAAGGTGTGCAATGAGAAGATCGCCGACTGGTTCGAGCGAAACCCCACCGAGGGCCGCTTGATCATCACCAAGGCGAGCCAGGCCGCGCGGGCTCGAAAGGCAGCGCAGCAGGCCCGCAAGTTGGCCCGTAAGAACGCGCTCGACACGATGGGGTTGCCGGGCAAGCTGGCCGACTGTCGCTCGACCGACCCGGAACGCAGCGAGCTTTACATCGTCGAGGGCGACTCGGCCGGCGGCTCGGCCAAATCCGGACGGGACTCGCTGTACCAGGCGATCCTGCCGATCCGCGGAAAGATCATCAACGTGGAGAAGGCCCGGATCGATCGGGTGCTCAAGAACACCGAAGTCCAGTCGCTGATCACCGCGCTCGGCACCGGCATCCACGACGAGTTCGACGTGGCCAAGCTGCGGTATCACAAGATCGTGCTGATGGCCGACGCCGACGTCGACGGTCAGCACATCACCACCCTGCTCCTGACGCTGCTGTTCCGGTTCATGCGGCCGCTCATCGAGCAGGGGCACGTGTTCCTGTCCCAGCCACCGCTGTACAAGATCAAGTGGTCGAAGGGTGATCCCGACTTCGCGTATTCCGACCGGGAGCGCGACGGTCTCATCGAGCAGGGTGAGGCGGCTGGTCGACGTCGAGCGGTCGGCGATTCGATCCAGCGCTACAAGGGTCTGGGCGAGATGAACGCCAAGGAACTGTGGGAGACCACGATGGACCCGTCGACTCGGGTCCTGCTCCGGGTGACCCTCGATGACGCCGCGACAGCCGACGAGCTGTTCTCGGTGCTCATGGGCGACGACGTCGAGGCACGCCGTTCGTTCATCGTCCGCAATGCCAAGGACGTCCGTTTCCTCGATATTTAAAGGCGAAACTCAACCGACAGGCCGACCAGGCCCAACGCGTCGCCGGTAGTCAAGATCGTGAAAGGTCAGCATGACTGAGATTCCACCGCCCTCACGGGATCAGATCGAGCCAGTCGACATCCAGCTGGAAATGCAGCGGAGCTTCCTCGATTACGCCATGAGCGTCATCGTGTCGCGGGCCCTGCCGGATGTGCGCGACGGCTTGAAGCCGGTGCACCGCCGGGTGCTGTACGCCATGTATGACAGCGGCTACCGACCCGACCGCGGGTACGTGAAATGCTCCCGCGTCGTCGGCGACGTGATGGGCAACTATCACCCCCACGGTGACAGCGCGATCTATGACACCTTGGTCCGGTTGGCTCAGCCGTGGTCGATGCGAGCGCCGTTGATCGACGGTCAGGGCAACTTCGGCTCGCCTGGCAACGACCCCGCGGCCGCCATGCGATACACCGAGGCCCGCCTGACCCCGCTCGCGATGGAGATGTTGCGCGACATCGACGAGGAAACCGTCGATTTCAAGCCGAACTACGACGGACGCTCGCAGGAGCCGGTGGTGCTGCCGTCCCGGATCCCGAACCTGCTGGTCAACGGGGGCGGCGGGATCGCGGTCGGCATGGCGACCAACCTGCCGCCGCACAACCTGCGTGAAGTGTCCGCCGGCGTGACCTGGGCCCTGGACAACCCTGATGCCAGCAGCGAGGAGCTGCTCGAAGAGCTGATGCGGGTCATTCCGGGCCCCGACTTCCCGACCAAGGCACTGATCGTCGGACGTGACGGCATCGAGGACGCCTACCGGACAGGCCGTGGCTCGATCCGAATGCGGGCCGTCGTCACCGTCGAGGAGGACAGCCGGGGCCGCACGATCCTGGTCGTCACCGAGCTGCCGTATCAGGTCAACCCGGACAACCTGGTCGAGAACATCGCCACTCTGGCCCGTGACGGCAAGGTCGCGGGCATCGCCGACATCAACGACGAGTCCTCCGACCGGATCGGCATGCGGATCGTCGTCACGCTCAAGCGCGACGCCGTGGCCAAGGTCGTGCTGAACAACCTCTACAAACACACCCAGCTGCAGACCACTTTCGGTGTCACCATGCTGGCGATCGTCGATGGAGTGCCGCGCACCCTGCGGCTCGACCAGGTGGTCACCTACTACGTCGAGCACCAGGTCGAGGTCATCGTCCGGCGGACGCAATACCGGTTGCGCAAGGCCGAGGAGCGGGCCCACATCCTGCGCGGTTATCTCAAGGCGCTGGACGCACTGGATGCCGTCATCGCATTGATCCGCAACTCGGCGTCGGCTGACGACGCGCGGACCGGCTTGATGGAACTGCTCACGATCGACGAGATCCAGGCCGTCGCCATCCTCGACCTGCAGTTGCGTCGTCTGGCCGCGTTGGAGCGGTTGAAGATCCAACAGGAAGCGGACGAGATCGAAAGCAAGATCGCCGATTTCAACGACATCCTGGCTCGTCCGGGTCGCCAGCGTCAGATCATTCGGGACGAGCTCAGCGAGATCGTCGACAAGTACGGTGACGACCGACGTACCCGCCTGATTCCCTATGACGGCGACATGTCGATGGAAGATCTGATCGCGGCCGAGGATGTCGTCGTCACGATCACCGAATCCGGCTACGCCAAGCGAACCAAGACCGATCTCTATCGCGCCCAGCGCCGGGGCGGCAAGGGCGTGCAGGGCGCGGCGCTGAAGACCGACGACATCGTCGGGCACTTCTTCGTGTGCTCGACGCATGACTGGATCCTGTTCTTCACGAACAAGGGCCGGGTCTATCGGGCCAAGACCTACGAGCTACCCGAGGCCAACCGCAACGCCCGGGGTCAGCACGTGGCCAACCTGCTGGCGTTTCAGCCGGACGAGCAGATCGCCGAAGTCATGACGATCAAGAACTACGACGTGGCCCCGTACCTGGTGCTAGCCACCAAGTCCGGCCTGGTGAAGAAGACCAAGCTCACCGATTTCGACTCCAACCGTTCAGGCGGCATCGTCGCGATCAATCTTCGCGAGGACGACGAGCTGATCGACGCCGCCCTGATCTCGGCTGAAGACGACCTGTTGCTTGTCAGTAAGCGGGCTCAATCGATCCGATTCAAGGCCGACGACGAGACCTTGAGGCCAATGGGTCGGGCGACATCCGGTGTAATCGGTATGAGATTCACAGATGGTGACGAACTACTCGCCATGGAGGTCCTCAGCGAGGGCATGGAAATCCTCGTCGCCACCGACGGCGGGTTCGCCAAGAGAACAGCTGTGGATGAGTACCCGGTTCAGGGTCGAGGAGGCAAGGGCGTGCTTACCGCGCGTATTGTCTCCACGAGAGGTGGGTTGGTCGGCGCCATGTCGGTTCGCCAGGAGGACGAGATCTATGCCATCACGTCCGACGGAGTGGTGATTCGCACGTCGGTCGCGGAGGTACGTCGCGCACAGCGCCAGACCATGGGCGTTCGGCTGATGAATCTGCCTGAGGGCGTCACGTTGACCTCGATCGCCCGCAATGCCGATGAACCCGAGGATCAGGAGTAGCAAGCGATGACTCAGGGCCATTCGCCCAACCCGCGATCGGGGAGAGCCGTGGAAGCTGAGCACGAGACGACCGCATTGCCGGACCTGTCCGCGCATTCAGCTCCCACCCCACCGCCCGTCACGCCGCCGAGCGATGGCCAGAGCGGCGATGGCTTCTCAACCCCGTCCTACGTCAACAGTGGGTCGGCTGGAAATGGTTCGAGCGTGCCGAATCTCTTCGGACCCGGGACGCCCGTGCGTCCGCTGGATACCGAAAGCACCGGAGCCATCGGCTCGGTCGGGGCCAAGATTGCCGCGGCCAGCGCAGCGGCCGTGTCGGCTGCTTCGTCCGCGGCCACCTCGGCCGTGAACGCCGCGTCGTCGGCGGCGACCTCGGCCAAGGAGGCGATCAGGGGCTCGGCAACCAGTTCGGGATCGGCTGGTGCTGGTGCTGGCGTTGGTGAGACAACGACGTCGAGTGCGGCCAGCTCTCGGGCCGCCGGTCGCGTCGGCAGTGGCCGGGCATCAGCTCGGGGTGGCCGTCAGCCGCGTAAGGCACGGCTCACCCTCAGCCACATCAACGTGTACTCCGTGTTCAAGTTTTCCTGTGTGCTGGCGATCGCCCTGTTCTTCGTCTGGCTGATCATGGTCGGCGTTCTCTACGGCCTGCTCGACGTCGCCGGAGTCCTCGACCAAGTCAACTCGGCGGTCCGGCGCATCACCGGCGATGACAACGCCAAGGATGTCGTAACCGGCTCAATCGTGTTCGGGTCGGCGATCATCATCGGGGCCGTCAACATCGTCCTGTTCATCGCCATTTCGACGATCGGGTCGATGGTCTACAACCTCTGCGCCGACCTGGTCGGCGGGGCGGAAGTCACCCTGTCTGAACGGGACTAGCCGGCTGGCTGGCCCGAGTTTGGGCCAGTGGACGGTAGCCGGTAAAGTTTCCCCTCGCGTGTCAAAGCGCGGTGCGGGCCTGTAGCTCAGCTGGTTAGAGCGCATCCCTGATAAGGATGAGGCCGGAGGTTCAAGTCCTCCCAGGCCCACTCCTTGCTTGTCTCGCCCACCTTCTAGGGGGTTCTCGCAATGAAAAAGTTGCTCGTACTGGTCGCCGCGGCGGCCGGAGCGGTATTCGCCATGAAGAAGAAGGGCGCGGCCGGCCGGAAGAGCGCGGACGTGTGGAAGAACGCGACCCGCTCACAGCCTTAAACTGATACCCGGAGTTGGAACAGCAGTTCTTGGGGACGTAGCTCAATTGGCAGAGCACTGCCTTTGCAAGGCAGGGGTTGAGAGTTCGATTCTCTTCGTCTCCACATCGCACGCTGCCCCAGCGTGAGTCCGCTGGGATCACAACGTCGTCGATGAATTCCCGTGTGCGCAAGGCCAATCACGTGTCGCGGCGGGGATGGAGAACTCAAGGGCCATGATCGCCATTCCCTGGTCAGGTTCCTACTTAGGTCAGTGTGAACCCGCCATCCACGACGATCGTCTGCCCGACTACGTATCCCGCAGCGGGGGACACGAGCCAGACCAGGCTTGCTGACAGCTCCCTTGGATCACCGTGACGTCCGAGCACGATGCGCCTGGTGAGGCCGTTCCAGTACTCGGTCGTGAAGGCGCCGGTCATCTCGGTGGCGAAATAGCCCGGTGCAAGCGCGTTGACCCGGATGCCCTTGCGACCGCCCCATTGCTGCGCGAGATCTCTGGTCAGTCCGATCAAACCCGCCTTGCTCGCAGCGTATGCGGCTTGAGGCAGGCCGGCGGTGGTGAGGGCCATCACGCTTGACAGGTTGACGATGCTGCTGCCTGGTCGCATTACCTTCCCGCAGGCCTGGGCCATCCAGTAGCAACCGCTGAGGTTCAGATCGATGATTGCGCGAAAGTGGTCCGCTGTTTCACGGGTTGCGGGCACTGCGGCAGCTGTCCCGGCGTTGTTGACGAGGATGTCTACGTGTCCGAAGCGGTCCATCGCTGCGTCAACCAACGCTTCGCACTCGTGCGGGTCGCGGACATCGGTCCGCACCGAGAGGCAGGATCGCTCGGTGGCCTCGACGAGCTCAGCTGTTTGCCGCAATCGATCCTCGCGGCGGGCCGCCAGGACCAGGTCTGCCCCCGCCTCAGCGAGCGCGATGGCGAAGGCAACGCCGAGTCCGGAAGATGCACCGGTTACGACGGCGACCTTTCCATCCAAACGGAACAGGTCGAGAACACTGCCGTTTGTCACAGAGTTACGCCACCGTCGACAGGGAGGGTCACGCCTGTGATGTAGCTGGCCTCGTCGCTGGCGAGGAAACAGACTGCGGCCGCCACCTCCGCGGGGTCGCCCAAGCGCGGGATCGGCCCGGCGAACTCGCGAAGCTTCTCCGGTGGGATGGTTTGGGTCATCCGGGTCCTTTCCGATCTAGTACTCAACTAATCGAGGGCTTAGCTCATTGTTTGGTTCACCCTAGACGACTTCACATACGTCAAAGACGTCGCGCGGGGGACCTATAGGGCCTGCGGTAGCGGTCGGGCGCCGGCGACCTTGGGCGACGCGGTCACCGCAGACCCAGGGGCAGGCGCAGTCGCCGTCACTAGCCGACAAGGCGAGGCGAGCTTGGCGTACCGACCAACACCGCGCACGAGGATCCACTAAGAAGGCATCCGGATGACAGTCTTGCCGTTGCGCCGCCCGGAGGGGTTGAGGGCGGCTACGGCGTCATCAAGGCTCGCCATGTCTCCGATGTTCGTCCGTAGTCCTCCGTCCCGCACGCGTTGAACGATCTCGGTGAGTTGGGCGCGATCGGACTCGACGACAAAGTCGATTGCCACGCCGAACGCGGGCCGTGCTTCGGGCGGCGCGACCACGGTCACCAGTGTCCCGCCGGGCCGGATCAGGCCCACCGACTGGCGCTGAATGTCGCCTCCGATGACGTCGAAGACTAGATCGACGAGGCCGACGTCTTCTAGCGCATCGTTCTCGAGATCGACGAACTCATGCGCACCGAAGTCGAGTGCCTTTTCACGGTCGGCCGTGCGTCCGGTGCCGATGACGTGGGCGCCGGCCTCGCGCGCGAGTTGGGTGACCATCGTTCCGACGGCGCCGGCCGCACCATGCGCGAGGACGCTCTGACCGGACTGCAGGCGCCCGTGCTGATACAACCCCTGCCAAGCGGTCAGGCCCGAGATCGGCAGGCTTGCGCCCACCGCGTAGTCGAGATCTCCGGGGAGCGGTGCGAGGTTGCGGGCCTCGATGGCGACGTACTCGGCCAGCGTGCCGTCGCGATGCCAGTCGGCCAGCCCGAACACCCGCTGTCCGACCGAGAGCCCGGTGGTGCCGTAACCCAGCCGGGTAACCACTCCGGCAAGTTCGTGGCCGAGGATCGATGGCGTCCGGTCACGGCCGGCGCGATCGGCCCAGGTCGACGGCCACTCCAGTTCGGTCGGGACGAAACCGGACGCGTGGATCTGGACGATGACGTCGTTGATCGCTGCCGACGGCTCCGGCCGGTCGGTCAGGGTCATGCCGGCCATTCCTGCGGCCTGATCGGTCACCACGATCGCTTTCACGGAGCTGCCCCCCTTGGCATCGGTCGATTTTGGGCTTACAAGCCCACTTCATGCAGTGAACACCACTCTGGATTGGGCTGTCAAGCCCAGTTTGGGATATCGTGCCAGGAATGGACGCCGTGACACCGGTTCGAGGACCGCACAAGCTCACCGAAAAGGGCCAGGCGACGCGTGCTCGGATCCTGGAGCACGCCGCGGAACTCATCTACGCCAATGGTGTTCATGCCACAAACAATGAAGCCCTCCGCCGCGCCGCCGGAGTTAGTGGATCGCAGATCAACCACTACTTCCCCACCAAGGAGGACCTCGTCCTGGCCATCATCGCTTGGCAGTCCGAACGCGTCCTGGCCTTTCTGCGCAGTGAACGGTTCAGTGGGTTCGACAGCCTGGATGCCTTTCGGGAGTGGGCGGATCACTACGTCGCCTACGAGCGCTCGTATCAGCAAGGATGCAGTCTCGGTTCGCTGGCCAGCGAGATCATCAAGGCTGAGCTGGATATTCACAAGGAACTTTCCGACGCGTTCGATCAATGGAGAGATGTTTTCCGGGACGGCCTTCAGCGCATGCAAGTACTCGGCCGGATCGGCACGGCTGCCGATCCCATGCAGCTCGCGAACCTGCTGCTCGCGGCATTCCAGGGCGGCATGCTCCTGGCCCAGGTTGCCCGGGACATCACCCCGTTGAAGGATGCGTTACAGGCAGCAATCGGCCACGTAGAGACGTTCGCCACCTAGCATCGGCTACTACCGGCTGTCGGCCTATGTCTATCCCTCCCGAGAGTGTTGGCTCAGGAGGAACAGCGGAGACGCCGTACCAGAACAAGTTCGGTCACCTAAATAGAGCCGCGCTCGGTGATGCGGGGTGCGGATGGAAGAACGCTAACGCTGGTGGACGACCATCACACTCGTCTCGGAATGGGCGATCACTGCCGAGGCAACGCTGCCGACCAGGTGACCAACCAGGCCTGCGTGACGATGCGAGCCCATCACGATCAGGCTGGCTCCCTCTTGGTGCGAGGTGGCGACGATACCTTTCCAGGTCGGCGCGGCCTGGACGGCGACGCTGCGGGCTCGGAAGCCGGCCTTCTCGGCCAGCATTGCTCCGTGCGCCGCAGTTTCTTCGGCCGCCTCGTGGACGGCGGTGGCCTGGTTGGCGTCGAAATGCCGTTCCGTGGTTGGGGTAAACCCCACATCGGCCGGCTGCCACACACAGACCACGATGGCGTCGCGCGGAACGGCGAGCTCCTTCGCGGCTTGCACGATCGCCGTCTCGGCTAGGTCCGAGCCGTCGTAGGCGAACAGCACCGGTCCAGTGACGGCGACTGTGACCGGTTCAGACGGAATGGAGGTCACGTTCATCCACCCCTTCCATCGAGTCCGCAGTCGCGAGCACACGCGCCGCCCGAATTCGGTCGAACAGCGGCGGCGAATACCACGCGGGGTGCAAGCCCTGCAGGAATCCTTCGATGTCCGGCGCCACTGGCCGGGCACCGCTGAGGACGTAGATGGCGACACCGATGGCGGCACCGGCGAGGGCAATTCCGAGGCCGACCCACAGGGCGATAGTGGTGCCGTCGTTGATGTTGTCCGTGACGGTGGCCGCAAAGTGGAAGAAGATCGGAGCAACCATGAACGCGGCCACCGCTCGCAGCAGCTCCACGATCGCGAACACTCGCTGAAGATTCGCCGCCGGTACTGAGAAGCCGGCGACAAAGAGTGCCGGTGCCACGGTTCCGCCGAGTCCGACGCCGGCCAATCCCGATCCGAGCAGAGCCAAGCCCGGGCTGGCCGGTACTTCGATGATGAAGATCGCTATTCCGGCGGCCAAGAAGAGCATGCCGACCAAGGGCAGGTAGTGCATCGCGCGCCTGGTGATGACCAGGCCGAGCGCGACCGCGGTGATGACGGCGCCGCCGAGTTCAGGCAGGTAGAGCAGGCCGATGTGTACCGGGCTGTATTTCTCGGACAGGACGTTCGAGGTGAGCGCGGTCGCCGAGATGGCCGCGGCGGCGGCGAACAGGGCCACCACGACTCCCGCGACCGGAATAGCACTGGTGAAGATCGTTCTGACCGTGAGCAGTGGATGCTTGGCGCGGAACTGATACACGATCAGCGCGACGATCGCGGCCAGCCCGCCGAACAAAGGCAGGATCACGCGGTTGTCCAGAAAGTTGTGACTGGTGAGCTCCGAGGCGCCGAGAAAAGCCGCGAAGCAACCGACCGCGGCCAACCCGATCGCCGGAAGATCACGGGGAGAATCCAGGTTCGCCGGTGGTGCGTCCTCGAACGTAAGGACGGCTAGCACGAGCGCGACCAACGAGACCCCGGCCACGATCCAGAACAATGGACGCCACCCGTGCGCACCGGCTTGAACTCCTCCGATCAGCGGGCCGAGTGCGACCGCACCGAAAATGCACAGGTTCATGATCACAACGGTCGTCCGGAACCTCTCGCTGGGGAAGCCGATCGCCAGTGGCGGAACGGCTGCGATCAGCAGCATGCTCGTGCAGAGCCCCTGGATGACGTGGCCGGCGATGTACATGCCGGCATCTTGTGCGCCAGCTGCCAGGACCGAACCAACCACGAGTAGCAGGGCATAGCCGAGCAGTATCCGTCGCTGGGGCAGGTGCTGGGCGAACTGGACGGCCAGGACGGTGCCGACGGCGTAGGCCGCGTTGCCCAGTCCGGAGCTCAGGCTCATCGTCTGCGCACTCATGTGCAGCTCGGAGGAGATGATCGGCGTCAGCGGTTCCAGGGCGGCGGACAGGGCCAAGAACGGGATGAGGGCGAGCATCACCATGGCAGCGACGGCGGGGTAGCGACCGGCGAGGGGACCTTGACGCATCAGGCCACCTCGCTCGAGGTGCGCGTGGACGATGAGCGGTGCATGGCGATCCTTACGGGTTGTGCTGGACGGGCAGCGCTGGCGGGCAACTGTGTCCACCAAGACGGATTCGCACGAACCCTTCTGACCCTACTAGATATTCGGAGGATGACTCCGGTTACCTAGATCACCTCCGGGGCCGGAATGATTTGCCCACGCGGCAGCAGAGGGTCAGCCCGAACCCGTACGCGCGGGTCTGAAGGAGCGGCGTCATGACCGGACGACTTCGGCCAGAGCATCCAGGCTAGCTGCCGTGAGGTCGATCCAGCGCAGGTCATAGCCGTGGCTCGGCTCGCGATCCAGCCACCCGAGCAACGTGAGAGGTACCGTCACACCCCAGTGTTTACACTCGGTGTGTACTCGATGTCATTGAGACTCTCGACCCTTGATACCTATCCATTCGCGGTGCTTACACGGTCGAGGTGTTGCAGCAGATCATGCGCGGCGAGTTCGATCTCTTTGTGCCGCCATTCCGAGGCGCGGTACACGCAGGCGATGAGACCGGTTCGGTGGACGCGCCGAAAGTCGCCGTAGACGAAGGCATATCTGGCCTTAGTCCCGTCGTTGGCGTCCTCGGTGAGACCCAGGTGCCAGCCGGCATAGTCGGCCCAGCCGTGATGTTGAAGGTAAGCGTTCTGCGCGGCGGCGTCGGGCTGCGCGTCACCCCAATCGCTGTCCAGCACATACTGCTTGGCATCGATGAGCCGACGTGCGTGGGCGACGGCATCCTTGTTCAGGGAATAGCTCGGCATACCTTCCACCGTGGTCGGCTGGTTGGCCGATCAGCGTCCGACGGCTTTCTCCAGCTCTGCCTTGGACATTGTCGATCGACCTTTGATGTTCTTGCGCTGGGCCTCGGCGTACAGCTGGTCCCTAGTCCGGCCGCCCGGTCCGGAATGCGAACGCAATCCGCCGCGCCGCCCCGAAGAAATGTCGGACGTCGAGGTCTTACTGCTGGTCTTTGCTTCGCCGCTGCGTGCTCGTTCCTTGTTAACGGTGCGGGCCGCAATCTCTTCGGCCGTGTCTTCCGAGCGGCCACGCTTCTTCAGGCCCTCTTTGATGTGGTCATATTGACGTTCACGCTTCTTGCTCCACGCTTGCTGGGGCATGACTCTGCCTCTCGAATCGTGCGGAGGGCTGCGCTTTAGCCGGAGTGTAATGCGATCTGTTCCGTGTCTGAGTCTAGGGCGTGATTCACCAAAGCCAAAGGGTGCGAACGCGAGACTGACCGCGGAATCGATGCGGCCGCGTGCGCTTGCGAATTCGTTCGCCCGTCGGGCCGGACCTCTTGTTTTATTCTTCTGGTGCATAGGAAGCTGTCGCACCCGTGGGCTGTTCGACCCGTGGCTTAGTTTATGCGACAGCCGGTTTAGGCTTACTGTGTTGGCGGAAAGTGTCGTATCCGGGTCGTAGGTTTGACTCATGACAGCGACCGAGTCAGACGGCGACGCGGCGAGCCTTGTCACGCGGGCCGGCTGCCATCGGCGAGCGGCCGCATTCAGTTCCTCCTTATCATGTCAGCGGAAAGTGTCGTACCTCTGTCGTAGGTTTGGGTCATGACAGCGACCGAGGACCAGCCCGTGGACGGGTCGTTGGCGCGGATCGATGATGCGATCAGTGTGTTACTGGATGCGGATGTGTCGCGGCTGACCGAGGATCAGTTGCTGGATGTGGTGCGGGCGGCGGATCGGGTGACGCGGCGGTTGGCGGCGGTGGATCACCGGGTGTTGGGTGAGGTGATCGGTCGTGGGATCGCCGAGTCCCGTGGCTATCGCGACACGGGGTCGTTGCTGGCTCAGTTGACCGCTTCGACCTTGTCCCAGGCCCGGGCCCGCACCGCGGCCGTGTCCATGCTCGGGACCCGGCGGGCGGTGACCGGGGGCGTGTTGCCGCCGCTGCTGCCGGTCGCCGCGGACGCGGCCCGGACCGGTG
>Ga0268264_10000136_pt1 | contig 177180 bp, 154 predicted proteins | sample KBSSwiS32_FD_190357 | JGI IMG/M metagenome (GOLD analysis project Ga0268264, IMG submission 190357) | Switchgrass rhizosphere microbial communities from Kellogg Biological Station, Michigan, USA - KBS Switchgrass S3-2 (SPAdes) (version 2) | ecosystem: Host-associated > Plants > Roots >... | reverse complement strand
CGGCGCCACGGTGGAGGCCGCCGTCTGGCGCTACCTCGCCCTGGAGAACGCCTGCCAGGTGCAGCTGCTCGCCGAGGCGGCCGGCCAGACCCGGCCGATGCCGCCGGAGGTCGCCCGCCATACCGCCAGCCAGGTGGGCTCGGAAATCGGCGGTGTCTACGCCTTCCAGCCCTACTGGGACGTGATCTCCGAGGAAGAGCCGGACCTCTTCGACTGAAGACCGGCATGGGTTCACCGCCAGGTGGTGTCGTGCTTGGCGATAGGACTGAAGACCGCAAACGGAGCCGACCGATGATTCAAGTATTGATGGCCAAGGCGGCTCACGATCGGATCGCCAGCGAGATTGCTGCGCTCTCCGATCAGATCGAGCTGGTGACGGTGGTCGGCCCTGACGCCTTCGAGCGCAATGGCAATCCGATGCCCGCGGCGGAGCTCGCGCCCGACGTCGTCTGGGTCAGCTTCGACTGTTTCAAGGCCGGGGCGATGCAAACCTATTCGAAGGCGATCCTTCGGGGAGAGAAGGCGCCGGCGTGGGTGCAAACGGCCAATGCCGGCCTGGACAACGTGTTGTTTCGACAGATATTCGAGCGCGGTGTCCGGCTTACCAAAGGGAACGCTCAAGGCGTCCCCATTGCTGAGTATGTGCTGGCCCATGCGATCAGCTTGATCGTCCCCATTGACCGCCAGCGCGAACTGCAGGCCCAGAAGCGCTGGGCCTCGACGCCCTATCGCGAGATCAGTCAAACTCGCTGGACGTTGGTCGGCTACGGCTCCATCGGCCAAGAAATCGCCCAACGGGTGAAGGCGTTCGGCGCGCATCTCACCGTGGTCCGGCGCTCTTCCAACGATGATGGGCTGGCGGACGCCGTCGGCGGTCAGTCGGAACTGCTCGGCATCTTGCCCAACAGCGACGTTGTCGTCCTAGCATGTCCGCTGACCGAAGAGACTCGCAACCTCGCCGGTGAAGCCTTCTTCGAGGCGCTGAAGCCGGGCTCCATTCTGATCAATGTCGGCCGCGGCGGGTTGGTGGACGAAGACGCACTGCGTCTGGGGCTCGATCGCCAGCAACCGGCCCAAGCGGTGCTCGATGTGGTGCAGACTGAACCCCTGCCTGTAGAGAGTTGGATTTGGGAGCATCCGCAGATTCGCCTGAGCGCCCACACCTCGCCCGCCGGCGGGGGAACTGAGGCGCGGGGCGACACCCAGTTTCTGCAGAATTTGAAGCGGTACCTGGAAGGTCAGCCGCTGCTGAATGAAGCTAGCCCCTGGGAGGCGGGCATCGGGTGAATGGGTCTTCAAATGGTGCTGTCGCCCTAACGGGGGCTTGCCTACAGATGCGGTGAGGAAAGGCTCGCGGAGTGCGCCTGGCGCACATGGTGGTGCTCGCTTGAAGTCACCGCAGTCACTCGAGATCGACCGGCCAGAAATCGATACAGGCGTCCATGAACAAGCTCGACGGAAAAGTTGCCATCGTCACAGGCGCCGCCCGGGGGCTTGGGCGCGCCTATGCCCTCAGGCTCGCCGCTCTCGGCGCCAGGGTCGCCATCTCGGACCTGAACCTGAAGTCCTATTCAGAATACGACGGCGAGGCGAGGGTCATGACCGCGGACACCACGGTCGATGAGATTAAGGCCGGTGGCGGGGAATCGCTCGGCTTCGAGTTCGACATCTCCGATCGCGATGTGGTCTTCGCCATGGTCGACGAGGTCGCGAAGGCCTGGGGGCGCGTGGATGTCCTGGTGGCGAACGCCGGCGGGGGCCGTGGGACCCCACAAGAGACTGCGGCTTCCATCGTGCCCAAGGCGTTGCTGGAGCAAGTCACGGGCATGAACTTCTATGGCACGGTCTACAGTTGCAGCGCAGTCGCGCCGCATATGAAGCAGCAACGGTCGGGCAAGATCGTGACCGTCGCTTCGTACGCCGGCCTGGTCGCCAGGATCGGCGGCGGCTACGCTCATTACGGTGCGAACAAGGCGGCCATCGCACACTACACCCGCTACCTGGCCCAAGAACTCGGCCCGTACAACATCAACGCCAACTGTATCGCGCCAGGACTGATCGAAACGGCGCGTATTGTGGAGCTCATGGGCGCCTACAGTGCGGACGGTGAGACTGGACGAGAGATTGCCCTTCGACGCCCGGGTACGCCGGAGGACTGCGCCAAGGTGGTCGAGTTCCTGACTACGGACCTATCCGACTACGTCACCGGGACGGTGATTCCGATCGACGGCGGTTGGAATCGGGTAAGCTGACGATGCCGATTGAACCGCTGCTCAGCGAGACGACAAAGACCACCGATGCGATCCTGCGCGTTCTCGAGGGCGCGGGTGTCGACATGGTCTTCGGCATGGCGGGAGGACACACCCAGCGCCTCTTCGCCGCGCTTGCTCAGCACCAGAACACGATCCGCACCCTCACGGTCCGCGAGGAGTCGCTCGCGGGCGTCATGGCCGAAGTCTACGGCCGCCTCACCCGCAGGCCTGGCGTCATTATCGGGCAAGGGCCGTGGGTGTTGGGCAACGGCCTGCTCGGGACGATGGAAGCGCTGCTCTCGTCTTCACCTATGTTGCTGCTCACCGACCTCAGCGACACGCCCAGCTTCAACCTGCACGCGCCATATCAGGCCGGAACGGGCGACTACGGCGTCTGGAACGCCCGGCAGGCCTTCGGCGGCGTCACCAAGCAGGTCTTCGAGGCCAATGATCCCGCCACGGCAGTCCAGGCGACCCAGTTGGCGATCAAACACGCCCTGAGCGGCCAGCCAGGGCCGGTGGCGGTCCTCTATGGCGCGACAGGGCTCTCCGGAGAGGTCGAGCCGACCGGCCGTCCAAGACTTTATGCTACGGCCGCCTATCTTCCGACACGACCGCCGCCTGCCGACCCGGCGCGCGTCGCAGCAGCCGCCAAAGCGATCGCGGGCGCCAGCGCGCCGCTGGTGATCGCCGGCAATGGCGTGCGGATCAGCAACGCCTATGACCCGCTCGTGCGCTTCGCGCAGGCCGCGGGCGCGCCGGTGGTGACCACCGCCTCGGGAAAGGGGGTGATCGCCGAGATCCATCCGCTCGCCCTCGGCGTCTTCGGCAACTTCGGTATCGAGGCCGCTAACGCCGCGGTCGCCGAGGCCGACGTGATCATCGTCGCCGGCTCGAAGCTCGGCGCCACCGACACGGCACGGCAGAATCCGGCTCTGCTCGACCCGACGCGGCAGACATTCATCCAGATTGACGTCGAACCGCGCAACGCCTCCTGGACCTTCCCCGCCGAACACGTGCTGATCGGTGACGCTGGCGACACCCTTGACCAGCTGAGCGATGCGCTGAGCGCCGACCCCAGCCGTCGCGAACGCGGCGTTGCGCGTGTCGCGGCGGTGCGCGCCGAGCTCGGCTTCTTCGACGCCGCGGAGTACGACGTTGACCAGATACCAATGCTGCCGCAGAGGGTGATCGGCGAGCTGCGTCGAAACCTGCCGGACGAGGCCATCGTCACTTGCGACGCGGGCGAGAACCGCATCCTGATGACCCACTTCTACCAGACGCGCAGCGCCGGAGGTTTCCTGCAGGCGGCGGGCGCCGGTCCCATGGGTTTCGCCATTCCGGCTGCCCTAGCGGCCAAGCTGGTGCATCCCGAACGGACCGTGGCGGCGATCTGCGGTGACGGTGGTTTCGCCATGACAATGAACGGGCTGATGTCGGCGCTCGAACACAAGATCCCAATCATCGTGGTCGTGTTCAACAATCACGCATTGGGATGGGTGCTGCACGGGGTCGGGCCGTTTGCGCAGGAATTCAACGACTTCGACCATGCCGCGATCGCCCGCGCAATGGGCTGCAACGGCCTGAGGGTGACCGATCCTGCCACACTCGGCGCGGCGATCTCGATCGCCGCAAGATCGGAAATCCCGACCGTGATCGACGTCGTGGTTTCGCTCGACATCTCGTTTCGCGATATCACCTCGCCCCTGGCAGCATAATTCGTCGGTTTGCGGACAAGCGCCGCGGTCCCCACCGTCTTATTGATCGAAAGGCATTATGGTTTCCAAGGGCTCTGAACGGCTGCTCTCAGCACACTATCCGGTTGTGCGCGAGGTAACGACGCGCATCAGCGACATGGATGGCTACGGCCACCTCAATGGCATCCGCATAGGCCTATTTTACGAGGATGCGCGGGCATCATTCTACAGCGTCGCCTTCGAGGGCATCGAAAGGCCACGCTTCTTCGTGGCTCAGTTAACCATACAGTATCTCGCCGAAGGACACTGGCCCGGTACGGTGCAAGTTGGGACTGGCATCTCAAGGATAGGTAATTCTTCCTTCGAGATGGCGCAGGGCCTCTTCATGGACGGTCGATGTCTGGGGCTGTGCGAGACGATCCTGGTCTACGCTCCGGGACAGACATCGGCTCCGCTGCACGACGAAATCCGCGCCCGCTTGGAACGCATGGGCACTGTCAAGGCGACCGAGTAGAGCCCGTTTTGGAGCAATTTTGGCGGGCCGAAGAAGTATTCGCATTTGCCTTCACAGTGTCCCTCCTATGAACTTCAGCGCTGCGGCTTTGTCGCGTTCTTTGGTGACGAAGGACTCCGGCACTTCGCCCTCTCAACTGCAGGGCATCCTCCCGCCGTCACCGTCAGCGGCGGGCGGTTCGCCTTCCGCAGTGAGCCGGAATGAAAACTCGGCCCGGGAGGCCGCCTTCGCTGCGGTTCACCACCGCGAGCGTCGCACACGGGCGGGCCAGTACAATGGCAGATGCGATCTCATTCAATTTGGTCGTTGCAAATTGACGGGCCTACAGGGAAATTTAGTTGTCCAGATCGACGTTGATCTGCCATCAGCCTCAGCGATGAACAACAGGAAAGTCCCCTCAGCCGTTCGACCGAGAGGAAGCGGGCGCATCGGGCGCAGGAATCTGCTTGGCCAGCGGCTCGGAGAAAAGGGGGGGCAGACCCGCCAGCGGCTGTTGGACGCTGTTGTTGAGCTGACCAAAACAACCTCGATCCGAAACTTGCGCGTGGCTCAGATCGCGAGGTTGGCGGACGCCTCCCCCGCGACTTTCTACGTTTACTTCCGGGACGTTTACGACGCCGTCCTTGCTCTTGCCCAACGGACGACCCAGAGCGCCGAAGATCTGCTGGCCCTTCTCGCCGATTCCTGGGAGCAGGACGCGGACGCCAAGGCGTCCGCGTTCGTTGCGAAATACGTCGCCCACTGGCAGGCGAACGCGGCCATCTTCCGCATACGGAACCTCGCGTCGGAAGAAGGCGAGGTGGACTTCTACATGGCCCGGGTCAACGCGGTCGTGCCTCTGATCGAACTCATGGCGGTCCGCCTCAGAGATAGGGCCCGGACGATCGGACTGGACAGCCGAGCCCTGGCCGGCGTGCTGCTGTCAATGATCGAGACGATCTCTCAGTTCGGCAGCGCGCGGCCCGTGCTCGGTATTTCACCCGAGAAGATGATGCAGGTGGGCTCTTATTTCTTGGCCCTGTTCGTGGGTGGCCCCAGGTCGGCCGGCTTCAGAACGGCCGCGCCGCCGCGCCGCCTGGTGTTTGCCCCCGATGAGACGGGTCGGCGACGATCCGCCGATCACGGCGCCACGCTGGGCGCCAAAGGACAGCGGACCCGCGCCCGCGTAATCGAAGCCACCAGGACGCTCCTGGCCACCCACTCGCTTCGGGAACTGGGCACGGCGGACATCGCCAAGGCGGCGGGGATCTCGAAGGGGACATTCTACGAATATTTCAACGACGCTCCGGATGCGGTCCTGGTCGCGGTCGACGAAGCCACCGACATGGAACCGCTGAACGCATCTCTCAGGCAGGTGGCCGCCGCCAGCGGTCCCTCCTTGGGCGCCTATGAATTCCTCAACGAATACATTGAATGGTCGCGGGACCGAAGCGCGGTCATAAGGGTGCGGAACGTCGCCGCCGACGAGGGAGACATCCGCTTCCTCAAGTCCCGAATAACATCGGCGGGCCCGCTACTCCGCACGCTGGCCAGCAGCATCGCCGATCGCCAGCGCGAGGGCACGCTTCCAGCCCACCTCGACGGCATATCGACGGCCGGTTGCGTGCTCGCCATGAGCGAGCGTTTGGCAGTGGCCATCGCCCACGACCTCGTGCCCGGGGTGACGGCGCGAAACATGGTCGAGGCGGGCGCCCAGGTCCTTTCGGTCCTGCTGGGGGGCGAGCCGCTGGCGTTCTCCCGGACGCGACCCCACGACGCGGAGGCGGATGTTCCGGCCCTGACCGGCTGAGCCCAGCGCCGTCGCGCCAGCTCCTCAACCTCGACCGGCCGTCGAGTCGCGCCGGCTTTGCGGGACCGTTGCATTATTGACGGTACGTATGCTTGCCCGGCGGAATCATAGGCCGAGAGCACACGTTCGAGCGCTTCACATCGCCGCCCATAATTAATTGACGATAGGTCGGGTTTGCTTGACAGGCCCGGGGCGTTGATCCAGCCTCCTGACGACGCGCCTTCCTGGCCCGATCTCTCGCGCCCGCAAGGCAGCTCGAACTGCGGCCAAGACCGCAGGAGGGGGGATGAATGCCCGGTCGGAGCGTGGACCTGAAAATGCTGCTTTCCAGCTCCGCCATGGCCGGGCTTGCGCTGGCGGCGAACGCCATCTGCGGCGCGGCGTGGGCGGCCGACGCCCAAACGACCGCCGGCAGCGGTTCGGTCGTCGAAGCTGTCGTGATCACGGCCCGTAAGCGCAGCGAGGATCTTCAACGCGTGCCCGTCGCTGTGACTGCGCAGACCGGACGCCAACTCGAGCAACAGGGTGTCCGCCAGACCACCGACCTGACCAGGGTGGTGCCCAGTCTGACGGTGGCGCTCAACCTCGCCCAGAACACCGGCGCGGTCTTCTCGCTCCGGGGCCAGGTCGCGGCGGATCCGTTGCTGACCACCAGCCAGGCTGTGGGCCTTTACCTGGACACCGTGAACGTTCCCCACCCGGACGGCCTGCAGGGATCCTTCTTTGACATCGACCGCGTCGAGGTTCTGAAGGGTCCTCAGGGCACGCTGTACGGACGCAACACGACCGGCGGCGCGGTCAATATCATCACCCGAGGCGCCGACTATTCCGGCTACCACGGCTTCCTCAGCGTGGAAGCAGGCAATTTCTCCGACTTCAAGGCTGGCGGGGCGATCAACATACCGGTGATCGAAGACCGGCTTGCCGTCCGCCTCGCGTACCAGCACTGGCGACGCACCGGCTTCGGTCGCTCCATCGTCAACGGCGAACGGCTGGGAGCGGACCACGACGACGACATCGTCCGACTGTCCGTCCGGTTCGACCCCACGCCGCATCTCCACTCGTCGACAAAATTCGAATATAGCCGCTTCGATCAACACGGCGTTCTGATGAAGCTGGTGGCTCTTCCAGCCGGATCGGTGGCGGGACTCGAGGCGGCAGCGGAACTCGGACCGTTTCTTGACTTCACACCGGGCAATCCCTGCGGGACTTTCTCCTGTGCGGCGCTCGCCGCCGGGTCAAATGCGCTGACGGCGGTCCTCAACAATAAGGATATTTTTGAGAACAGTAACAACGCCAGAATGGTGTCGCAGGTGTATGCTCTGCACGTTGTCGAAGACATAACCTGGGATATCACCGATAGCGTCAGGGCGAGGTCGATATCGGGGTTCCATCGTGTCAGCGACTTCCAGACGCTCGATCTCGACGCCACGCAATTTCAGGTGCTGGAGATCGGCGCCGGAACGGACCATAGCGGCGTGCAACCTGTCAGGCCGCCAGCCTACCCATACCGGCACATCCCGGAAAACCTGATCGATTCCTGGTCGCAGGAAATCGACTTTTCGGGAAGCCTGTTCGATCGGGTCGATTGGCTCGTTGGCGCTTACGGAAGCTGGGAGACCGGAGAAGGCGGCGAGCCCTTCATCGCTTTCGGGGTCCTGAGCCAGACGTTTGGAAACCCGGTGGTCACGACGGGAACCAATGACGTCAAGGCGACGAGTCGAACCTGGGCAATCTATACCCAGGAAGACTTTCACATAACCGATCAACTCTCGCTGACGGCCGGCCTTCGATACACCAAGGAGCGGAGTACGAACGCGGCGAGACTGTTTTCCTGGGTGAACGGCGTCTTCACCTGCAATCCGCCCGATCGGCCGCCGACGGGCTTCTTTCTGGCGCCTGCCAACAACCCGGACAACTGCCCGACGTCCACTCAGCTCGGCCTGCCCAGCCGCCAGTCCGCCCACGGCACGTCCTACCTCTTCAGCATCAACTATCAGATCACGCCGGATGTGCTGGTCTACGCGAAGACCGCACGCGGATTTCGCGGCGGCGCGCTTCAGCCGCGCTCGCCCGCCCTTCCGCCGGTCAACCCGGAGATCGCGGTCGACTATGAGCTGGGATTCAAGAGCGAGCTTTTCGGCCGTCGTCTCCGCCTGAACCTGGCGGCTTACGAGACGAAGTACAAGAACAAGCAGGAGAACGTGATCGTCGCCGCCTTTGGCGGCAGCACGACAATACTCTTCAATGCTGCGACCGCGCGCATTCGGGGTTTTGAGGCCGAAGCGACCCTGCGTCCGGCGGAGGGTCTTTCGATCTACGGGAACATGACCTATCTGCGCGGCAAGTATCTCGATTTTACCCAGGCGCTTAATCCGGAAGGCGCGCCGCTGGACGCCAGCGGAATGCCCTTCCAGGATCCGACGTGGCGCTATTCGATCGGCGGCCGATACGAGCACGACCTGGGGCAGGGCAAGATCGGCGGCGGACTCGACTGGACGTGGCGTTCGCACAACAACCTGAGCCCGTTGCGTATCGATCCGCTGTTTCCTCTCGCCCTGCAACAGAAGCTGAATGGGAGTATTGGCCTTCTGAACGCGCGGGTCGAATACGGTCTTCCCGACAGGGATCTCAATTTCGCGTTCTTCGCGACAAATCTGCTCGACAAGCATTACCAGACGCAGGCGCTCTTGAGCGGGCCCCTCGGGATCGGCACCGCGCAGACGCAGGAACCCCGGATGTGGGGCTTCAGCGTGACAAAACGGTTCGGGTCCGAATGACGCAAGCCACTCCGGACGTCGCCGATCAGGTCGACGGACCGCCGGTTTGTCGGCGCCCGCCAGGCTCATGCCAAGGAGAGGCGTATCCATGAGTGCGACGAGTTCACCGACGCCGGCCCACGTGCCCGCCCATCTGGTCTTCGACGTGGATGTGGGGTCGGTGGCGGAGGAGGGGTTCATGACCGACCCCTTCAAGCTCTGGGCACACCTGAAGGATGTGCCGCCAGTGTTCTGGTCGAACCGCAAGGTCGATGGCACGCGGTTGACCGGTTCCTGGGTCACGACCAGCGCCGACGCGATCCGGGCCATCATGCAGGATACGGAGCACTTCTCCCACGAGCGCGGTCGCTTCAACATGAGCGAGGACAGCGGCAGCGCGGCGATGAATTCGCTGATCCCGCTGTTCCTGGATCCCCCCGAGCACGGCAAGTACCGGGCGCTTCTGGCGCCGGTGTTCTCCCCGAAATCCATCGACGCGGTGGAGCAAAGCCTTCGCGGCCTGTCGGCCGAGCTGATCGACGGCTTCGCCGATACTGGCGAATGCGAGTTCATGAGCGCATACGCCCGGCCGTTCCCGGTCATCGTCTTCATGCGGATGATGGGCCTGCCGTTGGAGGGGCGCGACCAGTTCATCGAATGGGAGCATCAGCTGACCCAGGGCGAGACGGTGGAGCAGCGGACCGCCGCCTCGGTCGCCGTGGGGCAGACGCTCTACGGCCTGATCCAACAGCGCCGCGCATCGCCGCAAGACGATATCGTCTCTCGACTTGTCGCCGCCGAGGTCGACGGAGCCCCCCTCACGCCCGACAAGCTGATGGGCATCTGTATGTTGCTCTACCTGGCGGGCCTCGACACCGTGGCCGCCGGCCTCGGTCATACGGTGCGCTACCTTGCCGAGCACCCCGAGGTGCAGGAGCGGCTCAGGGCCCACCCGGACCTGATCCCGGACGCGGTGGAGGAGTCGTTGCGCTACCATACCTGGCTGCCGACCGGACGGATGTGCGTCAAGGACATCGACTTCATGGGCGCTCCGTTCAGGGCCGGGGATTGGGTTCAGGCCATTCTCTGGGGCGCCAGCAACGATCCGCGGGAGAACGAGCGGCCGCGCGAATTCCTGGTGCCACGCGAGCCCAACCGCCATTTCGCCTTCGGCGCCGGCGTCCATCGTTGCGCAGGCTCTCACTTGGCGCGGCGCGAAATGCGGATTGGGATACGGATGCTGCTGGAGCGCCTCGGCGAGTTCCGCATCAAGCCGGGGGCCAGGCTGCGCTATGACGGGGGGATGGTCTGCCTGGGCGATCTGCCGCTGGAGTGGGACATGCAACACAGCGGACTGAGGGGGACAGCATGACGCCGCCTGTGAAGATCGGCTTGAACATCGTCTGGCCAAAGCCGGAGTTGGTGCTGGACTACGCGCGACTCGCCGAAGACCTGGGGTTCGAGTCGGTCTGGTCCGGCGAACATGTGAGCCTGGCCCAGAGCGATGACTGGTGGCGGTTGTTCCCGGGCGTGGAGGCCCTCGGCGACAAGGGCAGCGCCGACATGGTGCCGTTCTCGCCGGAGTCGCCGTTCCTCGATCCGATGATCATCCTCGCCCAGGTCGCGGCGGTGACGAAGCGGGTGCGCCTCGGGATCGGCATCTACATGCTCGCCCTTCGCGATCCGATCCTGGTCGGCCGCACCATCGCCACGCTCGACTTCCTGTCGAACGGCCGGCTCGACATGGCTGTGGGGCTGGGCTGGACCGCCGACGAGTACAAGTTCACCGGAAATGACTGGGCCGCCCGCGGCAAGCGGATGAACGAGATGATCCGTTGCCTGCGTGCGCTCTTCGACCAGGAGACACCGGAGTTCCACGGGGAGTTCTTCGACTTCCCGCCCATCGGCTTCCAGCCCAAGCCGGTGCAGCGCCCGCGCTTGCCGATCCACGTCGGCGGCGGCGGCGGGCCGGCGGAACGACGCGCGGCCACGCTGGGAGACGGCTGGTACGGCGCCCCCCACAACATCCCCTCGATCAAGCAGAAGCTGAAGGAAGCCGGGCGGGAGAACGACCCGTTCCAGTTTTCCACCCTATCGCTGGCGGGGCCGGTGCCGATGGAGGATCTCCAGGCCCTCGCTGATCTCGGCGTTCACCGCGTCATGGTGACCCCGTGGCCGAACAGTCGCGTGGGCGAGGTCGGCGCCGAGGGGTTCGCCGCCGTGGAAAACTACGCCAGACAGATCGGCTTGGTCTGAGTCCGTACAGACTGGCGAGGTGCTGACAGTCTAACCCCGACTTGTCTCCAGTCTGGGTGGTTGTAGCGGCTGACAACGCCCTCTTATCGAATGCTGGCCTAGGGATCATCTCGCTTGATGTTGTACTGACCCGGACGAAGCGCGTCTTCGTCGATGCGGTTTGAGCCCCCCATGACGAAGCTCAAGGGATCGATCCAGTCGCCGACGCGGCCCGCGCCCTTGGGCGTGATCTGATATCCCATCAGCTTCAGCAGGTCCGGCGGCAGCGTGCGCGCGATCTCCGGCGGGCAGGACAGATACTGGTTCTCCATCTGCCGTAGCCAGGAGCAGATGAAGTCGACGTTCATCGCCCGGCGAACACGCTGGGACCGGTTTTCGCCGCCACCGTGGTAAAGCTTGCCGCTGAAGATCAGCACCGACCCCTTCGGCATAGCGGCCGCGACTGTATCGGCGTGGGTGAACTTGAGATTAGGCGGGAGCTTATGGCTCCCCGGCGCCAGACGGGTCGCGCCCATCTCCTCGGTGAAATCCGAGGCCGCCCAGAGGGTGCTGATCATCAGCTCGTAGTCGCTGGAGAACGGATAACTGCCGTGGACGCCTTCATCCCGGTGAAGGAACTGTGCTTGCGCTCCGGGCGACAGGGAGATCATCTCGGTCAGCCCGATCTGGAAGCGGTCCGGCAGGCAGTGGGCCACAGCGGCAAGGACCAGCTCGTTCATGATCAGCTTGCGAGCGGTCGGCGAGCGCGCGATCAATGAGCCGGTCCGCTTCGACAGCGTGCCGCTGATCTCGCTGTCGCCGAATTGGCCCCTCTCGTAGTGGGATTGTAGTTCCTGGTGAATGCGCTCCAAGTCATCGGGCGAGGCCAAGTTGTCGATGATCACATAGCCGTTCTCCCGCACACAGGCGGCGGCTTCCTCCGCGCTGGCGCTCGGTGGAAGGTGGATGAGCGACATCTACGTCTCTCCTGTAGGGGTGGCGGGCGCGCGTGGCGCGGCGGCCGGCAGGCCCTGCGGCACGGGAAATCGGAAGATTTCAGAGGCGTTCTTCCACGCGATACGGTTCGCCAGGTCGAAGGGAAGCTTCGCCAATTCATTGGCGATCATCCGACCTGACTCGGGGAATGCCGACTCGATGTGCGGATAGTCGTCCTCGACCATCCACATGTTGAGTCCGAGATCGCGTTCGAGCTCCACCGCAACGTCGAGTTCCTGGGTGCTGAATGCGAACGAACGCTGCAACATCTCCAGCGGACTGAGCTGGTCGTCGGGCCAGCCGTCGCGAGTGAAGATCGAGTGCCCTCGCGTCCAGTCGAGGCGGCGCAGGAAATGCGGAAGCCACGACCCGCCGCTCTCCGTCACGACGATCTTCAACCGCGGGAAGCGAACGCACACACCACCCCAGAGGCAGGCGGCGACGAAGTCCATGGCGCAGGCCTGATAGAGGGTGAGCGTCATCCCGTAAGGAAAGGGGTTCCTGGGAAAGGCTTCCCGCCTTGGAAACCAGGGCAAGGCCTCGGTGTGATGGACGATGACCGTCCCGGTGTCCTCGCACGCACGCAGCAACGGATCCCAGTGGCCGGTTCCGAGCCAGGGCTGCGCCAGGTCCGTGGGATTGCGCAGGGCCACGGCCCGGAAGCCGCGCTCGGCGTTCCTCAGCACTTCACGGGCCGCTTCCGCTGGATCGAGGTACCAGGCGCAGCCGACAGGCGCGAAACGGTCGGGCGCGCGGCTGACCCACTCCTCATAATACCAGTCGTTCCACGCCCGCATGCAGGCGAGGCCCAGTTCCGGCTCCCTGGCGTAGGAAAAGAACTCGCCGCCAAAGCCCATCCCCGCGGGCGAAGACGTGCAGGCCGCTACGACGATTCCGTCCTGGTCCATGTCGCGAACACGTTCCCTGGCGTCAGAACAGCCGGGCCGAAGTTCCTCGAGGCTGACGAAGTCGCCGAAGGCGCTGAGATCGGACCACCATCCCCGGTCGCGGGCGCCGGCCATGGTGCAGGTGCGGCTGAGGGCGGCCACCCGACCTTCGAACAGCCAGTGCTCGCCCCCGCCGTCGCGGGGCGTGAGCCGCGGCGCGCGGTCCGACCACTTCCGCGCAACGCGCCCTTCAAACACGTGCGGCGGTTCGATCACGTGGGCGTTCGCGGAGAAGAGTGGGAGCATGGTGGCCTCCTTCGAGACGGCTGGACCGGCGGCGCTCATGGGGCGTCCCAGACCAGCGGCAACGCATCCAGGCCCATTTGCCCGCCGAAATGCATGGGCAGGACGGCCCCCGGCGCGATGCGGAACACGCCGATCCCTGCGAGGAACTCTTGCAACATGATCAGCAATTCGCGGCGCGCGAGGTGCGAACCCAGGCAGCGATGCGGGCCGTAGGCGAAGGTGATGTGGGTGGGCGCGCGGTCGAGGACGATGTCGTTCGGCCGGTCGTAGGCGGCGGGATCGCGAGCGGCCAAGGGCGTGGAAACGGTGACGAGGTCGCCGGGCAGGACGGTGACGCCGCGGATCGTCTTCGCCTTCACACAGCGGCGCTGCATCGAGACGAGGGCGAACGCGCGCAACAGTTCCTCCAAGGCTTGTGGGATCAGCGCCGGGTCGCTGCGCAGCGTGGTCTGATGCTCGGGGTGGGTGGCCAGATGCTTGAAGTGCCAGGCTGCGGTGCTGGTGATGGTGTCGAGGCCGCCAAGAAACAGGTTCGTCGCCATGCCGAGGAGTTCGGTGTCGCTGGGCGCGTGCGCGGATGGCCCACCCCTCATCAGTTCGCTCAGAAGATCATCACCGGGGTTCCTGCGTCGGACGGCGATCTCCTCGAGGAGGAACGCTTTGATGTTGCGCAGCGCTCGCTCACGGGGCGGCAGGTCCGGGGCCGCGATGATGGCGGCCTCCCATTCCAGGAACTCGTCGACGCGCCCCAATGGGAACCCCATGAGGGAGAGGAAGACGGTGACCGGCAACGGCCTGGCGAAATCGCTGATGAATTCGCAATGTCCCCTGCGCGCGAACTGGCCGATGAGCTTGCGGGCGAGCTGGCGGGCGTCGCCTTCGAGCGCGGCCATGCGCTTGGGGGTGAAGAGCGGATTGAGCAGCGCGCGATAGGCCGAGTGGTCCGACGCATCGGTGTCGACCGGGATGATGGTCCAGGAATCGCCGATGATTGCGGAGAGCGCTGGCCGGCCGTTACTCGAGAAATGCTCGGTATCCAGATAGATCGCGCGAATGTCTTCGGCCCGGCGGAATATCCAGGAGTGAATACCTGGGGCAAAGCCGTCGAGGGCGAAGAACACCTCCGGTCCCTCGTGGAGCCTCGGGATAATGACGTCGAACGGGTCGTCGGTGGTCGGCGCCTGGCGGGTCAGCGGCCACGCGCGCACCAGGGACGGCGGCACATGTGCAGGAACAGAGCGATCCGCCACCTCGATCATCGCCGTGCCTTCCTGTTCCGCGCCGTGACATCACACCTCGCAGTCAATGCATCCGTCCAATGCATTGGTCGTTGGTCCTGTGATAACCTGATTGCATGATAGAGACCCGAAAGCTTCGCCACATCGTCGCGCTGGCGGATACGCGCAGCTATGCCCGGGCAGCGCAGGCGCTGAACATTTCGCAGCCGGCGCTCAGCCGCAGCATCCAGTCGGTCGAACAGCGTTTCGGCGTGCGGCTGTTCGACCGCGGCCGGCGGGGGGTCACCCTCACGCCGACAGGTTCGCAGGTGCTGGGTGAAGCCCAGCAGTTGCTGCGGGACGCGGAGACCCTGGAGCGGAACCTCAAGCTACTGGGGAGTTCAAAGATGGGCGATCTGAGCTTCGGGTTGGATCCGCTCGCCGCGGGTATCTTTCTGCCCGACGCGCTGGCCTTCCTCGGTCGGAATTATGTGGACTTGCACGTACAGGCCGTCGTGCAAGTCACGACGGTGATGGAACGCCAGCTGCTGGCCCACGAGATTGAGTTCTTCATTACGCCCGGCGGCGCCTTGTCGGACTCGCCTCTCATTGCGCGCGAGAATTTGTCCAGCGTGCGCGTGGCTCTGCTGGTCAGGCGCGGCCATCCGCTACTCGGGCGCGACGGTGTGACCCTGGCGGACCTCACGGGATATCCGCTGATCGCCGGGAACCTTCCGGAGCATGTTAAGCGGACGGGCGGCGGCCACCCCCTCTGGCGGGCGGCGACGATCCGATGCGACGACTACGGCCTCATGCGCGACGTGGCGCTTCGCAGCGACGCGATTTGGCTAGCATGCCCAGCGCTCGCCAGCGGGCCAGGCGAGGAGTCGACGTTGGTCGAGCTTCCAATCGACCAGTTGACGCCGCTTCCCAGGGCGGAGCTTGTCGTCGCCTCTCTCAAAGGGCTCTCGCGATCTCCTTCGGCGGCGATGTTGCTTGCAAAACTCAAGGCGCTGAGCGCCGACGGCTAGCGACGATCCTTTGGATGGAGCGCCGGCCACTGGGAGTCTACGAGCTCATATTCCTGAGCCATGCAGCCGAGCACGAGCCCAAAGCATTTGATCTGACGTCCCAATGGAAGTTACGCGCCAGCAGGTCTGGTGGCGCCCTCATTCCTCGTTCACGCTCGCGAGTCTCACCGCGTAGGCTTCGCGCTTCTCGAACATCTCGGCGGCCCCCGCCGGATGGTGAGGGTCGAAAACGACGGCGGTTTCGAACAACTTGCCAATCTGCTCCTCCGGCACGCCGACCTCGGTGAGGATCTCACGCGTGTGCTGACCGAGTGACGGCGGGCCTCGCCTAACGTCACTTCGTGTGTCTCCTACCGTAACCGGCCCGGCGATGGCCATGAAGGCTCCCAGCGAGGGGTGGGGGACAGGGATTATCGAGTCGAGTGCGGCCACTTGCGGATGAGCGGCCACCTCATCGTGGCGCAACGCGGCGTCCGCGCGGATCACCCCGGTCGCCGCGAAGGCCTTGGACCATTCGGCGCGGGACTTCTTTCTAAAGGCTGCATCCAGGATCGGGTAAAGCTCGTCGCGCCGGGCGACACGCTTTTCCTGAGTGTCGAGGTCGGGTCGGTCTTTGAGCTCCTCGAGGCCGAGCACTTCGGTGAACGCCGCCCACTGCTCGTTCGTCACATGCATGGTGACGACATCCCCGTCGGCGGCGGGATAGGCGCCCATCGGGAATCCTGCGGCCCAGCCTCGGCCGCCCTTCGCCACCAACGGCTCGCCATTGAGGTAATCCGTGAGGCAACTCGCCGACTGCATGTAGAGGGTCGTTTCCAGAAGACTGGTCTTGACCTCTGCGCCTTCGCCGGTCCCGGTCCGCTGGAAAAGCGCGGACGCGATGCCGAAGGCGAGTGCGAGCGGCGCGCCGTGATCCACGAAGGCCGTGCCACCCAGCATCGGCTCTCCGCCGGGGCTGCCCTGGATCGCCACCGTTCCGCCCAGCGACTGCGCCCAGATGTCCGCGCCACGACGCCGCGCCCAGGGACCCACCTCGCCGAACCCCGTGAGGCTGGCGTAGATCAGTCGTGGATTAAGTGCTTGGCACCGTCTCGCCCCGAAGCCGAGCCTGTCGGCCACACCCGGTCGGAAATTGACGATCAGCACGTCGGCGCCTTCGACCAGCTTCAGCAGGATTTCGATCCCTTCGGGCTTACGGAGGTCGACCGACAGGCTGCGCTTGTTGCGATTGGCGCAGTCGAAGCGCGGATTGCCGCCGGTGGAGCCGTCCGTGGTCTCGTAGAGCCGGCCGCGGAAGCCGTCGCCGGTTGGTGATTCGACCTTGATGACCTCGGCGCCGAGGTCACCGAGCAGCTGCGAGGTCAGCGGCGCCGCAAGGGCTGTTGAAATGTCCAGCACCTTCACGCCGGTCAGAGGAGCAGTCATGAGCAGGAATTCCCGATGCTGGCCGTCAGGAGGCCGGAGATGTGGATCAGCGCGGCGGAACGACAGTCGCCTTGGCTGCGGCCGTTTCCTCACCCCGCTGATTGCGTGCGCTGAGGTCGAGCTCGATGATGTGGTCGCCATCCTCATCCACGCGCTTGTCGCGCACGACGCCAGTCACCCAGGTCGCGTCGCCGATGATGTTGAGCCTCATCAACCGGATGCTGAAACGCTTGAGGAGGGCGTTGTCGCCCATCCAGTTGGTCACCGCGTGCGCGATCCAGGACGAACGCTGGGCGCCGATGTCGTAGGCGTCAGGAAATCCGCATTCACTGGCGAATTGCGGATCCACGTGGGCGCGACCCGGAAAATCGGGGAAGCGACCGACGCGGTCGGGAACGTTCACCTTCGGATGCTTACGGATATACTTGTGGGCGATCTCGGAGGCTGCCCGATATGAGCCGCCCCATCCCTGCAGAAACGTAATCATCTCGCTGACGGTCAGCGGACCTTTCACGACGTGAGGTATGGCCGAGCCCACCTCGACCTCGTCCCAGGCTAGGTCGCGAGGCCCGCGAACCTCCTCACGGTCGATGTCAGCAAGGAGATCCGCCAAGTCCTCGTCGGACCAGACGTGGCGGGTGATCGCTTTGTACTTTCCCTTCTCGGCGGCCGTTCTACGGCCGTGATGCATGAAAGTGATCCGCTTGCTACCCAGCAGCGCGCCGTCCGCGTCGAAGAAGCGGTTCTCGGTGACCACCTCGGCGACTAGGCCGCCGAACCGGCTCTCATGGCCGATCACGTCAACGGTCTTGCCTTCGGAGCAGAAGGTGGTCATCCCCTGGATGATCGGGCGGTTCCAACGCCATTCTTCATTCGCCCAGACGGCGTGCACTCCGGCGAGCGGCCCACCCTTACCCCCGCGGCGGGCGCCTGTACTGTTCTCGTGCGCCGGCCCCGAAGCGGCGCTGTACAGAAAGGTCGGCGGGGCCAGGTTGGTGCCAAAACGTGTCGCGCGCCCATAAGCGGGGTCCACCCACAACGGGTTGTCGTCGCCGATGCCCCAGGCCCAGTGGCGAATGGTGTCGCGGGTGGCCTCGTAGTGCCACTGCCGCTTCGCCAATGTCCACTCGGGCGACTGAGCCTCCATCAGCGCCCTAAGCTGTTCGATCGTATCCTGAGTGACGACTGCGTCGGTATTCAGATCGACGGCCGAAATGGCGAGGCTCCTTTCCTACGACTGACCACGGACTGGCTGAGGCCCGCGTGTTCGTGTCGATAGGGTGCTCAGAACGGACGTCGTACAATTCGTATCTGCGAAAACATCCCTTTGGCGCGGTGAAACCCGGCGGACGGCCGACGCGATATTCTCAGTGTCGGCCAAAGGCTGGCTTTCGAAGACGCGAATTGCTTGTGGCAAACCCGAGAAGCATCCCGGTGGTCCGGGATAGTAGCCCCGCCCTGAGACCGCGGCCCGCCCCGGCGCCCTCACGCCCCCTCGCCGTGGCCCTCGTCGCCGGAAGCCCGAACCAGGTCGACAAAGTCGTAGACGAACTTCGGGCGGGTGTGTGGCGTCTGGACGCAAACCTGCAGCTCCCGTTGGAGCCAAGTGTCGGTCAGCGGGCGGATTGAGATCGGCATGTCCCCGTGGTGCGCGGCCGCCGAACTTGGCAAGACCGCGACGCCGTTGCCATCGGCCACCAGTCGGCAGACCTCGGCGCTGCTCCCAACATGGATGCGATAGCGCATGACTTTGCCGGCCTCACGGGCGACGCGAGCGTAGTGGGGATGTTGGATCGCACTGTCACCGATACCGATATGGTCATAGTCAAGCGACTCGGCGAAGGTGACGCCATCGCGAGCCTCGAGCGGATGGCCCTGCGGCATAACGATTACGTATCGCTCGGCGCGGATTTGAAAAGACTCGATTCCCGGCTCATGAACGCGCATCGCCACCAGCGCCACGTCCGCGAGCCCTTCGCGCAACGTCTTGAGGCAATCCACGCTGAGGTAGCGCTTCATTTCGATCTGGACGTCCGGATAGGCCCGAAGGTAGCCGCTGATCACGTTGGGGATTACGCTGCTGATCGCCGATATATTGGCTGCGATCCGAAGCTTGCCTTTGGTCCGATCGGCTTGCTGGCGGAACTCGGCGTTCAGGAGGTCAAGCTGTTGCAGCACCGCGCGCGCGTGCCGCGCCAATGTTTCGCCCGCCTCCGTCAGACTCACGCCACGGCTGGTGCGTTCGAAGAGCTGGGCGTCCAAGTTTAATTCGAGGTTCTTGATCCGCGTACTCGCAGCCGCTAGCGAAATGTTGGACCGCTCCGATCCTCGCGACAGGCTCTTGGCTTCGGCGATGTTGACGAACAGCCGTAAGTCTACCAGATCGAACCGATATCCTGACGACGACACGCGGCGCCCCCCTGCGAGATCAGGGGCCATGCTTACGGCAAATATCCCGCGGCGCCGATCTCTCCTCATGGCCAGCCGAAGTTTGCCTTTCGCAATGGCGAATTGCCTGAGAGCCTGCCGCGCCCTTCGTTAGCGGCGCCTGATCAGCTCGCGGCCCCCATGGCGGTCGACTGGACGTCGCCAGAAGGCGGGCGGCGTGGCGTACGCTTCGTCGCGGCAGACCTCCATCCCGACCTCCTCCATGAAGCGGTCCCGCCTCATCGCAGTGAGGGCAGGGGAGGGCGTAGCTGGGCCGTGCGGCGCGCCATCGCGAGTTTGGGCTGACAGAGAGCCCCGACGAGAGGTTCAATCGTGATCGCCCCAGCGCCAGCTTGGAAAACCTGGACGCAGTCTAGTCGCGTGGAAATGGTATTGACTGTCCTCAACGCCGTATTGAGAACGTCTCATTTTGCGGATCGACGTTACCGGGCTAGGTCGTCAGGCGACAAGGTGCTGCTCAAACGACGTAAGACTTGGCATGATAAGCGACATCGCAGGAAACCGGCGCATTCTGAAGCAGATCGCCCGTTACGACAGATTGCTGTCTGGCCAAAAACTTAACGCGACGGAGGCGCGCGATCTGCGCGCCCTGGTCCGGGTGTTCGATCTCGAGGTCGATCCCGGCGAAGGTTTAACGACGCTCTGGCTGCGTTTGCGGCCCCTGATTGAAGATGCGGGCGCTGGCTGCGGTCCCATGCGCCGGCCCCGACGTTTCGCGAGTTCGGCGCTCCTGGCGAGCCCGGATGCGCGGTCGAAGGTCGCGCGCTCGGCGACGGTCACGGCGATCACCGGCTGGTGGCCGGCCACCTAGCGTCTGCGGCGGCGTTGTGGGCGCAGTCCCACAGCAACCGGTCTCGCGGCGGGCCTCCGGACCGCGCTCCCTTCACTGGCCGTGATCAGCGGACAGTCGACGAGCCCGGCCACAGTCCGACACCCCCGCTTCTTCGTCCCGCTAGCAGAAAAACTTGGCGTGGCTCCGACCGCGACGCGCCCTGGATTCGCGTATTGACGGGCGACCATGTCAGCAGGTTATCAGCAGATAGGGCCGATGTCGGAAATCTAAGGCTCTTCATTATGAGAATTTCAAAACCGAATGATTGCCATAAAAAATGAGTCCGCGATTATTCCCACGTAAGACTTAATCGAGGGTGACGGATCTCGACGACAATTCAGTTTTGCTCATCCATATGCGCGGAAATATGAATTGGTAGTGGATCTTTAGTCGTGCTTCTTCCCGATCGCCGGCGCACGACATCTTCTGTCTGTCAGGAAATCTGAAGACGAATCCGCCCGGACGACAAGCATCTCCTGGGGGATAGTTCTGATGACGACCAGTTCGCGGCCGCGAGGCCGCATGACCAAGATCGGTTCCGGCGTGCGAGCGGCGGGATGGAAGGTGGCCCTGCTGAGCGCAGGCGCCGTCATCTCGAATCTAGCCGCAGCGCAGGCCGTGCGCGCGCAGGCCGCGCCCGACGCTGCAAGCCACGCCAGCGACGCGGACGCGGCCGCCGCCTACGGGGTGGAGGAGGTGGTGGTCACCGCCCGTTACCGCTCTGAGAGCAGCCAGACGGTGCCGATCCCGATCACCACCATCGGGCCGGAGCGCCTTGAGGCGCTTGGCGGTACGTTCAATCTCAAACAACTATTCCAGCAACTGCCCAGCCTCAACATCCAGGGGTACAGCGGTCGCAACCAGACCACGACGATCCGCGGCATCGGCACCAACTCCGGCGGCACCAACGACGGACTGGAGCAAGGGGTCGGGCTCTACATCGACGGCGTTTACCGCCCGCGCACAGGCACCGCGATCACCGACCTGGTCGACGTGGAGAGCATCCAACTTCTGCGCGGGCCGCAGGGGACGCTGTTCGGCAAGAACACCGTCGCTGGCGCCGTCGACATCAAGACCCGCGAGCCGTCCTTCACGCCGCAGTTCAAGGGCGAGGTCTCGATCGGCGACTACGATTATCTGCGCGCGTACCTCGGCTATAGCGGCCCGATCACCGATGACCTGGCGTTCCGAGTCAGCTGGCTGCGGACGAAGCGCGGCGGCCTGTTCTACAACACCGTCTACGACGAGAAGTGGGACAACCTCGACAACAACGCCTTCCGGTTGGACCTCGTCTACAAGCCCACCGACGACCTGAAGGTCCGCTTCACCGCCGACTACAGCATGCAGAAGGGCGACATGGGCTTCCAGTCCGTGACCGCCGTCCTGCCGACCACCAAGGCCAACGGCTCCGTCGTCCGCGGCTTCTACGAGAAGGCGGCCACCGTTGGCTATGTGCCGCTGCCGATCGACCCCTTCTCCCGGCGCATCGACCTCGACAACTCGCAATACGACCGCATGCCGAGCTGGGGCGTGCAGTCGCGCATCGACTGGACCGTCGGCGGCTTCACCGTCAGCTCGATCAGCGCCTATCGCGACTGGCGCTGGATCCCGAACTTCGATGGCGACCAGACCGGGGCCAACGTCCAGACGCAGGGCATCGTCGATACGGTCCAGACCCAGTTCAGCCAGGAACTGCGGCTGGCCTCGCCCGACGAGGGGCGGCTGCAATACACCGCCGGCCTCTATTATTTCTGGCAGGAAGCGGACGACTACGCCGTGACCTCCTACGGCCGGGCCGCCGCCAAGTGGCTGCTCAACCCCGCCTATCCCGACGCGGTGCTGAACGGGCTGAGCGCCCGCACCCACCAGGTTCCCAAGACGGACAGCTACGCGGCCTATGGCCAGGCGACCTTCAACATGACCGATCGTCTGCGGCTGATCGGCGGCCTGCGCTACACCTTCGAGAAGAAGAAGGGGCTTTACGACGCCAGGGCCGAGGGCGACGTCGCCCCGATCTCCACCCTGCCGGCCGCCTATCAGGCGATCGCCGTCAGCGCGCGCGCCGCGCAGGCGCCCGTGGGGCGCTACACCGCCAAGTGGGACGGCGACAACATCTCCTGGCTGCTCAGCGCCGCCTACGACATCTCGGACGACATCCACGCCTACGCCAGCTACTCGCGCGGGTACAAATCGGCTGGCATCAACCTGGTCCGCCAGAGCCTCGGTGTGAACATCTTCGTCGATCCGGAGAAGGTCGACGACTATGAGCTGGGCCTGAAGACCCGCCTGTTCGACTCCAAGCTCGAGGTCAACGCCAACCTGTTCTGGGCGCAGGACAAGAACTACCAGGCGAACTTCATCAACCGGTCGGTCAACCCGGCGGTCTCCTATATCTCCAACATCGGCACCCTGCGCTCGCGGGGCGTGGAGGTGGACGCCCGCGCCGCGCCCTTCGAGGGGCTCACCGCGACGGTCTCGGCCACCTACAACGAGGCGCGCTACCAGTCCTACAAGGCCGCACCCGCCCAGTATCTCACCTCCTACCTGGGCGCGCAGGATCTCTCTGGCGCCGAGGCGTCGGGCGCGCCGCGCTGGGCGGTCGGGGCGACGGTGCAGTACGTCTGGCCGGTCCGCCTGCTCGACGCCAGCGAAGCCTATTTGGGCGGCGACTACAGCCACCGCTCCCACTTCTTCGCCACGGTCAACGACGACCCGTTCAGCCTGGTGAAAGGCTATCAGGTCGTCGGCCTGAACGCCGGCCTGCGCTCGGAGAAGGGCTGGGATCTATCCGTCTGGGTCCGCAACCTGCTCGACGAGGAATACTTCAACACCCTCAGCGTCAATTCCAACCTGGGGGTGGTGCAAGGCGTGTTGGGCGAGCCACGCACCTATGGCATTACCCTGCGCGTGACACGGTAGGGCGGTCCGTTGCGCACCTACACCGCCGCGCACTGGGGGGTCTACGAGGTCGAGCCGGGCAGGGTGGGCGCCGATCCCACCCTGCACCCGCTAACCGGCGACCCCGACCCGTCGCCCATAGGGCTGGACCAGCTCGATCCGCAGGTCCGCCGCCTGCGGATCGCCCGTCCGGCGGTGCGCCGCAGTTGGCTCGAAGATGGGCCGGGCGCGGCCCACGAGCAGCGCGGCCACGAACCCTTCGTGGAAGTGGACTGGGACACGGCGCTGGACCTGGTCGCCGGCGAACTCACCCGGGTTCGCCAGGCCTATGGGAACACCGCCATCTTCGGCGGCTCATACGGCTGGTCCAGCGCCGGGCGTTTCCACCACGCCCAGAGCCAGGTGCACCGGTTCCTCAACCAGCTCGGCGGCTACGTCCGCAGCGTCGACAGCTACAGCCTGGGCGCGGGCCGGGCGCTGATGCCGCACCTGGTGGCGTCGATGGACGACTCCAACGCCTCGCACACGTCCTGGAGCGTGCTGGCCGAGCACACCGAACTCTTCGTGGCGTTCGGCGGCGTGCCGCTAAAGAACACCCAGGTCTCGTCGGGCGGTTCGGGGCGCCACCGTGCGCGCGAAGGCCTGCGGCGGATGGCCGAGGCGGGCGTGCGCTTCGTCAACGTCAGCCCGGTGCGCGACAACCTGGTCACCGGCGGGGAGGTGGAGTGGATTCCCATCCGCCCAAACACCGACACGGCCATGATGCTCGCGCTCGCCTATGTCATCCTCCTGGACAGCCGCTTCGACCGCGCCTTCATCGACCGCTGCACCACCGGCTTCGACGCCTTCCTGCCCTACCTGACCGGCCAGTCGGACGGGATCGCCAAGACCCCCGAATGGGCCGAGCAGATCACCGGCGTCCCCGCCGCGCGCATCGCCTCGCTGGCCCACGAGATGCTGGGCGCGCGGACCATGGTCAACATCACCTGGGCCCTGCAGCGGGCAGCGCATGGTGAGCAGCCGTTCTGGATGCTGGTGACCTTGGCCTGCATGATCGGCCAGGTGGGCCTGCTCGGCGGCGGCTACGGCCTCGGCTATGGGGCGATGAACACGCAAGGTAGCGCTCATCCGCGCATCCCGGGGCCGGTCCTCTCCCAGGGCCAGAACGGCGTGCCCGACTTCATCCCGGTGGCTCGCATCGCCGATATGCTGCTGAACCCGGGCGGTGCGTTCACCTACCAGGGGCGCACGCACCGCTACCGCGACATCCGCCTGCTCTATTGGGCCGGCGGCAACCCCTTCCACCATCACCAGGACCTCAACAAGCTGGTGAAGGCCTGGGCCAAGCCCGAGAGCATCATCGTCCACGAGCAATACTGGACCCCCGCGGCCCGCTTTGCCGACGTGGTGCTGCCCGCCACCACCTCGCTCGAGCGGGACGACATCGGCTTCGCGGCGCGCGAGGGCTTCCTGATCGCCATGCGCAAGGCAGTGGAGCCCTTCGGCGAAGCGCGGGACGATTACGCCATCTTCGCCGGCCTGGCCGAACGGCTGGGCGTTGGCCAGAGCTACACCGAGGGGCTGGACGCGGCCGGTTGGGTCGAGCGGATCTATACCGAGAACCTGCCGCGGGCTCGCGCCGCCGGCGTCGAACTCCCCACCTTCGCCGAGTTCTGGGCGCAGGGTCTCGTCGATCTCGCGCCGCACGACGCGCCGTTCAACATGCACGAGGCGTTCCGGCGCGATCCCGAAGCCCATCGCCTAGGCACGCCCTCCGGAAAGATCGAGATCTTCTCGAAAAAGATCGCCGGGTTCGATCTCGCCGATTGCCCCGGCCATCCCGTCTGGATTGAGCCCTTCGAATGGCTGGGTCACGAAAAGGCGGTGGCCTGGCCGCTGCATATGCTGTCCGACCAGCCGACCCGGCGCCTGCATGGCCAGCTCGATCACAGCCCCTACAGCCGTGCCGGCAAGGTGGCGGGACGCGAGCCGGTCTATCTGAATCGCGACGACGCCCAGGCCCGGGGGATCGCCGACGGCGATCTCGTGGAGCTGTTCAACGACCGTGGACGCTGCCTGGCTGGCGCCATCGTCACGGCGGACGTCATGCCGGGCGTCGTGCGGCTGGCCACGGGCGGTTGGTTCGACCCCGCCGACGGCCTCGACCGCAACGGCAATCCCAACAGCCTGACCCTGGACCGCGGCTCCTCGTCCTTCGCCCAGGGCTGTGCGGCCCAGACGTGTCTCGTGGAGGTCCGCCGCTTCGAAGGCGAGCCTCCGCCGATCGCGGTCTATGACCCGCCGGCGATCATCACCGGCACAAATACGTCGGATCAGTAGAACTCAATTTCATAAGCGACGTCTAAAGTCTAAGTCGCAATATCGGAGGTGCTCCATGAGTAAGTCAGGCAAGCAGCTGAAGTTGGGCGCCATCCTCAGCGGTGTCGGAACCACGCAGAACGGCTGGCTGCACCCCGACCTGCCGGCCGACGCCAGCATCAACATCGACTGGTATGTCGAGACCGCTCGCAAGGCCGAGGCGGCCTTGTTCGATCTCGTGTTCATCGTCGACAGCCCCTACATCACCCCGGACACCGCGCCGCACTTCCTGAACCGGCTGGAACCGCTGACCCTGCTGTCGGCGGTGGCGGCGTCGACATCCCGCATAGGCCTGGTCGGCACCCTCACCACCTCGTTCTGGGAGCCGTTCAACGTGGCGCGCCAGTTCGGCTCCCTCGACCTGATCAGCAAGGGCCGGGCGGGCTGGAACGTGGTTACGACCGGGCTGGAGGGCGCGGCCCGCAACTATGGCCGCGAGGCGCATTTCAAACACGGGCTGCGTTACCGGCGCGCGCGCGAATGCCTGGAGGTGGTCAAGGGCCTGTGGGATTCCTACGAGGACGACGCCTTCCCGCGCGACAAGGCGGCCGGAGTCTTCCTGGACAAGGCCAAACTCCACGCCCTGAACCACAAGGGCGAGTTCTTCAACGTGGCGGGGCCGCTGAACATCTCCCGCTCCCGCCAGGGCCAGCCGGTGGTCTTCCAGGCGGGCGAGTCCAATGAGGGCCGCCAGTTCGGCGCCGAGATCGCCGAAGGCATCTACAGCAACGCCGAGAATTTCGAGCAGGCGCAGGAATACTATGCGGATGTGAAGGCCCGGGCCGCCGCGCTCGGCCGTGATCCCGACCACGTCCTGATCCTGCCGGGCCTGACGCCGATCATCGCCGAAACGGACGCCGAGGCCGAAGCGCAGGAAGAGGCGATCCTGGGCGCCCTGGACCTGAAGAAGGCCCTGGTTCAGCTCGGTCGGCCGTTCAACTATCACGACTTCTCGCAATACCCGCTGGACGAGCCGTTCCCGGACCTTCGCCACGTCACCCTGAACAGCTACCGCGGGCACGCCGAGCGGATCGTCCGCATCGCCCGGGACGAGAAGCTCACGCTACGCGAAGCCGCCTGGCGCTTCGCCGCTCGCCGCTCGCCCTTCACCGGGTCGCCACAGACGGTGGCCGACGAGATGCAGCGCTGGTTCGAGGGCGGCGCGGCGGATGGTTTCAACTATCGGGTTTCCGATCCCGACCAGTTCGATCTTTTCCTCAGCCGGGTCGTGCCGATCCTGCGCGCACGCGGCCTGGTCCGCAGCGCCTACGAGCACGAGACGCTGCGCGGGCATCTTGGGCTGCCGGTTCCCGAAAATCGTCACACCGCAGCGCGCCGTCAGGCGTTCGGCGTGGCGGCGGAATAGCGCGGGAAACGCCGGTTCGCGATGGGATGTACAAAGGCATTGCGGCGGACGTTGCGGTTGAGAAGGCGGTGTTCTCATGAATTTCCGGCCTGAACCAACGCTGTCGCGCCGCGGTCTCCTGAGCGCGGCCGGCGCGACCGTCGTGACCGGATGCGCGGGGGGCGCCAAGCCCGACGGTACTCTGATGGTCGGCGACCAGCGCGGCGGATCCCGGGTCGTGCTGAGCGGGTCGGGCGAGATCGAGGGCATGCCCTACAAGCTGAAATGGGCGGAATTCCCGAATGCGGCGCCGCTGCTCGAAGCGCTCAGCGCCGGTGCGATCGACACCGGCGGTGGAGGCGATTCCGCATTCATCTTCGCCATCGGCTCCCATGCGCCGATCAAGGCGATCGGCGCTCAGAAGGCGACAGGGTTCGGACCTGTCATCCTCGTGCGCCGCGATTCACCGATCCGCACGCTCGGCGATCTGGCCGGCAAGCGGGTCGCCACCCCGCGCGGTTCCATCAGCCACAATCACGTTCTCGCCGTGCTCGAAGCCTACGGCCAACCTTACGACGTCGTCCGCTTCGCCTTTCTGTCGCCATCGGACGGTCGTGCCGCGCTGCAAGGCGGATCGGTGGACGCCTGGGCGATCTGGGACCCCTACGCCGCCTTCGCTGAGAAGCAGGGCGCTCGCATCCTGCCGGGCAAGCAGGACCTGGTGCCCGGCTACAGCTTCATCTTCGGCCGCGACGGCGCGATCACCGAGAAGAGGCCGTTGCTTGCGGACTACAGGCGACGTCTCTTCAAGGGCTGGATCTGGGCGAACCGCGATCACCAGAAATACGTCGAGCTGATGCACGAGGCGACCGGCACGCCGGTGGAGATCCTGCAGATCACGACGGCCCGCACCACACGCCTTCCGGCGCCGATCGACGCTGCGGTCATCGCCGAGCAACAACGGACGGCCGACCGCTATCTTCGGGCTGGGGTCATCGCCCACCCGATCGATGTGCGCAAAGGGTTTGACACGAGCTTCGTGTGATGGAGGCTGCTCTCGTCATTTCCGTTCGAACGATGAGCGCGCGCCCTATGCCGGGGTAGCGACTGGACCCTGAGCGGAAGTTGGGAAGGTCTGGTTCTTGGCGAACCTACCCGAACCGCGACATCAGCGTCGCAGCGTTGCGGGCGGTTAAAGTATGTCGTTCGTGCCCCTGCTTTCTATCGACTTTCCATAAATTCCGTCGCTGCAATTTGTACGGCGGGGAGACCCAATGGAATTGCTCGAAGTCATCGCCCGGCCGCACTTCGACAAGGGCGATCTCGCCTGGCTCACCGACATCCGGTCGCGGCGCGCCGGCAGCCGGGGCGCGCCCTATTTTACCCTGGTCTTCGCCAACCTCGACATAAAGCCCGCCGTCTTCACCAAAGCGGTCCGCGCCCACGTCAAGAGCATCCACCCTATCCGCTTCCGTCTGCGCTCGGCCCTGGTCGTGCCCGAGCACACCGTGCGCCGCTTCCACGTCTTCCTGATCCCGGACGAAGGCTTCGGCGCGATCCTGAAATTGCACGATGCGCTGCACGCAGGTCCCTTGGAGGCGGCCCTGCGCCAGGACAGTCCCTATCTGCCCCACATCACTGTGGCCACGACGGCGGACTACGCCACCGCCCGCAATCTGGCTTTCGCCCTGAACCAGGGTGACATCGACATCCGCGGCCACATCGACGCCTTGCAGGTGGAATCCCGCGTGAGCGACGTCATCAAGCAGGTGGCGGACGTCCCGCTTTTGAAGGCAGGCTGGTTCGGGTGACCCGATATCGTCGGGACCCGTAGGAGTTTCCGCACTACCTCCAGGCGCCGGCGGCGAATGTCCAGAATCTGGCGGGAGCCCAACGGCCGTTCCTGGCGCTGAGCTGCCCATGCTCTGCGGAAGGTCGCTCAATTCGATCTGTTCAAACGCAGACGCGCTCATGGACACGGTCGAGGCCCGGGAGGTCAGGGTGGCTTGGGCGCGCTTGCCGGGCTAACTCCCTCACATGACACGAACCAAGCAAAGCCCTGAGTTTGAGATCGAGGTCGGTGGGGAGCCTTATGTCTGGCGGCTTCAACGCCAGCCCCGGTGGTCCAGTGACGCTGCTGAGTGGCGCGGCAAGGCGATAGCCGTGCGTCACAAGGAGGGGCAGCGCGAAGCCGTGCTGGAGTTTCCACCGGGCCCGCAGCGCAGATACGGCGCCCCGCAACTGCAGGCCTCGCAGATCGCGCCGGAACTCGTGGCGAAAGCCATCGCATCCGCCATCGTCGCGGGCTGGGAGCCGCTATCCCGAGGCAAGACGGTCGCCATCGACGTGGATGAGACCGGCGGCTGACGCGTTGGGGTTGGAGGGGTGCGGCGATCGCCCCCACCCTCGGTCAGCCAGCACCCTTCCGGGGGCTTGTTCATCCCGTCGCGGATGTCGCGTCGATCTGGAACTTTCCGCTTTCTGGAGGGGATTCAATGTCCGGTGTTGGCGCGAAGCGGCCGCCGCCACCTCGCGCCGCAGAACGCCGTTGACTATCGGACGGGGAGGCGCAGGCTTTCGTGGGCTTGGGGGAGGCGGAGATGAGACCGTCGCGGCGGGTGCAGAAGCGGGCAAGCGCCTTGGTGCGCCGTGCCTTGCCGGTGATCGCCGTGTCCTGCGCCGCGCTCGCGGCGCCCCTCGCAGCGCAGGCGCAGCGGGTCGCCGGCGATCCGGCCCGATGCGGCGATCCTCACCAGGCCGAGCGGCTTCGGGCGGCCATCCTGAATGTCGAGGGGGCGCAGCACGCGGTCAGAATTCACACAGCGTTCGTCAACACCGTCCTGGCGATGAGCCCGGCGCAGATGCGCGAGGCGTCCGTCGTGATCACGCAAGCGATCGACCGGGAACAGGCGGCGGTCCGCCAAGATCCCGACACATGGGGCCGGCGCGGCCTAATTGAGCTCGGCGCGCGGCGCGACCTGCTGCTGGAGGGCATGCTCAACGCCGAGATCGGGACGAGGACCGATCCCGAGCGCAACGCCTATTCGCCGCTGATGCAACAGGCGAAGGACCAGGTTCGCCTGGCGTACAGCGACTATATCCAGGCCATGGCCGCCTGCGGGCAGACGCCCAGCGGGGCGGACGTCGCGCCGATCACCGGGTATCGTCAGCCCGAGGCCTACACAGACACCCGGCCCCTGACGAACCGCCCGACCGGCGGAGCCGCGCCCCCCTCGCCGCCGACCGTCTCGACCGGGAATTCCGCCGGCGGGCGGATCAAGTTCAAGCCGATGAGTGATCAGGACGCTCGGCAGATGGCGAACGCCGTCGCGCCGAACGGTCCCCTGACCGGTGCGGCGGCCGATCTTTCGTCGTGGGGCGGCTCCTACAGCGACGGCGTGCAGTCCCGCTACACGTTGACGCCGGCGGGCGCCTACATGGCGGTGGTCGGTGGCATGGCTGTCGGTGGCGGGACCATCCTGCTCAACTGGGACGACTGCCGTATCTCGGGCGCCGGTGTGATGTGCAATCTGAAGGGCGAGGTCCGCAATCCCAACGACGGCGTTGAGATCGCCGGCACCGTGACAGCCTCCCGGTCCGGCGGGGTTGTATCGGGAACCTACACCTTCAGTGGCGTCAAGGTGCTCTGGGGCCGGACCACCAACATCGCCGCGGGCCAGACCATACGCTTCAGCTATCTGCCCTTCTGACGTCGCCAAGCGCGCGCCCAGGAGGATGGGGACAAAAGGGGGGAGACGGCATGTGGAACAGATCTCAGATCACCAGCGCCTGTGCGGCGCTGGCGGCGGTCCTTGCCGCGACCGCGACATCGGCCCATGCCCATCAGATCGTGCAGAACTTCGCTCAGAACGAACAGCGCGCGCCGGACGGGCGGATATTGGTCGAGGGCTCGATCGTTTCGGTGATCAACTGCGACGGGCCCGGTGAGCGCGGCGGTCAGTTCTACATCTACATGTATGTCTACCGGCCGGGCTTCCGGGCCATCCTGCCGCCCAACTGGGGCGCCCCGATCGGCGGGCGCGACTTCGCGACCTTCGACGAGGCGGCCGGCGCGGCCTGCCGCGCGGGCGTCCCGCCGCCGGTGGCTTCGGGGGGCAGCCTCACTGGCCAATGGGGCAGTTACACCTTCGTCCAGATAGGAAACACCTTCACCTGGCGGATCGGCTCCGAGATCGGTGAGGGCACGATCGTAGGCGACGACCTGCAGGTCCGCTGGACCGGCGGAGGCACGGCGACCGGCAAGGTCACGCGCCGCAACGCCCAGGGCGACCCGACCCAACTCACCTGGAGCAACAGCGTGGTGATGAGCCGTTGACGAATACTTGAACAGCGGCGCTATTAACCCCCACCACCCGGCGGCAGATCCGGACGTGCCTAGTACTAAGGTTCGAGTAGCTGAGCGCGCAGGTAACCGCAGAACGCCCCGGCGCCCAACCGTCGCTTCAGGGCGCGGTCTCAGCTCGCTGGATGTCCTGCTCCAAGGTCCGCGAGGCCAGCAGGAAGTGACACGCCGCCCACACGAAGAGCCCGCAAAGCAGCAGCAGGGCGTATCGCAGGGAATCGGCGCCGAAGGCCGGCCGAAACAGATCGCTCGCCGAGCCGACGAGCTGCGGCCCCACCGTCACGCCGACGAAATGGGCCAACAGGCTGTAGACCGCCATCACGGTGCCGCGCATCCGGGGGCCGACGAGGGCCTGACACATGGAGACGATCGGCGCCAGCAATCCGGCCTGGGCGACCGACCACACTGCGAATCCGCACAGAGCGACGATCAGCGAGGGCGAGAGGGCGAAGAGCGCGAACGCCGGCGCCGCCGCAAGCTGGGCGCCGGCCAGGACCCAGCACCGCCACCTGACGTCGCGCTTCGCAAGCCAGTCGACGACCGGGCCACTCGATAGCGTGCCGATCGCGCCGACCACGCCGAAGCTGATGGCGATGGCGACCCCTGCGCTCGCCACGGTCATGCCGTGGGACCGGAGCAGGAACGAAACCGCCCAGGTGAGCGCCCCCGTCGAGATGGCGGAGGTCAGGGTCGTGGTGGTGAGCAGATGCCGCAGCGAAGGTTGCCGCCAGATGTACGCCAGCGTCGCCAGGTAGGACGGCGCGGTGGTCCCGCCTTGTGACTGCTTTCGTGGCGGCTCCTTCACCGTCAACAGGATCGCCACCGCCAGGATAAGGCCGGCGGCGCCCGCCGCCCAGAACACGCTGCGCCATCCATAGGTCATGGTCAGGTATCCGCCGACCACCAGCACCAGGATCTTGGCCGCCGGAGCGCCCAGGTAATAGAAGCTGAGGGCGGTGGCCCGCCGCTCCGGCGGGAAATGGTCGGCGAGGATCGAGGTCATGGCCGGGGTTCCCCCCGCTTCCCCGGCGCCGACGCCCAGGCGGATCACGAACAACTGGGTGAAACTCGTCGCCCATCCGGCCATCGCGGTCAGCGCGCTGAAGAACGCGAGCGAGACCGCCAGGATGATCCGGCGATTCCAGCGATCGACAAGATAGCCGAGCGGAAGGCTCGCGATGGCGAAGAACAGGGCGAACGCCAGTCCGCTGAGCAGGCCGATCTGGGTGTCGCTGACGCCGAACTCCTGCTTGATCGGTTCGATCATGATCGCGATGATCCCGCGATCGACCCCGATCATGGTGTAGGCCGCGAAGAAGACGCCCAGGGCGATCCACTTCGCAGACCCGCGGTCGGACGCCGGGGCTTTGTCCACAGGCCCGATCCTCTCGGACGGCGTCACCCTCGACCCCTCCCACCAGCGCCTCCACCCCCAGTAACAGGAGGCGCGTGGAACCCAACGGCTCTATTCACCCGCGCCGAAGCTCCGGGTGATCTGCAGCCCCACCATGCGCGGTTCCATGGTCGTCGCATACTGGACATTTCCGGTGGACACCGACGGCAGCGTCGCCCGCTGATAGTGCTTGTTGAGCGCATTCGTCGCGAACAGGGCGATGGTGGTGTGGCCGCCGAGCTCATAATCGGCGCGCAGGTTCAGGAGGCCGACGGATCCATAGTATTTGCGCACGAGCGCCGGCGTGAGCGAGGGATCGGTGAGCCGCAGCGCAAGATTATGCTTTGCCCGCCACGTCCAGTCCGCCTGCAGCCCGGCCACGCCGCCCATGAGCGGGAGCGAATACCGGGCTGACAGGCTGTAGGCCCATTTGACGGGATCTCCGGTGCCGGCGTTGCTGAACTCCTCGCCGGAGGCGTCCACCGGGCGACCCAGGACATCCAGCGCGCCCGGGAACTTGTCGTAGCGCCCCAGCAGATAGCTGAACGTTCCGCGCAGGGTCAGGCCTTCGGCCGGGACGGCCGAGATCTCCGCCTCCACGCCCTTGATCGTCGCCGTGGCCGCGTTCTGCACGACAGTGGCGGGCGTCAGCCCCAGTGGGATGATGATCGACTCCTGCTTGTTGGTGTAGCGCGTGCGGTAGACGGCGAGGTTCGCGCGCAGGCGACGGTCGAAGTATTCGCCCTTCAAGCCGAGCTCGATGTCCTGGGCATATTCCGGCGCAAAGGGCGGCGCCGTCGGCACGCGCAGGTTCCACCCCCCGCCCTTGAAGCCGCGGGCGGCCTTCAAATAGACCATCACGTCGTCATTGATGTCGTAGTTCGCGCTCGCCAGCCACGAGGCGCCGTCGAAGGTCGCGTCCCGGGGAACGCTGCAGCGGACGCGCCGGTCCGCGAACGTCACGTCAACCGCGGTGGTGAAGCTGCAGGTGAACAGGCCGTTGCTGGGGTTGAAGCGAGAGCTGATGGCGTTGAGGAAGTGACGTTCCGTCGTATATCGCGCACCAAGTGTGATGGTCAGCTTGTCGGTTATCTTCACATCATTCTGCGAGTAGATCGACCAGCTTGTGTTCTTGACGTCATTGTCGGTGAAATTGACGGAGAGCGGGGACGTCGAGGTTAGCGGGCGAAATACGGTGTCGTTCCGGTCGTGTCCGGTTTCGCGGCTGTAGTAAGCGCCACCGAGCCAGTTTACGCGTCCGTCAAAAACATCTCCGGACAGGTTGAATTCCTGCGAGAAGAACTTGGCGCCGGTGAGCGGTTGCGGATTGAACGTAAACGGTGTCGGCACGTCCGGATCAGGCCGGTTGTTTATCTCGAGGATGGTGAACCTTGTCCCATCCAGGTCGTAGAGCTGGTCTCGTTCTATCTTGTGGTAGCCGGTGATCGACTTCAAGAGAACATGTTCCGACAGGTTGATATTCACCGTCCCGCCGATGCGAAACACCTCGACGTTCTCGTGCTGAAGCAGCTCGGTGTCGGTCGTGAAGATGTCCGCCCTGCCCATGGCGGCGATCTGCTCGCCGAGCGCCTGAGCGGCTGCGAGCTGCGCCGGCGTCACGGGCGTGGTCGCCGTCCCGCCGAGCAGTTCCCGTGCGATCTGCAGGTTGGTGGCGGCGTTGCCCGTATAGACCGCCGGGACGCGAAGGACGCCGTTGGTGTGGTTCCGCAACCAGTCGGCCTTGATCTCGGCGGTGAACTGGTCGGCCGGCGAGAACAGCAGAGAGCCGCGAACGTTGTCTATGTCCCTGTCGCCGCCGAACTTCTGTCCCGTGATCCGTGACCGCCCATACCCCTCGCGCTCCTCGTGCTGGGCCGCAAGGCGCGCCGCCAGGGTGTCGCCGATCAGCGGCACGTTCACGGCGCCGCGCAGCGCCCACTTGTTGTGGTTGCCGATCTCCCCGGCAGCGAAGCCATGCAGGCCCTGAAAGTCGGCGCCGCGGGTGATGATGTTGATCGCCCCGCCGGTGGTGTTGCGTCCATAGAGCGTCCCCTGCGGGCCTTTGAGGACTTCGATGCGCTGCAGGTCGAAGAAACTCGAGTTGACGCCGTAGGGGCGCGGGATGTTCACGCCGTCGATATAGAGGCCGATCGGCTGATCGACGGTCAGCAGGGAGTCCGACGCCTGCATCCCGCGAATGGCGAAGACCGCCGTGGTCTGGCCGACGCTGGGAGACATGACTGTCAGGCTCGGCACCTGCCCCTGGAGGCTGATCGGGCTGGTGATGCCGGACCGCTCGAGCTGTTCGCCCGAGTAGGCCGTCACCGCGACGGGGACGTCCTGAAGCGCCTCTTCGCGCTTGCGGGCGGTGACGACGATCTCCTCGACCGCCGACTGCGCCCTTGCGGGCGCCGGCGGCAGGGCCGCCGACAGCGCCGCGACAAGGACGGCGCCGTAAGCGGATCTCACCGCGCAAGCGTTCAGATCCGGCGTTTGCCTGAGACTGCCCATTGTTCCTCCCGACGCCACGCACGCAGGCTCGCTGGACTGGGGAAAGGCCGCCGTGTGCGGCGCTGGAGCGTCGGACCCGATCGGGCCTCGCCGAGCTGTTTCGCCTGGTTCGCAGACGCTCTCTGGCTTGACCTTATGGAGAGTATCATTGACCGTCTTTCTGCGTTTGGTCAATTATTCACGGCGCGATTAGCCGGGAATGCGGGGACACGCCCCCCAGGCGCAGACAGTCAGCGAGGACGGATGCCAAATAACCGCACCCCCACCATCGTCGGCGCCGCCCTCAGCGACTATCCGCGCGCGCCGCACCTTTCGGAGCGACAGCATCACGCCCAGGCGCTGACCCGGGCGCTGGCGTCGGCTGGCCTCTCGATCAAGGACATCGACGGCTACATGGCCGCCAGCATGGGCGCGGAGTCCGCCATCAGCCTGGCGGAGTACTTCCGCATCGACCACAAGGTGGTGGGGGGCGTGGGGATCGGCGGGGCGATCTTCGAGTGGATGGTGCAGCAGGCCTCGGCCCAGATTCTGGCCGGCCAGGCGGAAACCATCGCCATAACCTACGGCTCGGATCTGCTCACGCGGTCCGGCCGCACCCTGGGCACCGCCGGCTTCTATCGCGAAGGCGACACCATCTCGACCTCGGTGATGTTCGAAGCGCCCTATGGCTCGACCATCGTCGGCGCCTACGCGATGGCGGCCAGGCGGCACATGCATGAATTCGGGACGACCCCGGAACAGCTGGCGGAGATCGCAGTCACCTGCCGCGAGCACGCGGCGCTCAATCCCAACGCCATGTATCGCAAACCGATCACCGTCGACGACGTGCTCGGCTCGCGGGTGGTGGCCGATCCGCTGCACGTGCTCGATTGCTGCGTCATCTCCGACGGCGGCGGAGCGATCATCCTGACCACCGCGGAACGGGCGCGCGACCTGCCGGTCAAGCCGGTCTACGTCCTCGCCGCCGAAGGAACCCAGACCCACTGGAACATCAGCGAGATGCCGGACTTCACGGTGGCGCCGTCGGCCTACTGTGGCCCGCGCGCCTTCGCCAAGGCCGGCCTGAAGCCGAGCGACGTGGACACGCTCCAGCTCTACGATAGCTTCACCATCACCGTGCTGCTGATGCTCGAGGGCCTGGGGTTCTGCGGCCGCGGGGAAGGTGGTTCCTTCGCCGCCAGCGGGGCGCTGCGGCTTGGCGGCGAGTTTCCGCTGAACACCGACGGCGGCGGACTGTCGGCCTGTCACTCCGGCATGAGGGGCATGCACATCCTGGTCGAGGCGGTGCGCCAGCTCCGCGGCGAGGCCGGCGCGGCCCAGGTCCCCGACGCCAGGATCGCGCTCGCCTGCGGCTCCGGCGGCTTCCTGTCCGGCCACGCGGCCGTCATCCTTGGAACGGAGCTGCCCTGATGGACCAGATGCTCGAGGTTCCGGCGGATCTCACGGCCCTGCCGACGCCGGACGTGTCGGGAGAATGGAAGCCGTTCTGGGACGCCGCCGCCGCCGGACGGCTGCTGATCCAGAATTGCTCCGTCTGCGGTCGGCGGCAGTTCTACCCCCGCGCGATCTGCACGGCCTGCGGCGCCGAACCCGAGTGGCTGGAAGCCTCTGGCCGCGGTTCGCTCTACACCTTCTCGATCGTGCGCCAAAACCTAGTGCGACCGTTCAAGGACATGCTGCCCTACGTCCTGGCGATGGTCGATCTCGAGGAAGGCGTGCGCATGCTGACCAACATTGTCGGCTGCGACCTCGAGGAGGTGAAGATCGGGATGCCGCTGGAGGTGACGTTCGTCCGGGCCGGCGAGGCGCTGCATCTGCCGTACTGGCGGCCCGCCGCCCAGATTTCCGACAGTCGGGAGAGGTGATCGTGGGAATGCTCGACAACAAGGTCGCGATCGTCACGGGAGGCGGCCGCGGATTGGGCCGCTCCCACGCGCTCACGCTCGCCCGCGAGGGCGCCGCGGTGGTGGTCAATGATCCAGGGGTCACGCTGGCGGGAACCCCGTCCGACGAGCGCCCGGCCGAAGCTGTAGTGCGGGAGATCCAAGGTGCGGGCGGCCGGGCCGTGGCCAACTACGCCGATTGCGCGGACTGGGCCGGCGCCCAGTCGCTGGTGGAGGATGCGCTGTCCCAGTTCGGCCGCCTCGACGTCCTGGTGAACAACGCCGGGATCATCCGCGACCGCATGAGCTTCAACATGGGCGAGGCCGAGTTCGATGAGGTCGTGCGGGTCCACCTGAAGGGCCATTTCGCCCCGTCGCACCATGCCGCGCGCCACTGGCGCAGCGAAGCCAAGGCCGGCCGTCCCGCAGCGGGGCGCATCATCAACACGACGTCCGAAGCCGGCCTGTGGGGCAATCCCGGCCAGGCTAACTACGCCGCCGCCAAGGCCGGCATCGTCGGCATGACCTTCGTCATGGCGCGCGAACTGGAGAGCTCGGGCGTGACCGTCAACGCCATCTCGCCCCGTGGGGCGACCCGGTTCACCGGATCGACGCCGGGCGCCGAGGGGCAATCCGAGCGCGATGCCGCCATGCCGGTGGAGCAGGTCTCCCCGCTCGTGGCCTATCTGGCCAGCGACGCCGCCGCGGGGATCAGCGGCCAGGTGTTCGTGGTCTACGGGCGCTATCTGGCGCTGTCCGGATGGGTGGGCCCGGTGGAGGAGATCGAGCATCCGAGCGGCTGGACCCTGCAGGACGTCCCGGACGCGGTCGATCGGCTGTTCGCCCGCCATAGCCGAAAGCCGGTTCCACTGGAGATCGCCCGGGACCGGGCCAAGCCCGCCTAGGGCGGCCCGGCCACGGCGGTCGCGTTCCCAGGCTCCGTCGCCGCTGCGGTGTCCGCGTCGACGGTCCGGCTGGCGACGAGGTAGAGGACGCCGGCGGCCACCAGCAACGCCGGGCCGAGCAGCATGCTGTAGCGGAGCGCCTCCGCACCTTGGGTTCGACTGATCGCATCGTTCAGGACGCCGAACAGCAACGGCCCGACGCCCGCGCCGAGCACCAACGAGCAGAACAGCATCAGTGCGGTGACGAACGCTCGCATCGTCGGCGGAGCGAGCGACACATAGGTCGCCGTCGTCACCGTGGTCAGGCCCCCCGACACCAACGTGTAGAAGAGCAGGCACGCGATGGAGGCGTTCAGGCTCTCCACAAGGCTCGACGCGGCCAGCGCCGGCGCGACAAGGGCGATGACCGTAGAGCAATAGTAGAGCCGCCAGCGCGCGCCGCGTCGCGCGAGCCGGTCGCTCAGCACGCCGGCGATCATGTTGGCCAGCGCCGCGCCCCCTACGACGAGGCCGAACAGCGCGCTCATTTGGGTCGCACTGAGGTGGTGCACACGCATCAGGAAGGCCGGCGCCCAGGCGAGCCAGCCGGTGAACGCCATGTTCATGCAGATCAGGCCGAGCACTAGCGGACCGAACGTGCGGATGCGCGCGCATTGGCGCAGTTGCTGGACCAGCGTTCCGCGCGGAAGGACGTCGGCCGGACCTCCTCCGTCCTGGACGCCGCGGACAGGCTCGGGGACCGTGAACCGCACCAGCAAGGCCACCAGGATGCCCGGCAGGCCGACCGCCAGCATCGCGCCGCGCCAGCCGTAGTGATCGTTCAGCACGCCGGCGACGAACGAGCCCAGCGAGTAGCCGATGGTCGAGCCTACGATGACGACGCTGATCGCCGCGCCCCGACGCACGGCGGGATAGAGGTCGCCGATCATGCTCATGGTCGCCGGCGGCTGAGCGGCCTCCGCCGCGCCGACCGCGAGGCGGGCCACGAACAGGTGGAGGAAGCCGCTCGCCGCGGCGCATGCGGCGGTCGCGACGCTCCAGGCCGCCAGGGCGACGGCGATGAGATTGCGGCGGTTGATCCGGTCGGCGAGCCGGCCCATGGGCAGCGCGACGGTCGCGTAGACCAGCGCCATCGCCGTCCCCGTGAGCGCCCCCATCGCCGTGTCGCTGACTCCGAGGTCCTTCTGGATCGGCACGAGCAGGACGGAGAGGATGTTGCGATCCACCGCGGCCAGCATCGCCACCACGCCGAGCATCGTGACGGTCCAGGCGCGGGACACCCCGGAGCGCGTCACGTGGTCGGGCTCCGAGCGGCGGCCTGGGTTTCGAGCGAGAGGTTTTCGGACATCCGCTTCAGCACGCTCAGGCAGGTCGCCAACTCCTCGGGGGTGATGCCCTTCGCCGCGATGTCGTTGATCCGGTAGGCCAGCGGCATGAGTTCGACCTTGAGCGCCTGACTGGAGGGCGTGAGGAAGACGTTCAGCTTGCGCCGGTCGCCCTGGTTCCGCTCACGCCGCACCAGGCCGAGCCGGTCCATGGCGCTCAGCGTCGTGACGGTGGTGGGTTCAGTCACGTTGTTGAGGTCGGCCAGCCGCTTCTGGGTCACGCCGTTCTCCTGCCAGAGCGCCCTCAGGAAATACCAGAATCCGCTCGTCAGGCCCTTCCGGCTCAGGTGCGCGTTTAGAGCGCGATCGAAGGCCCGGTGGCACCGCCTGACCTGAAAGCCCAGGCTGTCCTCGGGCGGAAGGTCCACGGACCGGCTCATCATCAGACCCTGATTCATTCAAACATCGCGACGGCGAGGCGCGCCCGCGGCGACGGACGGCGCGCAAGACGCCCGCATTGACCTACGAGGAGGAGCCTCAATCGCGGGGCGGTCCTGGCGAGCCTGGAAGCAGCATGGGCGCCACGCTGGACAGTCCCAGCTGGCCCGCGTAAATTACTTCGGTATCTAAGTCTTGGCAATCGGACCCACCCCAGCGCCCGACGCGAGGGTTTGTCGTGGGGCCAGCCCCGCCGGGTCGATCGCAGGAGTTGGCGATCCGGCGCCGGGCTAGAAGCGGAGGCAGACGCATGGCACAGAAGAACCCTGAGTTCGAGATCCGGGGCGTCAATCACCTGGCCCTCGTATGCAAGGACATGGCGAAGACCGTCGCCTTCTACCGCGACGTCCTCGGGATGCCTCTGATCAAGACGATCGAGATGCCGCGGGGCATGGGCCAGCACTTCTTCTTCGACATTGGCAACGGCGATTGCCTCGCCTTCTTCTGGTTTCCCGACGCGCCCGCCGCCCAGCCCGGCGTCGCCGCGCCCAGCCACCTGCCGACGGAAGGCGACATCCGGACCGCCCACGCCTCGATGAACCACATCGCCTTCAACGTGCCGGCGGAGAAGTTTGACGAGTACGTCGAGCGGTTGCGGTCCAAGGGGATCGCGGTTTCGCGTGTCCTCAACCACGACGACTCGCCGAATGGCGTCAGCGCGCAGCTGACCGACGATGTGTTCGTCCGATCGGTCTACTTCTTCGATCCCGACGGGATCTGCCTCGAGTTCGCCTGCTGGACGCGATCGTTCGGGCCGAGCGACGCCCGGCACGCGCCGATGACCGCGGAGGGCGTGCGCGACGAAAGCCTGCTCAACCCGCCCGCCGCCGCGTCCCTTCAACCCGCCCAATAGGCCGCGCATGCGCGGCCCGGCCGGCTCAGCAGAGAGCGCGCCATGCCCCGGGTGAGGCTGCTCGCCTTCTCCGGAAGCACGCGAAGCGGCTCCTACAACCAGCGCCTCGTCGATATCGCGGCCAGCCTGGCGCGGACGGCGGGCGCCGAAGTCGCTTCGATCCACCTGAGGGACTTCAACCTGCCGATCTACGACGGCGACCTTGAGGCGGAGGGCTTCCCGGAGGGCCCGGCGCGGCTGCGCACCCTTTTTATCGAACACGACGGCTTCCTGATCGCCGCTCCCGAGTTCAACGGCTCGGTGAGCGGGGCCCTCAAGAACGCTATCGACTGGGCCTCGCGCCCTCGCCCCGGAGACGCCGGCCCGCTTCCGGCCTTCCGCGGCAAGGTGGCCGGGATCATGTCGGCTTCGGTCTCCGATTCGGGCGGCTTGCGTGGACTTCTCGCGCTTCGGCAGATCCTGGGAACGATCCAGACCCTCGTGGCCACCGAGCAGGCGCTCGTTCCCTCCGCAGATCGTGCGTTCGATGGATCCGAGCTGACCGACGCCATGGCGAACCGGATTCTGCCGATGCTCGTCAACCGGGTGGTCTTGCTGGCCGGGGCCCTGAAGGCGGGCGGCGGCCCCTGAGGGCAAAACGGATGCGGGCGGCCCGGCCGGCTTCGGGCGGATAAGGAGCTGAACGGGCGATGGAAGATCTGACCGACTTACTCGCCAAGGCCGACACCCGGTTCATCGGGCTCCCGTCGCCCACCGCGCCGCGCGCGCTGGCCGGCGGCCATCCATGCCAGGGCATCTACTGGACGCCCAGCGGCCAGCGGCCCAAGGCCGCGTTCATCGCCACCCACTACAACGCGGACTTCTCGGAGCACTACATCGCCCCCCACATCGCCAACCGGGGCTTCGGCTTCCTGGGCTGGAACACTCGCTATCGCGGCCTGGAAGACCAGTTCCTGCTCGAGCACGCCCTCATCGACATCGGCGTCGGCGTGCGTTGGCTGAAGGCGCAGGCCGGCGTCGAGACCGTGATCATCCTGGGAAACTCCGGCGGCGGCTCGCTGATGGGCGCATACCAGGGCGAGGCCATCAGGCCGACGCTGCTGGACCTGCTCACCGGTCGCGGGCGCGAGGCGCTGGAGACGCTGCCACGGGCGGACCTTTATGTCTCGCTGAACGCACACCAGGGCCGGCCGGAGGTGCTGACCGACTGGATGGACGCCTCGGTGGTCGACGAAACCGACCCGGTCCCGACCGATCCCGAGCTGGACCCCTTCAATCCCGACAACGGCCCCCCTTATGACCCGGCGTTCGTCGCCAAATACCGGGCCGCACAGAAGGCGCGCAACCAGCGCATCACCGCGTGGAGCCAAGCGGAGCTAACGCGCCTGAACGAGGCCGGGATCCCCGATCGATTGTTTCCGCTCTACAGGTGCTGGGCGGACCTGCGGATGATGGACGGCGCCCTCGACCCCTCCGACCGGCCGACGCCCATGTGCTACCGTGGGCATCCGGCGACCGCCAACAAGCACCCCTCCCTCGCCCGCGCCAACAGCCTGAAAACCTGGTTGTCGATGTGGAGCCTCGAGACCTCGAAATGCCAGGGCCGGCCGCACCTGGAAAAGTTCGACATTCCCGCCCTAGTCGTCCAGGGCCTGGCCGACACCGGCGTCTTCCCGCAGGACGCCCGGGACATCCATGGGTTCATCGCCTCGGCGGACAAGACGATCGAGCTCATCCCCGGCGCACACTACTTCGAGGACTCGCCCCAGGCCCGCAACGCCATGGCGTCGCTCATCTGCGACTGGGCGCGAAGTCGGCTTTGACCGGCCGCCCCAATTTAACCGGCCTTGCGGATATGTGGGAAAATATGCTCCATTTGGTCAAGGAAACGCCGGCGCGAGTCCGGGCGCCCCGCCGCCCCCGACGCGCACCCTGGATCGAGGCCGCCAGATGCCGATCAACGTCGCCGCCGCGATGGCGGCCAGGCTCGAGCCGATCGACTACGAATGGAACGAGGACCGCGTGATCCTTTACCACCTGGGCCTGGGGGCGGGCGCGGCGTTCACCGACCCGAAGGAGCTCGAATACACCTACGAGAATACGCTGAAGGTGCTGCCCACCTTCGCCGTGCTTCCCGGCTTCGGCATGGCGCCCCAGGTCGTCCGCACGCCGGACCTGAACATCGATATGAGCGGCGTCGTCCATGGCGAGCATGAGATCAGCCTCGAAGGCCTCTTGCCGGTCGCCGCCCGAGTCCGCTCCACCGCCGCGGTGACCGGCGTCTATGATCGCGGCTCCGGCGCCGCGATCATGTTCCGGATCGACACCGCCGAGCGCGACACGGGGCGGCTGCTGTTCTCGAACACATGGACGCTGTTCGCCCGAGGGGCCGGCGGGTTCGGCGGACCAGCCGCCCCGAAACCCGAGATTCTTCCCCCGGACCGGGCTCCTGACGCCGAGGTCCGCTCCCCGCTCATCCCCCAGATCGCGCAGATCTACCGCCTCTCGGGCGACAAGGCGTTCCTGCACATCGACCCGGAACTGGTTCAGCGCGCCGGGTTCGATCGCCCGATCGTGCATGGCCTGTGCTCGATGGGCGTGGTGACCAAGGCCGTGGTCGACGGACTTCTCGGGGGGGACGTCGCCCGCGTCCGCCGCGTGCGCATGCGCTTCGCCAAGCCGGTCTTTCCCGGGGAGACGATCCTAACCCGCGCCTGGCGGGAGGGCGGCTTCGTGGCGATCGAGGCCATCGCCCTGGAGCGCGGCGAGAACGTCGTCACCCAGGCCTGGATGGAAGTGCGCGAACGCGAAACCTGATCGAACGGGGTGACCGATGAGTTTTCTCTCGGAACGGATCGAAGCCAACCTCGCCCGCGAAGATGGGGTGTCGATCGAATACCAGGGCGAATGGATCGCCCGGGCCGAGCTCAACCGCATGGTGCGCCGGCTCACGGAGCAGTTCGACGCGCACGACCTGCCGGAAGGCGCGCCCATCGCGGTGGTGATCCGCAACCATCCCCAGCAGGTGGCGGCCATCCTCTCCATATGGGGCGGCCGGCGTTGTCTGCTGATCCTCAACGCGCTGATGCCGGACGAGCGGCTGGCGTCGGACATTCGCAACCTGCGCCCACCACTCGTCCTGGCCGAGCGCATCGACTGGGAGCGCCCCGAGGTGCGCGCCGCCGTCGCCTCGATCGGCGCCGCCGGCGTCGAGCTGGCGCCGTCGTTCGACGAGACCCCGCGCGCCGTCGAAGGGCTCGAACGGATCACCGGACGGGACTTCATGCCGCCGGATCCGCAGATCGCAGTTCATATGCTGAGCTCGGGGACGACCGGGACGCCCAAGCGCGTTCCGTTGACCCACGGCCTGCTGGAACGGATCCAGGCGTCGATGCCGCCGAGCGATCCCGGCGCGCCGCAGGCGCCGCAGGTCCAGTTCATCTTTGGCTCGCTCGCGCACATGATGGGCGTGGCCGCGATGTTCGGCTTCGTCGCCGCGAATTTCCCGATGGCCCTGTTCGAGAAGTTCACCGTCGCCGAATGGCGGGCGGCGATGGCCCGGCACAAGCCGAACGCTGTGGCGCTTCCGCCGGCGACCATGCGAATGGTTCTCGACGCGGGCGTGACGCCGGAGGAGTTCGCCGGGGTGCGGGTGATCCGCACCGGCACAGCTCCGTTGCCGCCCGAACTGGCGCACGAGATGTACCGCCGCTACGGCGTGCCGATCCTGGCCACCTACGGCGCGACCGAGTTCGCCGGCGCCGTCGCAAGCTGGAGCATGGAAGACTTCAACAGGTACTGGACGACGCATCTGGGGGCCGGCGGGCGCCTGCACCCCGGCGTCGAGGCGCGCGTCGTGGACACTGGGTCGGGCGAGCCGCTCGGCCTGGGGTCCGAAGGCGTCCTGGAGCTGCGCGGGCCCGCCCTGGGGTTGCAGGACTGGATGCGCACGACGGATCGGGCGTCGTTGGATTCCGAGGGCTTCCTGTGGATCTGCGGCCGGGCGGACAACGCCATAGTCCGGGGCGGGTTCAAGGTGCATCCGGACGATGTCAACACCGTCCTGGAGCAGCATCCGGCGGTGCGTGAGGCGTTCGTGGTCGGGATTCCGGACGAGCGGCTTGGGCAGGCCCCCGTCGCGGCGGTCATCCTGCGCGAGGGCGCGCAGGCCACGGAGCAGGCGATCATCAGCTGGGCGCATGAACGCCTGCTGCCCTACCAGACACCCATGCGCGTGAAGATCGTGGACGACTTCCCCCGCGGGCTCTCGTTCAAGCCCTCGGGGCCGGGCGTGCAGGCGTTGTTCCTGAAGGACTGAGGGCGAAAGGGTCCGGGACAGGCGCGGATGGATTTCAGCGACACGCCCGAGGAGGCGGCCTACCGCAGGCAGGCGCGCACCTGGCTCGAGTCCGTCGCGCCCCGGCGCAGCAGGACCTCGGCCCGGCCGGCCGAAGACGATTGGACCGACGTACTGCCCGCGATCCGGCTCTGGCAGCGGACCAAGTACGACGCCGGCTACGGCGCGATCAGCTGGCCGGCGGTGTTCGGCGGCCAGGGCGGCACGGAGATGCAGGAGATCATCTTCCAACAGGAGGAGCGCCATTTCGACGTTCCGCCCGCCGGCGGCGTCGCGACCCTGGCCCGGCTGGTGCTCTCGGCGGTGAGGACCTTCGGCTCGGACGCCCAGCGCGCCGCGTTCATGAAGGCGGGGCTGCGGGCCGACCACGTGTGGTGCCAGCTGTTCTCCGAGCCCGGAGCAGGCTCGGACCTGGCGGGTCTGCGGACCGCCGCCCGGGCGGATGGGCTGGAGTGGATCATCGACGGGGCCAAGGTCTGGACCACCGGCGGCCATACCGCCGACTTCGGCCTGCTGGTGGCCCGCTCGAACCCCGACGCGCCCAAGCACAAGGGCCTGACCTGCTTCATCCTGGACATGAAGACCCCGGGCGTCAGCGTCCGGCCGTTGAAGCAGATGAGCGGGGCCTCGAACTTCAACCAGGTTTTCTTCGACGGCGTGCGCATTCCCGATGACCGCCGGCTGGGGCCAGTCGACCAGGGCTGGCAGGTGGCCATGAGCGCCCTGTCGGCGGAACGATTCAGCATCGCCAGCGGCCGGTGGCCCGCCGACGCCGTCCTCGAGTTGCTGGACGCCGCCTGCCAGATCGATGGGGGAACGGCGCTGGGCGACCCCGCCGTGCGGGCGCAGATCGCCGACGTCTACGTGCGCGCCCTCGGTGCGGGTAACACCGTCTACCGCTTCATGACCGCCCTGTCGCGAGGAGAGGACCCGGGCCCGGCGGCGTCAGGGTTGAAGCTCGTGAATGCGCTCATGCACCAGGAGATCGCCTCGGCCGCGATCGACCTGATGGACCAGGCGGGCGTGATCTCCAGCTCCGGGCACGGCATCGCCGCCGGCGGCTTCCACAACGCATGGCTGGCGTCCCCGTCCGCCCGCATCGCCGGCGGAACCGACGAGATCCAGCGGTCCCTGATCGCCGAACGCGTGCTGGGGCTCCCCGGCGACATCCGCGTGGACAGGGACATACCCTTCCGCGCGTCATCGCCACGGGGGGGTGATCCGCCTATTCGTGGATGAGGCAGCCGAACAGGACTTCCAGGTATTCCTTCAGCACCGCCGGATCGTAGGCGTCCTTGCCCGTCCGCTGCTCGAAGCGGGACGCGCCGATGAAGATCTGGGTGGCCGCGCCGGCCAGGATGCTCTGAAGGATCAGCGGGTTGGCCTTCTTCGGAAGCACGCCTTCCTGTTGCAGCGCCTTTATCTCCTGGAGCACCGTGGGAGAGGTGGTGTTCAACCGGTTCTCGGGGTCCGTCCGGTTCCCCGGCTCCGACTCCTCGAGCGCGTACCGGACCATGAACCGATGGATCTCGGGATTCTCGGCCGCCGCCCCGGCGATCGCCCTCAACAGGACCTTGAGGCGTGTCTTTCCGTCGAGCCCGCTGTTGGCCCGGACCTGATCCTCAAGTCGCTGCGAATGGCGCCGGTAGATGGATTCCGCGCATTGCTGCCAGAGCTGCTCTTTCGATTCGAAGTAATACGACAGCAGCGTATGATTGACGCCCGCTTCCTCGGCGATCGCGCGCGTCCTCGCGCCGCTCAGTCCATGGCGGGCAAAGATCTTGATCGCGGCCAGGATGATTTTCTTGCGCGTTTCGGCAGACCGCGGCTGGCGCCGAACCGCTACCGAACTAGCCAAGTTCTGTCCTTCAGACCGACGGTATCGCCCGATCGCCTTAGAGAGAATTCTCTGGCTGGACAAGAAGCCATACGCTGGCGACCGTCCGGGGAACCTGAATCCGGTGACTGTCGGAAAGGGCGGCCCGGCGATCGGCCGCCGCCACCGCTCCGTCGCGGGTCAGGCCGGTTTCAGCCGCGCGCAATGCGCCGAAGCCCGCCAGGCCGCGGGCGTCCACACGTCCTGGTCCTCTCCCCAGCATGTCTGGCCGTCGAAACGCCACCTGACCAGACTATCCCAGGCGAAGATGTTGCCGCTCACGTTCATTTCCCCGCGGGCCACGCATTCGCCCTCCGCCACCAGCGTCCGGCCGGCCCTGTCCACGAGACTGAGGGCCAAGCGAAGCGGCTGGCCATCGGCGCCGCGCGCCAGGATGCGGCGTTCGCCGCCGACGATGTCCTGAATGTCCCCGTCCCGGAGGATCCATCCGCCGGCGGCGGCCTTGACCTCCTCGGCCCCCGAGCTGCCGACGAGGAACGCCAGGTCTTTGGAGGCCAGGCCATAGGTGTAGCCGCCGACGCGGCCCTCCAGGTCGGAGCGGCGCTTCCAGGAACGATCGCGCATCTGCAGGCAGTCGATCGGGATGGACTCTCCGCCGAGATCCAGCCGCCCCGTCACGCACCCGAACTGGTCGATGTGATCAGGGCCCGACATGCGGGGCGGCGCCAACGCCTCCCAGGTGAAATCCAGCGCGATCTCCGGGTCGTCCTCGTACTGGATGCGGTAGCGCGTCAGGGGTTCGAGCACCTCGAACTTCAGGCCGACGGGCGCCATGTCGAACCGCTTCAACGAGCCGGGCAGGGGCAGCTGCCACAGCGAGCGCCAATACCGCTGGCTCTGCGGCGCATGACCAGTGTCGTCGAAGACGTTGATGTGCAATGCGCACACGCCCATGGAAGGGCGGCACACCAGGTACACGACGCCGTTCATGCGCCGGTCGGGAATGGTGAATGCAAACCAGACCGTCTCGACCATCCACCATTCGGACGAATCAAGCGGGTGGAATTCGTCGTCTTTGGAAGTCGCCAAATACTCTGTATTCACCAGACGTTTCCTCCGTAAGGTTCTCGACGCGACCTGCAATGCAGTGAAGGCGGAAAGAATCTCATCATATACAAATCATTTTAAAGACACCCCTTCCTATTCTTGCTGTTTTCCTGTACCGGACACACGGCTCTAGCCAGACGTAGTCTTCCACACGAGCATCGGCGCAATGGCGAATAGGGCGACCCGAGCGACGAAGCCAGCGATCGCGGCGCGAGGCGGCCAACTCGCGGCCCCTCAGGCGGCTGTGAAGCCGCCCCAGGCGCGCACGCTCGTTACGCGGCAGCGCATTCTGGCTGCAGCCGTGTCGGAGTTCTCCAAGCACGGCTACGCCGGCGCGTCGATCCGGGGAATCGCCCGGAAGGCGCGTGTCCCCGACCCACTGATCCACTACCATTTCGGCGGCAAGGAGAAGTTGTGGCGCGAGGCGGTGACGGCTCTGTTCGATGAAATGCATGCCGACAACGACAAGGCCGCGAAAGGCGCGACGGACAAGCTCGACGAGGTGCGGCGGCGAGTCCGCGCCCTGCTCTACTATCTTGCAAGAAAGCCCGAGCTGGGCGCCCTGACGACCCTCGAATACGGTCGCAAGTCGCCGCGCCTGTCGTTCATCATCAAGACCTTCTACGGCAAGCGCTTTCAGGACGCCCTGGAGGCGATCGGCCAACTCCAGGTCGCGGGGCGCCTTCCCGCCGGGGACACCCAACTCCTCAACTCCATCATGATCGGGCTCGCCCATCTGCTCAGCCAGCGGGGCGGCGAGATCGAGCTCCTGACCGGCCGCTCCGCAAAGGACCCGACGCTGATCGAGGATTACTGGCGTTTCGTCGACGGCATCCTTTTCGGCTCCGCGGGCGATCCGGGTCAGCGAGCCGTCGCCGAAACTGCGCACGAGAAGTGACGTCACCACGGCGTCTCCGAGTGTTCGCCGGCATATTCAGCCCGCTATTTTAATTGTAGCAAGCGCAAAATTTTGTGCGTGGCTCGCAGCGAGCTAAGCCTTGTCGCGGATACGATTTTATGCACATGCTAAAACTTAGATCTCGATAAAGAGCGGCGCGCACGAAGAGGCGGCAGCTGCCGGGGAGGCTAGGGAGGAGCAATCATGATTAGACACATGAGCCTGTTGTGCAGCGCTTCGGTGACCGCAGCGCTGCTCGCCGTCGGGCCGCCGGCCTATGCCCAGTCCGAGGGCGGGTCGGTGCTTGAGGAAGTCGTGGTCACGGCGCGTCGGCGCGAAGAGGCGATCCAGTCGGTGCCGGTCGCCGTGACGGCCTTCTCCGCCGAGCAACTCGAGCGGCAGAACGTCACGGACGTACGCGGCCTGGCGCTGACGACACCGGGACTGCTGGTGGAGCAGAACCCGCGGTCGAGCATGGCGATGACCGCCTCGCTGCGCGGCCAGTCGACGCGCGATGCGGTGATCACCAACGACCAGTCGATCGGCCTCTACATCGACGACGTCTTCCTGGCCCGCAGCCAAGGCACCGTGACCAACCTGTTCGACTTGCAGCAGGTCCAGATCCTGCGCGGCGTCCAAGGAACGCTCTTCGGCCGCAACAACACCGGCGGCGCGATCCTGATATCCACCGTCAAGCCACAGAACGAGTTCCAAGCGCGCGTCCAGGCCGCGATCGGCAATTTCGACCAGCGCCGGTTCGAGGGGATGCTCAACATCCCGATCGTCGACGACCGGCTCGCCATGCGCCTGGGCGTCAACAAGGTCGACCGCGACGGCCTGCTGCGCAACATCACCAACGGCAACAACGGCAACTCCCGCGATATCCTCGGCTTGCGCGGCCAGCTTCTGTTCAAACCCACAGAGAGCTGGGAGACGGTGTTGCGTATTTCCAACGCCTACGCGAAGCAGTCGCCCAACACGGCGATTCCCAACAACCGCGGCTTTACGTTCGTGCCGCCGACCGGCTTCTATACCGCTGTCGCCGGCGCGGCGGCGCTCGATAAGCTGCGCTCGCAGGACTATTCGCTGAACACGACGATCGGGTTCGGCGAAGTCAGCTGGAAGACCGTCTTCGCCTATCACAAGCAGCGCGTCTTCACGATCAGCGACAGCGATGGATATCCGACACCGACGCTCGACGTGAATCTGTTCGAGAACCAGGAACAGACCACCGCCGAGACACAGCTGACCGGTTCGGTCCTCGAGGACCGCCTGCAATGGCTGATGGGCGGTTTCTATTTCAAGGAAGACGGCGAAAGCAGCAGCATCATACCTGCTATCGCCCGCATCAACATCGGCACGGCGAAGAACAAAGCCTCGGCGGGCTTCGGGCACCTGGATTTCGACGTGACCGACGCGCTCACCGTCGGCGGCGGTCTGCGCTACACCTCGGAGACGCGCGAGGTCGAGTCGTCCAACATCGTCGCCGGCGTCTGCACCATCTCGCCGACGGTGCGGCGTGCGCCGAGCATCTGCTTCGCCGACGGGACCGCGGACTTCAATTACTGGTCCTGGGAAGCCAACCTCAACTACCAGATCAACGAAGACATCCTCGTCTACGTCCGCGGCGGCAAGGGCCAGAAGGCCGGCGGCTTCAACAACATCACCAACGAGGCGCTGCTCAATCCGTTCTCTCCGGAGACCGCGCGCGACCTCGAAGCGGGGCTGAAGGCCGACTGGCTGGGGCACGTGGCGCGCACCAACCTCGCCGTCTACCGGACCAAGTACGACGACATCCAGCGGACCCGCGTCGTTCCGGGGCCGGGAGGATCGCCGGTCACCCGCGTGGACAACGCCGCCGCCGCGACGATCTGGGGCGTCGAGGCGGAGGGCTGGGTGCGACCGACCGAGGGGCTCACGCTCGCCGGCAGCTTTGCCTACACCGACGCCAAGTACGACGACTTCGTGCTGAGCGGCGTCGACGTCTCGAACAACAAGTTCCCATTCGTGCCGAAGTACACCTACAGCCTATCGGCCACCTACGAACAGCCGATCGGCGGCCTGGGCATGATGTCGCTGCACGCCGACTGGACCTATCGGGACGATCACGAGTTCGCGGTCGTCAATACGCTCACGCAGCGGCAGGACGGTTATGGCCTGCTCAGCGCGCGCGCCAGCCTGACGTTCGAGAACAATCCGCGGGTCCGCGTTGCGGTATTCGGCACGAACCTCACCGATGAGAAGTACAACGTCGCCTCCGTCGATCTGCCGTTCGGCTACCAGGTGCTCTATCGCGGCGAGCCGCGCCTTTATGGCGTCGAGCTGACGGTCAGCCTCGGCGGGAACTGAGGACGGCCACAGCGGGCGAAGGCGGAACCACGGATGGCGTCTGAAGAGACCGGCCGCGGCGAACGGGCGGCGCTTTATCGCGGCATGATCGAGGTGATCAGGGACAGGATCGCCCCCGGTCTGTCCGATGCGTCCGCCCGCGACGCGCTGGAGGCGATCGAACGGCTGCTCGGCATCCAGATCGTCGCCGACGAACAGGGAGAGACGCTCTGGCGAGAGTTCGGGCCGCCACTGTCGCGCCTCGCCGGGACGCGCTTCCGGGCGGGCGGGGGCCAGCGGGCCCTCGATGCGCTGCGGCGCGACCTCGGTGAACGGGCGCGGTCGGGCGCCGAAGGGGCCCCTGAGTTGATGGCGCTGGAGTGGCGGCTGCAACGCGCCTTCGCCGCTCACCGCAATCGCCTTTCGGGCTCCGAAGGACCCGCGCAGTCGCCTGCGGCGGCGACGTCGCGCGGAGCGGTCCAGGCCTATCTGCGCCGTCGCCTCGCCCGCTCGCCGCAAGTGCGGGTGGTGGGCCTCGACGAGCTCCCGGGCGGACGGGTGAAGGCGAGCTATCGGCTGGCGCTGGAACAGACCGATGAGTTGCCGCCCGTCACCCTGCTTCGCCTCGACAAGCCCAAGTCCTTGCTCGCCACCCGGACCGCGGACGAGTGGCCCCTGCTCCAGGCGTTGCACCGGCGCGGCGGGGTGGCCTCGCCGGAGCCCTATCTGCTGGAACCTGACCCGCAGCCCTTGGGCGGCACCTTCATCATCATGCAGTGGGCCGACGGTGAGAAGGCCGGCGAGATCTTCCCCGAAGTCGCCGCGCCGCGCGCCCACAGGCGCGAGCTCATCCTCCATCTGGCGCGAATCCTGGCGCGGCTGCACACGATGCCGGTCGATCAGGCCGGTCTTCCAGCGACGACGCCAGAGACGCTCATCGAGTCCGTGCGCGCGCGCACGGACTCGATCTACGAACGTCTCCTCGACGGCGACCCGCTGGCGGAATTTGAGTTCGGCTATCGATGGATCCTGCAGCATCTGGCCGACGGGCTTGGACCGATCTGCGTGGTCCATGGGGACGTCGGCCTGCACAACCTGCTGGTCGACGCCGGGCGGGTGACGGCCCTGGTGGACTGGGAACTGGCCCACTTAGGGTCGCCGACGGAAGATCTTGCGCGCATGAGGCCTCTCGTCCAGCACCTGACGCCGGGCGGTTGGGGTGATTTCGTCGGCGAGTACCAACGGGCCGGCGGTTCCGAAGCCGCCTACGATCGCCGCCGCCTCGACTTCTACTGCGTGGTCAACAGCTGGAGCGCCGTGTCGGCCAGCCTCACCTGCCGCCAGCTGTATTTCACCGGCGTGCTCACCGACTTCGTCTACGCGCACGCCGGCGTCGACTTCGTTCTACGCACGCGACTGATGCTCATGGAAGCCCTCCACGAAGCGATGCGGGAGGACGGCCCGCCGGACGGGAGCCTCGCCGCCACCCCGCGAGGCGCCAAGACAGAACGTTGAGCCGGCTCCCGGCCGGACGCCCACCAAGGGCGACACAGGCGTCGCCGGACCAGGTGGCCCGGCGCCAATGGGCGTGCGTTCAGGTTCTTCTCCGACGCCTCGGGCGATGCGCCACTGGCACTGTCAGATCAAACGCGCCAGCGACCCAGTTTCACGCTTTGTTGGATCGAGAGCCTCTTATCTGGGATGCCCGGTCGACGCATTTCCTCCTGCATATTCTTGGAAAAGCGATGGCTGCCGCCCGAAAGGCCGAGGCGGGAGGGCGAAACCAGCCTCTCTCCGTTTGGTCTGACAACGCCCGTGCAGAGGCTATTCAGCGCCGTCGCGCCTTTCCTGAGTCAGCCCGCTCGGAAAGAGACGACACGTCGACGGCCTCAAAATCCGCGCCCGTTACTTTGCGCAACTCTCTCAGCTCGTCGTCAGCCCATGCAGAACTCGGCGCCCCGCTGAGAAACCATGCCGAGCCATTGTCGGCCAACATCATTCCGTACTTCTGCAATGCGCGAAGGATGATTTGATTTGTCGGAGAAAAAGTCGAGACATCAAAATCCGCACGCAATCGGAAGCGCTGTCCGAGCGGCGGCAGCGCCCCATCTGAGGACCGCGAAGCGAAATGCCGAGCAGGCCAGACGTACTGGTTGCGTGTCCGTGGCGCGGTGAAGCGCAAAGCGTGCTTGATTTGTCCTGCAGCCACTTCTTCGGCCCGCACCAGACCGGGAAAGATCGGGAGGCCTGCGGCGTCCACGCTCGTCCAGCCGTCCATGCGCAACGCGTGGCTTTCGAGATCGAACCGAGCCGCCGACACCGAGCTCCAACTGCCGTCAGGATTGGGGACGGCCTTGTACAATTCATACAAGGTGCAATTGCCTTGCTGGACTACAATAACATGGCGGTCATCTTGGCTTTGAACGCCGCCCTCGATCGGTGCGCGACGCGGAATTGGATAGGGTCCGGGGTCGCTCTCGTCGGCCGCAGGCTCCTCATCACCAAAGCTGCGGAAATGGATCGGAACCTTCGGTTCCTTCGCGGGGACAACAACGAACGGAATCCCGATCGGAGCTCCATCGATCGTCGCCGATGCAAAATCTGGGTGGAGCGGTTTGTCTGCACCTATGCTCGCCACATACTGATTCGAATGTGGATCGACCGGAAGGTTATCGACCGCGGTATTCCAAATGTTGTCCGCAGGGAAAACCGGACATCCGCCAACGGTCGGACCCGGGCTTCCAACGGTCGAGCCTGCGCTTTTAACCGAAGGGCCAGAGTTTTCGAGAGTCGAGCCCGAGCCTTGCGCACGCGAGCAGGAATTGAAGGCGAACAGGAGGACCGCGGCCATCAAGCTTGTCCCGTACACGCGCTTCATCACCGTTTGGACCTTAGGCGCGAGAGGCGACCTCATCGAGTTTCCCTTCCCTGATCAAAATCCTTCGGCGTCGGCCGGCGAAAGCCAAGACGCATGACCTCCGCCGCCAGAAATCACTTCGCGATCGCCGCGCCCCTGCCTCCATACGCTCCGAGATCGACGCCGTCGGACACCTCGCCGTCCGGGCGTCCCCTTCGATGGGAATGCGCCTCTCGTTCGGCGCGCCCTGTTCGGATCGCGCCGCCGAGGTACAATTTTCTGAAACGGCCCGAACGCCCTGAATGGAGGGTTTCACCGTCGAACGCAGAAGGTGGAGGAAATTGTGCGCACGCTCGAAGAGATGAACGCCATCGAGGACATCAAGCAGCTCAAGGCGCGGTACTTTTACTGCCTCGATCACAAGGATTGGGACGGCTGGCGGCGCGACGTCTTCACCTCCGACGCCTCCATGGACGTCCAGGAAGTGAGCCCCAAGCCATACGTGGGCATCGAAACGATCCTGGAGTTCCTCATTCCGGTGCTTGCCGGCGTGAAAACCATTCATCACGGCCACATGCCGATCATCGAGCTCACCTCGCCGTCCACGGCCAAAGGAATCTGGGCGATGGAGGATGTCCTCTTCTGGCCCGAGGGACGAGGCGGGAACGTGCATGGCGCGTCCGGGCGCGTTCACGGCTATGGACACTACCATGAGACCTATGAGCTTACGGTCGGCGGATGGCGCATCAAGACCCTGCGCTTGACCCGCCTCCACGGTCCTGGACCGCTGTGATCAGCTCGGTCTGAGCGCGGTAGCACGGGAGGGATCCATGGAACTTGCCGATCGATTGTTTGGATTGTCCGGTCAGACCGCCATCGTCACTGGCGGCGCCTCGGGGATCGGCGAAGCGATCGCCCATCACCTTGCCGGGCTGGGCGCGACGACGATCATCGTCGATCGTGACGCCGAGCGTGCGTCGGCGGTTCGTCGCGACATCGCCGCCGCCGGAGGCTCCGCGGACGCCGAGATCATCGATATCGCGTCGGAAGCTGCGGTGATCGCCGGCGTGAAGTCGATCGTCGACCGGCACGGCGGCGTCCACATCCTGGTGAACAATGCCGGCGTTCAGGACCGCGAGCCGATGCTCGACATCAGCGCGCAGGAGTGGGACCGCATCCTTGGGATCAACCTGCGCGGCCCGTTCCTGATGCTGCGCGAATGCACGAAGGCCATGATCGCGGCGAACGTGCGCGGGTGCGTCGTGAACATCGCCTCTCTGGGCGTCATGCATCCGATGATCGAGGGGCTGGCGGCCTACTCCGCCTCCAAGGCCGGTCTTGTTTCATTGACCCGCAACTCCGCCTTCGAATTGAGCGGCCACGGAATCCGGGTGAACGCCGTTCTCCCGGGCGGCGTGGTGACGCCCGGTTCGTCCCACGGCGCGGCAAGACGGGTCGAAGGGCCCGGCACGCGGCCATCGCCGCTCGGGCAGTTGATGCCTGCGGATATCGCCGGAGCTGCGGCCTTCCTGGTGTCGCCCGCGGCGGGGAAGATCACCGGCCAGATGTTGGCCGTCGAGTCAGGTTGGTTGCTCACTTGATAATGCGCTCCCTTCAAGCGGGAGGGGCGGAGAGCGGCGGCCTTTGATGGTCAACCTGTCAATTCCAGCTAGATCGTGCCCGCGAACCATGTTCGCGGAACGTGGTTAACTGCCCGGGGAGCCGATGCGCGTGGGATGCGGGACGGCGCCTGAAACGAGGGACAGAACCATGTCGTCATCACGCTCGACAGTGACGACAGTGTGCGCCTCACCGGCGTGACGCTGGGCGCCCCGAACGCCGCGGACTTCCTCTTCGCCTAGCCAGCGCGGCGGATAGATGTCCCGACTGACGAGGTGGCGCTCCTGGTTGAAGTGATTGTGGAAGACGGTGTGGGTTGAAGCGAACCGCTGCAGCGTCTTCATGCGTCCGAACCGGAGCATGGCGCGCTCCGGCACTGTCAAGGCAACTGAGTGGAGCCCCGTCTTGCGCCAATTATCGCCGCTCCCGCTTGGCGACATGACGAGCGAAATCAGGTGGTCTCCTGCCCAGAATGGCGGGCCGAAGAAGTATTCGCATTTGCCTCACCAGCGCCGGCTAAGCGCACGCGAGCATGCAAAGGCCCCGCAAATCGGAGCCAAGCGTGAGGCAGCCTGGGAGGACTCACACCCCACTTTGCCGCTGGCCCCAAGAGCATCGAATTGACACTTGTTCAGCATTTGGCGCCTCAATGGCTGTGGCGCAGAGGACGATCGATCCCATCTAGGTTCAAATATCGGATCCGGAGTATTTCAGAGACCGCACGAGCTTTATCGGCGAAATGATGTCGGATGGCGTAGGCGTCCGCTTGACCCAGCGTCGCGGCAAGTTGCGCGAGTGACGCGCCATTTATACTGCCATTGGCGAGCATATTCTCAGTGGAATCTATGATACGCTCTCGTGTGGCGACGCTTGCGGAATATTCCGCGGTTCGCGGGTCGCGCGCGCGGACGGGCTTACTTTTCCGCGCATGCGCGGCTTTGCCGTGAATTTCCATCCGGCGCCAGCGTTCCCTCCGCCGTGGCTCACCGCCTTACAAGAGGGGGCGCCCTGCGGGACGAGCACAAAGCTCGCCGCGCAGGCTACCCGGGCCTGAAATGATATTGACATCTGTCTACGAATTCGGTTGCGTATTTCGGACGGGACGCTGAATTGTCGCCTCGGTCCAAAAAGGAGCGCCGCCGGATGGCTTCCGATGCGGCGATTTGGGGGAAAGATGCAGGCTCACTTAAAAATCCTGGCGGGCGCCTCTTGCAGCACGCTTGCGCTAGTCCTTGCGGCCGGAGCAGCAATGGCCGCCGAGGCGGAGGAACGGCAGACGATGATCGGTGAGGTTGTCGTTACGGCTCAACGACGCTCCGAGCGTCTGTCAGAGGTGCCGATCACCGTCGAAGTCGTGACCGCTGAGAAGATCCAGGCCGCCGCTTTGCAGGACACCAAGCAACTCGTCCAGATCTCGCCATCAATTACGTTCTCGGCCGGTTCGGGAACCCGTGGCGCCGGCTTCAGCCTGCGCGGGATCTCGTCGGTCGCTCAGGAAGGCGGGACGCAGCCCTCGGTCGCCATGGTCGTTGACGGCGTGGCCCTCGCCCGGCAAGTGGAATTCGTCTCGAGCCTAGCTGACGTCACCCAGATCGAAGTCCTCCAAGGACCTCAGGGCACCTTGTTCGGCAAGAACGCCAGCGCCGGGGTGATCAATATCACCACGCAGGGCCCAACGCGGGTCAACGAAGGCAAGCTCGAGGTCAATCAGACGACCGATTCTGAGACGATTGTGAAGGGGGCGGCCAATTTCGTGTTCTCCGAACGCGCACGCTTCCGGGTCAACGCCTTCTATGATCGCCAACATTCCTTGATCGACAATATTGGCGGCAAGGATCTCAACGGTGCGAAATCGTACGGCGTGGCGGCGAAGCTGGATTTCGACCTCACTGACAACATGTCGCTGCGCCTGGTCGCCGACTACGCGAAGCGGCGAGACACCTATGGAATGCAGATGATCATCGTGCCGCGCATCGGCACGCTGCCAGCATTGGTTCCCGGCGGCCCGGTGCGTGATCTTTCCACAGTTCAACGGCAGGTGTGGGGCGTGCCTTTCGGCTTCGGCGTCACCACGACGAATTCCGACGGCGTCAGCGAGTCCGTACAGCGTAGCTGGTCGACTTCGGCCACCCTCAATTGGGAAGTCAATGACCGACTGAAGCTCGTTAACATCGCCGCGTACCACGACCTCTTCTATGACAACCTGGCCGATACAGACTCCGGTCCAACCGGCTTCATGAAAGGAAAGGGACTCGCTCCCAACCCCCTGAACTATCCGACGTCGTCCGTCATCCTGGGCTTTCCTAAGTCGCAGAACCCCGCCGCTTACTACTCGGAAGAGGCGCGCTTGGAGTACTCCGGCGGGCGGCTCAACGCGATCGGTGGGGCGTTCTATTCGAGCTACTGGGAGAATCCCCATTTCGTGGGCGCTACGCTGGCGAACTCAATGTTCTCCGGCTCGACCCTGGTCGGCGGCACCTACAACGACAACCGGTACATCGCGAAGTATAAAAACCACACGGCGGCTGTGTTCGGCGATGTCACCTACAAGTTGTCGGACCAATTTTCGGTCTTTGGCGGCCTCCGCTACACGAGCGACGAGGTGGAATCCCACTACCGCAAGATCAACTTCACGGGCGCGCCGCTTACCTTCTTCGACACAACCACCGGCGCCTACAACACCCCCTTCGCCCCCGTGGCGATTCTGACAGGGTCGGCTCTGCCTCCCGGGACGTCCGCCGCGACGCCCAAGTTCTTTTCCTACGACTTGCATCGCACCGACGGCGGCTTAACTGGCCGTGCCGGCATCCAATGGCGACCTGCTCCGGGACAAAACTACTACGTATCCTACAACACGGGTTTCAAAGGCCCGGCGGTGGACCTGTCGCAAGCCTGGTCCAACACGTTCACCTCCACCGACCCCGAGAAGGCGCGCGCCTTTGAGATCGGCACTAAGCAGACTCTTTTCGACGGGCGACTGTTCTTCCAGCTTTCTGTTTACGATCAGCTTGTGAAAGACGTCCAGGCTTCGGTCACCGTTCCGGCCGGCGCCGGAGCCAGCAACCAGCTGCAGCGCGCAGGCGACATCAAGTCCCGGGGCTTCGAGGTCCAGTTCGAGGCGCGACTTACAGACGAACTGACGGGCAGCTTCGCCCTGGCCTATACTCACGCTCGCTACCGCGGCGACGGGCAGGTGCCATGCAATGTGTCCCAAACCCTTCTTTTGACGCAGACCGGCTGCGGGACGAACGGCGCGCTCGCGGGCAATCAGCGCTTGGTTGGGCATGAGGCTAAGGAGACGCCGCCGGTCCAGCTCACGTCCGCTCTCGATTGGCGTCATGAACTCACGAATCAGATGATCGTACGAGCCCACGCCGACTACAGCTGGACGGATAAGATCCAATGGCAGTTGGGCAACGATCCCCTGACCAGGGCTCCGAGCCATGGCATGCTGAACGCCTCTATGGGTCTCGCCGCGGCGAATGGCCGTTGGGAGGTTCAAGTCTATGGGAAGAACCTCACCAATGAGTTTTTCTATGACAACCTGTCCCAGGCGAACACCGCGATCGGCGCAGAGTGGGGGCGTGTCGCCCGCGACGCGAAGCCTTACGGCGGCCTGAGATTGATCTTGCGCTACTAAGTTCCATCTTCGGCTCGGCGCCTAACGTGCGGCTGCGAGAAACGATGATTGCAGACGCCTCGGTAAGGTTCGACGCCATCAAAGCAAGTCTCCTGAACTGCACCCTACTGTTTGTGCGTGGGGAAGTTCATGCGTCCGCCGGGTGCTGTCAGTCCAACGAGAGATTGTCTCTACATTGCGCAGTCCGGGCAGGGGAGGGCGCGACCTAGGTGTTCCGTCCCGATGTGTGGGGACTCAGCTTGGCTGAGTGCGCACACCGGGAGGATCTATGGGCCAGGTTCTACACGGCTGTGCCACGACCACGCACGCTATCCGGGCGGCGATACAGCGATCGAAGGCTCCGATCCAGGAACTCGCCGAGCGGTACGGGCTGAACCGCAGCGCTTCAGGCTATCGCCAGACCACCTCACGTCGAGACTGAACATCTAGCCAACTGAACGATGGCCTTAGCTCACGCGTGGCAATGAGGCGATATAGCTACCAAATAGCGGAGGGGGATGGCCATCCGGCCGGGCTAGAGAGCGCCGGTTACGAGCGGGCTAATTTGCTCTGACAAAGCTCACGGGAGAATTGTTCATGGCCACGCTTGCATGCCGCAGGATTACCATACAAAATACCACAATTGTATGGTATATGGTTGCCATTGTATGGATGGCTCGGCGTATGACCACCAGCTGCAAATCTCCATCCACCATCGGCGCGGGCCCCGTTGCCGCTACCCCCGCTGCGGAGAAGGTCACCTGTTCAATCTGAGGTCGAACGGAGGAAGCCATGGACCAAAAGACTAAGGCGGACGCATTCGCCACGTTACACGCCGGCGACGATATCCTGATCCTGCCCAACGCGTGGGACGCGGCTAGCGCCGCGATCATGGCCGACGCGGGCGCCAAGGCCGTGGCCACCTCCTCGGCGGCGGTGGCCTGGGCGCACGGCTATCCAGACGGCGACGCCCTGCCGGTGGCCAACCTGCTGGCGACCATCAGGACGGTGGCCCGGGTGTCACCCGTGCCGGTCACCGCCGACATCGAGGGGGGCTACACCGACGACCTGGGCCAGCTCGGCGAGACCATCCGCTCGGTCATCGGCGCCGGCGCCGTGGGCGTCAACCTGGAGGACGGCCGGCGGATGCCGGACCTCCACGCCCGCAAGGTCGAGGCCGCGCGCAGGGCCGCCGACGCGGAGGGCGTGCCCCTATTCATCAACGCGCGCATCGACCTCTTCCTGTTGCAGCTGGCGGAGGGTGAGGCGGCCTATGACGAGACCGTCCGCCGCGCCGAACTCTATCGTTCCGCCGGCGCCAGCGGCATATTCGTGCCCGGCCCGAAAGATGAGGTCCTGATCGGGCGGCTGGCGGCGGCGATCAAGCCGCCCCTGAACATCATGCTGCTGCCGGGCCTGCCGAATGCGGCGAGGTTGCAGGCCCTGGGCGTGCGACGGGTGAGCTCGGGCACAGCGCCGTTCAGGGCGGCCTACGCCACGGTCGCCAAGGCTGTAGCGACTTTCCTTGAAGTCGGCGAGGCGTCTGCCTTCAAGGCCGGCGCCGACGGGCTGGGAAACCTGAACACGCGGTTCGGCGTGCGATAGTTCGCCAACGCTGGCGGCGACCTCCGGGCGCCGGCGGCTGAGAGACGTATCGCGCTCCTGCTCATGGGAGATCGACATGCATACCTATGAACTCTTCATCACCGATGACCGGTACTCGGTCCCGACGCTCAAGCTGGTAATGGCTTCGAACGAGGCCGGGGTGCGCGAGGAAGCGGCATGCTCGCTGGCGGAGTCGCCACATCACGTCAGCGTCACCGTCTATCTGAATGCGGCGCGGCTATTCGATATCGGAACGTCGCCGGGCGATCTCGATAGACCGTTCGATATCAATCGATTTCCTGACATTCATTGCCCAGGATCCCAGCTTGGATCTGAACAGGGAAAGCGGCGCGCTCCGCCGATCGGCGAACTTTCCGACGGGGACCCGTGATGGATTTCGCCAAGCGCGCCTTCGACCAAAGCCACCAGATCGACCCCATAGTCCGGACGCTGCTGGATACCGACTTCTACAAGCTGCTGATGGGCCAGTTCATCCATCAACGGTACGCGACTACCCAAGTTTCCTTCGGGCTGAACAACCGGACCACGTCCGTTCGCCTGGCGGACATCATTCCGGAGGCCGAGTTGCGGGCCCAGCTCGACCACGTGCGGACGCTGCGATTCAAGCCCAACGAGCTGATTTGGATCGCCGGCGCCACCTTCTACGGCCAGGAGCGTATCTTCCGCCCGGCCTTCATAGAGTTCCTGCGCGGGTTGCAGCTTCCCGGCTACGACCTGCGCACCGAGGATGGCCAATATCTCCTGACCTTCTCCGGCGCCTGGGCCGAGACCACGTGGTGGGAAATCTACGCGCTGGCCATTGTTAGCGAGTTGAAGTCGCGCGCAGGCCATCGGCGACGTGGCGAGATCGAGCTCGATTTCCTCTACGCCCGCGGCAAGTCCAAGCTGCTGGCCAAGCTGGGCCGTCTGCGCGACCTCGATGGCCTGGCGCTCTCAGACTTCGGCGCCCGGCGTCGGCACTCGTTCCTCTGGCAGGAGTGGGTGGTGCTCGCCATGGCCGAGGTGCTCGGCCCGGCCTTCGTCGGGACCAGCAACGCCTACCTGGCCTTCAAGCACGGTTTCGACGCCAAAGGCACCAACGCCCACGAGCTGCCCATGGTGCTGGCGGCGCTGGCCAAAGACGACGCAGGCCTCAAGGGCAGCCAATATGAGCTGCTGGCGCAGTGGCAGGACGCCTATTCCGGCAACCTGCTGGTCGCCCTGCCGGACACCTATGGCACGACCCAGTTCCTGAAAGGCGCGCCGGCCTGGCTGGCGAAGGACTGGCGCGGCTATCGTCCGGATTCCAAGCCGCCAGCCGAGGCGGGCGACGAGCTGATCGCTTGGCTGCGCCGGCACGGCGTCAACCCCCTGGATCGCTTCGCATTGTTCTCCGACGGCCTCGACGTGCGGATTGGCGGCTTCGAAGCCCACGGCGACGATATCGGCGACATCCACAACTACTTCTCCGGGCGGATCGGCCGCGCCTACGGGTGGGGCACCAACGCCACCAACGATTTCCGCGGCTGCGATCCGCGCGGCGAGGCCCTGTTCGATCCCATCTCCCTAGTCTGCAAGGTCATCGCCGCCGACGGCCAGCCCGCCGTAAAGCTGTCGGACAATTACGGCAAGGCCTCCGGGCCGGCGTCGGAGGTCGAACGGTACCGCCGGGTGTTCGGCGCCGACGGTGTCGGCGCTGCGCCCATCTACGTCTAGGAAAACCGACCCATGCTCGATCCCGCCAAACCCTCGGGGCGATGCACTTCAAACCGGGCGCGGCTCTGTTCAGGAGAAATCGGATGACCCAACGGATGGATTTCAATGCTGCGACGCCGGGTGGCGTGAAGGCGCTCGGCGGCGTCTACGGCCACATCATGCAGAGTGGTCTGCCGAAGGCGCTGGTCGACCTCGTCTTCCTCCGCGTTTCGCAGATCAACGGCTGCGCTTATTGCCTCGACATGCATTCGCGTGAGCTGCTGAAGAATGGCATGCCGGTGGAGAAGCTTGTGCTGGTCCAGGCTTGGCGCGAGGGCGGCGCGCTGTTCGACGACACCGAACGGGCGGCGCTCGCCTGGGCGGAGACAGTGACGCGCGTCGCCGAAACCGGCGTGCCCGACGCCGAATATGCCGCCGCCGCCGCCGTGTTCGACCACAAGCAGCTCGCCGACCTCACGATCGCGATTGGCCTGATAAACACCTACAACCGGATGGCGATCAGCTTCCGCACCACGCCGGCCGCGGCCGAGCGGTAGCAGCTCAGCGCACGTCGGCTGATGTCGCGCGTCTGATGCCGACGGTTGAGGGAGCAAGCGATGGAGATCATCGGCAGTCAGAGGATCCTGACCTTCTCGGAGGGCTCGGACAGGATCAACGCCTTGACCTGCGGGGCCATTCGTAAAAGAGGCGCCCACCAGGTCCGGAACTTCATGGACCTGGCGACCAAGGTTGCAGAACTTCAGTTCCGTAACCGCGACTTTTTTCTCATGTTCCGCGGGCAACGTGGAGACTACAGGAATCGGTCTGGGCGCACTTCGCTCAAATCCTCGCTCATGCGGGCCACGGATTCGGCCGGGATGGCGACGGAAAGCACTATCGAGCGACGCTTCACGAAGCTCGCCGCCGCCGAACAGGCGTTGGTCGCCGAATATCGCCGCCAGGCGTTGCTCGGCCGCGAGCGCCTCGAGCGGCAGCGCATCCTGCGCTGGTCGATCCTCCAGCACTATGAGATCTGCAAGACGCCGCTCCTCGACGTCACCCAGTCGCTGCGGATCGCCGCTTCGTTCGCTTCCCATAATGCGGGACCGCAAGCCTATCTGATGGTCCTCGGCATTCCGCGTGTCAGCGGGGCGGTCACGGCCAGCGCCGAGGCCGGCCTTCAGGTCGTCTGCCTGGCGAGTGTCTGTCCTCCGACGGCCGTCCGCCCACATATTCAGGAAGGCTATCTACTCGGCGAGTATCCCGAATTTTCGAGCGCGGAGCAGAAGCTGTACCATTCCCACACCGAGATGGATTTCGGACGGCGACTGATCGCCAAATTCTGCTTCGAACCGGATCGGTTCTGGGACAAGCACGGAAACTTCCCCCGAGTTGAAGAGGACGCCCTTTATCCCGGCGCCTCACAGGACCCGATGTGCATGCTCGCCGAGGCGGTGAAATCCGCCGTCGCCGACCGCTAGACGCGGGGATTCTTTGCTCGATCCAGGCCATGATTGCGCGGCGAGCCGGTTGTTCTGGATGCGGAGGGCCGTTCCAGCTTCCAGGCGCTGCAGGCGGCCATCAAGGAGCGGCCCGAGGCCATCCTATTCTACGCATTCGCCTTGCGTGATCTGGACGCGATTTCGCCCGCACGCTGCAGATCCAGCGTAAGGCCATGCTCGCCAATCTGATCGGCAGGGGGCGCGTGGGCGCGCTCCTCGTGATGGAACACTCCGGCCAGGTCGCGCTTGTCGATCGGCTGCTGGCAGGCGCGGCAGCTGTAAAAGTGGCCGACTCACCGGCCGCGGGCTCGCCGCCATGCCGCTCGCCAATGAATCTGCTTAGTTGCATCCGCACGGCGGAACCGTTTTGGCGAGTCCTGACTCAGAGTCTCGACTGGCGTAGGTTCCCCAGTCGTTTGAATCACCTAGGTGCCGGCGGGCGCCAGGCGCCGCACCGCAGTTTCGGCTTCGTTCGGCAGTCGGGAACCGTGCGCGTTCCAGCTTGTTGCCTCCAAAATGTCCGAGGCTCCCATAACCTATACAGCTACCTCCCATGATGTCCTTCGCTCTGCACGCGGTCGGGTCGGAAGCGGCGTGATCGCCCTTTGGATCATGATGGCGCTGACCTTGGCGTGGTTCGTCCCCTACGCGATAGAGGCCTCGATCGGGATACTGAGTTCAATGTAGGGCGCCAAGAACACCGATTGGTTCTAGCGGCTGAGCGACTCAAGCGGCTTTCCGAGTGACCGATGGACGAGGACGATCAAAGGCGGCCTCGGCCGGCGAGAGCCGAAGCCGCGCGGCGGCCGATCGGACCGGGTATCCATGGTTCGGCCGTCGCGTATCAGACTAGGCGCCGATGCTCCAGAACGTCGCCGAAGTTGCTATTCTCCCGCTTAAACCGCGCATTGGCGGTTTGACGCAGCCGCATAACGGCCTGCCCAAGAATCTCATCGGAGGTCCGACTACCCGGTTTGCAACGCTTCGGACCGCCAAGACGTCCCCCGACCCTCCAACCGAAGCTGTTGCTCCAGTTCAGTGAGGGCCGTTTTCACCCGCGCGATGGCTCCGGACTCGAGGTTGACGTTCTCCAACAGGCGCTGGTAGCGCGCGATCTGCGTTCTCAGATGGTCGGTGTGTTCCATCACCTCCCATCACATAACGAAATTGCGTGGATTCCGGGGCGACGGATGGGCGAAGCTAAGGCCGGCCACGAGCGCGCCGGCGGGTGGTGTCTCAGTTTGAAATTAGTAGCCGCGCCTATCCCGTGGTTGATTTCGCCGTGACCGACCCGTGGTCAAACTCGGCAACGTGTCGTTAAGTTTGCTTTGACAGGGCCTTCGCATGCATCGATGCGGGCGCCGCCGAGCCCCAATACTGGCGGTATGAAATGACTGGCGCACTTCCGCAGGCTCCCTCCTTCAGGCTGGATGGCCGCCGGGCCCTGATCACCGGAGCTGGAAGGGGGATCGGCCTCGGATGCGCGGCGGCCTTGGCTTCAATGGGCGCCGAAGTTGTTCTTTGCGCCCGCTCGGCGGACGAGATTGAAGTAGGGGCCGAGGCCCTCAGGGCGCGAGGTGACAAGGCTCAATCCATGACGCTGGATGTGCGCCGCGTCCAGGAGACAGCGCGCCATATCGAGGCGGCCGGTCCATTCGATATCCTCGTGAACAATGCCGGAACCAACCGCCCGAAACCCTTCGTCGATGTCAGCCTCGATGACTATGACGCCGTACTGGATTTGAATCTGAAGGCGGCCTTCTTCGTGGCCCAGGCTGTGGCGAAGGGCATGATCGCGGCCGGACGCGGGGGGTCCATCATCCAGATGTCATCCCAGATGGGCAAGGTCGGTGGGCCTCAGCGGACGCTGTACTGCGCGTCCAAATGGGCTCTTGAAGGCCTGACCAAATCGATGGCGCTGGACCTCGCCGCTCACAAGATCCGCGTCAACACCATATGCCCCACCTTCATCGAGACGCCGATGACCCGTCCATTCTTCGAGGATCAGGCGTTTCTGGACAGTGTGCTGGCCAAGATCAAGCTTGGCAGGCTGGGTCAGATTGAGGACCTGATGGGCGCGGTCGTGTTCCTGGCCTCGGATGCGTCGGCGCTGATGACGGGCGCCTCTATGGTGATCGACGGCGGCTGGACGGCCGACTAGGCCGCCTTGAGGAAGACCTCGATCGCCTCGGTCAGGGACTCGGTGAAACCGGCGGACGCGGTATGGCCCAGCAGGCTGAGCTGTCCGCTTCGCGCCAGCCTGGCGGCGTCCTTGGTGCCCGCCAGCAGCGGATCGTTCTCGGCCACCAGGAACAGCACTGGCTGAGTGGCTTTGGCTAGATCGTCCTCCGAACGCTCGGCGAACGAGGCGCCGTAGCCCAGGTGGTAGGTGGTGATCGACTTGCAGACCTCGATCACCCAGTCGTGCAGGGTCTCGGGGCTCGGCAGTCCGCCTTCGCGGCGATTGCTGGCCGCCGGCTCGAACCAGGGCCAGAAGATGTACTGGTCGCGACAGAACATGAAGGCCTTGAGGAACTGGGAGCCGATCAGGTCCGGCCGGATGGGGGGCGCGTAGTTGGCGAGGTATTTCGCGCGCTCGGCGTCCGAATAGAGGCCGATGCCGTCGAGCACGACCTTGCCCACCCGCTCTGGCGCGAGCACCGCCAGCTTCAGCGCGATGTTGGCGCCGGTGTGCGAGCCGTAGACGTCGCATCGCTCCAGCCCAATGGCGTCGAGGAGTTCCGCTACGGCGGCGGCGTAGTCGGCGATCGCCGGCGCCTCGAGCGGCAAGGGCGTGCTGTCGCCATTGCCGGGCGTGTCTGGCGCGATCACACGATGGTTGCGGGCCAAGGCGGCGATCTTGGCTTCCAGCTGCTTCGACGAACCCGGTGAAGCGTGCAGCATCAGCAGCGGCGGGCCGTCGCCGGCCTCACGATAGTGCACCTGCCGTGCGGCAAGGTCGGCGAAGCGGCGGCGTATCATTCGGGACTCTCCAGCTCGATCGCGTCGGATCCTCGGCGGCGCGCGGCGGTCGGGCGCCTGTCAGGGACACCTCGCGCCGCCGCATTCCAAGTTTCGCAAATCGTGGGATGCGTTCAATTGATATTAGACTATAACCTTTGGGCCGCCATCGCAGAAATCAGGGCGACGGCGTGTCGGGCGCCTGCCGAGCCAGCAGAGGCCGCGAAATCTTAGGAGACGGCCAATGGCGATATGGTTGAAGCGCGGCGCGGACGCCGCCGCGAAGGCGACGACGGATCGCCAGGTCCGCGACACGGTGGAAACGATCCTGGCCGACATCGAGGCGCGCGGCGACGCCGCCGTGCGTGACCTGTCGGTGCGTTTCGACAAGTGGGACCGCGAGAGCTACAGGCTTACCGCCGCTGAAATTCAGGCCTGCCTCGACCAGCTGTCCGACCAGGATCTGAAGGACATCGAGTTCGCCCAGACCCAGGTGCGCAACTTCGCCCAAATCCAGCGCGACAGCATGAAGGATGTCGAGGTCGAGACCCTGCCCGGCGTCTTCCTCGGCCATCGCCACATCCCGGTGAACGCGGCGGGCTGCTATGTGCCCGGCGGCAAGTACCCGCTGCTGGCTTCGGCCCACATGAGCGTGATCACCGCCAAGGTGGCGGGCGTCGCCCGCGTCATCACCTGCGCTCCGCCGTTTGACGGCAGGCCGGCCCCGGCGATCGTCGCGGCCCAGAAGATGGCCGGCGCCGACGAGATCTATTGTCTGGGCGGCATCCAGGCGATCGGCGCCATGGCGTTGGGCACGGCGTCGATAATCGGCGTCGACATGCTGATCGGCCCCGGAAACGCCTTCGTGGCGGAAGCCAAGCGCCAGCTATTCGGCCGCGTCGGCATCGACCTGTTCGCCGGTCCGACCGAAACCCTGGTGATCGCCGACGAGACGGTTGACGGTGAGATGTGCGCCACCGACCTGCTTGGCCAGGCTGAGCATGGTCCGGATAGCCCGGCGGTGATGCTCACGACTTCCGAGGCGTTGGCCCGGGAGACGATGGCCGAGATCGAACGGCTTCTGACCATCCTGCCCACGGCTGAGATCGCCCGCCGGGCCTGGGAGACTTTCGGCGAGGTCATCGTCGCCGAGGACGAGGACGAGATGATCCGCATCGCCGACGAGATCGCCTCCGAACACGTGCAGGTGATGACCCGCGATCCGCGCCGCTTTCTACGCGACATGACCAACTACGGGGCGCTGTTCCTGGGCCCGCGCACCAATGTCAGCTTCGGCGACAAGGTGATCGGCACCAACCATACCCTGCCGACCAAGAAGGCGGCCCGCTATACCGGCGGCCTTTGGGTGGGCAAGTTCCTGAAAACCTGCACCTTCCAGGAGGTGATGACGGACGCCGCCTCCGCCATGGTGGGCGAATACTGCTCACGCCTGTGCGCGCTGGAGGGTTTCGCGGGACACGGGGAACAGGCCAACCTGCGGGTGCGCCGCTATGGCGGGCGCAATGTGCCTTATGCCGGCCGCGCCGAGCCGGCGCAGGCGGCCGAGTGAGCGGACAGGGGCCATGATCTTGGAGACCATCGCCTGCATCGGCGCTGGGAATGTCGGACGCTCCTGGGCGGTGGTGTTCGCCCGCGCAGGGCGGCGCGTGTTTCTGTGGGACCCTTCGCCGGCGGCCCTGGAGGCGGCCCTGGCGGCGATCGAGGTCTCGTTCGCCGACCTGCACGCCGCCGGCCTGCTGGACGACCCGCAGGCGGGCCTGGGCCTGATCAGCGTCGCGCCCAACCTGGAGGCGGCTCTGGGAAAGGCCGACTACGTCCAGGAAAGCGCCCTGGAGGTGCTGTCGGTGAAGCAGGCGTTGTTCGCCAAGATGGACGCCCTGGCCCCGGCCAATGCCGTGATCGCCAGCTCCACCTCCGCCATACCGGGCTCCGCCTTCCTCGAGGAGGTTCCCGGTCGCGCCCGATGCCTGGTGGCCCATCCGGTGAATCCACCGCACCTGATCCCGCTCGTGGAAATCTGCCCGGCGCCCTGGACCGATCCCGACGCCGTGGCGCGTACGCGTGCGCTGATGGAAGCTGTCGGCCAGGCGCCGGTGGTGGTGGAGAAAGAGGCGCCAGGCTTCCTCCTCAATCGGCTGCAGTGGGCCCTCCTGGGGGAGGCTATGCATCTGGTCGGCGAGGGCTATTGCACGGCCGAGGATATCGATCGGGTTCTGACCCAGGGGCTGGCCCTGCGCTGGGCCTTCATCGGCCCCTTCGAAGTCGGGCATCTCAACGCCGCCGCGGGGCTCGCCGGCTATTTCGGCGGACTGGCCGAAGCGATGTCGCGGGTCCAGGGCAGCCTGCGCACGGACTACCCGCCAAGCGAGGAACTGGTGGCGAAGCTGCACGCCGAGTTGGCGGCGCGACATCCCGTCGAGACTTTGCCCGACCGGCAGGCCTGGCGGGACCGCAGGATCATGGGGCTGCGGCGCTATCTCGACGACGCCGCGAGGGACGAGGGGTAGATGGTGGCCGGGCCAGCGCCATCCGGGTTCGATGTCTCCGCGGAGGCCCGTTGGTGAGCCGGCGGGCCGTTCACCGACGCAGATTCCTCGTTTCGACGGCGGCGGGCGCCACGCTGGCGACCTTGGGCGTCGACCACGCGGCCAGGGCGGCCGAATCCGACGCCGCCGCCAGTCCCGGCCTTCAACTCATTATCGAGCGCCTGGCGGACGTTCGGCGCCGCATGTCCAATCCAGGGGCGTTGACGCCGGTCGAGCAGTTCCGCGCGGTCTGTGACACGATCATGCCTGGCGAAGGCCCGATCGATGCGACGGTGACACCGGCCCGCAGATCGCCCGTGGGCTGTGAGTGGCTCTGTGCGCCGGGCGCCAACCCGCGGCGGCGGATCCTGATGCTGCACGCCGGCAGCTTCATCGCCTATGCGCGGCAGTCGCTGCGCCGCTACGCGGCCTGGATCTCGGCGGCCACGGGCGCGTCCATGTTGCTCCTCGACTATCGGCTCGCGCCTGAGCATCCCTATCCCGCCGCGCCGAACGATGTGCATACGGCCTATCTGTGGATGCGCAGGAATGGCCCGACGGGACGGGGACGCGCCGACCAAATCTGGGTGATGGGCGACTCCGCCGGTGGCACCCTGGCCCTGGCGCTCCCGCTGATGCTGCGCGACCGGCAGCAGCCGCAACCCGATGCGATCGTCGCCGTCTCGCCCTGGCTCGATATGACCGGATCGGCGGCGTCCTACGAAACCCGCGCCAAGACGGACCCGCTATCGTCGCGCAAGGCGGTCATGGGATCGGCGGCCATCTATCTGGCCGGCGCCGATGCGCGCGAGCCCTATGCTTCGCCTTTGTTCGGCGACCTGAGCGGCCTGCCGCCGGCGCTGATCCTGGTGGGCGACGCCGAGGTGATCCTGGACGATTCCACGCGCTTCGCCGCTAAAGCCAAGGCCGCTGGCAGTCCGGTCGAGATCGAGGTCTGGCCCAGGATGATCCACTGCTGGCCGGAGTTCGCCGCAGTCCTGCCTGAGGGGCGGGCGGCCATCGACAGGATGGGCGTTTATTTACGCACTATCGCGGCGGCGCGCCCGTCCTAACAGGCTGAAACGGCGACCTCCGGCGGTAGAGCCTCAATAGGTTGTCCTGATCCGAGCCGAGACGCCATTATCCCGCTCCTCGCGCCGTTCAGATCTCCTGATCCGGCGACACTGGCCGGTTCGCCTGCGTGGGCAGGGTCCGCTTCACCAGCGCGTCCTCCGGAATCTGCAAGGCGTCGAAGGGTGCGTCGTCCGGCGCATCCAGGAAGCTGCGGAGCAGGGCCGCGGTGTCGGCCGCGCGCCGGGTCTGGAAGCCGTGGCCCCACCCCGGCAGGTCGACGATCCATCCGTAACGCAGGCAGGCCGCCGCACGTGGGGTCTTGTCCCAGATATCGTCCTGCGGGTTGAGCACCAGGACAGGCTGTGTCACCAGCGGCAACCGGTCTTCAAGCCGATGATTGAACGCCGCGCGATGGCCCCAGCCGGCAAGGGCGCGGCCTGCGATCATCTCGGGGAATTCGTCGGCAACATCGTCGATCGTCGCGCCCGAGTGCAGGTTCCAGTGGGTCAGGCCGATCCAGGGGTCTAGCAGGTGGCGACCGTCCGGCCGCGGCTCGGGCCGGGTGTACTGTCGCCGGGCCGCCTCGCGCTCCTCAGCGGTATAGATCGGGGCTGCGACCATCACCACGCGGCGGATGCGGTCCGGGCGCAGGATCGCCAGTTCGGGCGCGGTCATGGCGCCGGTGTGATAGCCGAGAACATCCACCGGGCCGTCGAGTTCCAGGGCCTCGATGACCTCCGACATGGCTGCGGCGTAGTCCGCGATTTCCGGCGGCGATGACGGCGCATCCGACATGCCGAACCCCGGCGTGTCCGGCGCGACGACAAACCTATCCCGCCCCATCTCGGCGAGTAACGCCCCATAGATCCGTCCGCTCATCGGGCTCATGTGCAGACAGAGCAGCGCCGGCTTCGGCCCCATGGCGCCGGCCTGCCGCAGGTGAACCTGGCCGTATCCGCCATCAATGTAGCGGCGGGTGATCTTCGGCGTCATTTCGGGGTCTCCGCGCGCGGACAGCTTATCGGGGGGCATAGCCGCTCACCTCCGCCCCATCGGTGGGCTTGAGTCGAAGGAACCCGATCAACGCCAGTAGTGGGAAGGCCGCGACGATGACCACGACCTTGCGGAAGTCCGCGATCTCCGGATGGCCCAACGGCCCGGCGAACGCCGCGACGAGAGACGCGGCGATGGTCACGCCCATGGCCGTGGACAGCTGCTGGGCCACGCCGGCGAGGCTGGTGCCTTGGCTGAGCGTCGGCCCGTCGAGCTCGGAATAGATCAGGGTCTGGATGCTGTTGTACTGGATCGCCCGCAGCACGCCGAAGCCCAGCAGATAGAGCGCCAGCGCCCAGAGTGGCGTGGTGGCCGTCAGAAAGCCGAACCCGGCGATCCAGAACACGGAGATGGCGGAGTTGAAGGAGAGTGTGCCGCCGAACCCCAGCCGCGCCAGCATGCGCCGGGTGATCAACCGGCTCGACAGGGCCCCAAGGGCCGAGGTGAAGGTGAGCAGGCCCGCCTGCATTGGGCTGAGGCCGAACGCCACCTGCAGGATAACGGGCAGCAGGAACGTCGGCGCGTTCATGCCGAAACGGCAGAGACCGCCGCTCATGATGCCGACCCTTACGGTTCGCGACCGCAGCAGTGTCAGGTTCAGCACCGGCGCCGGGTAGCGGCGGGCGTGAAGGACATAAAGGCCCAGCATCGCGGCGCCGAGCGCGATGGCGACGGCTCCAGCGGCGGCCGCGACCTTGTGATGGGCCAGGGCTTCGACGCCGAACATGAACAGGGCGCATCCGAGGGCTGCGAGCGTGAAGCCCAGAACATCGAAACTATTGTGGCGGCCGGACGGGAAGACCGGGAAGTACCGCAGCGCGCAGGCGATACCCAGCGCTCCAAGCGGCAAGTTGATGTAGAAGATCCACCGCCATGAGGCGTGGTTGAGGATGAGGCCCCCGACCAGAGGGCCAAGCGACGGGCCGACGATGACCGGGATCATCATGTAGTTCATGGCCGTGATCCGGTCGCTCTTGCTGAAGCTGCGCAGTAGGATCAGGCGGCCGACGGGCGTCATCAACGCGCCGCCGATCCCCTGGACAAACCGTCCGATCACCAGGGTCTCGAAGTGAGTGGCGACGCCGCAGGCGGCGGAGCTGAGGGTGAAGATTACGATGGCCCAGCAGAAGATGCGTCGGGCGCCATAGCGTTCGGCCATCCAACCACTGATCGGCATGAAGATGGCGACGCTGATGATGTAGCTGGTGATCAGGACATCCAGCGTCATCAGGCGCACGCCCAGGTCGCGTGACATCTGGGGGATGGCGATCGTGACGATGGTAGAGTCGATCTGTTCCAGCACGAAGGCCATGGCCACGATGAACGGCACCATGAGCCGATCGTGCGGCAGGCCGAAGCGCCGGGTGTCGCTTCCGCCGGATGTCTTGAGGGCTATCGGTGCGTCAGCCAAGCTGTGGGACGGCGTGGCTTTGGCCGGAAAAGGATCGTTGCGGCATCAATTGATCCCTCCGCTTTGACAAAGAATTGTGAGCCGTTCAAATGGCATAACTCTATAACAATGACCACGTCTTTTGTGCTATCAACGCCAAGAAGGGTCGACCCCATGTGGGTGCAGGGCGTGCAGTCGTCCGCGCGCGCAGCAGCTCTGGAGTCTCGATGGAATTTTCAAACAAGACCGCCCGGCAGATGTACGAAGAGCTTAAGGCTGGTGTCCGCCGCCCGCCCTTCGGCTATGGCGCCCGCGCCGCGCTGATCAACGTCGACCTCCAACGCGCCTACACCGACGTCGGCGCCTTCAAGACCGCCTATGAAACCGATCCGCTGCAACTGGACTATGTGAACGCCCTGGCCGCGCTTTGCCGCGACCTGAACTTTCCGGTGGTTTGGACCTATTGCGCCTACCTGCCGAGCGGCGAGGATTGCGGGATCTGGGGCACCCGGACCGACACGCCGGATTCCCTGCAGAACATCAAATACGACTCGGAGCGTGCGCAGCTGGACCCGCGCCTGACCATCGGCGAGAATGACATCGTCATCGCAAAGCGCATGGCGTCCGCGTTCTTCGAAACGCTCGTGCCCTCGCTCCTGACCTTCCACAAGATCGACACCGTGATCGTCACTGGCGGCTCGACCTCGGGCTGTGTTCGCGCCACCGCCGTGGACAGCCTTTCGCGCAGCTATCGTACGATCGTTCCCGAGGAATGCGTCGCCGACAAGCACGAGAGCCCGCACTTCGCCAACCTCTATGACCTGGCCGTGAAATACGCCGACGTCGTGCGCGTGGCCGAGGTGCAGGCCTGGCTGAGCAGCCTCAAGGCCTCCGCCTCGCAACCCGCCTAGCGGGCCGGCCGCGGGCCTCCGGCGTTCCGGAGCCCGCGGTCTACTTCACGGCGTCGGCGATCGCTGAGGCGCCGGCGTTCCAGAGCGCCCCATCGGCGCCGAGCGCCTCCAGCACCTTGCGCAACGCCCAGGTCCGCGACGGCTGACCGGATACGAAGGGCGTAAGCGTGAAGCCCAGAACCTGACCGCCCTCAACGGGATAGCGCTCCTTCAGGTAGTCGAAGGCCGCGAGGATCTGGTCCGACCAGCTCATTTCGTCGTGGCGCCGGTCGATCATCAGCGCACGATCATCCAGTTCCATCGACACCGGGACGGCCGAGACCGGGCCTCCCGACGTGGTCATCGCCACGGGCACGGAGTCCTGCTCCCAATCGAGGCAGACGTCGAAGCCGGCCTTGGCGATGAGGTCAAGGGTGGCGAACGACTGCTGCCGGGCCGGGCTCATCCAGGCGCGCGGATGCAGGTCGATGGCGTCGAACGCCGCCCGGGTCTGCTCGATCCAGGCAGCTTCGGTGGCCTGATCGAGGGCGCCGAAATGGATGTGGTCAGTGTCCAGGCCGTAGGCGGCGATCTCGTGGCCGTCGGCAAGGATCTGGTCGACGAGGTAGCGCCTGGTCTGCAGCAGTGACGTGCTGACCGGCACGGTGGCGGTCAGGCCATTGGCCTTCAGCGTGTCGAGGATGCGAAAGACGCCCACCCGATTGCCGTAGTCGCGGGCCGTGAAGTTCCGTAGGTCGGGGTAAGGATTGGTCGCCGCGCCGGGATGCATGAAGGGCTTGCCGCTCGGCTTGAGCGCGAAGTCCTCGACCGGCACGACGATCAGGCCCGCCACGAGCCGCTCGCCTGGCCATTGGACCTTCCGGCGGGCGGCGTCCGGGCGCCAGGCGTAGCGGTCCTGGTCCATGCCATAGGCGCGGCGCGGATAGCTGGTGTAGTCCTCAGGCAGTGACATGGCTGAACCCCGTCCCCTGGGTGGCGAAGCCGCGATCGGCGATGTCCGCGAGCGTCTGGTCCCAATAGTTTTCGCGGTAGTGCTGGGCGATCTCCACGCCAGTGGTCGTCCAGACGTCGGCCTTGTGGGCGTCGATATGCTTGAGCGCGTCTTCGAAGGCGCGGATGCGGTTCGGGTGGGCGACCAGGTAGGCGTGAAGCGGAATGCACATCACTGTGCCGCTGCGCTCGCCCTCCTCCAGCAGCTGGTCGAAGTGGCGTTTCAGCATGTCCGCGTAGCGCCAGGGGTCCATGCCCTGGACGGCGTAGGTAATCACGTCGTTGGTCTCGAGCGCATAGGGGACCGAGAGCAGCTTGCCCGTCCTGGTCTTGAGCGGCTGCGGCTGATCGTCGTGGAACAGGTCGCAGGTGTACCAGAAGTCATACTCGCCCATCAGGTCGAGGGTGCGTTCGGTCATCGTCAAGGCCGGGGCCAAGTAGCCCCGGATGCGCTTGCCCGTGGCCTTCCTCACGGTGTCGATCGCATCCTCGATGATCGCGCGCTCCTGCGCCTCAGTCATATTGTAGGAATAGCGGGTGTTGTAGACGCCGTGACTGAAGAATTCCCAGTCGCGGGCCGCGCAGGCCTCGATGATTTCGGGATGATGGTCGCAGAGGGCCACCGACAACGAGATCGAACCGCGGATGCCATGCCGGTCGAGCATCTCCATCATCCGCCAGTGGCCCACCCGGTTGCCCCAGTCGCGCGCCGAGTAGTTGACGACATCGGGGGTGGGCCGGGTCCACGGCGGACGCGATGGGTTTACCGGTGGATTGTATTCGTAGAACTCGATGTTGGGCGCGACCCAGAAGGCCAGCTTCTTGCCGCCGGGCCAGACGATTTTCGGGCGGTCCCGATAGGGCCAATAGTCATAGACGTTGGGGTCTGAGCGCATCTGGTCTCCCTCCGGCGGCGGCCCGAACCCGAGTGCCGTCGCTGACGCGTCAATCAGGTTTTCAGCCGCAGTCTAAGGCCGGCCGAAGGCGCGTCAAAACGCTATATTTCTATGACAATAGGATTTGACGCGAGAGGATTTCCTTGGGCGTTTCGAAGCCCGGTTTCGTGGCACGCGCGATACGGCGGATGAAACTCTGAGCGCCCGCGGCGGCGCCGGAACGTGCGAAGTTCACGGGAGCCCACCGACGCGAAAAGGCGTCGCCTTCTTGGCGCGCTACAGTTCCGCGTTGGCCGGCTTCCGGCCTGGCCTGGCCGGCTGTAGCGCCGTCTTCGCAGCCTTCGCTGCTTTCGACGGCTTCACCGCTCGCTTGGCTGGTTGCGGCTCGGCTGTCGCTTCGGCGAGGACAGGGCTCATCGTCTTCGCGCCGTCGGCCCCAGCGTCCTTATTGTCGCCGAAGGAATGCAGATCCAGCCGGATCTGGTACCGGTCGGAGCGGTACTGGGCCATGGTGTAGAGCAGGGGCTCGCCTGCATCGCTGCACAGGACCCGGCCGATCCTGAGGATGGGGAACCGGATCTCGACATCCAGCATGCTGGCCAGCGCCGCATCGGCGGAGGTGGCGGAGATGGTCTGGGTGGCGGTCCCGATCTTGAGCTTTGTCCGCTCGATCAGCTTTAGCATCGGATGGGCTTCAAGGTCGGCGCGGCTGAACGTCAGGCCAAGCTTCGAAGGCATATAACTCACGACACAACCCAGCGGCTGATTGTCGAGCCACCGGACCCGCACCACGCGGACCACGTGCTCGTTCGGCTGCAGGTGAAGCATGGCGAGAACGGAAGGTTCGCCGACCTCGTCAGCGTACTCCATCAGCTTCACCTTGGTGGTGCGGCCCAGGGTGAGCAGCGATTCGAGCGCCTGCTCGATGCTGGCTTCGATCGGGGGTGAGGCCGGTTCGTAGATCACCCGCGTGCCCACCCGACGCTTGCGCTCGACCAGGCGGTTCTGCGCCAGCTCGTCGAGCGCCCGGCGCGTGGTGATCCGCGAGACGCCGTAGATGCGCGACAGCTCCTGTTCCGTCGGCACCAGTGAGCCGAGCGGTCGCTGCCCGCTGATGATCTCGTCGCGGAGGAGCAGGAATATCTGGTGATAAAGCGGAACCGGCAGATTCTTGCCGACGGCCTTGGCCGCGGCCGCGGCCGCGGCCTTCTGTTGTTTCGCAGCAACCATGGGTGCTGCTACCGCGATCATGACCCCAAGTCACCCCCGCCGATCACCGCCAAGGCGATGATGGGGCGCTCGCTGAATCCGTCTGATCGGCCTAGGTAAAGGTCCATCGCGTAGGCTCTAGCGCTCCTTGGCCCAGCGCTTCTCGAAGTCCCAGACCTCCTGGAAGCCGATCAGGCCACAGAATTCCTTGAAGTCGAAGATCGGCAGGCCCTCGTATGAGCCGTTGGCCTTCAGCGCCCTCAGGCCCTGTTCCATGGCGGCCGCCCCCAGCAGGCTGGTCATGGACGGGAAGATGGCGAAGGCGTAGCCGATCTCCTCCAGCACCTTGGCCGGCAGGATTGGGGTGAGGCCGCCGTCAGCCATGTTGGCCATCACGGGCGCGTCGAGGCTGGCGCAGGCCTTACGCATCTCCTCCTCGCTCTGGAGCGCCTCGAAGAACAGGACGTCGGCGCCGGCCATGCGATAGGCTTCCATGCGCTTCAGCGCCGCGTCGAAGCCTTCGCCCGCGCGGGCGTCAGTGCGGGCGATGACCAGGAAGTTCTCCTTGTCGGTCCGGGCCTCGGCGGCCACCTGGATCTTCTGGACCATGTCTTCGACCGGGATCACCCGCTTGAACGGCGTGTGGCCGCACTTCTTGGGGAATTCCTGGTCCTCGAGTTGGATGGCGGTGACGCCGGCGGCCTCATAGCCCTTGACCGTGTGGTGCACGTTCAGCAGGCCGCCGTAGCCGGTGTCGGCGTCGGCGATCAGGGCGCCGTTGCTGGTCCTCGCCAGCGTCGCCATGCGGTCGACCATCTGGGTGTAGCTGGCGATCCCGGCGTCGGGCAACCCCAGGCTGGAGGCCGCCGTCCAATAGCCGGTGCCGTAGACGATTTCGAACCCGACCTTATTGCAGATCGCCGCGGCGATCATGTCCTGCAGTCCGGGCGCGACGAAGAACTCCCTGGCCTCGAGCTTCCGGCGGATGATGGGATTGGCCATGGCGGCGCCTTTCAGAGAGTCGTCGTGAAGAGCCAGGGCGCCTCGGCGCGACGGCCCGCCTCAAAGGACGCGATCGCGTCGCCTTGGGTTTTGAGCAGGATGAGGACGTCGTCCCAGCCGTTCAGCAGGGCCTCGCGCCGCCAGTCCTCGATCTCGAAAGTGAGCGGGGTCACGCCGGGCGCCTCGATACGCTGGTGGGCGAGATCGACGGTGAGGGTTCCTGCCGCAAGCAGGCGGTCCAGGTCGGCCTGTGGCAGGATGATCGGCAGGACGCCGCTCTTGAAGCAGTTGGAGCGGAAGATCTCGCCGAAGCTCGCCGCCAGGATCACCCGCACGCCCAGGTCGTGCAGCGCCCAGACCGCCTGTTCACGACTTGAGCCGCAGCCGAAGTTCGGACCGGTGATCAGAATGCGGGCGGGATCGGCGGCGCCCGGAGCCAGGGGAAAGCCGGCGATCTCGACGCCGCCAACCCTGCGCTTGTCGTGGAAGGCGTAACGCCCGAGCCCCTTCTTGACGGTGAGCAGCAGGAAGCGCGCCGGAAAGATGATGTCGGTGTCGATGTCAGCGTCGGGAATGACGGCCAGGCGGGAGGTGAGGGTGACGAGCGGCTCCACGGGTCAGGTCGCCAGCTTGCGGACGTCGGTCAGGCGGCCGGTGACGGCGGCGGCGGCGGCCATCGCCGGGCTCATCAGATGGGTGCGGGCGCCGGGACCCTGGCGGCCTTCGAAATTACGGTTCGAAGTCGAGGCGCAACGTTCGCCCGGTTGCAGCCGGTCGTCGTTCATCGCAACGCAGAGCGAGCAGCCGGGCTCGCGCCATTCGAACCCGGCGGCCAGGAAGATGCGGTCCAGGCCCTCCGCCTCAGCCTGGCGCTTCACCTGGCCGGACCCCGGCACGACGATGGCGCCGACGCCGGACGCCACATGCCGGCCCTCGGCGATCCTGGCGGCGGCGCGCAGGTCCTCGATGCGGCTGTTGGTGCAGGAGCCGATGAACACCTTGTCGATGGCGATGCCTTCCAGCGCGCCGCCCACCGTCAACCCCATGTAGTCGATGGCCCGGGTGGCCTTCTGTTGCGCGGCCTCCGAGCCCTGGGCGGCGGGGTCGGGGACCCGGTCGCCGATGGCGGCGACCTGGTCGGGGCTGGAGCCCCAGGTGACTTGCGGGGCCAGCGCCGAGGCGTCGATCTCGAGGGTGCGGTCGAAGACGGCGCCCGGATCGGAGGGCAGGGCGCGCCAGCCGGCGATAGCGCGATCCCAGTCCGCGCCTCGCGGCGCAAAAGGCCGGCCTTCGAGCCAGGCGAAGGTGGTCTCGTCCGGGGCGACCAGACCGGTGCGGGATCCGGCCTCGATGGTCATGTTGCAGACGGTCATCCGCTCGGCCATCGACATCGCCGCGATGGCCGGTCCCGCGTATTCGATGGCGTAACCGACGGCGCCCGAGCCGCCCAAGCGTCCGATGATCGTCAGGATCAGGTCCTTGGCCCCGACGGCCGGCGCAAAGCCGCCGGTCACCCGCACCAGCAGCGTCTTCGCCCGGGTCTGCCGCAGCACGTTGGTCGCCATGACGCTCTCGCACTCGCTGGCGCCGATGCCGAAGGCTAGCGCGCCGAAGGCCCCGTGCGTCGCGGTATGGCTGTCTCCGCACACGAGGGTGATCCCGGGCTCGGTGAAGCCCAACTCCGGTCCGATCACATGGACGATGCCCTGCCGGACGTCCTGCACCGGGATCAGGTCGATGCCAAACTCGCGGCAGTTGGCCTCCAGCAGGGCGATCTGCGCGGCCGCCTGGGGATCGTCGATCGGGCCGCCGCGGTTGCGGGTGGGGATGGCATGGTCGACCACGGCCAGGTGGCTTTCCGGCCGCCGCACCGGCAGGCCCTTGGCCCTGAGACCCTCGAAGGCCTGGGGCGTGCTCACTTCGTGCAGCAGGTGACGGTCGACGTAGATCACGCAGACACCATCGCCCTCGTCCTGCACCACGTGCGACGACCAGAGCTTGTCGTAGAGCGTTCGCGGCGAAGCGTGCATGGGCGATGTCCCCTTCAGGGCGTGCCGCCGTCGGGGCTAGTGATATTCCTCGCCGCCGGAGACGTTCATCGCCTCGCCGGTGATGTATTTGGCCTGGTCCGAACAGAGGAAGGCGCAGGCGTTCGCGGTGTCCTCCACGGCGCCCGGCCGGCCGAGCGGCACCTTGGCGCGCATCCGTTCCCAGTATTCATCCATCGAAACCAAGCCGCGCATCGCCGAGATGTTCACCCGCTGCCAGTTGCCCAGGTCGGTCGGCACGTGGTTGGGGCAGATTGCGTTGACGGTGATGCCGTCCTTGCCGAGCTCCAGCGCCGCCGAGCGGGTCAGGCCGATCAGGCCGTGCTTCGACGAGGTGTAGGCGCTCATCAGGCTGACGCCGGTCTTGGCCGCCTGGGAGGCGATGGAGACGATGCGCCCGCCGGTCCCCTGGGCGATCATCTGCCGGGCCGCGTATTTCATGCCGAAGAAGCAGCCGCGCAGGTTCACGCCCAGCACGGCGTCCCAGTTCTCCTGGGTCATCTCCACGATCGGCCCGACCAGATAGCCGATGCCGGCGTTGTTGATCAGGATGTCGAGGCTGCCGTAGGTGTCGACCGCGAGCGCGGTGAGGCGGGCGACGTCGTCCTCCAGCAGCATGTCGCCGGCGAACGTCACGCACTCGCCGCCGGCCACGCGGATCTGCGCCGCCACCTCCTCAAGCTCGGCCATCTGGCCCACGCCGTGTTCCGGCGCAGTTTCGCCGGCGACCCGCCCCAGGTCGTGGATCACCAGCCGGCAACCTTCGGCGGCGAGGCGGCGCGCCATGCCGGCGCCCAGCCCCTGAAGCCGGCCGGCGCCGGTGACGACGGCGACCTTTCCCGCAAGTTCCGGATAAGTCGCCACGATCAGGGTTCGATCTTTTCGGAGACGATGAACATCGGGCTGTCGGCGAACTCCCGGAACTCGCCGCTGACCCTCTTCATCAAGTCGGTGGCGACGTCGACGCCGAACTGGTCCATGTCGGCGATCGTGATCAGTTCGACGTACTGGTAGGGCGGGGTCTTGTCGGACCCACGCACCGACAGGGTCTTCCAGACATCGAAGCCCGCGTTGGATTTCAGGCCCCGGACGGTCGGGATGTCGGTGCTGCGCGCCCAGGCCTCATAGGCGTCCCGCGACGCGCCTTCCTTCAAATTGAACAGAACAATGAGATAGGTCACGCAGCACCCCTTCCGAGAAGACGGCTCGCAGCGCGTCAATCGCCGCCGCCACCGGGTGAAGATCCGAGGATTGATCGAGGCGTATCGCGGCCCACGGAGCGCGTCAACTATGTATTACATCTATACCAAAATGACGTGTATGCTGCCGTCCTGCCCCAGGCACGGAGGGTTGCGCATGAGTTCGCAGGACGGTCCCGCGACAATGGAATCCGGCGGTCCGGAGACCCCGACATTCTTCCCCGATCCGGCCATTGACCGGCTGACCAACGCCCTGCTGAAGCTGAGCGGCGAGGTGTGGGTGCTGACCGAGCGGCTGACGGCGGTCGAGGCGCTGGCGACACGGCGTGGCCTGGCCGTCGACAACGAACTGGCGTCGTTTGCGTTCACGCCGGAAGAGGATGCGAAGCTGCAAGCGGCGCGCGCGCAGTTCGTGCGCACCGTGCTTGGCCCGCTGTCGACGGTGACTCCGGCCTAGGAGATTTCCTGGGTCACGTCGGGGATCGGCAGGTCCCCTTTGGCGCCGGCCTCGGCGGCCTGGCCCTCCTGTTGCACGATGCGCAGGATACGGTTGATATATTCCTGGGACCACAGCGCGCGCTCGGCATACTGCTCCGGCGACGGCGTGAAGGACTCCAGTTCGGCGCGTGGCACGACACCCTTGGCTTCAAGGAGCCGCTCCAGGGTGTCGATCCGCTGGCGAGCGACCGCCAGCTCCTGGGCGATGGCCATGGTGATCGTCATGACCCGCTCGACTTCCGGATCCAGGAAGTAAGGACGCTTGCCGGCGGGCTTGTCCGAGGCGTGCAGGAGGGCGTTGGCGATACTCATGCCGGCGCTACGTCTCTGCGCCTACGAAGACCATTCCGATCCTCGTGTGGCCGGCCGGGCCCGCAGGCGCGGTGAAGACTTTCTTCACGAGCTTGTCGCGGTCAAAGCCCGCGGCGACGAAGTGGTCGTCGAGATTGAGGCTGTGCAGCGTCGTCCAGAAAGGCTCGTTGTTATAGTGTGCGTCCCAGTCGCGGATCGCCTGCTCGAACGGCGGCATACCGGCATAGGCCGGTTGCTCCATGTTCAGCATCAGGCCGCCGGGCGCCAGCACGCGCCGAGCCTCGCGAAAGATCGCGTCCATGGAGCTCAGCGACAGTTCGTGCAGGAACATGGTCGTCATGACCAAGTCGAAGCTCCCGTCCTCGAACTGCGACAGGTTGCTGGCGTCGGCCTGCAGGAAGCGCACGTTCCTCACCCCCAGGGCCTCGGCGCGGGCGGCGCCATAGCGCAGGACCGGAACGCCGATGTCGACGCCGATCACTTCAGTCTCGGGGAAGGCGAGCGCCATCGGCAGCGTGTTGTGGGCGGTGGTGACGCCGAGATCGAGGATACGGGCCGGCTTGAAATCTGGATAGGTCTCCTTGATCCAAGCCGCCATCGTACGGCCGATGCCGTCATTGTACGGGCCGCCGCGGCCGCCCACGGTGACGTGGATGCCGCTGTCGTAGCTGGCGGGGCCGGAGACGTCCCCCGGGAACAACTCGGTATGGTAGCTGCCCGGCATGCAGTGGTGGTCCACGGCGGCCACGTAGCGCGGGACCAGGACGGTCGGGTCGAGGGTGAGGCGCCCGTGGTCTGACAGGCTCGCGACCTTGGCGGCCAGGGATTCCGACTGCCGGACCGCGGCCCACCGGCCGGCTTCCTGGCGCTGTTCCATGGTCATGCGGCGAAGCGCCGACCAGGTCTTGAAAACGGGGTCGGCAAGCAGGGCGCGGCGCGCTTCGGTGCGATCCTTGGGCTTGCGGCCGTGCTCGGCCTCGAAGCGCGGCTCGACGCGCGCGTCCCAGGTGCTTTCGACCATCGGGGCGACCCGCGTGGCCAGATGGTGGTTCATCTGGGCGAGGAAGTTGAACCGCTCCACCTCATCGTGGCTGAGGTCGGGATAGACCGCATGGCGCGCGCCCGTGCGCTGGTCCGGCGGGCCGTCATAGGCTTCCGCCGCGCCCTGCCGGGCGATCTGCGTCGAAGAGTCGGAACCGTCCATGACCATCTCCAGGCGACGACGATATAATCAGCTTATTTCCATAACAAATCTAGCCCCAGCGGCATTTTCTTGCCTCGGCCGCATTGTGCATTCGTTATATATATATGATGATTTGTCGGTGTCCGGACGCCGAGGGTGGGCGGGCCCGTCAGCGCTATGGTCCGGAGACGAGAGTGATGGAACACGAGACGATCCGCGGCCGACTGCTCTACACCTCCAAGAAGCCAGAGATCATGGACAAGGTTCGCGGCGGCGAGACCTTCATCATCACCAAGCATGTGGACGGTCGCCGAACCCTGCGCGCCCATTGCGCCATCGACGAGAACTCCCCGCGCGTCCTGCGCGACGTGGTGCTCAGCATCGACGCCAACTGGTATCCCACCGACGCCTTCGTCCGGTTGACCGTGGACGAGACGTTCGTCGGCTCCAGCTGGTACCGGTTCACCCCGACCCTGGCGGAGTGCGAGGGCTATACGGCTCAGGAAGGCCGGATCTCGCACCGCTTCGAACTGGACGAGCCGGTCCGGACGTTTGGCACCCACCCCATCCAGGCCGACGCCCAGATCACCCAGGCCTACGACCTGTCCCGCGGGCCCGGCGAATTGCAGCGGTCGAGCACCATGATGTGTTCGTTCCACCATCGCGGGGCCGACGGCCCGGTGCTGCTCCGCCGCGCGTCCGGCGCGCAGACCGGCTTCCGGTTCATCGGCCGGGAGACCGTCAAGGTCATCGCCGGTGAGTTCGAGGCCCTGCACTTCCGGTTCGGGCATGACGATGACGACTACATGGGCACAGCGGTCCACCCGCCCTACCACGTCTGGGTCACCGCCGACGGCGACTACGTCATGCTGAAGGCCCACGTGACCGGCTACATGCAGACCCACTACGAACTCACCGAATACGAGAAGCGCACCAACTTCTTCTGACCCTGCCGACGGGGTCGAACGGGCCCCTCCGCCGAGCCTCTCAAGGACGCCCATGGAACACGAGACGATCCGCGGCCGACTGCTTTACACCTCCAAGAAGCCGGAGATCATGGACAAGGTCCGTGGCGGCGAAACCTTCATCATCACCAGGCACGTGGATGAGCGCCGCACCCTGCGGGCCCTCTGCGCGATCGACGAGAATTCGCCGCGCGTGCTGCGGGACTCCGTCACCAGCGTCGACGCCGACTGGCGTCCCACCGACGGCTTCGTGCGGCTGACGGTCGACGAGAAGTTCGTGGGCTCCAGCTGGTATCGCTTCACCCCGAAATTCGTCGAGTGCGAGGGCTACACCGAACAGGAAGGCCGCATCTCCAGCCGGATCGAGATGGCCCATCCGGCCCGCTTGTTCATCACCCACCCGATCCAGTCCGACGCCTTCCTGACCCAGGCCTACGACCTCTCCAAGGGGCCGGGTGAACAACTGATCAGCGGTCTCGTGGCCTGCTCCTTCCACCACCGCGGCGCGGACGGCCCAACCCTGCTGCACCGCCCGAGCAACGAGGGGTTCTACCTGCGGTTCGTGGGTCCCGAGAAGGTGAAGGTGGTCGCCGGTGAATTCGACGCCCTGCACTTCCAGATCGGCCGCAGCACCGACGACGCCTACCAGGGTCGCGAGGAGCATCCGCCCTACCATGTCTGGGTCACTGCCGACGGTGACTACGTCATGCTGAAGGCCCACGTCACCGGCTACATGCAGACCCATTACGAGCTCACCGAATATGAAAAGCGAAAGAATTTCTTCTGATGACCCAGCAGCACAGAACCATCTCCGGCAGGATACTCTACACCTCCAAGAAGCCGGAGATCCTGGATCAGGAGCGTGGGCGCGAGACCTTCGTCTACACCCGGCATTCAGACGGCAAGCTGACGCTTCGCGCTCACTGCGAAATCGACGAACCCGCGCCGACGGTCATGCGCGACATCGTCCACTCCCTGGATGACAACGACCGTCCGATCGACTGCTTCGTCCGCCTGACGGTCGGCGACGCCTTCATGGGTGCGGGCCTGTTCCTCATGAGCGACGACGCGATCGAGTGCGAGAGCTATGGGCCGTCCATCGGCCGCGTCTCTCAGCGCACGAAGATCGAGGGGGGATACGACATCTTCGGAACCCATCCGATCCAGGCCGACGCCTACAGCACGCGGATCATGGACGTCTCCAAGGGGCCGCATAAGCGCAAGCTTCGCTGCTTCCTGCCGTCGGGGGATCACCGCGGCGCCACGCCGCCGCTGATCGCCGAGGGATATATCGCCCTGGAGTATCTGGGGGACGAGAAGGTCACCGTGGCCGCGGGGACCTTCGACTGCCACAAGTTCCGCTTCTCCGACGAGGACGCTGGCTTCGTCTCGAAGGACGGGGCGCATCCTACCTACGACGTGTGGGTCACCGCCGATGAGGACTCGATCTTCGTGAAGGGCGGCGTCGGGGGCTACATGCAGACCTGGTACGAACTCGTCGAGCTGGAACGCTAGCGGTGGGCGAGACGATCTTCACAGGCAAGATCCTCTCGTTCCACGAAGGGGCGTCGGCGATCGGTGATCAGATCGGCGAGGAGGATTGGGAGATCGTCCTTCATCCCGACGGCCTGCGCTCCCTGCGGGCGCGGTGCTGGCTGCGGGACAGTCCGCCGGTGCTGCGCGACGTGCTGCAGTCGGTGGATGCGGACTTCCACCCGCACGACGCCTACGTCCGCATCGTGGTGGACGGCCGCTTTCGCGGCTCGGCCTGGTACCGCTTCAGCGACACCCTGGCCGAGTGCGAGGCCGATACAGCGGGGGAGGGCCGGGTCCGCCAGACTTTCCCGATCCATCGCGGCATCCGCGGTTTCGGAACCCACTCACTGCAATCCGATGGCTGGCTGGCGGCAGGTTACGACCTCTCGACAGGGGTCGGCCTCCAGCGGTTCCACAACAACCTGATGACTTCGACGAACCATCGCGGCGCGACCGGCCCGATGTTCATGACCACCGACAGCACCCTGCAATACCACGGGCCCGAAACCCTGGACGTGCCGGCCGGCCGGTTTGACTGCCACCACTTCAGCTTCGTCGGCACCAGCCACGGCTATCCGCCCTATCACATGTGGGTGACCGCCGACCGGCACTACACCTTCGTTCGCGCCACTCTCGGCGGCGCCGATCCCCAGCGCTTCGAACTGGTGCAGTTCAACCGTCACGACGCCTGACAGCCGGGTGGCCGCTCACCCGTGACACGACAGAGGAGTGCGACGCATGGACCGAAACGCGATGCAGGCCCTGCACGGAATGCTGGCGCCGGCGCGGACCGAGACCCTGGCCCGCGAGTTATTCTGGGACCAGGTGACCATGTACCTGGAATCGGAGGCGCGGCCGGCCCTGCGCGGCGTCTATGAGGATCGCGTGCGGCCGGCGCTGACGAAGGCCCTGGGCCGCGCCCCCGATCGCCAAGAGGTGGCTCAGGCCATGCTGGGCGAGGACGCCAACCGCTTCTGGCACAGCCTGCGGACCCAGTCGCAGCGCGAGGCGCTGGAGGCGAGCCGCGTCGTGATCGTCGAGCAGTTGGACGAGCTGACGGCCCGGGCGCGCGCCCGCAGCAACGGACCGGGCAGCCTGATCCTCGATCCGGACCTGCGCATGCCGTCCTATCTCGGGGCCGATGTGCACCTCCAGGCGGGCGGCTACCACTCCGAGACCCGCCCCGACGACCTCACCGCCGGCGCCCTCTACGACCGCCAGATCACGCTCGGGCGCATGGGCGCGCAGGGATGGCTCAACGACGATCCGGGCCTCAGCCTGGCGGCCTGGCTGGCGGGGCGGTTCCCGGATCTGAAGCCGCGGCGCATCCTGGAGATGGGCTGCACGGTCGGCCACACCCTGGCCGGCTTCAAGACCACCTTTCCCGCGGCCGAGGTCCACGGGATCGACGTGGCGGCGCCGGTCCTGCGCTACGGCTTCGCCCGCGCGGCGTCGCTGGGCGTCGACGTGCACTTCCACCAGCAGAACGCAGAAGAGACGCGCTTCCCGAACGGATCGTTCGATGTGGTCTACTCCCGCATCCTGATGCACGAGACCTCGGCCGAGGCCGCGCCGCGCATCTTCGCCGAATGCCATAGGCTGCTGCGTCCCGGCGGGGTGATGTTCCATTCCGACGCGCCGCAGTTCGACGAGCTGGACACCTACGCCGCCTCCCTGCGCGACTGGGACACGCGGTTCAACAGCGAGCCCTTCATGGAGGGCTATTACGCCCTGCCGCTGGAGGCGATGTTCGAGCAGGCGGGCTTCGCGCGCGGCGACATCTTCCGCACCTTCACCCCCAGCCTGGCGGTGCAGCGTGACGCCATCGATCCCAAGCGCTCGCGCACCAACGGCGGACGCTATTTCCTGGCTGGTGCGGTCAAGGCCGGGTGAATGGGCGCGGCGATCCGCAAGGGCTTCCTGTCGGTCGGGGGTCGCGACGTCCACTACCGCATGGCGGGGACGGGGCCGCCGGTCGTGCTGCTGCACGACTCTCCGCGTTCCTCGGCCCTGCACATCCCGCTGATCGAGGCCCTGAGCGGCGAGTTCACGGTGATCGCGCCGGATACGCCGGGCAACGGCAACTCCGATCCCCTGACCGGGGTGGGGCCGTTCGTGATCGCGGACTTCGCCGACGCCCTGGCCAAGACCCTGGACGGGCTCGGCGTCGAGCGGGCCGGCTTCTACGGCTTCCACACCAGCTCCAAGATCCTGCTCGAGTTCGCTGTCCGCCACCCGGAGCGGGTGAGCGTTGCGATCATGGATGGCCTGTCGCTGCCGCCCGGCGGGCCCGACCCGGACTATATCGCCGCCTACATGCGGCCGTTCGTGATCGAAGAGGACGGGGCCCATATCGCCCGGGAATGGACGCGGCTGCGCGACAGCGGGCGATGGTTTCCCTGGTTCAGCCGCAACCCCGCCCACCGCATCGGCTCGCGGGCGCCTGAGCCGGCGCAGACCCACCAAGCCTTCCTCGACTACTTCAGCGCGGGGTCCCATTACGCCGAGGCCTACGCCGCGGCGATGTACTATCTGGCCGCGCCCAGGCTCGACCATCTGACGGTCCCCGCGGTGATCATGGCGCGGGAGGACGACGTGCTCTACGCGCACCTCGACCGGCTGCCGCCGCTGCCCCGCGGCTGCTCGGTGGAGCGGCTGCCGGACCTGTCGATCTGGCGCGCGCGCCTGCGCTCGATCCTTCGCGCGCATGTGGCCGGGCCGGCCTTCGAGCCGGGGGGCCGCAGCCAGGCGGAAACCGGCAGCGGCTACGTCGACCTGCCCCATGGCCAGGTCCGCATCCGGCGGTTCGGCGCGGGGCCGGGCCGACCTTTGGTCTACCTGCACGAGGCTCCCGGCGGCGCGGGCGCCGCGGCCGACATCCTGGCGGCCCTCGGTGAAGGCCGACGGGTTATCGCCATCGACCTGCCCGGGTACGGCCTGTCCGATCCGCTCCCGGCGCCCAGCTGCGAGACCTACGTACAGGCCCTGGGTGCGACCATCGCGCAGGTCTGCCCGGGCCCCGTCGATATTGTGGCCGCCTTCACCGCTACGCCCCTGGCGCTGCGCCTCCTGGCGGTGGAGACCGACCGGTTCCATCGTGTGGTCCTGGATGGCGTCCTGCTGGAAGACGACATGGCGCGCGCGTCCCTGGCGCGAAGCTATTGCCCGGCCTTGACCTTCGATTTCTCCGGTTCGCACCTGCAGCAGGTCTGGCAAATGCTGCGTGATCAGGACATCCAGTGGCCCTGGTATGACGGCGGGCCGCAAGCCTGCCGGCGCACAGCTGAGCCGCCGGACGCCATGCGCCTGCACCGCCGGTTCCTCGACGTGCTGTCGCAGATGGACCACTATGGAGACGCCGTGCAGGCCGCCTTGTCCTGCGACGCCCGCGGAGATCTCGCCGCGCTCACCGCGCCCGCCCTGGTGACGACCCAGGACGGCGACTCTCGATTCCGGGCGGCTTCCGCCGCCGCGGCCCTCAGCGACCGGGTCGAGACCGCGCCACGGCCGGCCACGGCCACGGCGCGCGCCGCCCTGTTCCGCGAATTTTTCGACCGGCCATGACCGGCGCCCAGACACAGGAGAAGCCCATGACCGTCCGTTACCTGGACGTCGAGACACCGACGCCGGAGGCTATCGCGCCGTTCGGCCAGCTGGTGGGCGCGGACTCCAGCGCGCCGAAGCCTAAGGGCGCCTTCTACACGGCCGTCAGCACTTATCGGCCGGACTTCGTCTCGGAGGACGGGACAGAGCTTGCCGTCTGCACGCTGCAGCGCCGGCCCATGCGTGTCCGGTGGATGGAGCGCCACTTCAAGCACACCCAGGCCTTCATCCCACTGGGCGGCAAACCATTCCTGGCGGTCCTGGCGCCGCCCACCGAGACCGAACTGCCCAACCTGGACCAGGCCCGCGCCTTCCTGTTCGACGGCCAGGCGGGCCTCCTGATGCACGTGGGCACCTGGCACGAATTCCCGTTCGCCCTGGTGGACGGGACCCAGCTCGTGGTGGTGCTGCGCAACGAGACCATGGCGGCCCTGCGCGAGGAGAATGTCACCGACGGCGAGGCCTTTGGCCCTGACCTCGACAAGAAAGACATCGTGCGACGCCTGGGCGTCACCCTCGAACCGCGCCTGTGACCCGCCTCAGACCAAGCCGCCCACCTTATGGCCTTCCTGGGTGGCGTTGAGCGCGAAGCGCGGCGCGAAGCAGTCGCCGATCAAGCGCACGTCGACGCCCGAAGCGCGGAGCGGTTGGGCGAGGGCGTCGTTGGGCGCGCGCGGCGTGGCGTAGGTGAACAGCGACACCCCGGTGAGGACCCGCTCCTCGCCGGTGTATATATTGGCCAGCGTCACCTCCCCCTCCTCGAACCGCGAGGCGCCGAGGGGCTCGCTCAGCACCACTACCTCGACGCCCTTCCCATAGAGGCGGCGGTAGATGCCTTGGCGGTTGACCAGCGCTTCGACATTGCCCAGGCGCTCGCGCGGGGTGACCAGCAGCACCTTGTCGAACTTCTCCAGCATGAATTCGGCCGCGGCATAGGTGAAAGCGGTCTGGTCCTGGTCGAAGATCACCGCGAGGCCCGGCTGGCGCGCCTGGAACTTGGACAACATGGCGACGGCCTCGCGCAGGTCGGGGAAGATCCCCTCGCCGCGGCAGTCGTCCGGCAGGAAGGCCGGCCACTGCGGTGTGGCGCCGGTGGCCAGGATCACCGTCTGTGGCGCCAGCGCCAGGATGCCGTCCAGGGTGGCGGGCGCTCCGAGTCGGAATTCGACGCCGTAGCGATCCGCGCTCAGTTTCTGGAAGTCGTAGATGCTGGAGAGGCTCTCGCCGCCGGGCAGCAGGGCCTGGATGCGCGCCTTGCCTCCGACCTCGTCGCTGGCGCCGATCACGGTGACCTGGCAGCCGCGGCCGGCCGCCACCCAGGCCGCTTCCAGTCCGGCGATGCCCGCGCCCACCACCACCACACGCGTCGCGGACTCCTGGGTCTTCGGCCACCAGTCCGCCTCGTCGGGTAGGCCGACGCGAGGATTGTTGTCGCACTGCAGGGTGCTGTTTGTGATGATCATCTGCCAGCAAGTGTTGCAGGACACGCAGTAGCGGATCTGCGCCTCGCGCCCTTGCGCCGCCTTCACGCCCCAGGCCGGGTCGGTGACGAGCGGCCGGCCCATCATCACCAAGTCGGCCAAGCCGTCGCGGACGATGCGTTCGCCCTCGTTGGGATCGGTGATCAGGCCGAGTGCGCCGAGTGGCGTCCCCGGCGCCGAGCGGCCCAGCTGCTGGATCTTCTCGATATAGGGGACCCGCTCGCCGTGCAGGTCCGGCAAGTGCCAATCCAGGGTGTCGGCGTGAGAGCCCCAGCAGTAGGTAAGGTAGTCGACGACCCCCGTTGCGTGCACCAGGGCGGTGATCTCCGCGGCCTCGGCCATCCCGATGCTGCCCGCGACCCCGTCCTCGCCGGGCAGCTTGACGCCGATCAGGAAGTCCGGGCCGCACGCGCTGCGCAGCTCGGTTATCAGGTCAGTCAGCAACCGGGTGCGGCCAGCCAGATCGCCGCCGTAGCGGTCGTCGCGGCGGTTGGAGTGGGCGGACATGAACTGATGGAAGAGGTGCCCGTGGCCAGCGGAAATCTCGACGCCGGCGAATCCGGCCTCCGCCAGCAGCTTCGCCGAATACACAAACTCGGCGACCAGCTTTTCGACCTCGAAGGTCGCGAGCGCGTGTGGGACCGTCCAGCTCAGGTCGTCGGGCAGTGGGGATGCGCCGATCGGGGCGTTGACCCGACCCTCTTCGCGCCGCCCGCGGCCGGGATCCTGCAGTTGCGCCACCAGTCGGCAGTCGTGGGCTTCCACAGCCTCGGCCCAGCGCCGCAGCGCCTCGCCGTTGCGGTTGGAGTGCACGTCCACCCGCCCGCCGCCCGCCTGGTGCGACACGGCGCCGAGCGGTTCTGTCACCGTCATCGCCGCACCGCCGCGGGCTCTGTTCACATGGTAGGCGATGAGCCGGTCAGTCACCAAGCCATTCGATTGATACCGAGTCGACATCGCAGCATGTACAATTCGATTCTTCAACTGCCTACTTCCCAGCTGAAATTTCGAAAACAGATATGGATAGGCGGTCGAAGTCTCAGACATACGTAAAAAACTCCGAAAACAATTGATATCTATAGTATTCCATATAGGAATATTGTGGGATGATCACTGCGCCCTGGCTGCTGGGTGGACGATTGACCGAGCCTGATCCGTGAGGTGACTGATGCCAACCATGCGCGCGTTCCAGATCGATAGACCGGGCGGGGCCGCCGATCTTCGGCGCATCGATCTGCCGATCCCGGAACCGGGGGCGGGCCAGGTCCGGGTGCGGGTGGCCTATTGCGGACTCAACCCGCTGGACATCATCGTCCGTTCCGGCGGCGCGACGTGGATGGCGCCGAGTTGGCCGATCGTGCTGGGCGTCGAGCATTCGGGCGTCGTGGACGCGATAGGCGAGGGCGTCGACGCAGACTGGCTGGGGCGCGGCGTGATCGGCCGCCAGGCGTTCGGCGGCAACGCTGATTTCTCCACAATGCCGGCCGCCGCCCTGGTCCGCGTGCCGGACGATATGAATCTGATGCGCGGCGCGGTCTATCGCGGCTGCAGTCACACGGCCTGGCGGTTGCTGCACGAAGGGGTGCGCACTGCGCCGGGCCAGACGGCGCTGTTCCACTCCGCCGCCGGTCCGGTGGGGATCATGCTGACCCAGTTCGCCAGGCGCCTGGGCATGACGGTCATCGGTCTCGTGGGCGGGCCGGCCAAGCAGGCGTTCGCAGCGGGTTTCGGCGCCGATCACCTGATCGACCTCAGCGCCGAGTCGGACTGGCCCGCGGCGGTGATGCGTCTGACCGGGGGGCGGGGCGTCGATCTGGCGGTGGACGGCAACGGCGGCGCGGAAAGCGCGCGCAACTTCGACGTCATCGCGCCGGGCGGAGAGGTGGTGTTCATCGGCGCCACCAGCGGCGCGCCGTCGGTCCCGGTGTCGCCCGGGCTGCTGATCGTCAAACACGCCGCGGCACGGGGGTTCAACCTGAACGCCGCCGAGCCGTTGGGCCTGCCCGGCGAGGCGGTGGATTCGCAGATCGTCGCCCTGCTGCGGTCCGGCGAGATCAAGCTGCCCCTGACAAGCGTCAGCCCCTTCGAGTCCATCCCCGAACTCCACCGGCGGTTCGAAAACCGGGAAATCCAAGGCCGCGCCGTGATCGAGGTCGGCGGCGATGCTGTCGAACGCCTGCGCCGCATCGGCTGAGGCCGATCAGCAGGCGATTGAGACTTGCCACGCTGCGCCGAACGGCGTCAAATGTTATATCAGTAATTCAATTGAAGGGCGACGTGAATCCTAAGTGGCGGCGGCGCGATCCGTCGCGCGCCGGCGGGGCCATGTTGCTTGGAGCCGGCCATGTCCGTTGATCTCGACGTCAAGAGCGACATCCTGGCGACCCTGGCGCAGGCCGTGGGTCGCGACAACGTCTTCGACAGCCTGGAGGACCGCCGCTTCTACTCCAGCGATCTCTATTCAGAAGGCGCCATCTGCGCCGCGGCGGTGCGCCCGCCGGACAAGGGGTCGCTGGCCCGCGCGGTGGGCGCGGCGACGACCGCCGGCTATGCGGTGGTCCCGCGCGGTGGCGGCCTCACCTACGTCGGCGGCTACACCCCGACCCGTGAGAAGACCGTCACCATCGACGTCAGCGGCCTGAACCGCATCGTCGAGCTCAGTGCGGAGAACATGTACATCACCGTCGAGGCAGGGGTGACCTGGAAGCAGGTCTACGAGGCGCTGAAGCCGCATGGCTTGCGCCTGCCGTTCTTCGGCACCTTCTCGGGCGCCCAAGCCACGGTTGGCGGTGGGCTGTCGAACGGCGCCTTGTTCCTCGGCACGGCGCGGTATGGCTCGGCGGCGGAGATCGTGCTGGGGCTCGAGGTCGCGTTGGCGGACGGGAGCCTCGTGCGCACGGGGCAGGCCTCGGTCGAAGGCGCCAAGCCATTCTTTCGCGCCTTCGGCCCGGATCTGACAGGCCTCTTCGTCCACGATTCCGGCGCCCTCGGCGTCAAGACCGAGGCGACGCTGCGCCTGATCCGCACGCCCGGGGCGACCGGCTTCCTCGCCTTCGGCTTCGAGACCGCGCAACAGGCGATCGCGGCGGCCTGCGAGGTCTCCCGCGCGGAGGTGGCGGAGGACGCCTACATCATGGATCCCGCCAAGACCCGCTTGGCGCTAGCCGGGGGTGACGTGGTGAGCGACGCCAAGGTCCTGGCCAACGTCGTGCGGCATGCCGGGGGCGTGGCGAGCGGCTTGCGCGCCGGCCTCGACCTTGTGCGCGCTGGCAAGCGCTTCGCCGATGAGGTCTATTCTCTGAATCTGGTCTGCGCGGCTCGCAACGAAGCGGCGCTGGAGGCCGACATGGCCGAGGCGCGCACGATCGCCGCGCGCCTCGGCGGCCGGCCGCTGCCCGACTCCATCCCACGGGCCAACCGGGCCAACCTCTTTCCTCCGGTCAATGGGGTGCTGGGACCGCAGGGCGATCGCTGGGTGGCGCTGAACGCCAAGATCGCCCACTCCGACGCCCAGATGCTCTATGACGCCGCCGAGGCGATCCTCGCCAGTCATGCCCCTGCCATGGAGGCCGCCGGCGTGCAGGTGTCGCGGCTGCTGACCATGATGTCCACCCATGCCTTCAGCTACGAGCCCGTGTTCAACTGGTTCGACAGCTGGTTGCCGCAGCACCGTCGCGCGCCCGAGCCGCAGCATCTGGCGAAATTCCAGGAGCCCGCGCCCAATGCCGAGGCCCGCGCGCTGATCTCCACGATCCGCGCCGAGCTGGTCGCGCTGTTCTCGGAGTTGGGCGCGGCGTCCAACCAGATCGGCAAGACCTACTGCTACCTGCCCTCGCTGAAGCCTGAGACCCGTGCGCTGGTCCTGGGCCTTAAGCATCTGGTCGACCCCGACGGTCTGATGAATCCCGGGGCGCTCGGTTTCTGACGATCCGAAGGACGTTTCGCATGCTCAACATGGACACCCTCATGCCCGTGCTGGCGCGCGGTGGAGGCCATTGGGAGGGAACCTACACCCACCTCGACGCCGCCGGCGGCGTGGTCGACACCTATCAGGTGCGATGCCACTCGGAGTTCCCGACCGATGGCGCCGCGGACTATCGGTTGACCACCCACAACCTGTGGGCCGACGGCCGCGAGACGCGGGCCTCCTACGGCGCCGACTATCGTGACGGGCGTCTGTACTGGAAGGATGGGCTGACCGGCTGGATGTGTGAGATCGACGATATGACCATCTATCTGCGGTTCGGCTTCGAACGCGATCCAACGATCACGGTCTGCGAGATGATCCAGATAAGCCCGGACGGGCAGAACCGCGCGCGGACCTGGCATTGGTTCCGGGACGGCGCGCTCTTCCAAACCACCCTGACTAAGGAACACCGCGCCGCCTGACCGCCATGGCGCGCAATGAAGGGACCCCGAATCGCTCCGGGGGTCTTGGTCTTTGGTGCGGCGGGTCAGGCCTTGCGGGCGCCGAAGACGTACCAGCCGCCGCGTCCGTGTGGCGGAGCCTCGACCTCACCGCGCAGGAAGGCGGGGTATTTGTCCATGTCGAAGCTGGTGACGTCGGGTACGGTCACTTCGAAGGCGGCGTCGCGCGCGAAACCTGCGCCAACGACGAGTTCGGTAGGATCCTGGGAGCGGTACTTCGCGTAGAACGGCTCGTTGTTGTAGCGGGTGTCCCAGTCGAAGGTGAAGTTCAGAAACGGGTCGCAGGACTTGTGCGGCGGCAGTTCCATGAAGGCTAGCACGCCACCGGGCGCGAGCAGGCGATAGGCCTCGGCCAGGATGCGCTTGGTCGCTTCCAGCGGCACCTCGTGCAGGAAGAAGCTCGAGACGATCAGGTCGAAGTAGCCGTCCTCGAAGTTAGTCTTCTCGGCGTTCTGCTGGCTGAAGTGCACCGGCACGCCTTCGAATTCGGCTTTAGCGTGGCCATAGCGCAGGCCCGGCGCGGCGACGTCGATGCCGTAGGCTTCGCAACCGGAGAACGCCTTTGGATAACCCAGGAGATTGGCGCCGCCCTGGGTCGCCATGTCGAGGACCCGGCGCGGCCGGAAGTCGGGATAGGTCTGCTTCAGCCAGTAGGCGATCGAATCGCCCACGCCGGAGAAGTTGCGGGTGCGGTGGATCCGCGACTTGCCGGAATTGCTTGAAAGGCCGCGGCCCAGCAGGACGCCCTGGGACACGTCGTCTTCCGCGAATTCCGAGTGGTAGTTGCCCGGCGCCAGGTGCGTGTCGACCTGGGTGATGTAGCGCGGGATTTCAAGGTCCGGGTCGAGCTGCAGCGAGCCGCCCGCAGGCCTCAGTCGCGCGGCCTGGCGGGCCACCTCGATCATCTGCGGCAGGGCGCGTTCAACGGACGCCTGGCGGGTCATCGGGCCCATTTCCTGGGCGTTGTAGCGGATGGCGCTATAGAACTTGAAGAAGTGGTCGTCTTTGATCGCCTTGGCGATCTCGTGACCGTCCTTTGGCGCGCGCCCGTTTGCGGCTTCGAACTGCGGCTTTACATTCCGCTCGTAGGTCTTGCGGACGTCGAAGCGCAAGTTGAGCACCGCGTGGCTGTGCAGCACCGCCACGGCGCGCTGACGCGAGTACTCATCGTGCGACGGCTTCAGGAAGCTGTCGATGTCCGGCAGCGTCTCGGTCGCATCGTTCGCCAGAGCAGTCTGCGTCATGACAGATCCTTCCAACGGTGTATTTTGATCTATGATTATATCTAAATGAAAATCGCGGCTTTTTCAAGCCGCGCGTGGGCGCGGCAGGGGGAAGCTCAGTCCTCGTCGTCCTCTCGCCCGCCCGGCGTATGGATGCGCAGGACCCGGCCGACAAATGCGGCGTGCTCCGCCGTGCGTTCGGCCTCGACGTCGCCATCGGGGATGTAGGTCTTGATGTCCTCACGGTTGATTGTGCCCTTTTCGTCGAGCATGCGCTCGATGGTGTCCTGCCGGTCGCGCAGCACCATCACCTCGGTCATCAGCTCCAGGAAGAACGTCATCACCTGATCGATGCTTTCGTCGGCAAAGAAGTAGGGGCGCTTGCCCTTGGTGACGCGCGGCAGCTTGACGGAGCTGGGATCTTTGAGGGTCGGCATAGTCTGGTCCTTGGTGTCGTCGATATGTAGCGAAGCGCCGATCAGCGGCGTTCCGTCTGGCGTCCGCCGAAATAGATCTCGCGGGTCTCCTCGGTGACGTTGCCGATCACCTCTTCCGCCTTCATCAACTGGGCGCCGCGTATCACCGCCTCGCGCCGGCTCAGCTGGTTGAACCAGCGCTCCACGTGCGGGAACTGGGTGATGTCGATCTCGTGGAACCACCGGACATCCACCCAGGGGTAGGTCGCCACGTCGGCGACGGAGTAGTCGCCCGCCAGGTACTCCGACTGCTCGAGCTGCTCGTTCATCACCGCGTAGAGCCGCAGCGTCTCGCGCCAATAACGGTCGATGGCGTAGGGGATCGGGTCCGGCGCGTAACCCTTGAAGTGCCCGAGTTGTCCGAACATCGGGCCGACGCCGCCGACCTGGAAGAACAGCCATTGCAGGGCGCGATAGCGGGCTGCGCCGGTGGGCGGAAGCAGCATGCCGGTCTTGTCGGCCAGGTAGGTGAGGATCGCGCCGGATTCGAAGAGCGCCATGGGCTCGCCATCCGGGCCATCGGGATCGACGATGGCCGGAACCTTGTTGTTGGGATTGATCCTCAGGAACGTCTTGTCGAATTGTTCGCCCTTCAAGATGTTCACCGGCTTCACGACATAAGGCAGTCCGACTTCCTCCAGCATTATCGAGGCCTTCTGCCCGTTGGGCGTCGGCCAGAAGTAAAGCTCGATGGGCCCCCTGCTCATGACCGGCACCCCACGGCGCGGCCGACGGCCGCCCGCAGTTGCTCGACGCCGACGTCGCCAGTGAAGTCCTTGCCGAAATGCGCCTGGACCGATGGTCGTTGGATGCCCTTCGCGAACCAGGCGGCGAGCCGCGGTCGCGTCGCCGTCCAGTCGTAGGTCTCGTTGACGCCGAACACCTCGAAGCCCTGGCGGCAGCAGCGGTCGAAATAGCTCAGGGTCTGTAGGGCGCCAGCCTGGCCGACATCGAAGGCGCCGTAGGTCGCCGCATCGCGCTCCATCTGATCGAAGGCCCGAAGGAGTTTCGGCCAGCCCCAGTCGAAGGTCGCCTGGCCGGCAGGCGTCTTGTCGAGGATCATCTGCACATTGATCTCGAAGCTCTGGTCGGCCAGCGACAGCCTGCGCACCGCGTCCCAGCGGGCGTCGCCAGCCGGCGGGTAGAGCGGCGCGGTGCGGTTGAAGCTGTCGAAATACTCGCAGATCACCTGGCTGCCGTAGAGGGCGCGTCCATCGTCCAGCGCTAGGGTCGGCACCTTGTTCAGGGGATTCAGCGCGGTGATGTCGTGCCCCTCACGGGTCGGGTAGGTGGGGGCGATCTCAAGCCTGTCGGCGAGCCCGGCCTCGTGGGCCACCACCAGCACCTTGTGGATGAAGCCATGGATCGGGGAGTAAAATAGGATCATCGCGCCCTTTGCTCGATCTGCTGCGCCTGACGCCGCCACATCGCCGCGTTCCACGTTGACTATCCCAGCACACGGTCGCAAAAAGGAAAAGGCTATATCTTATAGCAAATGCGCGACCAGTCGGAGGAGCGGTGAATGTCGAACCAAAACGATACATTCGCCGACGACGGCGCGCCGCGTCGGCGGCGCCGATACGCCAAGGGCCGCCGGCCCTTCTTCATGGCCGATCCCGACGTCGACCGGCTGTTGGCGATTGTTACGGCCCTGACCGCGGAAGTGTCGGTCGTTCGCGACAGGCTCGACACCGCCGAGCGGCTTGCGGATCTGGGCCTGCCGGCCACGCCCGCCAATATCGAAGCCTACGTACCCGAACCGGCCGTGGAAGCCACGCGCGAGACTGCGCGGTCGGCCATGCTGGACCGGGTGTTCCGCATCCTGTCGCAGCCCACGGAAGGCGGCGGTGAGGTGAACTATCAAGCTATTGTGGACCGTTTTTCCTGATCGGCCAAGGTCACTGAAAGCGCGAGAGTGCGATGCAGAACAACTCGACACACGCGATGTTTCCGGACGCCACGCATGACGAGCAGGCCATGCAGAGCTTCGTCAAGACCCTGCGTGTCTACGTCCTGGGCGAATTCCAGCACACCGGTCGCGACCTGCTGCAGACCCGCATCGAGCCGGCCGTGCGAAAGGCCAACGGCGGGCGGGAGCCGACGCGCAGGCAATTGCGTGAGGCCTTCGCCCAGGTCCCGGTCCATCGGGCCTGGAGCTCGATGCTGCGAGTCACTCAGGAGATACTCTACGACACTGTTGGGCCGAGCATCGAGCGTCAGCTTCCGGACCTCGTCTCCCAAGCGCGGGCGCTACGCGGCAAGAAGGGCTCGCTTGTGCTCGACCCTGACCTCGAGATGCCCCGCTACCTCACTGCGGTGGACATCCACAGCAAACCGGGAAGCTACCAGCAGGAGCTGATGGCGGACGACGTCTTCGCGGGCGCGGAGTTCGACCGGACCTATCGCCTTTATTCGATGGGCACCAACGGCCCGAACCTGGATGCGGCCGGCTGGAGCCTGATCGCCTGGATCAAGAAGACCTACCCGGACCTTAGGCCGAAGCGCATCCTCGACATGGGCTGCACCGTGGGCCACTCGACGCTTCCCTACGTGCGCGCGTTCGGTGATGACGTCGAGGTCCATGCAATCGATGTCGCCGCGCCCTGTCTGCGATATGGGCATGCCCGCGCTGTCGCCATGGACGAGGCGGTTCACTTCAGCCAGCAGAACGCCGAAGGCACCAATTTCGCCGAGGGGTCGTTCGATCTCGTGGTTTCGCATCTGCTGATGCACGAGACCTCGCGGACCGGCGTGCGAAATGTATTTGCAGAGTCTCGCCGCCTGCTCGCGCCGGGCGGCGTGATGGCGCATGCCGACGGCGTGCAGCCGGACGATCTGTTCGCGAAATATTATGCGGAGTGGATGGCGCACTTCAACAATGAGCCCTTCCTGGGCAGCATCCAGGACGAGGATTTTGTGGAGATCTGCGTTGGCGCGGGCTTCCGACGCACCGACTGCATCGTGGGCCGCGCGCCTCTTTGGCGCCCGGATGCGCGCCCGGAAGATCTGCCGAACTCGTCGTCCCTCGTGGCGAGCGCTCGCAAGCCGTGCGCCTGAAGAGGCGGTCATGGCCTCCGCGCCAGCGTCGGATTGTCGCGGCTACGCTTGTGTCCCCAACGGCCAGAAATCCGGTGCGTCGTGACCGGATTTATACTTGCGCGCGCCTCGCCCCGCCTTGCCCCAGCCGCCCTTGCGCAGCTTGAACCGCGACCGTCGCATTTGTGCTGCATCTAGGGTAAATCTGCTTATCGACAAGGCAGATGCGGGGGTGGGCCCCGACCGGGCAGCTATCCGGACTCGTCAGCCCGGAAATCATATGTCATCTTTGTATGCCAATTGGTCGTCCTGACGGTCGGTTGAGAACTAAACGTTCGATGGTGTCCGCCCTGGAGAAGCAGGTTCAGCGGTGCGCATCGGTCAATAAGTCTGCTGTCGCGGGCGCATCAGAATAGGGGAATGGCACGTGAAGAGACGCTACATTCTATTGACGACCTCGGCGCTCGTCGTGGGTTTCGGCGCGACGTCGATTCCAGTCGCGGCGTTTGCCGCCGAGGCGACGGCCGCTGCGGCGGATTCGGCCACCATCGAAGAAGTTGTGGTGACCGCCGAGCGCTTCAAGTCCACCGTTCAGACGACGCCGGTCGCGGTGTCGGCCTTCAGTCCCGAGATGTTGCAGCAACGCCAGGTCAACAGCGTCCAGCAGTTCTCATCGCAGATTCCCGGCCTGGTCATCACGCCGGCCACGGGGACCTCTACCTCGGCCCGCATCGTGCTTCGTGGGGCCGGTCAGGAAAACAGCGGCATCAACTTCGATCCCGGTGTCGGTGTCTACGTTGACGGCGTCTACCAGCCCCGAATCACCGGCGCCTTCTTCGACTTCTTCGACGTCGATCGGGTCGAAGTGCTGCGCGGCCCTCAGGGCACGCTCTACGGACGCAACAGCTCCGGCGGCGCAATCAAGATAGAAACCAAGAAGCCGACCTACGCCTGGCACTGGGGCGGCGACATCGCCTACGGCAACTACAACTTGAACGAGGCCCGCGCCTACGTCAGCGGACCGATCATCGACGACCAGGTCGCCTTCTCGCTGAGCGGCGTCTCCCGCAAGCGCGGCGGCTTCATCAGCGCCCCGGCCTATGGCCGCAAGGTGAACAACAAGGATTCACAGGCCTTTCGCGGCAAGCTGCTGTTGAATTTGATCGACAAGCTTGAAGTCGTCCTGGCGGCCGACTACCAGCAGGACACCTCCGACCCGGGCATCGGCGTCCCGTTGCAGGCGGCGGCAGGCGTCGATACGCAATTCGCGACCGGCGCAGGCCGCGACCTGACCCGCACCGAACTGTTCGGCCCGATCAGCGCCAAGCTCTACAGCACTGGCGGCTCGATCAACGCGACCTATTCCGTGACGCCGGAGATCCAACTGGTCTCGATCACCGGCTATCGTAATATTCATTCGTTCACTGAGGCGCCGCTCTGGCCGACCCTGGCCGCACAGAACTCCGGCAATGGCGCGCAGAATCTCGGCACCGGCACCATCTTCCGCGACCACAACTTCAGTCAGGAATTCAACGTCACCGTCACCTCCGACCGTGTCAAAGGCGTGATCGGAGCCTATTACTTCGACGAAAAGGGCGCTGCGTTTGGGGTTCCGCCCTATGCGACGGTCAACAGCCAGTACCGCGGCACCAAGGCCACCGCCATCTTCGGTCAGGTCAGCTACGACATTATCGACAATCTGAGTGTCACCGCGGGCATCCGGGCGACCCGTGAAAAGGCTGCGTTCACACAGTTCTATCCGACCCAGCTCAACGTGTCCCAATCGGCTCGGAAGACCTTTAAGGGGACAACGCCCAAGTTCGCGGTCAACTGGCAGGCGACGCCCAACCTCCTGGGCTATGTGTCCTTCACGAAGGGTTTCAAGAGCGGCGGCTTCAATCCGGTTCCGCCGGCCACCAACATCGGCGTCATCGGCGTTCGCGGCTCCCCGACGCCCTATGGCCAAGAGAAGGTCAAAAGCCTCGAGGGCGGCCTGAAATTCACCACCAACGACCGTCGCGCCCGTATCAACATCGCGGTCTTCCAAGCGAAGTACAATGGCCTGCAGTTGCCGGTGTTCTTCCCTGGGACCTCGAACAGCTACACGTCGAATGCAAGTAATGCGACGATCAAGGGCATTGAATTGGAGCCGACCTGGCAAGTGACCGACTCTCTACAGCTTTACGGCGTCATGTCATTCCAAAAGGGAAAATATACCTCGCCTTTCATCTGCTCTACTCAGTTCGGTGTCTTTTCGGAATGCTCGAACCGAAAGATCAAGGGCCTAGTCCCGGCCAAGGTCGTCGTGGGTGGCGTCTTCTCACCACAGCTGAACATTCCCGGCCAAATCCGCATCGCCGCTGACCTCAACTACACCGACCACTACTTCAACAACGTGGCGAACGAAGGCCCACTGGTACAGACTCCGAAGACCAAGCTGCTCAACAGCTCGATCACCTGGGATTCGCCGGACGGTCACTGGGGTATCGCGCTTGAAGGCAAGAATCTCACTAACAAGCACTACGTGCTGGCCGGCCTGCAGTTGGCGAACCCGGTGCGGCCGACGGTCACCGGCTTCCCGGGCGATCCGCGGATCGTGGACATTCGCCTGAAGGCCAACTTCTAGGGGCGCTGATCCGCGCCTTGGATCTATCCCTCGACGGCTTAGGGGCCCGGCTCGCCGGGCCCCTTTTCTTGAGCGCTCTGCGCGGCGTCAGGTTTCGACGAGTTCAATCAGTTCGCCGGCCGCGCCAGAAATCACCCCGGTGCGCCGCCCCTGGAAGGGTTGGCTGCGAGCGGCGGACGCCGGCGCGACGAGGCGCGCGGCGAAGCGGTCGATGTCGGCGCAGTCGAACGAGACGATGGCCATGCCGCACGGCAGGCCTCCGGCCGGCCGGGGTCGGGCCGTCGCGCCGGCAGGATAGGCGTCCAGCTCCAGCTTCGTACCGCCGCCGAGTTGGGTCACCGCCAAGTCGTACTGGGTCCCCGGCGGCAGGTCGTTCTGTATCGAGAGGCTTAGGATTCGCGTGGTAAACGGTTGCGACGTCCTGTTGCCGAAGGTCTCCTGGTAGAAGTCGGCCATCTGCGGGATGCTCGCGCCACCCATGACGGCGATAAAGCAGCGTCCGACGAACGCCTCAGCGGTCGGCATGTCGCGGCTCGTGGGCAGGGGGCTGGTCACGGAAGTGAGATAGAGCATCTCGTTGGCCGGCCCGATCGCCTGCATCGCCCGGATTTCGGGGCTGCTGCTGAGTGGGCGCGGGGGCGCCACCAGGCGGAAGGCCGTGCCCTTCAAGCGCTCGGCGAGCGCATCGCAATCCTGGACAATGAGCTCCGTGGCGTTCCACCCGAGGGTTGTCATCGGTCGGAATCCGGCGGGCTGTGCTTGCTCGACAAAGCGCAGGAAAGTCGGCTCGCCCGTGGCGGGCCGCATGACCAGGATCTTTCGCCCTGCGACCGCTGGCGCGCCCCAGCCCATGGCTGTCTCGGCCGAGACTGCGCCGTGCTCGACTACGCGGTAGCCCAGAACGGCCTCGTAGGCGCCTTGAACGGCGGCCAGATCGGCCGCCGTCGTCGTGACCGCGCGGATAGGCCCCAGCAGAGGCGCCGGCGGGACGCCCATGGTCGCAGCTCCCCCGACGCCGGGAACGGTGATCGCTGCGCCCGCCGCAATCGCGTGACGTCGAGTCATCATGGTGTTTTCCCTATTGCGGCGCTCGATTTCGCACACGGTCGCCTTGGGTCGATCAATTGATCTCAAACTAGATCAAAATGGACACTTCCGCCCTTGGCAAGGCCGCAGAATGTGAAAAGGTGATCTTCCAATTTCGACGGCGCGCCGCAGTGGCTATCCGGATGGGGTGAATGAGCAGGGCTTCGTCATGACCGACATGGCCCTCCCGGGCGAGGAGCCAGTCGCACCTTCGGCATCCGCCGCCGATGCGGCCAAGGCCTGGCCGCGACCGGCCTATGCCTGGTACGTCGTCGTCGTCCTGCTGATGGCCTACGGCTTTGCGGTCCTGGACCGCACCGCGATCGGGCTTCTGGTGGACTCGATCAAGAGCGACCTCCAGATAACCGACAGCCAGATCGGCCTGCTCCAGGGCCTGGCGTTCGCCATCTGCTACACGACCTGCGGCATACCCTTGGGATTCCTGGCGGATCGTTGGCGGCGTACGCCGCTGCTGGCCATCGGCATTGCCGTGTGGAGCGCTGCGACAGTGCTTTGCGGCGCGGCCCGCAGCTTCGGCATGCTGTTTCTCGCCCGCGTGGGGGTCGGGGTGGGCGAGGCCAGCGTGACCCCCACCTCCATCTCGCTGATCGCCGACTATTTCCCGCCGGAGCGACGGGCGAAGGCCTTTAGCGTCTGGATGCTGGGGAGCTCGCTCGGCACCGGCATGGCCATGTTGTTCGCCGCGGGCGCGATCTCCTTGTCCGATCATCTGCACGCAACAGGCGTGGCCTGGGCGGAGCACCTCAAGACTTGGCAGATCACCTTCTTCCTGATCGGGGCGCCCGGACTATTGGTGTCGCTGGTGTTCGCCCTGACGGTGCGCGAACCAGCCCGTCGCGGGGTGAGTTTGGCGGCCGACGGGTCGCCTCCGGCGACCGGCGTGTCGCTGAAACCGCTGTGGGCGGTGATGAAGGCCAACAAGCGGGCCTATCTCGCGCTGATAGGCGGCCCGGTGCTGAACGTGACGGCCATCTACGCCCAGATCGGGTGGATGCCGGCTCTGTTCATGCGGGTGCATGACTGGGGGCCAGCCAAATACGGTACGGTGAACGGGTTGATCAGCGTTCCTGTCGCCATGTGCGGCGCGATCGTCGCCGGTTGGACCATGTCCTACCTGACCAGCAAGGGACGCAACGACGCGCCGATCCTGATGGCCATGGGCGACGCGGTGGTCCGGCTGTTGATCGGCACGGCGGCCTGCCTCGCGCCGCGCCCGGAGATCGCCCTGGCGCTCATGGTCGTCGCCAGCGTGACGTCGACCTGGTCCTACGCCTCGGCCATGACCGGCCTGAGCCAGATCACCCCCAACGAACTGCGCGGCCAGGTGGCGGCGCTCTATACGCTTTGCACCGGGCTGATTTCGATGACCCTGGGCTCATTCATCGTGGGCTTCCTATCCGACCAGGTCTTCCAGGGTCCCACCGGCGTGGCCGCGAGCCTTGCGACCACCTACGCCGGGTGCTCGGTGCTCGCGCTTCTGGTTCTGATTCCCGGCCGGAAATTCTACGCGGTTGCGGAACAGCGCATCCGCAGCGCGGAGCAGGCCGCATAGCCCGTGGCCGGCCAAGTCCGCTGCGCATGCATGCCGCTTTGAGGAGTACCCGAATGCCCGCACGTCGACGGCTGATCCAGACGATTCTGGCCACAGCGACAGCGTTGGCCGCGGGCTGGCGGACGGCGGCTCAGACCGCGTCGCCATCACCGACGCTGGGCGCCATCCGCGGCGTGACCATAACCGCCGGGGACCTGAAGGCGGTCGAACACGCCTGGACCAAATACATGGACTATAGGGTCGTCAGCCGCGGGGCGATCTCGCCGCGCACGGCGAAGTCCTGGGGGGCGCCGGCGCTGACCGGCAAGAGCGTGGTCGTACTGGGCCCCGCCAGCGGTGAGCCGACCTTCCTGCGGTTCGTCGAGCAGGCGACCCCTGCAGACTATTCTCCGACCGGAGCCCTCGGCTGGGGCGTCACCGAGATCACGGTCGAAAATTCCGACGCTCTCTACGAACGCCTGAAGGACTCAGCCTTCAAAGTCACCCACCCGCCCAGTTTCGTGCCGACCTACAGCTACCTCAAGGCTATGCAGGCGGAGGGCCCGGCCGGTGAGCGGCTGAACCTCACCTGGATCACCGAGACCCGGCCGGATCTGGCGGTGGCCAAGTCGTTCGTCGGCCGTTGTTTCATCGTCGTCCAGGGCGGTCGCGATCTGCCGGCGTCACTGAGGTTCTACAAGGAGGTGTTCGGCAACGAGGCCAGCCCGATCCGCGAGCTGCCCACGATCAAGCTGTCGGTGGTCAAGCTGGATGACGGCTCGAAGATCGAGATCGACCAGTATCCCGCCTCGGCGAAGCCGGCGATGCGGCCGCCGGGGGGCCTGCCGGCCGGTGTCGCCCTGGTGACGTTCGACTGCACCAGCTTCGACCGCCACGCCGCGCGCTTCCTGTCCTCACCGATCAAGGCCGACCTCGAACCACGCAAGGGCCATCGGGCCGCGACGATGGTCGGGCCCTCCGGCGAACTCATCGAACTGATGGATGTCTGAACTGTCGTCACCAGCCGTCGTAAAGCTCGACAAGCTCATAACGCCGGCCGGACCCTTCCGAGCGCAGGGCGACATAGTCGCCGTCGGCGGTGGTCCAGATGTCGTAGGGGGGATGCTCTTCCTGCATCTGCCCGGCGGTGTCGACGATCTGGAAGTGCAGGGCGTCGAAGACGCCGGCTTCCACTTCGATGCGTTCGGGGCCCACGAACTGCATGCCGGTCTTCAGGCGCCAGAGCATGGGGCCCGTCTTGCCGGCCGCATCGGCGGACGACAGCAATCCGAGCGTATGCTGCCGGCCCGGGCCCTTGGTGAGGTCATAGTTGGCCATGTGCCAGGCGTCCGAGACGACTGGATCGCAGCCGATGAAGGCCAGCGGCTGCGCGAGGTCCGCCCGGTGGGACAGTCGACCCGCCATGGCGTTGCGGCCTTCCAGGGTCACGGCGTCGGGGCGGATGTCGAACCAACCGGACCCAAGATAGTCGCCGCCGACATCCATCCGCACGAACGCCTCCACTGGCCGGCCATCCGCACCGTAGGTCATCACCACGTGACGCAGCACCGTCGGCGTGTCGTCATTCTCACAAACCGCCGACAGGGTTCGACGCCCGTCTGCCTGGAAGGTCATATGAAACCGCTCCCGACCATGCTCTCCGCTAGCCTGATCGGGGCCCAGCGAGCGGTAACTGATCCGCCCGCGACGCGTACGCTGGTGGTTCATGGGAATCCTTTTGTGAAGACCGGTTCGCGGCGTGGTGTCGGAGTAGGTGCGTGACCGGCGCGGTGGCCGGCCACACCAAGGGCGACGGCGAGTTTCGCGACGGCTGGCCCGTGGTCTTGTCGGCGATGCTTGGCATCGCGCTCGGGGCGACGCCGATACCGTTCTACACCCTGGGCATTTTCGCCCCACACCTGTCGCAGGCGTTCCACTGGGGCTTCGGCCAGATCCAGCTCGGCCTGCTGGTCTCCAGCATCGTGGTGTTGGTGTCCGTGCCGCTGGTCGGCATCCTCGCGGACCGCGTTGGCGTGCGGGTCGTGGCGCTGACCTCGCTGGTGCTGTTCGGTCTCAGTTACATGAGCTTCGCGCTCTCGACCGGCTCCCTCACCCAGTACTATGTCACCTGGTGCCTCGTGGGCTTCCTGGGCGTCGGCACCCTTCCGATCACCTGGACCCGCGCCGTCAACGCGCAGTTTGACAAGCACAAAGGTCTGGCGCTTGGCCTTTGTCTGGCTGGGACAGGCGTGTTCGGCATGCTGGGCAAGCCGCTGGTGTCCTACTGGATAACGGTGCTGGGCTGGCGCGGCGCCTATGTGGCGACCGGGCTGCTGCCCATCCTGATCGCGTTTCCCATCGGGCTCTTGTTCTTCCGCGAAGGCGCCAAGGGTGATCCCCGGCTGCGCGACCATGCCAGCCGTAAAGCCGCCGAGGCGCTGCGGGAAGCTAGCGCGACCGGGCTTGGGCTGTCCCAGGCGCTGCGCGACTGGCGCTTCTGGCTGCTGACCGCCGCCGTGACGGCGACCGGATTCGCGCTGGGCGGCCCGACGCCCAACATGGAAAATATCCTGGGCCAGCACGGTTTCACGCCCCTGCAGGTCACCAGCCTGACGCCGCTCATCGGGGCCTCGGTGATCCTGGGCCGGTTGATGTCCGGCTGGTTGATGGATCGGATCTGGGCGCCGGCCGTGGCCTTCGTCCTCCTCTGCCTGCCAGCCGGCGCTTGTCTGCTGCTGGCCAGCGGTTCGCTGACCTATGCGGAGGCGTTCGTCGCCATCGGTCTGATCGGGCTGAGCGCCGGGATGGAGTCCGACCTGGTGGCGTTCCTGGTGGCGCGCTACTTCGGCCTTCGGAAATACGCCTCGATCTATGGTCTCATCTACGTCTGCTACGCGCTCAGCGGGTCGGTGGCGGCGAGCGTCTTCGGCCGGGCCTTCGATCAGACCCACTCCTACGCGGGCATCCTCACGGCGGGAGCGGTGGTCCTCGTGATCGGCGCCGCATCGTTCCTGATGCTTGGCCGCTATCGTTTCCGGGTGAAGGAAGACTAGAGGTAGATCCACGGCCGCAGCTGCCGGTCTTGCGCGCGAAACGCTGCGATCCGCTCGCTCGACTTGAGGGTCAGATCGATCCCGTCGAGCCCCTCCAGCAGCATCTCCCGGGCTTCTTCGGCGATCTCGAAGGCCGTTGTCGCACCGTCTGGGGCGACGACCACGCACTGCTCCAGATCCACTGTCACCTGCTTCGCCTGGGGCGCTAGGGCGACGAGGGCGGCGATATGGGCGATGGCCTCGGCAGGCACAGGCACGGGCGCGAGCCCATTGCGCACGCAGTTGGCCGCGAAGATCGGACTGAACGACGGCGCCAGGACGGCTCGGAAGCCGTACTCCGCCAGCGCCCACACCGCGTGCTCACGGCTGGAGCCGCAGCCGAAGTTGTCGCCACCCAGCAAGATTTGCGCGCCCGCATAGGCCGGATCGTTCAGCACGAAGGTGGGATCCGGGTCGCGTCCGCCGATTTCGCGGTAGCGCCAACCTGCGAACAGCCCACCGGACAGACCGACCTTCGAAACCGTCTTCATCTCCCGCGACGGGATGATCGCATCGGTGTCGGTGTTGTCCCGGATGAGCGGGACGGCGACGGCGGTGAGGCTGGTGAACGGCTGCATGCGTCTGTCTTAAGCCGCCAGGTCGCGCGGATCGGCGAGCCGCCCGGCGATCGCCGACGCCGCCACCGTTTCGGGCGAAGCAAGGTGGGAGCGTGTTTCCGGTCCCTGGCGGCTCTCGAAGTTTCGGTTGGTGGAGGTCACCACGCGCTCGCGCGCCCCGAAGCTCTCACCGCCGGCGAAGAAGCACATCGAACAACCCGACTCGCGCCATTCGAAGCCGGCCGATCTGAAGATCTCGTCGAGCCCCTCGGCCTCCGCCTGTGCTTTCACGCTGGAGGAACCGGGGACGCAGATGGCCTTGACGCCGGGCGCCACTTTACGTCCCGCGAGGATGCCGGCGGCGCGGCGAAGGTCGCTGATTCGACTGTTGGTGCAGGAGCCGATGAAGGCCGCGTCGATCGGCACCTCGTTCAGCATCCGTCCGGACGCCAGTCCCATATATTTGAGCGCCCGGTCGTAGGCCTCGCGGCTGTCCCGTTCGGCGACCTCGCTATAGGCCGGAACAGCAGCCCCTATGCCGACAACCTGCTGTGGGCTGGTGCCCCAGGTGATCATCGGGACGACGGCGGCGGCGTCGAAGGTCACCGTCATGTCGAATGTCGCGTCCGGGTCGGACTTCAGCGTACGCCAGTAGGCCTTGGCCCTTTCCCAGTCCTCCCCGGCTGGCGCATAGGGACGCCCACGCAGGTACTCGAAGACCAGATCGTCCGGCGCGATGACCGCGGAAAAGGCGGCCAGCTCGGTCGCCATGTTGCAGAGCGTCTGGCGGCCATCCAGGTCCAGCGCCGCGATCGCTTCGCCGGCGAATTCCACGGCATGGCCGCGGGCGCCGGCGGCGGAGAGCGCGCCCAGGATGTGCAGCGCCAGGTCTTTCGCCGTGACTCCCGCCGTCATGCGCCCTTCGACGTTGATGCGCATCTGCTTGGGTCGGGTTAGGCGCAGGGTCGAGGTCGCGAGTGCGTGCTCCGCCTCGGTCGAGCCGATACCCCAGGCGAGCGCGCCGAATGCGCCCTGAGTGCAGGTGTGGCTGTCGGGACAGACCAATGTGACGCCCGGCAGCACGATCGCCTGTTCTGGCGAAATCACATGCACGATTCCCTGGCGCGGATCGCCAAGGTCGAAGAGTTGGATGCCGGCCTCCAGCACCGCCTCGCGCGTAGCGGTGATGAAGGCCCGTCCCGTCGGCATGACTGTGCTGTCGCTACGCCCGATGAAGGTGTCGATCACATGGTCCATGGTGCAGAACGCCTGCCGCGGAGCCAGCACCGGCCGGCCGCTGGCTTTCAGGCTCTGCAATGCGACGCCACCGGTCCGTTCATGCAGCATGATGCGGTCGATCGCGAGCAGCGAGGCGCCATTGCCCAGATCGGCGACTGTGTGCGCAGCCCACAGCTTGTCGATCAGGGTTTGGGGCATGCACGCGCTCCTGGACTGCCGGCGATGAGACGCCGTTTGATCTAGACTTATGGCAAATCAAAACGCCGCGCGCTGCAGAAATTCTCATCCCGGCGCGACAAGTTGCGTCCCGCGCCGGCCGCATGGCGTGAGCGCGGGCCGCACGGATTAACCTACGATATTTGAAGTCCTTAAGGACGCGATCTCGTCGGGTTCGAATCCCAGACCTTGCAGCACCGCGTCGGAATGCTGCCCTGCCGCGGGTACGTCGGTGCGGACCTCGAAACGGCCATGCCGCATGCCCAGTGGAAGGGCCGGCAGCATCGTCTTTTGCCCGTCGGCCAGGCTGATCTCGACGAGGCCGCCGGCCGCGAGCAGGTGCGGATCGTCGAACAGATCCTGCGGCCGCGCGATGGGTGCGAAGGGCAATCCGAGATTTTCGAGTTTCGCGAGCAACGCCGCCTTGCTGAACGTCTTCAGCACCGCGCGCACCTGCGGGAGAATATCCGGCCTGGCGTCGACCCGGTTATTGTTGCTGGCGAGATGGGGATCGGCCCCCAGAGCGGTCAGCCCGAAAGCCTCGCACAGGACCACCCACTGGGAGTCGCTGACCACGCCAAGGAACACCTGCTCCCGGTCAGCCGTCTCGAAGATGTCGTAGATCGCCCAAGCGGAGATGCGAACGGGCATGGGATTCGGCGCCTCGCCGGTCACCGCAAGCTGGGCCATGTGCTGGCCCACCATGAAGGCGGTGGTTTCGAATAGCGAGCAGGTGACGTACTGGCCCTTGCCGGTGCGGCGCCGCTCTTCCAGCGCCGCCAGGATGCCGATGACCCCGAACATGCCGCCGGTGACGTCGATGACCGACGCGCCGGCCCGCAGCGGTTGGCCTGGCGGACCGGTCATATAGGCGAGCCCCCCCATCATCTGGGCGACCTCGTCCAGCGCTGTGCGGTGGTCGTAGGGGCCGGCCAGGAAGCCCTTGGCGGAGCAGTAGATCAGCGCGGGATTGATGGCCGACAGCTTCGCATAACCAAGGCCGATCTTGTCCATGGCGCCAGGGCGGAAATTCTCAATCACAATGTCGGCTTCCGTGGCCAGGCGAGAGGCGATCTTCAGGCCCTGCGGCGACTTGAGATCCAGGCAAATGCTCTGCTTGTTGCGATTGAACATCGGAAAGTAACCGGCGCCGGAGCCTTTGAGCCGCCGTGTCGCATCGCCTCCGGTGGGCTCGATCTTGATCACCTCAGCCCCGAGATCGCCCAGGATGACGCCAACAGCCGGTCCCATCACCATGTGGGAGAATTCCGCAACCTTAAGTCCCGCGAGCGGCAGTTCGGAACCAGACGTCATATGTGCGCTCTCACTCGTTCGCCGTCACGGCGCGGACAGGTTGGGGATGGTGTGAAGCCCCATTTAGGCTATAACTATACCAAATGACGAAGGGAAGGCCCGTGGAGCAATACAGCACCGAGATCGACGTTCTGGTGAGCGAGGTGGGTCCGCGGGACGGATTGCAGAGCATCGACCGGGTCATGCCGCTGGAGGCGAAAATGGCCTGGGTCCGCGCGGAAGCGGCCGCCGGCGTGCGGGAGATCGAGGTGGGGTCGTTTGTCCCCGCGTCACTCCTGCCGCAACTGGCTGACACCGCCGAACTCGTCGCCTACGCCAAGACAATCGAGGGCCTGACTGTGGCGGTCCTGGTGCCCAATCTGCGGGGCGCGCAAGCCGCGATCGCCGCCGGCGCCGACAAGCTGACTTTGCCGCTGTCGGTGAGCGAAACTCACAGTCTGCGCAACGTCCGGCGCACCCACGCGCAGATGCTCGACGAGGCGCGCGCCATCGCTTCGCTGATCCGCGAGCAGCCCGCGGATCGGCGTCCGTCGTTTGAGGGCGGCCTGTCGACCGCCTTCGGCTGCACAATCGAAGGACCGATTCCCGACGCCACGCTGACGCGTCTGGCGGAGGGGCTCATGGAGGCCGGCTGCGACGAGGTAGGCCTGTCCGACACCAGCGGCTACGCCAATCCAGTGCAGGTGAAGCGGCTGATCAGACTGGTCCGCGGCGTGGTCGGGAACGAGGCGCTTTCGGGTATCCACCTCCACAACACGCGAGGCCTTGGTCTGGCGAACGCCCTGGCGGCGTTGGACATGGGCCTCACCACTCTCGACAGTTCCCTGGGCGGGATCGGTGGCTGTCCTTTCGCGCCCGGCGCCAGCGGCAATATCGTGACGGAGGATCTGGTCTTCATGTTGGAGGCCATGGGCCTGCGCACGGGCATCGACCTGGGCGCGCTGATCGCCGTCCACGAACTCGTGGCGAAAAGCCTGGAAGGCGAGCCGATGTACGGCTTCCTGCCCGATGCGGGCATCCCGCTAGGGTATCGGAACGCTTCCACGCCTGAAGGGCATGCGGCCAGCGTCTAGGGCGGATCGGGGCGCATGGAACACTCTACCGACAGCGGTCGCATCGTCTATACCTCGACCCGGCCCGAGCTGGCGGGTCGGGTCCGCGGGGGCGAGACCTTCGTCATCACCCGCTACGCGGACGGCGCGCGCACCCTGCGCGTCCATTGCGCCATCGACGAGAATTCGCCCCGCGTGCTGCGCGACTCCATCACCGACCTCGACCGCGACTGGCGCCCCACGGGCGGCTACGTGCGGATCACCGTGGACGAGCGGTTCGTCGGCTCGTGCTGGTATCGGTTCACCCCGACGCTCGCGGAGTGCGAGGGCTACACGGAACAGGAGGGTCGGATCGCACGACGCTTCGAGTTGGCTTCGCCCGTCCGTGTGTTCGGCACCCATCCGCTGTTCGCCGACGGCTATCTGGTCCAGGCCTATGACCTGTCGAAAGGGCCCGGCCGACAGACGATCGGCGACTTTTTCATGTGCGCGGGCCACAACCGGGGCGCTGACGGCCCGACCCTGCTGCATCGCCCGGACGGTATCTCGGTGCGCTATTTCGGACCGGAGAAGGTCTCAGTCGCGGCCGGCGAATTCGACGCCCTGCACTTCCAGATCGGCGACAGCACGGACGACGCCTACATGGGCACGGATATCCACCCGCCCTACCACATCTGGGTCAGCGCCGACGGGGACTACCTGTTTCTGAAGGCGAGCATCACCGGCTACTATTCGTCCGACTATGAGCTGGTGGAGCTTCAACGGCTGGGGCCGACGGGCTCGGCGCTGACGGCGGGCTAGTCGACGCGTCGATTGCGCGTCGGGTTTATTCATTATAGATATATGTCATATTGACGTCTTGATGTGGCGTGCCGCCTCGATGCGCCGATGGGGCCTGTGGGATCACGCCGAGCCGGCCTGAGACAGGCGGGGAGGGCGCGCCGTGTCAGTGGATCCCTACAAGATCGTCGTTTTCCTCCACATCCTGTTGTTCGCCTATTGGCTGGGCTCGGATCTGGGCGTGTTCATCTGCAGCATGGTCGGCCGCAGCCAGAAGCTCAGCGAGGACCAGCGTCGCGGCCTGCGTGAGGCCGGCGATCTGATCGACATGGCGCCGCGCACTTGCCTGGTGCTGATGGTCCCGGTGGGTCTGACGCTCGCCGTGAACTACGGCTCGCCGATCCACGGAGCCGCGGCCCTGGCGGCGACCTGGGTCGCGGGCCTAGCCTGGCTCTGGCTCGTGTGGCAGGTGCACCTGCAGCACAATTCCTCGCTTGGAACGCTATTCTGGAAGATCGACTTCGCCATCCGCAGCCTGGTGATGGCGGGGTTCGTCGGCTTCGGCGCCTGGTGCCTGGCCACCGGCGGGCCGATCGCCGGCCGCTGGCTGGCGATGAAGATGCTGCTGTTCGGCCTGATCATCCTATGCGGCATCGTCGTGCGCATCATGCTGCTGTCTTTGAAGGCAGCGACGCCGAATCCGGCCGGCGCCAGCGCCAGCGCGGCGCCCGCGATCGGCGCTGGCATCCGCAATGTGGTCTTCGTGATCTGGGGTCTTGTGGCGGTCATCGCGTTCATCGGCGTGACCAAGCCCTTCTGAGCCTTAGGCGCCCGCCTCGCGGACGTCGATCAACTCAATCAGTTCGCCGGCCGCGCCGGTCATGACGCCGGCGAGGCGTCCTGGCATCGGCTCGAAGGCGCCGACCGCCGGCGCCGCGATCATCCGGCCGGTGAAGCGGGCGAAGTCGCTGCATTCGAAACTGACCATGGCCAAGCCGGGCGGCAGGAACCCGTCCGCTGTTGCACGGGCCGCGAGGCCGGGCAGATCATCAATCTCGATCTTGGAGCCGTCGTTCAGCACAACCACGGCCAGCCTGACCCCCGGCAACTGGCGGATGGGGCTCGCCGCGGCGCCGAAGGTCTCGCGATAGTAGTCGAGGGCCTCCTGAATGTCGGGCGCGCCCATCACGGCGATGAAGCAGCGGCCAACGAACGAGGTGGCCACCGCCAGGTCCGGCCGCAACTCCGTGATCCAGGTCAGGTTGAGGTGTTCGCCGGCCGGGCCGGTGGCCGTCATGGCCCGCAGGTATTCGTAGGTGGGCACCGTGTGTGGCGGGGCGTGGATGGTGAAGGCCGAGTCCTGCAATCGCGCGTGGAGAGCGTCGGAATCCTGGACGGTCAACTCCGCGACGCTCCATCCGATCGCGTGGCGCTCCGGCGCCCCGCCCGCCTCCGGCTGTTGGACGAAGCGCAGGACCGTCGGTTCGCCGCTGGCCGGGCCGAGGATCAGGATCGGCCGCCCCGTCAGGGCGGGCGCGCCCCAGGCGTTCGCCGTGGCCGCCGACACCGTCTCGTGACGCACCACCTCGTAGCCCATCGGACCTGTCCAGGCGGCCTCCACCCCGGCTAGGTCCGGGACTGCGAACGTCACCGCGCGGATGGCGCCGAGCACCGGGGCGGACGGGGTGGGGGCGTCGTCTATCATGCTCATCTCCAAATCCGACTCGGCTATTTGGTATATATATGTAACATAAATACGGGAACGGCCTCCGAACGCCCGGACGGGTTATTTGATCGTAATCTATAACTTATTGACGGGCGCGAATCTCGGTCCTTATATGCCTTTCGGTGAGCGGGCGATGGGCGCCTTCGGGTGGCCGCGTGCCGGCCAGACCATGGCCTAGCCGATCCGCGGCCTCGCCATAGGCGCCGCATGCGGTCCAGTTTTCTCAATGAGGTCTTCCGGATGAAAATCTTCCACGGAAAGGGCACCTGCTCGCTCGGCATCCTGGTGATCATGGAGGAGCTTGGCCTCGACTATGAGGTCGCGACGATTGATCTTGCGAACAGCGAGCAGGCCTCGCCGGAATATCTGGCGCGCAGTCCGAAGGGCAAGGTGCCGCTGCTGGGATTCGACGACGGGAGCTTTCTTAGCGAATGGACGGCGATCGCAGCCTATCTCGCCGTGGCGACGCCGGGTCCGGCCCTGCTGCCGACGGAGGCTCTGGCGCTCGCCCGCACGCTGGAGGCAGTCGACTACCTGGTCGCCACCACTCACATGCAGGGTTTCACGCGCATGGTGCGGCCGGGCCTCTTCACTCCGAACGAAGCGGATTTCGACCAGGTCAAGGCGCAGGGGCGCGGGATCGTCGACCAGGGCCTGGCGCAGATGAGCGAGCAGCTGGCCGGCCGCGAATACCTGATGGGCGAGGTCACCATCGCCGACGCCGCCCTGTTCTACATCGAGCGCTGGATGGCCCACCGCATGGGCGCCACCCTGCCGGCGCCGGTCAACGCGCACTACGAGCGCATGCTCGGCCGCGATGCGGTCAAGCGCGCGCTCGCGCGTGGCGAATGAGCAGCATCGGAGCCCGCCATGGCGGATGACGACCTGAGCGCCGACTACCAGGCGGCCGGCTTTAGCGGGCGGCTGGCCTTCGGCAGGCAGCCCGCCCTGCTGGTGATCGACGTGGTCGAGGCTTATCTGCAGAAGTATTCGCCCCTCTACGCCGGGGTTGAAGACGCCCGAGACAGCAACATCCGGTTGGTGGACGCCGCGCGCCGCGCGGGCATTCCCGTCATCTTCACCAACGTCACCTACAACGCCGGCGGTGTGGATGGCGGCGTCTTCTTCCGCAAGGTGCCGGCGCTCAAGGTCTTCCTGCCGGGATCGCCGCTTGGCGCTTTTCCGGCCGGGATCGAGCCGCGCGCCGACGAACTGGTGGTCTCAAAGCAGTACCCCTCCGCCTTCTTCGGCACTTCGGTCGCGCCGACGCTGCGGGCCATGGGCGTCGACACCGTGGTGATGGGCGGCTTCTCGACCTCCGGCTGCGTCCGGGCCAGCGCCATGGACGCCATGCAGCACGGCTTCATCCCCTACGTCGTGCGCGAGGCTTGTGGCGATCGGGATTCCCGGCCGCACGAGGCGAGCCTCTTCGACCTGCAGGCCAAATACGCCGAGGTGGTCTCCGAGGTGGAGGCCATCGCGCTGATGGGCGGGCAAAGGAACCGAACATGACCCTCGCCACGCCGACGAATTCCGGGGGCCCGGCCATGGCCGACGACACGTCCCACGATCTCGCCGCGACGCTGTCGACGATCGTCGGGCCCGCGAACGTCAGCCGCGACGAGGCGCTCCGCACGCTGCACAGCCAGGACATCTGGTCGAAGAGCGCCGAGACCGTGAGTCTCGTCGTCTCGCCAGCGTCCATCGAGGAACTGTCGGCCGTGGTGGCCGCAGCCACGGCGAGAGGGTTCGCCGTCGCCCCGCGCGGCGCGGGCATGAGCTATACCGGCGGCTACCTGCCGGCGGCGGCGCGCACCGTGTCCCTGGACCTAGCGCGGATGAACCGAGTCGTGGCGATCCGGCCCGAGGACATGACTGTTACGGTCGAGGCGGGCTGTAGCTGGTCGGCCCTCAACGACGCCCTGAAGCCGCTCGGCCTTCGCACCCCCTTCTGGGGCCCGATGTCGGGGCTGGTCTCCACCATCGGCGGCGGACTTTCGCAGCTCAACGCCATGCTGGGCGCCGGCCGCTACGGCGCCTCGAGCGAGAGCCTGATCGCGCTCAGCGTCGTGCTGGCCGATGGCTCGGTGCTGCGCACCGGCGCGCGCGGCGCAGACGGCGACAGCCCGTTCTATCGCCATTACGGCCCTGATCTCGCCGGCCTATTCTGCGGCGACAACGGCGTGTTCGGCGTCAAGGCGCACATCACCCTACGCCTGATCCGGGCGCCAGAGCACGAAACCTACGCCTCGTTCTCGTTCAAGACGGGCCCAAGGCTGCTGCAGGCGCTGGCCGAGATCGCCCGTGACGGCGTCGCCAGCGAGAGCTGCGGTTTCGATCCCGGCCTGACCAAGATGCGGATGGCGCGGGCCTCGCTGACCAGCGACGTCAAGACCCTGGGGGCTGTCGTCGCCCAGCAGAAGTCCCTGCTGAAGGGCCTCGCCGAGGCGGCCAAGGTCGCCTTGGCTGGCCGCGACTTCATCGGCGCGGACGACTACCCCCTGCACGTGATCTGCGAGAACCGCTCGGCTGCGGGCCTAGCCGACGACCTTGCCCGCGTCCGCCGGATCGCCGCCGACCATGGCGGCGTCGAGATCGAGAACACGATCGCCAAGGTGATCCGCGCTGTTCCGTTCCCGCCGCTCAACAGCGTCCTGGGGCCAGCCGGCGAGCGCTGGGCGCCTGTCCACGGGATCACCCCCCTGTCGCAGGGACCCGCGGTGTTCGAGGCGATCCAGGCGGCCTACGCCGAGCTGGCGCCGGAGTTCGAGCGCGAGGGCGTCAGCACCGGCTTCCTGTTCACCCACCTGTCGACCAATGCGGTGATCCTGGAGCCGGTCTTCTACTGGCCCGACTCGTGCTTCGACATCCATGGGGTGGCCATCGAGCCAGCGCTGATGTCACGGCTGCCGGTGCAGCCAGATAATCCGCCGGCGACCGCGCTGGTAGTCAAGGCTCGCAAGCGCCTGCTGGCGATCTTCCAGAGCTTCGGCTGCGGCCACTTCCAAGTCGGGCGAACCTACCCCTATCGTGAGAGCCGGGACGCGGCGTCGTGGCGCGTGATCGAGGCCGTGAAGGCCTCGGTCGATCCGTCCGGCGTCTTCAATCCGGGGGTCCTGGGCTTGACCCGCCGCCCTGCCGAATGAAGGCGCACGCCGGCGCGGCGGCCGCCGTCACCAGGCGACGATCTTGCCCGTCAGATCGATGAACCGGCCGCTCTGGTCGAGGTCGATCTTCGACAGGACCTGACGCTGCCTCCCCACGCTGTCCTCGACGCTCCACTGCCCGCCTTCGCCGCCGAGCGTGGTCTTGGTCCATCCGGGCGCCATCGAGATGACGGTGACGCCTTGGTCCTTGAGGTCGATCGCCAGCCCGCGGGTCAGCATGTTCAGCGCCGCCTTGCTGCTGCGGTAGGCGTGCGAGGTGCCGAGCGTATTGTTGCCGATCGATCCCAGGTCCGACGACATCATCACCACCAGCTTCCGTTCCCCGGCGAGAAGGTTGGGCATGAGGGCGGCGGTCAGGCGGAAGGGTCCGACCACATTGATCGCCTGGATCCTGTCCCACAGGTCGTAGTCCATGCCCTGCAGGGATTGCGCCGGTACGCCCCCCGGAAAGCTCGGTGCATCGGCGTTGCCGTAGAGGCCAGCGTTGTTGATCAGGACGTCGATCGCAACGCCGTCGAGGCGGGTGGCGAGGGCCGCGACCGACGGACCGGACCCCACGTCGAGCGCCTCGATCCGCAGACCGGGGCCGACCTTCGCGGCCATCGCTTGCAGGTCGTCCGCCTCCGCCGGCGCGCGGCACCCGGCGATGACTTGGCTGCCCGCCACGAGCGCCTGGCGGGCGTGCTCCAGGCCGATCCCGCGATTGGCTCCACTGATGAAGATCGTCGCCATGCATTGAAGTCCTGATGAGACGAGGGGGCGACGCGTCTATGGCGGGGGCGTCGGCCGCAACGGCGCGCCGCCTATTCGGCGGCGAGCCGCAGGGCGTCGTGTTTCGACCAGACCGGCTGACGCGGCGCCGGCAGGCCGGTCTCGATGATCGCGCGCTCCCGTAGGGTCTCGATGGACGGGCCGTAGTTGAACACCGGAAGTTCCCCGATCCGCTCGCCGAGGAGGCGTAGGCGCAGGGCGTCGGTGCCGACCTGATCGACCACGCCGTCCTCACTGGCGACCACGCCGTAGGCGAGGGCGCCCTTTGGCGTGACCAGGCCCTGGGTGATCTCCTTGCCCACCAGTTTCGGGGCCCGCGCCAGGGGATCGCCCCAGCCGCCGCCGCCCCAGGTGATGAAGTCGAGCTCGTCGCCGGCTTCCACGGGGATGTCTTCCTGCTTGTTGCCGACCATCTCCTCGCCGCCCCCGGCCCGCCGCAGCACCTTGCGGGCCCGCGCGCCGGGTTCGCCGCCGTTGACGCCCCAGGGATAGGTAAACCAGCGGTCGTCATGGATAGCGATCAGCCCAGGCTCCAGGAACCGGTAGGTCATGATGATGCCGTTGCCGCCACGGTGCAGGCCCGCGCCGCCGGAATCTGGTACGGTCTCGTAGCGCTCGATGCGCAGTGGGAAGTAGCGCTCCAGGAACTCGTTCGGGACGTTGGTGAAGTTGGGCCACAGCGAGTGGCCGTCCGGCCCATCGCCCAGCGGCCGGCCGGGAATGCCGCCGAAGCCGATCTGGAAGAGCTGGAACCATTCCCCGTCGGCGCCGGTGCCGGAATAGAAGAGGTGAGGGCTGGAAGAGAAGCCCGCGGCGTTGAGGAACTGCGGCGTCTTCTGGCCCAGCAGGCCGCCCAGGATGTCGAACAGCCGGCCGAGGGCATGGGTGCGTCCCGAGAGCGCCGCCGGGAATTTCGGTTTCAACAGCGAGCCGGCCGGAATGCGGATGTCGATCAGATCGTAATAGCCGTCGTTGAACAGGATGTGCGGGTCGAACACCATGATCATGTAGATGCCGAAGAACATGCGCATCATGTTCTCGTTGAGCAGGAAGTTAATTGAACCGGTGCTCTGCGGATCGGTGCCGGCAAAGTCGAGCACGACCTTGCCGTTCTCGCGCCACATGGTGCACTTGATCTTGTAGGGACCGTAGCCGCGGCCGTCGTCGCAGATGTAGTCCTCGAAGCTCACCGGCGCCTCGCCGATGGAGCTCTCGATCAGGCTCTTCATGGCGCGATGGTTGCGCGCCAGCAGTTCTTCGGTGGCCGAGACGAAGACATCGTCGCCGAACCGCTCGCACATTTCGATGACGCGCCGCGCCGCCACCCGGCACGAGGCGATCAGTGCGTTGAGGTCAGCGGTGCACCAGTCGGGGATCCGGGTCTGGTGCATGATCAGTTTGATCAGATCCTCGTTGTAGACGCCCTTGCGCCAGATCTTGACCGGCGGGATGCGCACCCCTTCCTCGAAGATGGTCTTGGCGTCGATCGGCATCGAGCCGGCGACCTTGCCGCCGATGTCAGACTGATGGCCGAACATCGAGGTGTAGGCGATGAGCCGGCCGTCCTTGAAGACCGGCAACAGCACAAGCCAGTCGTTGCTGTGGCTGATCGCGCCTTCGACCGAGTAGGGGTCGGACAGGAAGATCATGTCCCCGTCCTCGACGGTGCCGTCGTAGCCCTTGAGGAACGGACCGATGTAGGAGCCGAACTGGCCCACCACCATGCGCCCTTGCGGGTCGGCGATCAGCGGGAAGGCGTCCCCCTGTTCGCGAATGCCGGGCGACATGGCGGTGCGGACCAGGGTGGTGTCCATCTCGATGCGTGCGTTGCGCAGCGCATTCTCGATGATGTCGAGGGTCACCGGATCGATGGCGACCTTGTTGAACGGCGTGTCGTTGGCCTGGATGATAGTGGCGCCCATGTTCGTGTCCTCAGGCCGGATTGATCATGATGTTGCCGAACCGATCGACGGTTCCGACGTGTCGTGTTTCGATGAGGGTGGTGGCGTCCATCTCCACGACGATCGCAGGACCGGGGATGCGGTCGCCGGCCCGCAGCTTGGCGCGGTCGTAGATCGCCCCCTGCTGGACGCCGCCGTCCATCCAGATCTCGTGGTCGCGGATCTTCGCCGCGGCCGGATCGCCGTCGCCGGCCGCCAATTCGATGGCCGGCAGCTCGAGCGCCCGGCCCATGGCCACCGCCCGCAGGTTCACCAGTTCATGCTCGGCCTTCATGTTGAAGGTGAAGAGCCGGTGATGCTCGTCGTCGAAACGCCGCGTCAGGTCGGCCAGCCCGTCGGCCTTCAGCCTATCCAGTTCGACGAGCATCGGCACCTCGAACGCCTGGCCGGAGTAGCGGACGTCGATCTCGAAGCTGGTTTCCAGCTCTGCTTCCGGAATCCCGTCGCGCAGCAGTTCGGCGCGAACGTGTGCGTTCATTTCTTCCAGGGTCGACAAGACTTCGTCGAGGCTCGTCTGGGAGATCCGCTTGGACAGCGAACGCGCGGTTTCGGTGCGGCTGCGGGTCGTGGCGTCGCCCAGGGCGCAGAGCACACCCGGCGATACCGGCGAGACCGCGGGGTATGAGCCCATCAGCCGCGCCACGGCGTTGACGTGAAGGGGCCCCGCGCCGCCGAAGCCCATCAGCGCGAAGTCGCGTGGATCGTAGCCCTGTTGCACGGAGATCATCCGCAGGGCGCCGAACATATTCTCGTTGACGATGTCGATGATCCCGCGAGCGGCTTCCATCAGGCCGATGCCCAGCTTGTCGGCGATGGTCTGGACTGCGGCCTTGGCCCCTTCGCGATCAAGCATGAAGGTCCCGCCCAGCAGGTCTTCAGGCAAGTAGCCCAGCACCACATTGGCGTCGGTGACCGTGGGTTCGACGCCGCCCTTGCCGTACGCGACGGGCCCCGGGACGGCGCCGGCCGACTGCGGCCCGACCCGCAGGGCGCCGGTCAATTCGGGCACGAAGGCGATGGAGCCTCCCCCGGCGCCCACGGTCTTCACGTCGAGCGAGGAGGCCCGAACCGACAGGTGACCGACTTCGGTGCTCCGCGTGCGGCGCGGCTCGCCATGCTCCACCAAGGCCACGTCGGTCGAGGTGCCGCCGACGTCCAGCGTCAGGATGTTCTTCAGGCCGGCGTTCTTGGCGACCCACAGGGCGCCGGTCACGCCGCCGGCGGGCCCTGACATCAAGAGCGAGACCGGGTGTTCCTCGGCCTTCTGCGAGGACATCAACCCGCCGTCGGACCGCAGCAGCGACAGGCGGCCGCCGAATTCGATGTTCGCCAGCTTGTCGCGCAGGCTACGGACATAACGCCCGACCACTGGCCGCACCGCCGCGTTGGCCACCGTCGTCAGGGTGCGCTCGTATTCCTGCATCTCAGGCAGCACCACGTGGCCCAGCGAAATCGGGACGTCGGGCAGGATTTCCGCGGCGAGCTCGGCCACCCGCAGTTCGTGCGCGCCGTTCAGATAGGCGTTGATCAGGGAGACGGTCAGGGCCTCGATGCCGCGGGCCTTCAATTTGGTCAGCTGGGCCCGGATGTCGGCGTCGTCGACCGGCCGCACCTCGCGGCCCTGGGCGTCCATCCGCCCCTTGATCTCGACCGTGTCCTCGAGCTTCGCCAGCGGCTCGGGCTTCGGCCAGACGATCCAGCCGGCAAGGCCGCCGGGGACGAAGCTGCGGGCGATCTGCATCATCTGCCGATAGCCCTCGGTGGTCACCAGGCCGACCCGTGCGCCCTTGCCTTCCAGCACCGCGTTGGTGGCCACCGTCGTGCCATGCAGGAAGACGGCGATTTCTTCCGCCGAGACCCCCGAAGCCTTACAGATCGCCTCCACCCCATTCAGGATGCCTTCGGAACTGTCGTGGGGGGTCGACGGCGTCTTCGTGCGCCAGACCGTGCCGTTGGCGTCGTCGAACAACAGAACGTCGGTGAACGTGCCACCGACATCGACACCCAGTCTGTAACCCATGGCGATCCATCTCCGCGAAGCACTTGGGCGTGCGATGTCCACCCGCGTGGTCGCCCGAAAGGTCAATTCATCCCCGGTTCGCCCGATACGGGCCACCCTAGCGCACCCTGCCTCACAACACTTCTCGAGGACAGTCATTTGTTATAGTTATATACAAATAGCTCGCTGGGCGAGCCGGCATGGCGTTCGGCGCCCGCGCAGGGGACATCCGGCGGGCCGGAACCTCAACGCTTGCCGGATGGGTGGCGCTTCGCGACGCAACGGGGGATTGTCGGATGAAATTCGGCCGATCGCTTTCGTCCCACGCCGAGACATAGGGGAAGACGGTAATGCGCGGACTACTTGGAATCGCGCCGCTCGCGGCCGTCGTCCTGCTGTCCGGCTGCGGCGGCCGGCAGGAGGCGGCGGGCGGTTCGCGGGCCCAACCGGATCCCCAGGGGGTGCAACGGGCGGAGGCCTTCCTTGCGCCCTATCGCGTCAAGCCCGCCTTCACGCCGCCCGGCGAAGCGTTCGACGCTCGGGCCTGCGCCAACGGCAAGTCGATGGTCTCGATCCCCAACAACAGCGCCAACCCGTTCCTCAAGGGAATCATCCAGCGCATGACGGTCGCTGGCGGCGACCTGGGGCTGAAGGTCAAGGAGTGGCAGAACCAGGGCCAGCCGGCCGACTGGGCGCAGGGCGTCGACTATGCGGTGCGCACCAAGACCGACATCGTCGACTTGATCTCGGGCATCGACCCCAAGAGCATCGAGCCGCAGATCCAGCGGGCGAGGGCGGCAGGGGTGAAGGTCATGACCTCGCACTTTTACGATCCCTCCCAGGCGCAGAACCCCTATCTCTCCAGCTCCTTGACGGTCGGCTTCGGCACCGCCGGCCGGATCCTCGCCGACTGGGCCACCGTCCGGACCAACGGCGCGGCCGATATCCTGCTCATCAAGGCCGAGGAGGTGCCGCCGACCGGGCCCATGGTGGACGGCCTGCGCAAGGAACTTGCGGCCAACTGTCCGGCCTGCCGTATCGTCCAGCAGATCAACGTCGGCTTCGCGGACTGGCCGACCAAGATTCAGCCCTCGGTGCAGACGGCTCTGCTGGCCCACCCCGAGATCAATGTGATCATCCCGATCTACGACAGCATGTCCCAGTTCGTCATTCCGGGCGTGAACGCCGCGGGCCGCAAGGGCCAGGTGCGGATCGCCACCTTCAACGGCACGCCCTTCGTGCTCGACGGCATCGCCCGCGGCGACGTGGACATGGACATCGGTGAAAGCATCGATTGGATCGCCTACGCCACACTCGACGGCCACCTGCGAGATCTCTGCGGCCTGAAGAGCCCGACGGCGCTCAACGTGCCCTTCTACATCATCGACAAGACCAACGTGGCCGACGCGGGCACGCCGGCCAGCTACGACAAGGGCTACGGAGACGCCTACGTCACGGGCTTCCGCAAACTGTGGAAGTTGGACTGAGCATGGCCGCCGGCCCGGAGCCTCTGCTGGCGATACGTAATCTCTCCAAGACGTTCGGGGGCGTTCGCGCCCTCGACGGCGTTGATCTGACCGTCGCACCCGGACAGATCCACGGCCTGCTGGGGACCAACGGCTCGGGCAAGTCGACCTTGATCAAGGTGCTGGCCGGGGTGCATGCGCCCGACCCGGGCGCATGCCTGACGCTCAAGGGGCGCGATGTGGAACTGCCGCTGCACGCCGGCGCATTCCGCAAGCTGGGGCTGAGCTTCGTCCACCAGAACCTCGGCCTGATTCCCTCGCTCAGCGTGCTCGAAAACCTGCGCATGTCGTCGATCCTGGGAGGTGCGATCCTTGGGCTGGACTGGCGGATGGAGCGCCGCGCCGCGGCCGAGACCATCGCTCGCTTCGACCTGGGGCTCGATCTGGAGGGTCTCGTTGCGGACCTGTCCCCCGTCGACCGCGCCCTCCTGGCGATCGCCCGGGCCTTCGAAGACCTCAAGCACGGCGACGGGCGAGGGGTGCTGTTGCTCGACGAGCCGACGCCATTTCTGCCGGCGGCCGGGGTCCGCAAGCTCTTCGGCCTGATGCGCAGCATCGCCGCCGGCGGCTCCAGCGCGATCTTCATCTCTCACGACGTCGATGAGATTCTCGAGATCACCGACCAGGTCACCGTCCTGCGCGATGGTCGCGTCGCCGGATCGCGGGCGACGCCAGGTTCCAGCCGCGACGACATCGTCCAACTCATCCTGGGCCGACGGGTCGAGATCGCGGCCCCGGCTCAGGCGACGAAGCCATCCGCCCAGGCGTTCCGCCTCTCGCTGAAGGAAGTCAGCGGCGGCGCCTTGCGGGGTGTCGATCTGCAGGTCGCGCCTGGCGAGATCGTCGGCCTGACCGGTCTGATCGGCTCGGGCTATGCCGACCTCGCCGAGTTCGTGTTCGGCGCGCGCCGGGCGCAGGCCGGCCGCATGGATTTCGACGGCGTGCAGGATCTCGACCTTTCAATGCAGACCCCGCGCGGCAGCATCGCCCGAGGCATCGCCTTCGTTCCCGCCGACCGGCCCCGCGCCGGCGGCGCCGGCCGGCTCTCGGTCGCCGACAACATGATGCTGCCGAGCCTCGACCAGTTCTTCCAGGGCGGCGTCTTGCGCCGGCGGCGACTCCTGGAACGCGCGCGAGACCTGGGCGCGCGCTTCGACGTCCGGCCGAACCGGCCCCAACTGAACTTCGACGCGCTGTCGGGCGGCAACGCCCAGAAAGTCGTGCTCGCCCGCTGGCTCAGCCGCTCGCCGCGCCTGCTGCTGCTTGAGGAGCCGACCCAAGGTGTCGACGTGGGCACGCGGCAACAGATCTTCGCCGCGCTGCGCGAGGAGGCGGCGAAGGGCATGTCGGTGATCGTGGCCAGCACCGACTACGAGCAGCTGGCGGCCATCTGCGACCGCGTCCTCATCTTCCGCCGCGGCCGCGTCCAGGAGTCATTGACCGCGCCTGGCCTGACCAAGGACGCGATCGCCACCGCCTGCTACGCCGAGACCGCAGGCGCCGATCAGGGCACGACATGACCGAAGCGACCCCAGCCTCCCGCCGCCGACCCCTGGCCTTCCTGGGGCGGTTCGCCCTGATCGGCGTATGGGCCGTCATGATCGCCGGCTTCAGCCTGGCGATGCCGCACGTCTTCCTGTCCTGGGCGAACTTCACCGCCATGTTCGGGTCCTCAGCCCCCGCGGCGGTCCTGGCGATCGCCCTGATCATCCCGATCACCGCGGGGGATTTCGATCTCTCCGTCGGAGCCAACCTGACGTTGTCGGCCTGCATCATCGGCGTGCTGAACGCCCAGCACGGTGTCCCCATCGGCCTCGCGATTGTCGTGGCCATCACTGCTGGCGCCCTGGTCGGCATGCTCAATGCGGTGTTCATCGTCGGCTTCGCGATTCCCTCGCTGGTGGTCACGCTCGGGACAAGTTCGCTGTTGATGGGCATCGTGCAGTGGCTCACCAACTCGGCGACGATCAGCGGCATTTCGGCGGGCCTCGTCGACGCCGTGGTCGGCCTGCGCGTGCTTGGCGTACCGCTGGCCTTCTTCGATGTGATCGTGCTCGCGGTGCTGGGGTTCTATGTCTTCGAGTTCACGCCGCTCGGGCGGCGGTTGCTGTTCGTCGGGCTGGGCCGCGAGGTCGCGAGGCTGAACGGCGTGGATGTCGGCCGGGTCCGCGGCGGCGCCCTGGTCATGGCCGGCCTGATATCGGCGGTCGCAGGCGTGATCTATGCCGGGGTCCTCGGGTCATCCGACCCCTCGTCGGGCCAGAACCTGCTGCTGCCGGCGTTCGCGGCGGCCTATCTTGGCGCGACGACCATCTTCCCCGGGCGCTTCAATCCGATCGGCTCGGTGGCCGCTGTCTACTTCCTGGCGACAGGCATAACAGGCCTGACCATGCTCGGCGTACCGCTCTGGGCGACGGACGTTTTCAACGGCGCGGCCCTCATCCTGGCGGTGCTGATTTCGCAGGTCGCCCGTGGCCGCAGCGTCGCCGACCTGGTCTGAATCCGCGGCTTCGGGGCGATGTGCTGTCAGTCGAACGAGAACTTGTCTCCACCTTGTGCAGTGAGGGCAGGGGGCGTCCGGCCTGGGCCAGGACGGCGTTGTCAGCGCAAAATAGCCAGCCCGGCCGTCTTGTCTCCGTTTCCCGAATTTTTGGGAAACAGAGAAGGCGCGCATCGGGCGCGGTACGTGGAAATCAGCCGTCGAAAGACCGCCAGGAGGCATCAGACGCTACCAAAACTGTTTGCGTTGACAATGCTCCGGCAAGCTCCGGACTGTGAAGCGTCGAACCTCAATTCCGTGACTCGACTTCACTGGCCGCACCAGGCTGGAGCGACCTCTGGGCGTGCTTGCCTCTTGCCAAGCGCCGTCCTAGAGCCATCACGCCCGATCCGCTTGTAACGCCGGGCCGGTCAAGGGGGGATAGTGGCGCAACCTGGGCCTTCGCAGACTGGGGGCGGTGAGAGCCCTCTGATCCGCGTGTTTTTCGAGCGCCGCGAGAACCTGATCCTGTTCCTGGCGGCGCGGACGCGCGACATGGCGGCCGCCGAAGACTTGGTGCAGGACCTTTATCTGAAGATCGCCGGGATCGAGCCAAAGGCGGAGGTGCGGGCGCCTGAAGCGTTGCTCTACCGGATGGCGGCGAACCTAATGGTCGACCATGTGCGCAGCGCCCAACGCTCCTCGCGACGGAGCGCTGAATGGCGGATCGAGACGCGGACCGTACTGGGCGGGCACGACCTGGCCCAGGAGGCGGCGGCCGACGAGGTGGTGATGGGCAAGGAGCGGGTGCGACAGCTGGCCGCCGCGATCGCCGGCTTGCCGCCGCAGATGGGCCGGGCCTTCCGGTTGCACAAGCTGGAAGGGTTGAGCCAAGCACGGACCGCCCAGGCCATGGGCGTCTCTGTGAAGATGGTGGAGGCGCACATCGCCGCGGCGATCAAGCAACTGGCGCAGAGGCTTCGGTCATGAACCTCGCTTATTTTTTCCTCAAACCTAGGGGCGGGACGCCTCGGCGCCGTCTCCTCTCCTGTTCGGCGCCCTCGGCGAAGACTAAGGCGATCCAGTGACCAACATCGCGACGCGGAACGAGGAGGTGATGGCGCAGGCCAGCGCCTGGCTCGCGCGCCTGCAGCGCGCGGACGTCGGCGAGGCCGATGGCCTGGAGTTCGACGCCTGGCTCACTGAGTCGCCGGCGAACCGCGAGGCTTATCGTGCGGCCTTAGCCGCCTGGCAGGCTTTCGACGGTAGCCAGCAGGAGGTGCTGGACGAACTGGCCGTCGAGGCGCGCCACGCGGCGCGGCGTCCCGGACCCAACCGCCGTTGGCTAGTCGGAGGCGGCGTGGCTATCGCCGTCGGGGTCGCCGCCGTTGCGGTGCTGCCCTCCGTGTTGGGTCCTCCGACCGTCCAGACCTACTCGACCGCCAAGGGCCAGCACCAACGGATCACTCTGGCCGACGGCTCAACGGTCGACCTCAACGCAGAGACGCGGCTGATCGTGCGCTACGCACGCCGCGAGCGTCTCGTGGAGCTCGGTGACGGCCAAGCGATCTTCGACGTCGTCCACGATGCGTCGCGGCCGTTCACCATCGAGGCCTCCGGCCGCGCGGTGCGCGTGCTGGGCACGCAGTTCGACGTGCGCAACCGCACCGGCGACGTGACCGTGTCCGTCGCGCGAGGGCGCGTGCAGGTGCGACCCGTCGCCTCATTGGAGACCGGCCAAGCGTTTGTGCTCAGGCCGGGCCAGCGGCTGGCGATCGGCAGGACGGGCGTGGCGGAACTGAGCGCTGTCGACCCGCAGGAGGCGCTCGGTTGGCGCTCCGGCCGCCTTGTCTACCGGGGCGAACCCCTGGCCGAGGTGGTCGCCGACCTCAACCGTGAGTTCGTCGAACAGATCGAGGTGACCGACCCGGCGCTCGCCCGGACGCCGGTGACCGGCGTCATCGTGCTGGACGACCAGGCCTCGGTCGCCACGCGTCTCTCCTTGATGCTCCCCATAAGATCGGTACCTTCCGAGCGCGGGCTGCTGCTGCTTCGGAAATAGACGAAGCCGGGCCCTTTGCGGACTATCCGGGCTGAGGCGGAGCTGACCATCCAGGGGCGTCGGGTTTTGGGAGCCGCCATCGCGTGCGTCGCGATGGCGCTGGGCGGCGGCGACCCTGCCGCGGCCGCCTCCGAGCGCGTCCGTTTCCGGATCCAGCGGCAGCCCTATCCCGAGGCGCTGCTCGACCTGGCTCAGCAGGCCAACGTCACCCTGATCGGCGCGGCCGCCTGCCCAGGGGTTTCGCGCACCCCCGTGGTCGGCGCCATGACGGTGGACGAGGCGCTCTCTCGCCTGCTCGCCGGCGCGCCGTGTAACTGGAGGATGATCGCTCCGGGCGCGGTGGAGATATCGCCTGTGCGCCAGACTGAGGCCGCGCGCCCACCGCCAGGGCCGCCGGCCGCGGTGGGCGAGCTGCTGGTGACCGCCACCAAGCGGGTGCGCGATCCGCGCGTACTGGCCGCAGGGGTCACGGTGATTCCCCGGCGGCGACTGCACGAGACCGGAGCCAGCGATCCCGGCGACGCGGCCGCGCAGATGGCCGGCGTCCTCACCACTAACCTCGGCCCAGGGCGCAACAAGATTCTGTTGCGCGGCCTTTCGGATGGCGTCTTCACCGGACGGGCGCGCTCGACGGTGGTGACCTACCTCGACGACATCCCGGTAAACTACAACGCGCCCGATCCTGACTTCCGGCTCGTCGATGTGGAGCGCGTCGAGGTGGCGCGGGGGCCGCAGGGCGCACTGTACGGCGCCGGGGCGTTGAGCGGCGTCTACCGGATCGTCACCCGCAAGCCGGATGTGGGCCAGTGGTCGGCGGAGTTGCGGGCGACCGGCGCGACGACCAAGGGCGGTGGGCCAAGCGGAGCCGTCGAGGGCTACGTCAATGTCCCGATCGGGGGGGACGCGGCGGGCCTGCGCCTGTCAGCCTACCAGGAGGTGCAGGGCGGCTATCTCGACGACATCGTCCAGAACCGCAGCAACGTTGACCGTACGGAACGGCATGGCGGGAGATTGACCCTGCTGGCGCAGCCGCAGGACGCCCTGTCGATCACCCTCACGGCGGCGGCCCAGAGCCTGCGCTCGGAGGACACGCACTACACGATCCGCGGAATCGATCGCAAACGGGCGGTGCGGATCCCCGAGCCGCACGTGAACGACATCGAGTTGGTGACAGGGACGGCGCGATATTCGTGGGGCGGTGCGGAGCTGACGTCCGCCACCGGCTTCGTGCGGCACGCCTATGGCAGCCTCTTCGACGCCACGCCTGTGCAGTCGACCTACACCGACCTCGCCACCACCTCGGCCTATTCGGAGCGCACGCGCACAAATATGCTGGTGCAGGACATCTTCCTGGCGTCCCGGGGCGCCTCGACCCTGGAATGGCTGGTCGGGCTCTACGCCTCGGAGGCGCGGCTGCGGTCCCCGAGCGAACTCCTGGCGCAGAACCCCGGCCTCCCCAACGCGCCCGTCTATTCCGAGCTGCGGCATGAGAAGATCCGCGAGCTCGCCGGCTACGCCGAGCTCTCCTACAAGCCGGCGCCCGGTTGGGCGCTAGCGGTTGGAGGCCGACTTTACGACATCGATCGGCGCATCCGTTCGGAAGTGGTTTCCGAACGTTTTGAGCCACGCAGGCTGGGCCGTGACAACCACTACACCGGCTTCTCGCCCAAGATCTCGCTGCAGCGGCAGTTCGACAACGGCGATCTGGTCTACGCCGTGATTACCGAGGGCTTCCGGCCGGGTGGCGTCAACACCGGCGGAGCCCAGCCGGTGCCGGAGGCGCGGGAGAACTTTTCGTCCGACCGGCTGCGCAACTACGAGGTCGGGGTGAAGTTGGAGCGTTTCCAGCGCCGCCTTTCCCTGAGCTCGGCGATCTACTACGACGTCTGGAAGGACATCCAGACGGACCAGTTCCGCGCTTCCGGTATCCCCTACACGACCAACGCCGGCGACGCCCATGTGCTCGGGCTGGAAGCCGAGGTCGCGTTCCGCTCGGACAACGGCTTCCTCGTGCAACTGAACGGGCGCGTGTCGCGCACCCGGACGATCAACGCCAACCTCGAGTTCATCCCGGTCCTGGCCAAGAACCTCCCCGGCGCGCCGCCGCTCTCCGGAGGCGCCCTCATCAGCTACGAGCGGCCTGTGTTCGACGACTGGACGATGCGGCTCATTGGCCAAGCGATCTATGTGGGGCTGTCGCGGGTATCGTTCGACCCCTACCTGCCGCAAACGGGCGGCTTCACCCAAGCGCGGCTGTTGGCGGAAATCAGCCGCGACGGCAGGGGCGCGCAGGTGTTCGTCACCAATCCGCTGGATTCATTCCGCGACACCTTCTCGTTCGGCAACCCGTTCACCGGAGCGCAGGCGCGCCAGATCACGCCGCAGCGGCCAATCACCGTGGGCGCGACCCTGTTCGCCGCCTTCTAGTGTCCCGTTTCGGATGCTCGCACCCGTCTATGGCGGGCCCCACGAACTTCGGATCCAGCACACCAGGAAAAATTCTTCCGGTGCGACCTAGGGGGCGGGGAACCCGGCGCCGTCCTTCCCGCGACCTTCGACTTCGTGACAAGGCCGTGGGTCATGATCGGATGCGCCAAGAGCCGGTGCATTAGTCAAACGTGGCGCGCGTTCCGAGCCCAAAGTCGCGCGACGGATGACTGAGCGCGGCCCTGACGAGGAGAGCGTCAGGGCCGCGCCTCCCGGAGACCGGGAGCGGGCTGCCGACGAAATGGTGGAGCAGCACCTGTTCGATCCGCCCTGGCCTGCGTGAATGCGGGCCAGTGATGCCATTTGGCCGATCTCAAAAGCATGATATGGTAGAGCTGTTGATTGTGGCCCGATCGGGCTGCGCAAGGCGTCTCCGGGCGCTGGAACATCAACCCCGCGCCGGCTCTCCAGTCGCGGGCACGAGACCCACCGCCCCGGCCGAGGGCCGTCACACTCTCAGCCGGGGCCTCTTGTTTCACAACTCTCCATGTCAGGCGCTCCTCGGTTGTTCCCGCCGGCGCCGGACCTGTTCGTGCCGTCCAAGGCTTCGGGCCTGGGGCTTTTGTATTGGTTGCTGTCGCCCTGGCGCCGGCAACGAAGGGAATGTCCGTTATTGGGCAGGGCAACGACTTCCGCGCCTGGCGCATCGGCGACCCTGCATTGCCGCGTCCGCAATCGCAGGCCTCCAAAATCGCCCTGGATTGCTCGGGGGGACAACGCGTCCGCCTCGCCGACGGGTGCTGTCAGTCCAACGAGAACTTGTCTCCAGTTTGCGCAGTGAGGGCAGGGGAGGGCGTGGATTAGGCCGCGAGGATCCGCCAGTCGGCCACGGCGGCCGAGCGTCGCTCTCGATAGATCTCCCGGCTGACGAGGCTGATAACGAACGTAGAGCATCACCACGAGCTGGATGACCTCCGGCGAGGAGTCGAACCAGCGGAAGGGATGGCCAGACTTGGTCATGAGGCTGCCGCTAAACTGCGTCGCACCCTCCGGCAATTTCGGCTGACAACGCCCGACAGAGCCTACGCTATTGGCGCCGGCGGCGGATAGAACGTCCGGCCAGGAAAAATAGGAAACCTGCCACAAAGAAGAACATGAAGGTGGTCATCAGGCCGATCCGGATGCCATCTCGACCCCCGACGACATCGCTGACCTTGCCCGCCATGAACGAGAATACGCCGCTGCCGATCAGTATCGACATCAGTTTGTTTACGGAAACGACCGAACCCCGGATTTTCGCCGGCGTGACGCTCAGAAGCAGCAAATTGCCCGGTCCCAAGAAGCCGCCGATGCAGAAGCACATGCAGGCGTAGCCACCGATGACAATGGGGAGAGTTGGCGCATTTGCCATCACCAGGCCGGCGATGGCCGCACCCGTCGCGGCGGCGGCGGGGAAATAGGATATCCGGGAGGCATCCCCTTTAGCGATACGGTCGATGATCGGGCCGGTCACCACGGCTCCGAGGAAACCGACGAGGCCGAGGCAGAGGCCGACGACCGTAGCGGCTTGGTGGGAAGGCATATTGTGCGCCCGCACAAAGAATGAGACCGCCCAGAATCCAACGGCCCCGCCCACGCCGGTGGCGACCATATTGCCCAGCACCGTGCAGCGGATCGGCCCGTCAGCGGCGACAAGGCGGAGAGTGTCGAGGAGCTTCGTCTTGTCGGCGGCGGCGATGGCTTGATCGTCGAAGCGGGCCCGCGGCGGCTCCTTCGAGGTGAAGAACAGCAGCGCCGCGACGATCAGCCCCGGTAGGCCCGCGATCAGAAACACTGCGTGCCAGCTATACTGCGTCAGGACGAGCGCACCCCCAAGGAAAACGATCACCTGCGCCAGAGATGCCGCGCTGTAGAATATGCCCACAGCGGACCCGCGCTTCTTCGCGGGGAAGCTGTCGGAGAGCAACGACAGGGACGCGGGGATGGCGCCGGCTTCGGCGGCGCCCACGGCCATCCGCGCGAGCAACAGGGCGATGAAGCTGGCCGCCATGGCGCAGATGGCGGTCGTCACGCTCCACACCGCAACGACAGCGGCGAGCAACTTCACTCGGTTCGCGCGGTCGACCAGCAGGCCCATGGGGAGTGACGCCAGGGCGAACGGCGCCGAATATGCGAACCCGCTCAGGAGTCCGATGGAGGCGTCATCAACCTTAAAGGTCTCCTTGACCGGCTCGACGATGAGCCCAATGACCATCCGGTCAACGGCCGAGAACAGATAGACAAGGAACAGCAGGCCCAGCGTGTACCAGGCGCTGAGTGGGGTCCGCGTGTCGTCGGCGTGGCTGGACGCCTGGGTCGGCTTCATTCGTGTTTCCCCGTTTCGCCTGTCAGCACGGCCGCCGGCCTTGGGTCATTTTGAGGGCGTAGATCCACCTCAGCCATCCTGGCTACGGGGGCGGTGCTCTGTGCAAGCCGGCTGGATGCGTCGTCAGGCGTTGGCGGCGGTCGCCTTCATGGCGTCCTCAAAGACCTGCAGGGAATCCGCCACGTCCTCCTCCGATGTGACCGCGGCCACGTAGAACTTGCCGCGCTGCTGCAGCACCCCGCGCTTTAGGCACTCCCAGTAGAAGATCTCCTGAAGAGGCGAGCTGGCGGCGATGACGTCGAGCCGGTTTTGGATTGGCCGATCTGAGAAGTAGGTGTGGAAGAAGGTGTTCACCCCGACTGTCTGGAAAGGCAGGCCGTGGCGCGCCGCGGCCCCAATCAAGCCGTCTCGCAGCCGGTTCACGACATGCTCCAGTCGAGTGTAGACACCCGGTTTCTCCAGTTCGCGGATGGTGGCCAGCGCCGCAGCGCAGCTTAGGGAGTTGCCGTTGAGCGTGCCCCCGAAATAAACGCCCGCGCCGTCGCGCACCTCTGCGGGACGGGCTAGACCGATGAGGTCGGAACGGCCTACGACGGCGGTCATCGGCAAGCCGTTGGTGAGGGCCTTGCCGATAATCGCCATATCGGGCGTCACCTCGTAATATGCCTGCCCGCCGCCGAGGCTCATCCTGAATCCGGTGACCATCTCGTCGAATATCAAGAGGATCCCGAGTTCCCGGGTCACGCGGCGCAGCATCTCCAGGAATCCGGGAACCGGCGGCACGATGCGCTGTACCGGCTCGCAGATCAGGGCGGCGATCTCGTGGGCATGCTTGCGCAGGACGCTTTCAGCGAGTTCAAAGTCATTCCAAGGCGCCACCAGCACGGTATCGGTCACGCAGGCCGGAATACCGGGAGAATCCGGCGTGGGGACCGGATAGCCCTTCGAGGGATTCCAGGCGCTCATCATGGCGTAGTCGCCGGTGCCGTGGAACGAACCCTCGAATTTCATGATCTTTTCGCGGCCGGTGAAGGCGCGCGCCATCCGCATCGCGGTGGCCGCGGCCTCGGTGCCTGACAGCAGGTAGCGGACCTCTTCGGCGCAGGGAATGATCTTGCAGAGCTTCTCACCAAGCTCGATGGCATGGCGGTTCTGGACGTAGAAGTGGGCGCCCCTTGAGATCTGCTCGGCCATCGCGGCGTTCACGGCCGGGTGGGCGTACCCAAGGATGGCGGGGCCCGAGCCCAGCAGATAGTCGATATAGCACTTGCCCTGCACGTCCCAGAAGCGGGCGCCCAGGCCGCGCTCGGCCACGACGTTGACGTCCTCGGGGGTGTAGTAGCTGCCCGGGGTGTAGCCGATGCGACTGGAGCGGCGATAGAGTTCGCGCGGGTCGTTCGTGGGGGTCTTGTTCAACCAGTCCTCCCGGAGCCTTGCGTCTCGCGCCAGCGGTCAGATCCGCGCCGTCACCTTGATCTCGATCGACGCGCCCGGGGCGCCGAGTTCGGTGACGCCGACGGTGGCGCCCACGGGCAGGGGGCCGCCGAACACCTCGTTGCGCACGTGGCGCACGGCCTGCGCGGCCGCCATGTCGGTGACGAACACCGTCTGCTCGACAACGTCCTTCAGGGTCGCGCCGAAGTGCTTCAGCGCCTTTTCGATGGCGGCGTAGGTGTTGCGCATCTGGGTTTCCATATCGGGCGGGATCGTCATGTCGTCGTTGTAGCCGACCAGGCCCATCACATAGATCGTGTCGCCGACCTTGATCGCCCGGGGCATCCCCGTCTTGAACCTGTCGTCTTCCGGAAAATAGTTCTCGCGCGCGGCGGTCATGATCTCGGCCTCACGAATATTGTCGGGCGCAGAGAATTCTAAGCAAACCTTTGAGGCCTTACTGCGGTTGGAGAAGGCAACATATATCATGTCCCGCCGCAGACCAGCTAGACCACGCCCGCTTTCGGGCGGATACCTATATCGACATCTTGGGGCGCGCGCGCAATGACCCGCTAAAATTTTGCTCGCACGCCGAAGGTGAAATAGCGCAACATCACATCGTATTGTGAGATGATAGTCGGCAGGGTGATGCCAGGTAGCAGGGTCTGCGGCCACAGCGGGTATTTTTTGTTGAAGACATTGTTTACCGTTGCGAAAAACTCTGTATCGGCGCCGCGGATATTCGCCTCGTAGCTGACTGTAGTATCGAAGTAGACTATCGGACTAATATGGTCGGGGTTGTAGACAAACTGCGGTCCACCTTTCAGCTTACCGATGTAGCGCATTCCGAAGTAGAGGCCGAGCCCTTCGTTCTTATATTGCGCCGAGACCTGTCCCTTCCACTTCGGCACGGCGCCCGCGGTCGACGTGGCCGTTTCGCCCTCGGTATAGCCGGCCAGGTGGACGAGCGGCGACGTGGCGCTGAACTGCGAATTGTACGCGATGGTGTGGTTGAAGACCGCGCGCAGGGTGAGGGAACCGTCCAGGCTGTCGGACCAGTCGTTCAGGTCGACGTTGTAGCCGGCCTCGACGTCCAGGCCGCGATTGCGCAGCGTGGACAGGTTCTGCGGCACCACGCGAAGCGCGATCAGCGTATTCGCCGGCGAGCGATCGCTGAACGGCAGCGGCCGGGTGATAAGATTGCACTCCTCGCCGGTCCCGTTCGACGCCTCGCAGGCCGCGACGATTCCCTGGAACGTCTGCGTCGAGATCGCGTCGGAGATCTTGATGTCGTAGAAGTCGACCGAGAGGCTGAAGCGCGGCAGCCACCCCGGCTGGTAGACCGCGCCGAGCGATTTCGTGTCGCCCTTTTCGGGCTTCAGGTTCGGGTTGCCGCCGCCGAAGACCGGGATCTGGCCGGTCGAGGTGTTGGTGTGGATGTCGGTGAAGACCTGCACCTGGCGCGTCTGGCCGGTGGTCTCGGTGATCACCGGCGCGCGGATGTCGCGCGACAGGGTGCCGCGCAGCCGGAATTCCGACCACGGCGCATAGGAGAATCCGCCCTTCCAGCTGTCGATCCTGCCGCTCTGGCTGTAGTCGGTGTAGCGATAGGCGCCGGTGACATCGAGGCTTGACGCGAGCGGAGCGTCCTTCAGCAAAGGCACGTCCACTTCGACGAAGCCTTCCTTCACCGTGTTCGTCCCGTCGATCGCGCCGAAGTTGCTCAAGCTCCACTGTGAGGGCGGCGGGTTCGGCTGTCCGCGAATGCCCGTGTAGTCGATGACCTGGGCGGGGTCGCTGTTACTCGTCAGGGTGACGTGGTTCTTGCGGTAGTCGAAGCCCACGGCCGCGCGCACCGCGCCGGCCGGCAGGTTGAACAGCTCGCCAGAGATATCGAGGCCGAACTCGTCGGTGCGGTTGCGGGTGTCGAAGAAGGTGAAGCCGCCCTGCACCCAATCTATGGCCGCCTTGCTGGCGCCGTTCGGGTCGAACAGGTTGTAGGGGACGCAGCCTGGCAGCAGTGTCGGATTCACCAGCGTGACGCGGCAGACGGTCTGGCCGTTGGCCGGGTTCACCACCGCGTCGACTGCCGCGAAGTACCGCTGGTTCTGGTACTGGCCGACCGACTGGACATGCGCCTTCACGTCGCCATGAATGTAGTAGGCGTTGAAGTTCCAGTCAGCGAAGAGCTTGCCCTGCAGCGCCGCGGTGAAGGTCAAGTCCTTGGTGACTTCCTGGCCGAGCAGCGGGAACGATCCCGGAATCCGCTTCGAGTACAGCACCGAGGGCGTGTTGGTCGCCGTCAGCTGCTGCTGGATGGCGCTCGGAAGGAACGCGTTTCCGCTGAAGATGGTGAAGCGGGTCGCCGTGATGCCCGAGGCGTTGGTGAAGGCGATGTTCTTGGTGTAGCCCACCTGGGCGATCGCCTTGATGGCCGGCGTCACCTCGTAGCTCGCCTCGCCGAAGAACCGCGAGGTGTGCAGGCCGCCGATCGCGAACACGTCCGGGCTGGACGGCACGCCGTCGCCGCCGATCTGGACGCCGGAGACGCCGGTCGGCTGGCCGTTGTCCCAGGGCCGCAGCGTGCCGTTGGCGGTGATCGTCTGGTTGATCACCCCGGTTGGGCCGGTGATGAACTTGCCCAGGTAATTGCGGGCGTCGTCGACGACGTTGAAGGCGATCTTGTACGGATTGGTGCGCGTCCCGCCCGGGCCGGCGCCGCCCAGGGCGATCGCCCGGGTGTCCGGGTTGGTCGGCACGAACAGCGGGCTTTGCAGCAGATACGGCCGGTCGCGCTGATACACCGGCCTTTGGGTCACGCGCTCGGCGGCCAGCATCACGTGTCCGCGGTCGTCGGCGAACTTGGCCCCGAACGCCGCGCCGTACTTCTTCGTATCCCCGTCGCCATAGTCCGAGACGCCGTACTGGGCGTGCGCCTTCACCCCGACGAAGTCGTGATCCAGGATGTAGTTGACCACGCCGGAGACGGCGTCGGAGCCGTATACTGCCGCCGCGCCGCCGGTGACGACTTCCACCCGGCTGACCAGCAGCTCCGGGATGACGTCGACGTCCACCAGGCCGTTGTAGGTGGTGGGCGGCACGCGCCGGCCGTCCATCAGCACCAGCGTGCGGGTGATGCCCAGGTTGCGCAGGTTGATGAAGTTGCCGTGAGTGCCGGTCACCAGAGCGCTGGCCTGGTTGCCGCCGCGGGACATCGTCTGCGACTGGAACTGCGGCAGCTGGTTCAGCGCCTCGGTCAAACTCCGCGGCGAGGCGGCCTGTAGCTGTTGGGATGTGGCCACCGTCACCGGGGTGGGAGCGTCGTTACCGTTGCGCACAATGCGCGAGCCGGTGACCACGACTTCTCCAACGGAAGTCGCCTCCTGAGCCAGGCTCTGCGTAGCGAACGCCGCCGCGCTGGCGGTGAGCAGAAGGAGATGGATATTCCGCATGTGTTGCTCCCCATCGATCCAGCGTTTCTAAGTCATTGCTTAGATCGCCAGGACTTTATGTTGGAATAGTTCGCGTTAGGTTTACGCACGTTCAACTTGATGTTGAGGCTAATGTTACGGTCTGCTGGGCTTCGAGGCTCGTATTGAGAAGTGATGCCAAGGTCGGGGTGGCGACGCTCTCAACCTTACGACGGGGGGCTGCCCCGCCAAGCTTGTCTACGTCCGTTCGCGCTGGCGCGCGCCTACCGGCTCATTTGACGGGATCGATCGACCGCCCTCCTCCCATTTAAGTCCCCAGCGCGTGGAGCTTGCGGCAAGTGATATCAACCGAAAGCCGCTTCAGCTCGACGTTTTGATAATGCGCCACCGCCCGAATTTTCCTGTGGGTGCAACTTAATGCGGCTGGATGCAAAAAATCAAGCTCCCCTGCGGGGCGGTTGGGATGACCATCACGGTTGGGCGAATATCTATCACCAAGCGAGCAGCGATGGCGTTCTGGGTTACCCTTCAGGCGGGTGCGCCAGGCAAACCACAGCTTCCTTCAATGACTCGATAATCGTATGCAGATTGGCCTCGATACGCGCCGTTGGACCCGCTATCTGAATAGCATAGTCTTGGTCCGCCATGGTAATCGGCATTGCGATTGCCATGGCGCCATCAATGCTTTCTTCGCGGCTTGTGAAGAAACCTCGGTCTTCACCTACCTGTAGGTCCGCTTCCAGCGAGGCGAGGCGGGTGTGGGTGTTGGCGGTGAGCCGTTGCAGGGGTTCTTTCCCGAGCAGCGCAGCGCGCTCCTCGGACGTTAGAGCAGAGAGCAGAGCCTTCCCCGCGGCGACGGCATGAGCTGGACGCAGCGCGCCTACCCGCGCCGCCATGCGGATTGCGTGCCGAGATTCGACGGCGGCCAAGTAAATAATGGAGGCGCCGCTCAGCTTGCTCAGCGTGACCGTCTCGGTGCATCGGTCCCGAAGATTTTCGAAAAGCGAACTTACGCGGTGCATGATTGGGTCGTTGTCCGCGACAATGTTCGTCCATCGGCGCAACTTGCCCGTAGGATAGTAGGCACGCTTTTCCATCGGTTCGAACAAGTGCCCTGCTGCGGAGAGACGGCGAACAAGCGCGAGACAGCTTGAAACTGGCATGTTCATTTCTGCAGCCAACTCCGACAGCCGCAACGGCCGCTTCATTCGGGCAAATGTCTCGAAAAGCTGAAGCGCCCGAAATTCGGTCCCGACTTCTCCCACCCAGTGCCTCCTTGGTCGCGGCGTGCGCACGAATTGCAGCGCTTCGCCGCACTCCGGACTTAGTAGGTTGCCGGGCGCGCGATCAAGACATCAGGAGGTCGCCGTCCACGTTGATCGCCTGACCGGTGGTGTGGCCGGAGCCGGGGTCGGTCAGTGAAATGCAACTCACGGCTCCAGCGTCGCGTGCCGGGTTCGCCCGACAAAGCGGCGGCGTAAATCACAGTAAGATATCGCGGAATCGGGGTCGACGATTCCCTGGAGATCTCCGAACAGATCGAGCTGTGGTCGCAACAATAGCGACGATCCAAGCGTCGGCGCGAGTGGCTTGACTCAGCCGCGGCGGCGACTGGACAAATAGGCGACACCCGTTCTCCTGAGCGCGGCTGTGGGGTGCGAGCCGACAAATCCCGCAGCCCGGCCTTCGCGAGGTATACGGCCGTGCACGAACAGTCCCGGTTCGCGCCTCCGCGCGGACAAGCTGATAAGGCAATGCGGACACGGCGACTCGGGAGCGGATCATGCGCGTCGATTTCGGCTTTTCATGCGGTTTCGTTCCGGGGCGGATCGCGGAATTCTCGGCCCTGGCGCGGCAGGCCGACGGCGGCGGGGTGGCGATGGTCACGACCGGCGACAGCTCAGCTCTGTTCGGCGACGTCTATGTGGGGATGGCCGCGATCGCCCTGGCGACCGAGCACTGCCAGGTCGGCTGCACCGTGACCAATCCGCTGACGCGCCACCCGGCGCTGGCGGCGTCATCCGCTTCGACGGTGCACGAGATCTCGGGCGGACGCGTGGCGCTGGCCATCGGGACCGGCGACAGCGCCGCCTACAACCTGGGCTTCGCGCCGGCCACCCTCGGCTATCTCGAGGCCTATATCGCAGCGATGCGCAGCCTGTGGGACACGGGCGAGGCGTTCTGGGACGGCAAGCCCTGCAAGCTGAACTGGACGCGCCGGCGCGTGCCGATCTTCATGACGCCGGGCGGACCGAAGGGACTGCGGCTGGCGGGCCGTATCGCGGACGGCGTGATCATCGAGGCGGGCGTCCTGCCTGACGTCATCGACGACGCCCTCGCCCATCTGGCCTCGGGAGCGGCCGAGGCCGGTCGGCGCCTCGAAGACATCGAGGTCTGGTGGCACCTGCGCGCGGCCTTTGGCCCATCTCGCGAGGCGGCGATCCATTCGATCCGAGGCGCGCTTGCCGGAATGATGAACCGCTTGGCGAGATTCAGCGGGGAGGGAAAGTCGATCCCGCCCGAGCTGCGCGGCGCCCTCGACGAGTTGAAGGCGCGCTACGACTTCCTGCATCATGCCCAGATGAGTCGTTCGGCCGACTATAACGGCGACCTGCTCGACGCGTTGGGCCTAACCGAATACGCCGCCGACCGCTTCGGGATGGTGGGGTCGCCGGCCGATTGGATTGCGGTGGTCGAGGCGCTGGCCGAGCGTGGCGTGCGCCGCCTGTTCCTCCCGGCGCTCGGGCCCAACCCAGAGGTCTATCTCAAGGTGTTGACCGAGGAGGTGGTCCCAAAGTTTCGGGCGTGACGCCGGCGCGCCGCGCGGCGGCGGGAAGTCGGTGGGTGGCGCTGGCAGATATCGATGCCATGCTCGAAGGCGAGGTCCTCCACGTTTCGCAGCCACAGCGGGTAGCGGACGTAGAGCATCACCACGAGCTGGATCACCTCCGGCGAGGAATCGAACCAGCGAACGGGGCTGTCGGACTTGGCCATGGCCTTGCCCGTAAGGCGCGCCCGTTGGCTCAAGCAAGTCTGCGCTGACAGAGCCTTGCCTTTCAGCGCGCTTGGTTTGGCATGCTCCGATGCAACGCCAGGGCTTCGGCGCTGAAGCCGAGAAATTCGACGTAATGGCCAAGGTCGTCCCGGGTGTCCGCGTAGAGTATCCTCACGAACGTCGGATCATCGCTCTCGAGGGCGGCCACATAGCCGGCCTCGCGCACCGCTTTTCGCATCGGCTCCCACGCTTCATCGGGATCTGCGACCATGACGCCGATATGATGCAGGGCCAAAGGTCCTCGATCCAGGTTCAGCCCGTCGTAATAGAATTCGACGACCCCTTCGAGCGGCAGGATGATCTCGATCTGCTTGTCCCCGATGTTGGCGAGCGCAACATGGATCCGGAACGGCGAGGGACGTCCGAATAGTTCAACCGTCCGCTTGGACTCCCGCTCATGGAAGGTCTCCACGCCCATCGTCTCGCGGATCCGGCGTTTGGCGGCCTCCATGTCGCGGGTGACGTAGCCGAACTGGTACATGTGCTGGAGGTACGATCCGAGCTTCACCCTCTTGCTCCTTGATGCTCGCTTGCCGCATGCGTTGCGGCGTGTTGCGCAGAGATGCCCGCGGCCCGAGCTAGGGGCTGCAACCTTGACCCTACGTCTATGGTCGCGCGGCCGCCGTCCACCGGCAGCACTGCTCCGGTCATGTAAGAGCCCGCCCGGGAGCACAGGAACACGACCGTGCCGGCGATATCCTCGGGATCGCCGATGCGCTGCAACGGGACGGCTTCGGCCGCGCTCTGCATGGCGTTGGGATCAGCGTAGGTGGTGTCCGTTGAATAGCTGTGTGTCGTACCCGGTGCGATGCAATTCACGCGGATCTTTTCTCTCACGAACTCTTGGGCGAGCGAGCGAGCCATGTGGGCAAGGGCCGCCTTCGAAAGGCCATAGGCGAGGGTCAGCGGAGAGGGGACATGTCCGGTCACCGAGCCGATCAGCACGATCGAGCCGCCGCCGCGCACCGCCATTGAGGGCCTCACCGCTTGGCAGAGTCGGAAGTTGTGGTGGACGTTTGTGACTAGAAGCCGGTCGAACAGCTGCGGCGGGGTCTCGCTCGACGGACCGATGTAAGGCATCACAGCCGCGTTGCAGACCAGGATGTCGATGCCGCCCCAGACGGCGATGCAGGCGCCGGCGAACGGCTCGAGGCCGGACAGGTCATCGAGGTCGCAGGCCAAGCCTCGGGCAACCTCTTGTTCGTCACCGAACAGGCTGTTCAGCTCGGTCGCATAGGCGTCGCATTCGGTCTGCGCGCGGCTGGAAACGACCACGTTGGCGCCGCTGGCGGCTAGCTCGTGTGCGATGGCCCGGCCAATGCCTTTGGTGGCCCCCGTCACGACCGCGACCTTGCCGGTGAGCTCGAATAACGAGGACATAGCGCTTCTCCTGGCCCCATCTGGCATCGGACAGTCTTATGGTCTGCGGGATAGCGAGGCGCCGGACCGCCTCAGTCCGACGCTCTCCGGGTCGTCAAGAACTTCCAGCGTGGCGTGCGCTAGCGGTCCCCGCAGCCAGAAGTCCGAAGACTGGCTGACGTGCTGGCGCCAATGCTCTTCCGCCGACGCCCCGGCGCCCGCCTCGATGAACTGCACAAGCTTGGTGTGTTGATCGAATCCGGCGCGCTGGCGCTCGATCGTTATGTCTTCATCTTCCCAGTCGATGATATTTTTCCCGATGAGGTTGAGATGCCGTTCGACTATCAGCTGTAGTATGCCTGCGAGAAGTCCCAACGTATTATTTCCGGAAAGTTCAAGTATCATCCTGTAGAATGCAGAGGTGGTGCGGGCGGTTTCTTCGGGTTTCCCAATAGATGCGTATTCCTTGCTCACCTGCTTTCGCAAGAGCAGAGCGGCCTCCTTGGGTCGGCGTTCCGCAGCCATTCTGGCGGCGGGCGGCTCGATCGTGACCCTCGCTTCAAAGATATCCTTTAGGGTCGTCTTCGAGGCTTGCAGCGTCTGCCCGACGACTCGCGCCGCGAGGTCAGATGTGGAGGGCATGACCAGCGCTCCGCCGCGCGACCCCCGAGACACGCGCAGGAGGTTTTCCGACTCGAGGATGCGGATGGCTTCCCGCAAGGTCGGCCGGGAGACTTCAAAACGGGCCGTCAACTGAGCCTCGATAGGCAAGCTGTCTCCGGCCGCGAGCTCGCCACGGATTATCGCATTGCGCAACTCCATCGCAACTGCATTGGCGGCTCGGCCCTTAGGTCCGTTAGGCCCTGTCATGATAGGAGTATTCCCTGGTGCGCGCTCATGTGGAAATGCCGGCGATCAGTTGGTCGGTTGTTCAGTCGGACGTCGCCGGATGAACTCCGGAAACCGTTAGTTCGGCCCCGGGCCGCGAGTCCTTATCGGGCTTTGTAGAACATCGAGACGATGGTCTTTGGATCCAGAGCGGGGCTGCGCGGGGAGTGGTTGGCCGCCGCCGCCCGCATGGCCTCCCTGGTCTTGCCGAGGTCGTCGGTCTCGACCTGGTAGATATGCATGTACCGGTGCTTGGCCGGCGGATCGCCAGACGTCTCGGAGAGCGTCTCGTACCTTTGGCAGGACTCGAAGCCTGGTGTCTGCAGCACCTCCGGAATGTGGGTGTCATCCAGCCACGCGTTCAGCGCTTCATCCTGTCCCTCGACGGCGTTGACCATGATCAGAAACGCATATTTCGCCATAATCTCTATGCATCCTCCTTCAACAGGTGATCGAGCAGGCCCTCGGCGAGATAGATCGGGTAATTGTCGGGTCTATGCGGGTTGGCCGTCTGACCCGCGTAACCGATCAGTTCTTTCACCATCGGATCGGCATAGTAGGCTCCGGCGACGAGCACGAGCAGCGACCTGAATGTATCTGGGTCCGAGGTCTTGAGGGCGTCCAGCATGGGGCCCGGAGCGTCGTACCTCCGACCCGCGACCGCCTTCGCTGTCGCCACGAGGTCGGCGCGGACCGTGCAGATGCGGCTCAACACACGTTCCTCGGCCACCACGCTACCTGCGGCTGGCATGTGGTCGCCAGCGGGTATGATAGCGTCCGCCAGGACCGAGAGGCGCCGCCGCTCCTGATCGGTGAGCGGCACATTCCGACCGATCTGGGGCTTGGCGATTTCCTTTTTTCTGGGCGGCGGCGGGGCCGGGTGGGGCATGGCGCGGGTCGGCGCGGGCAGGCTCGAGCGGACGTCGATCAGGTGCTCGGCGGTCCGCAGCGCCAGGGCGCAGATGGTGCTGGTCGGGTTCACCGGGCCGGACGTGACAAACACGCTGCCGTCGAGGATCCCGAGGTTGGGGATATCATGCGTCATGCACCAGCGGTCGACGACGGACGTGCTGGCGTCGGTCCCCATGCGCGCGGTCCCCATCAGGTGGGCGGCGCGGAGCGCGTCTTGGACCACGACCTTCCAGGCGCCCGCCGCCCGAAGCACCTCGGCGGCTCGAGCGGTGTTCCAGGCGAGGTTCTTCCGCGTGTTCTCGCTGATCCGATAGAGCAGCTTCGGCGCGGAGAGCCCCGAAGAGTCCTTGAGGTCAGGCGAGAGCATGACGCGATTGCTGGCTTCCGGCAGATCTTCTGCGATCACCGACCAGCGCTGGCCGTGGCCGAACCATTCGGCGAAATGCCGGTGATGGTCGCCGCCATGACCGAACTCCTCGAAGACCCGCAAGGCGTCCGCGAGCGGGCCGCCGCCCATGTTGTGCAGCGCCCACTTCGCGCCCATCAGAAATCCGCGGGATGGATCGTTCGCAGCAAACGCCAGGGTGTGGAGACTGGCGCCATAGTGCCCCTGCCAGCTTTCCAGCGGATCGTGGAACAGCCCCATGACCGTGCAAGTGGGATGCAGCATTAGGTTGCGGCCAAGCTGGCCAGAGCGGTTGGCCAGGCCGTTGGGAAACTGGGTGCAGGCGGAGTTCAGCAGCAGGCGCGGCGTGCCGACGCCATTGGCCGCCACAAGCACGACGTCGGCGGACTGGAAGTGCGTGACCCCAAGATCGTCGATCCATTCGGCGCCGTTGGCCAGGCTTGCCGCGTCGAGCGTGATGCGGCTAACCCGCGCGCCGGTGACCAATTGCGCGCCGGCTGCGACGGCCTTTTCCCAATGGGTCACATCCGCCGAGCCCTTGGCTCCTTCGTTGCAGCCGTTGGTGCAGGTTCCCCGCTGGGCGCAGGGGCGACGGCCGTCATGAGGCGTCGAAAGGATCGCCGAGGTATCCGGCCACCAGTGCCACCGCCTTCTGTGCAGCTCACGCGCGACCTTCAGGCCTCCGGCGTGGACCGGCAGGGGCGGCAGCAGTTGCGGCTCGCCGAGGGACGGGTAGGCGGGGTTTCCCGGCAGGCCCGAGACGCCGACCTGCCCGTCGGTGCGGTCGTAGAAGGGCGCCAGATCGGCATAGCTCAAGGGCCAATCGTCGGCGACGCCCCACAGCGTTTGGCTGCGGAAGGAATAGTCCGGCAGGCGCATCCAGTTGGCGTTGTAGACGATGCTGCTGCCGCCCACGCCGTTGAAGTTCATGACCGACATGTCGGACTCGGCGTCGTCGATCGGATAGTCCGCCGGGCTGCGACGCACCATCGGGAAGGTCGACCAGGGCTTTTCCGCGGCGAGTTCCCAGTCCCACTCTGAGCCGCGATAGTTGCTCCGGTCGTGCCAGTAACCCTGTTCCAGAACAACGACGGCGAGCCCTTCTTGGGCCAGGCGCAGCGCTGCGACCGCCCCTGCGGGACCAGCGCCGATGATCAGGACCTCGGCATGCCCGTCTCGGCCTCCAAGCTGCGCCGTCATTTCATTTGCTCCTGAGCTGTCGCGCCGCCATCCACCACCTGCTCGGCAGTATCGTATATCTGTTGGGGCCACGTAAGACGCCACACCCGCCAAATTATGGCGAGAATGCCAAAAAATGACGTGACCCGGAGGGCTATCAGATACAGAATGGACAACCTGTCGGCGCCTTCTCGCTGCACCCGGAAGACGCTCGACAATCGAGACAGCCGCACGCCCCGGGGACTTGGCCGTGACCAAACCTGCGTTCGATCCCTTCGATCCGAAGATGTTCGCAGACCCGTTCCCCGCCTACGCCGCCCTGCGTGAGGAGGGCGGCGTGCCTTACTGCAAGGGGATCATTTCCCCCTACTTCGTCGCTCTGCGTTACGACGACGTCCGCGAGGTCGCGGTGAATTCCGAGCGCTATACGGCTCGCTACGGCACCGGGCCAATCTACATGGATCCTGGCGCCCTCTGCGAGGATGGCCCCGAGCACGTGGCTTTCCGCATGATGGTCCAGGCGCGGTTCGCGCCCAAATCGATGCAGCGCCTGCAGGAACCGCTCACGGGCTTCGTCGCGAACCTCATCGACGACATGGTGGCGGGTGGGGCCCGCGGGGCGGACTTCAACCAAGCTCTGGCGCTGCCGCTGCCCGTCAAGACCACGCAGCACCTCCTGGGCGGCTACGACGTCAATTACCGCGAGCTCGCCCGGCTTGCCGACCGCTCCATGTACCATTCCCGCTATGGCGGCGATCCGGACGTGATCGCACGGATGCGCTGGCGCATCGCCGAGGTATTCGACAAGTGGATCGACGACCGGGAAGCGTTGCTGCGCGAGGCGGGGATTGATGCGCCGGACCGCTCGCACATCGGCTCCGTCCTCCCCGACGACGTGACCTCAGATCTGCTGGCGGGGCGCTGGGAAGGGCGCAGGCTCACCCGGGCGGAGCTTCACAAGATGCTCATTGTCATGCTGGTCGGCGGCATCGAGACCACCAATCATCTGATCGGGAACTGCGTCTGGCGACTCCTGGAGGATCGCGCGCGATGGGAGGCGGTATTGGCCGATCAGGACCGGTTGATTCCCGTCGCCATCGAGGAATCCCTTCGCTTCGATCCGCCCGGCCTGGGTCTGTGGCGCACCACCTTGCGCGAGATCGAGATGCAGGGTGAGACGATCCCGGCCCACACCAAGGTGCAGATGGCCTATGCGGCGGCGAACCGTGATCCGCGGGTGTTTCCCGATCCCGACAGCTTTCGACTCGACCGTCCCATGACCGAGATGCGCCGGCACCTGTCTTTCGGCGCCGGGCCACACACCTGTGTGGGGCAGTACCTCGCGCGCCTGGAGGCGCAGTTGACGCTGAAGGCGCTGTTCGAGCGACTGCCGTCGCTGCGGCTCGCCGGGGAGACCGAGCGCGTAGAAAACTTCAGCTTCTGGGGCCGCCGTCGGCTGCCCGTTGGCTGGTGAAGTCGTGGGGGAGATCGCCCGAGGACATCCGGCCGCATGGCGCTTCCGCACCTGAACGGCGGGCCAGGTTCGTCAGGCCGCAGCATTCGGCAGGAGGGTTGAGATGGCGACCATCGCGATAACCAACGTCACCGTGATCGATGGTCACGGCAAGCGGGCCGAGGCAAGTCGGGTGGTCGTCGAAGACAATCGCATTGCGGAGGTCTCGGACGGCAAGTCGCCGCTTCCTCACGGGGCGCAGGTCATCGCCGGGAGCGGCTGCTCGGTGATGCCGGGCATGTTCAACTGCCACTATCACGCCAGTTACCGACACATCGGCTCGACGGGCCTGCCGATCGGCATGGAAGGCTCTCCTGGCCTGCTTACGCTACGCGGCGCCTACGCCATGGGCCACGCCATCGACTGCGGCTTCACCGGCGTGGTCAGCGCGGGGGCCCCGCACGCTATCGACGCGGCTCTCAAACAGGCCATGGATGAAGGCGTGTTGCGCGGCCCGCGGATGATGGTCGGCAGCCGCGACGTCAGCACGACCGCCCACAGCCAGGACATGAACTTCCCCTGGTACTGGGCCCCTGGCCGGCACCCGGGCGTCGTCTGCTGCGACGGCCCGGACGAGTTCCGCAAGGGCGTCCGTGACGAGATCAAGCGGGGCGCCCAGATTATCAAGATCTTCGCTACCGCCGGCCATTCCGTGCGCGGCGACTATGAACGGCTCGAGGTCAGCCCGGTGGAGCTCGCCGCTGCGATCGAAGCTGCGCACGAGCGAGGCGTCAAAGTGCGCGCGCACCTGGCCAATAAGCTCGGGATCATGACGTCGGTGGCGCTGGGCCTGGACGTGGTGGACCATGGCGACGGGCTGGATGACGAGTGCATCGCCCTGCTGGCGGAGAAGGGGGCCTTCCTGGCGCCTAGCTGCTTCTATCCGTTCAAGTCGGGGCCGAAGCGCTTCGGCCCTGACGCCGAGGTCATGAAGAAGGAAATGCGGGCCATGCTCGCGAACCTGCAGAAGGCCCAGGCGGCCGGGGTCAAGATCGTTCTCGGCGACGACTACGGCACCCTGGCGTTGCCGCACGGCCAATATGGCGAGGAGTTGGGCTTCTACGTCGAGCAGGCAGGCGTCTCGCCGGCCGACGTCATCGGCTGGGCCACCCGCAATGGCGCCGACCTGATGGGCATGAGGAACGAGCTGGGCGACGTTAAGGCAGGCATGCTCGCCGACCTGATCCTGGTTCGCGGCGATCCGTTAGACGACATCAAGCTGCTCGCCGACCCCGCCAACATCCTCGTAGTGATGAAGGACGGCGATATCGAAAAGGATCTCCTTCGCGGCCATCCTCTGCGGCGACAGGCGCCCCAACTGGTCGGCGCGTAGTCGGGCCAGCACTGTCATGGCGCCCGAGTAGAGGAGCTGGCGTTGTCAGCGCAAAATAGCCAGCCCGGCCTTCTTCTCCATTTCCCGAATCTTTGGGCGACAGAGGAGGCGCGCATCGAGCGCGGCGCGTGGAAATCAGCTGTCGAAAGACCGCCAGGAGGCATCAGGCGCCACCAAAAGTGTTTGTGTTGACGATGCCGCCAGCACGGCCTGGTGCAGCCGCTGGTCTGGCCCGAGCCGGTTCCGCGACCGGATCCACTGCCGCGCGCCCGGGGGCGCCGTCTCGCCGAACTGCAGCGGATCGCCCAGTCGCACCTCGATCGGCCGTGGCCGCATCAGCCGCGCGCGCAGGTCCTCGATGAGTCCGGCGCGCGCTTCCTGATGTTAGGCGACGAGTTGACGTTGAACTGTCAGCGCCGGCATAGGGGGTGCTCCACCACAACAGACGGGACCAATGGAGACTCTTCTCGAAACGTTGAAGCTTGAGCGACTGGACGACAATCAATTCCGAGGCGGATCACCGAGTGATACGGCCACTCGTGTCTATGGAGGACAAGTAATTGCTCAGTCACTAGTCGCAGCTTATGCAACTATTTCCGGGCAGGTTTGTCATTCTCTGCACTGCTATTTTCTAAGAGCTGGCGACCCAAAGGAAGCGTTGCTCTTCGACGTGGACTGGGTCCGGGACAGCCAGAATTTCGCCACGCGCCGGGTGATCGCAAGGCAACGCGACCAGCAAATCCTAATCATGGCGGCCTCGTTTACGGTCCTCGAACGAGGGTTCGAGCATCAGACGCCGATGCCACCCGCCCCGCTGCCCGAAACCTTGCGGGACGATAGCGAAGTGATCGCAGAGCTTGATCCGGCATCCAACCTGTTACGGCAGCAACAACGTCAGGTTTTTGAGACCCGTTCCGTTCCACCTCGCAGCCCGATAATGAGCGCGCACAAGGGCGAGCCGGCACAGAAGTTCTGGATTCGCGCCCGGGAGGCTTTAGGAGCAGATATTCAAATACAGCAGGCGACACTGGCTTATGCTTCCGACCTGGCGTTTCTCTCGACGACAATGCGACCTCACGAATTGACTTGGGTGACACCCGGTTTGCAATACGCCAGCCTGGATCATTCCATCTGGTTTCACCGCACGAGCGACCTAGGGCTGTGGCACCTGTATGACATGGATAGTCCCACGGCCTCCGGAGGACGTGGCCTCAATCGAGGCGCATTTTTTGCCGCCGATGGGTCATTGATCGCCTCAGTGGTGCAAGAGAGCCTTATGCGAATGAGATCGCCTCCCTCGGGCCGGCGAGCGAGATAGGCCGCAGCAAGCGTGACCGTGACCCGTGGTGGCGCCCGCGTCGTGGAGGCGTGGCCGTGGGCGGCAGGCCTGTTCACGGTCAGACTGCAGAGTTCTGATCGACGCCCGGCGGGCGCCATGAAGGTAGACGAAGTTGCGGCTGCGTTTGCCGCATTGGTGGTAGCGGTCGGACCAGCGACGCGTTCACGCTAGCGCCGCCACCCGCCGCCGCGCCATTGGCGTGAACGCGTCGCTTGCGGATCTTCGAAGCGAACATCGGACCGAAGCGGTTCACCCACTTCCGCACCGTCTCGTGGCGCATGTCGATGCCGCGCTCGAAGGCGAGGTCCTCCACATTCCGCGGCGAGAGTGGACAACGGACGTAAAGCATCACCACGAGCTGGATCACCTCGGGCGAGGAGTCGAACCAGCGAAACGGGCTGTCAGACTTGGCCATGAAGCGGCGCCTAGGCCGCGCGGCGCATCATCGCAAGTTTGGGCTGACAGAGCCCCGCTCAGCATTCGGCCGGGTGCCCGTGATTCCGTGAGGCCAGGTAGCGGCCGACAGGCCGCAGTCAGATAGTTTTCGCATGACTGCCCGGTTCGTCCGCCTTAGCCGTCGGGCGCCGGCGCGAATATCGTCCCGGTGCATTATGGAGGAGGCCAATGGAACACCCGGGGGCAGACGCCTAAATCCGGCAAAGCGCCAGCCTTGATCCGGCGGCGATCCAACTCTTCTTTGGCGACCTGGAATACACCTGGGCTCGAGAGCGGCCATGGCCGCTTCCGCTGACCGCGGCGGATACGGGCCGGTTTTCGAGCCTCCGGATAGTGGTCTGCGCGTCCGAGTGAACAGGACGACGAGGAAAGAACGTCACATGCAATCTTCAGGCGTCAGGCTTCCGCCGCTCACCGACGATGAGCTGAGCGACGAGCAGAGGGCTGTCATGGGGATAGAGATGCATGGCGCCGCCGGCGGTTCGCAGCGGGCTCTGGGGGCGCCGCCGCCTGCCCGCGTGCTGATCCGCAATCCCAAGCGGCGGGCGGCGTTTTTCGAATACGCCAACAACGTCCTCATGGAGAGCAGCCTTCCGGGGGTCGAGCGGCAGTGGGCCATCGTGCGCACCATCTGGCGCTGCGACGGCCAGTATGCGCAGACCCAGCATATCCCGTTCCTCAAGCAGCTCGGCGGCACGGATGAGGACATCGCGAAGATCAAGGAGGGGCCGTCCGCCGCGGGCCTCACCGAGCTTCAGCACGCGATCCTGAAGGGCGTCGACGAATACGTCTCCGACTGGTGCATCCACGACGACACCTGGGATACGCTGGCCCGGTATTTCGATGAGACCCAGCTCATCGATCTCTGCCTGGTGGTCGGCTGGTACGTAGGGATCAGCGCCACATACAATTCCTGGGGCCTGCGGCCATCGCCGCGCAAGCCCACAGAGAGCTAGGATGCGGTCGCCCTGCGTCCGTCTGTCCGGCGCCCACGATCGCGCGCCGGCCGTCACACCACCACACACTTTGCGGAGTGCGCCGAATGAAGCTGGGGATCGAAGGCAAGGTCGCGCTGGTGACGGGGGGCGCGCGCGGCCTCGGCAAGGCCTGCGCCATCGCGCTGGCCGAGGAGGGTTGCCGGGTGGTGGTCACGGCCCGGCGGCGGGCCTCGGCGGAGGCCAACGCGGCGAGCTTCAAGGATATGGGCGTCAGGGTGGTCGCCTCGGACGTCACCGACGCCGCGCAGGTCGACGCGCTCTTCGAGACCATCCGGCGGGACGAGGGTGGCGTAGACATCCTGGTCTACAATACCGGCGGCCCGCCCGGCTCCACCTTCGATGCCGCCACCGAGAAGGAGCACATGCTGGCCTATCGCATGCTGATCCTGGGTTATACTTGGTGCGTCAAGCAGGCGCTGGCCGACATGACCCCGCGCGGCTGGGGCCGGATCGTCAGCCTGGGCTCGTTCGTCGTGAAAGAGTCGCGCCACGACCTGCCGCCCCACGCCTTGCACAGCATCAACCGCGCCGGCCAGATGGGACTATCCAAGACCATCTCGAACGAGGTGGGTAAGCACGGGGTGACCGTGAACACCATCGCGACCGGGCCCTTCGACAACTATCCTGACAGCGACGCCGCGCAGCGGTTCCGGGCGCGGGCGGAACGGGAAGGGCTCACCGACGAGGAACTCCGGGCGGAGCGCGCCGCGAGCGTGCCCATGGGTCGGGTCGGGCGCCCCGAGGAGATCGGCGCGCTATGTGCTTTCCTGGCCTCCGACAGCGCGGGATTCATCACCGGACAGACCCTCGTCATCGATGGCGGCAAGTCGCAGGCGATCCTCTAATTCGACCGCGAGCCGCCGATCATCACCCGCCGTCAAACGGGTCCGACAGAGCGCCAGGCAAGGCGGATCCACGTCGCCCGCGATTGAGCGGGACACACTTCTCAGCAGGACAGGAGGACAGAACATGACTGGAGCTGCGCAGGACCGGCCGAAGGAAGACACATCCAACCTGACGCCGGTCGAACGGATCAGGTACCATCTTAAAACCTATCGGGAGAATCCGGACCGCGGGCACGACTGGAACGACTACGACGGTCCGCCGCGCACCGCCTTGCTGCTGACCACCGTAGGCCGCAAGACCGGCAAAATCCGTACCCTGCCGCTGCTCTACCGCAAGGCCGGCGATCGCTACGTGATCATCGCCTCCAAGGGCGGCGCCGACGAGAATCCCGGCTGGTTCGTCAACCTGCGCGCCGCCGACGAGGCCGAGATCCAGGTGAGGCACGACAAGTTCAAGATAAAGTCGCGAGTGGCTGAGGGCGTCGAGCGTGAAGAACTTTGGAAGGAGATGACCGCGATGCATCCCGACTATGACGAATACCAGACGCGCACGACGCGGGTCCTGCCCGTGGTGGTGCTGGAGCGGTTCTAATCGGACGATCGCGTCCGGTGGCTGAACCTCGGCCGACTTTTGAGTGAGTCAGTATGAAAATCCCGGGTGCTGTCATCTGTGGATGCCCCCTGCTCCGCAAGGTGCTGTCAGTCGAACGAGAACTTGTCTCCGCATTGCGCAGTGAGGGCAGGGGGAGGTCACAGCCTAGGCCGCGAAGGTCCGCCAGTTGGCCCAGCGGCCGATCTCCTGGCGATCCGTGACGTTGAGCTCCTTCATGGCGGCCTTGTAGGACCGCAGGCCGTCGGTGGTGATGGCCTTGGCGCAGCCGCAGCGCTTCATCAGCTTCTTCATGACCTTCAGTGCTGCAGCCTGGTCGCGCCCCTTGCTGACGAACGATTCCAGCACCTCGCCCTCGTGGTCGACGGCTCGCCAGAGATAGCGCATTTCCCCCTGGACCCGAACGTAGACCTCGTCGAGGCGCCACCGCCAATGGGTGTGCTGGCGCATCGATTGAACGCGGCGCTTGCGGATCTTCGCCGCGAACATCGGCCCGAAGCGGCTCACCCACTTCCTCACCGTCTCATGGCAAATGTCGATGCCGCGCTCGAAGGCGAGGCCCTCCACATTCCGCAGCGACAGCAGATAACGGACATAGAGCATCACAACGAGCTGGATCACCTCAGGCGAGGAGTCGAACCAGCGGAACGGGTCGTCAGACTGGGCCACTGACGGCGATTAGGCCGCGCGACACGCCATCGCAAGTTGGGCTGACAGATCCCGCGCACGCGAACACCTTTGATCTAAGCAAGCGCCGAGGTCGTATTGGACATCCCATCGGCGCTGGGGCCTGATCTCGAAAACGCATCCAGAATTTGGGGGTTAGGATGACGGCGCCTTTGAAAGTCGGCTTGAATCTGGTGTTCATCCAGCCGGAGCACTTGGCGCGGGTCGCGCACGCCGCGGAAGCCCTTGGCTTTGACTCGGTCTGGATGGGGGAACACGTCGCCCTGCCGTCCGAGGGCGACTGGTGGCGCGGCTACCCCGGCAAGCCGGCGAAAGAGTCGGACATGACGTTTCGGCCGGAGAACGATTGGCTCGATCCGCTGGCGGTATTCGCGCATTTGGCGGCGGCGACGCAGACCATTCGGTTCGGCGTCGGAATTTACATGCTGGCCTTGCGGAATCCGGTGATCATCGCGCGAACGCTGGCGACGATCGACGTGCTGTCGCGCGGGCGCCTAACGCTTGGCGTTGGACTTGGCTGGTCTCCGGCGGAATATGAAATCACGGAGAACGACTTCAAGTCGCGCGGCAAGCGGACGGATGAGGCGATCGAGTGCATCCGCGCAATGTTTGATCCGCGGGAGACCTTCCCGGAATATCACGGGAAGATCTTCGACGTGCCGAAGATCGGATTCCTGCCGAAGCCGGTGCAGAACCCTTTTCCTATTCACATCGGCGGCTACAGCGATGCGGCGGTCAAGCGGGCTGCGCGCCTGGGCGACGGCTACTACGGCAACCCCGACTACATTCCGGCGATCAAAGATGCGTTGTTGGCGGAAGGCCGCAAATTGGAAGGCTTTGAGTTTTCCAATTCCGTGCAGCAGGAGTCGCAGACTAATCTCGAACACCTGGGTCGGTTGGCCGAACGGGGCGTGCATCGGGCGATTGTCCAGCCCTGGAAGCATCACGTGCCGATGGGTCTCGAAGCGATCGACCGCGCCGCGAATTTCGCTGAGAAGATTGGACTGCAACCGGCTTGACGTCGGAACGCTCGCCGGGAAGATCGGCGTCGGTGTTGTCAGTCCAAACGTTTTGGCCCCAACCTTCGGCCCCTCCTTACTGACAAAGAGGCCAGCAAACGTCGTGGTCCCGAGAGGGATCCTTGACGAGCGCGCTGGACCAACTCGCAAAACCTACCATGCGAATTTGCGCTGACAACGCCCGGGCGGCTAACTTTGGGCTGACAAGCCCGGAGTAGGGGGGATCGCGCCCAGCTCGGTAGAGTTGTCACGCCCGATCAGCTTGAAGGCGACCTGCCCGGCAAGGTTGGGCTGACAGGGCCGTTGAATGCAACCGGCTGGCGTTATAACGCGTGTGAATTAGCGGACTGGACTCCAGCAATTTATCGACGTCAGGTCTGGTATAGTTCGTCACTTTTTTTTTGTTCCAATCCCCTCGACTGATACCTATTCTGCAAAGTCTGATCGCCGTCGGGCGCCGGTGTACAAGGGTAAAGTGCTCCCATGTGAAAGTGTGGGGGTCGAAAAAGTTTGCCGGATATACCGGATATTGGAGGGGTGAATCATAGTATGACTAAGAACTTAGGGTCTAAATCTAAATTCAATCTCAGGGAGTCAGTCTTCGCGACGGTTTCAGTCTTGGCATTGCTTTCCTGCGGCGCAGCGTTTGCGCAGGAGCGATCAGACGCTCCGGTCGGCCTGGAAGAAATCGTCGTCACCGCGCAGCGCACGTCCGAGAACCTTCAACGCTCGCCCGTCGCCGTGACCGCCCTAACCGCTCAGTCGCTTGCAGCTCGGCAGATCACGAGTGTTCGTGACCTGAGCACCAGCATCCCCAACACCTTGATCTCGGCGCCGACCGCCGTGTCGAACGCGGCGCGCATCTTCATCCGCGGCGCGGGGCAGGACAACTCCGGCATCCTTGCCGACCCTGCGGTCGCGGTCTACGTCGACGGGGTCTACATGCCGCGCACCAACGGCGCCTTGTTCGACTTCTCCGACGTGGCGCGCGTCGAAGTGCTGCGCGGTCCTCAGGGCACGCTCTATGGGCGTAACGCCTCCGGCGGCGCGATCAACATCATCAGCAAAACGCCCGGGTCCGCGCCGGAGTTCTCCGGCGATGTCGCCTATGGCCGCTTCAATAGCCTTGACGTCCGGGGCTATGCCGCTGGGCCGCTGATCGAGGACAAGCTAGCCGGCTCGATCGCCGCGGTCTATCGCAAGCGCGACGGGATCGTGACCAATACGATCACCGGGGAGAAGTTCAACGACCGCGAACTCGGTTCGGTGCGCGCGAAGCTGAGGTTCACGCCTAACGAAAAGCTCAGCGTCACGGCGTCCGCGGACTACACGCGGGACAATTCGGACGCTCTGGTCGGCGCGAACCTGACGAATTTCCCCGGCGTCATCAATCCCAACTCCCGCCCGGATCGCGATCCCTACACGACGGAAGTCACCGCTCCGAACTATGGCAAACTGACGACCTGGGGCGCCGCGGTCCAGGCGACCTACAAGGCCGGCGACTGGACGCTGAATTCCACGACGAGCTTCCGGCGTCTGAGCAACGACCTGATCATCCCGCTGGTCATGCTGCCCAGTGGTCCGGTGTTGATCTCCTTCGATATCCGTGACGACAGCTTTAGCCAGGAGCTCAACGCAGCCTACGAGTCCGAAAGGTTTAAGGGCGTCGTCGGGGTCTATTACTTCAACGGAGATTCGCGCAGCCTGGAGCGGATTACGGCGCCGCCGCGGAACCTCTATCGCGATACCGACGCCGCGGCGGCCTACGCCCAGGGCACGTACAAGATTACCGACACCCTGGGGCTGACGGGCGGCCTGCGTTACACCTATGAGGAGACGAAGCTCACGCAGTTCTTCTACACCCAAAGGACATACTCCCAATCCGCGAAGGAGAGTTGGTCCGCCCTTACGCCGAAGATCGGCCTCGAATGGCAGATACAGCCGTCGCTGATGGCCTATGTGTCCTTCACCAAGGGCTTCAAGAGCGGTGGTTTCAACGCCATCGCACCGAACACCAATACGGGTACGGGGGTTGAGGGCGCTCCGATCGCCTACGATCCCGAGAAGGTCAAAAGCTACGAGGCCGGGTTCAAGTACCAAACCAGCGACAATCGCTTCCGCCTCAACGGCGCGTTGTTCAGGGCCGAGTACAGCGGCCTCCAGCTGCCGGTCTATTTTCCCGGAACGGTCAACACCTATACGTCGAACGCGACCGGCGCGCGGGTGTGGGGCATCGAGCTTGAGGCGAACTACCGACCGACCCAGTCGCTCGAGCTCTACGGCGCCTTCTCGCACCAGAAGGACAAGTACACCTCGCCGTTCCCCTGCAGCGACGCCTTCAATAATGTCGTCAACTGCCAGGATCGTCAGATCAAGGCGCTCATTCCGACGCAAGCGTCGGCCGGCTTCACCTATACGCCGGACCTCGACATACCTGGCCGCGTCAGGCTGAACGGAAGCTGGAATTATATCTCGGGTTACTGGAACAACGTGTCCAACACCATCTACCTCGAGGAAACCAAGGCGCATGGCCTGGTCAACGCCTCCATCGCCTATGAGACCGAGGACGGGCACTGGACCTTCTCGATTGAAGGCAAGAACATCACCAACCAGCAGTACTACGGAGCCGTCCTGCAATTCGGCAACGCCGTCTCTCCGGCCGTGGTTGGCTATCCGGTCGATCCCCGCATCGTGATGGCTCGGGTGAAGTTCAACTACTAGCCTGACCGGTCCGGGGGGTGTCCCATCGGCGGCGCCCCCGGAGATTGACCCTTAGTAAGCCTTCTCCGAACTCGCGAGCTTACCAGATGAAAACCTTGGCGGTCGTCTACAAGCGGCACGGCGCCCCTCTCGAGGTCGCCGAACTCGACACGATCGATCTGGGTGAGCCGCAGGCGGACGAAGCGATCGTTCAGATCGAGGCGTCGCCGATCCATATGGCGGACCTCTTCTACATGGAAGGGCGCCTGCCGAGCCTGGCGCCGCCGCCGCCGGCCATCGCGGGAATCGAAGCTTGCGGTCGTATCGTGCAGATCGGCGCCGACGGCGGCTTCGAGATCGGCGATCGGGTCTTCCTCCCCCGACGGGGCGGCACCTTCAGCCAGTACGTGAAGGTGAAGACGGCGAAGCTGACCAAGGCCGTCAACCACGGCGATCCGGTGCAGCTGTCGCTGATGCCGATCAACGGCGCGACCAGCTACGTGATGATGACGCGGGTGGTCGATCTGAAGCCGGGCGAATGGGTGCTGCAAAACGCAGCCAACTCGAGTTGCGGCCGGTTCAACATCAGGATCGCAAAGCAGCTCGGCTTGAAGACCGTCAACGTCGTGCGGCGCGAAGAACTCATCCCAGACCTGCTCGCGCTTGGCGCGGACAAGGTGCTGCCCGATGGCGACGGACTGCGTGAGCGTGTTTCGGAAGCCACCGGCGGTGCGAAGATCCGCTACGGCATCGATGCGGTGGCGGGGACCGCGACCAACCGAATGGCCGAAAGCCTGGACGTGGGCGGCGTCCTTGCGGTCTACGGCATGATGTCCGGCCAGCCCTGCTCGGTGGCCGGCGACCTGTTTCTCACGCGCGACCTGACCTTGCGCGGGTTCTGCACGCCGTTCTTCGAGGTCGATATGCCGCCGTCCGAGCGGCTGCAGATGATGTCGTCTCTGGCGAACTGGGCCGCCGACGGCCAGCTCACCGCGAAGATCGCCGCGACCTATCCGCTCAGTGATTTCGCAGACGCGATGCGCCATGAAATGGAGAGCGGCTCGGCGCGTGACGGCAAGATTGTCATCCTTCCCAATCCCGAACTCGTCGCCAGCGCGGAAAGCGCCCAATGACAGCCGTCAGCGTGTCTGACAGCGCGTCCAGCGGCGCGGCGCCCTGGCCGTCGCCGATCCGGGCCTGGTACGTGGTCGCCGTCCTGGCCTTCGCCTATGCCTTTGCGATCCTGGATCGCATCGCCATCGGCATCCTGGTCATCCCGATCCAGACCGATCTTGGGCTGACGGACACCCAGATGGGCCTGCTGCAAGGGGCGGCCTTCGGGGTTTCCTACAGCCTGTTCGCCATACCGCTAGGCTATTTCGTCGACCGCTACAGTCGCCGCACGCTTCTGGCCGCGGGGATCTTCACGTGGAGCGTGGCCACGATCATGTGCGCCTATGCCCGTGACTTCATGAGCTTCTTCATCGCCCGCGTTTTCGTGGGGATCGGCGAGGCGAGCGTCTCTCCCGGCGCGGCGTCGCTGATCGCCGACCATTTCCCGCCGGAGCGTCGCGGCCGGGCCTTCAGCGTCTTCATGTTGGGCAGCACCCTAGGCATCGGGATGGCCTACCTTCTCGGGGCTGTGGCGTTGCATCTTTCCGGCTTCGTCGCCGGACTCGGTTGGTCGTTGCTGGCCGGTATGAAGAACTGGGAGATCGTGTTCATCCTGATCGGCGTGCCGGGCATGCTGCTCACCGCCCTTTTCCTGGCGACCGTGCGCGAACCGGCTCGGCGGGAAAAGGTCTCGGCGGCGACCGGGTCCACGGTGTCCTTGAAGCAGACCCTGGTGCGGAACCGCTTCGCCTATCTCGCGGTGATCAGCGGCGCGGCCCTGATCATGATCACGGTGTATGCCCAGCTCGCCTGGCTGCCGACCTATTTCATTCGGCGCTACGGCTGGAGCGCGAGCGAAGTCAGCATCGCCTTCGGCGTCGGCTTCCTGCCCATCGGCATCCTCAGCAGCCTGAGCGCCGGGTGGATGCTGAACTGGCTGAGGAAGCGTGGCCGCCAGGACGCCCCCTTGCTCGCAATTGCCATCCAGGCCGTGGTCGTGATGACCTGCGGGACGCTCATGTGCGTGTCGCCGTCGGCGCCGCTCGCCTACTTCGGATTCATCCTGGTCACGGTGCCCGGCACCTGGTCGTATGTCGCCGCGCTCGCCGGACTAAACGAGATCACGCCGAACGAGCTGCGTGGGCGGGTCACCGGTCTCTTCACCCTCGTCACCGGCTTGGTTTCCTTGGGCGGAGGCGCCTTCGCGGTCGGGTTCCTGTCCGACAACTTCTTCCCTGGGCCGAATGGCGTCGGCTTGGGACTGCTGGTCGTCAACCTCGTCGCGACGGTCATCGCGGCGGCCATCGTGCTGCTCACCGCCAAGGAATACCGCGCCACCGTCGGCAGGTCGATCTGGCTAGGTCAGGCGTAACGCAATGAAGATAGGGCAGGATCTGCTTGTGCTGTTCTTCGAGCCCCCGAAGGGCCTCGAAGAGCTCATCGTCGACCCGGCTTGTCCGCGCACCGGTCCGGCGGTCCTTCTGTTCGCTGATTCCATCGACCTCGACCTCTGGGCCAAGGAGCCGCTCGAGCCGCAGAAGGCGCTGTGGACCGAGGTCGCTGTTGGATACGGCTGCGAGGTGCGCGGCGAGCCGGCGACGGCGTTCCACTATCCTCACCTCATGCTCTCGAGCGCCAAGAGCGACCGGGGCGTCGCGGTGGCCGACGTCGAGATGACCCGCTTCCACGCCGCCTGCCCGGGTTACAACGGTGGCGCGCCCGGGCGGCGCTGCGCGGCGACGGCACGGACTTTTGGCGGCCGGCCGATCGTGGATCTCGACATCACTCTCGAGCAGCCGGAAACCCAGGCGCCGGATGGCCTCCTGCGTTGGGTCAACCGCATCCGCTATCCTGACGTGACGGCGCCCGACCGCGACATCGATCGTGGCCTGTGGTTTGTGCCGGCCATCGACCCGCAGATCGCCGACCTCTGGACCGGCGTGGGCAGCGCCTCCTTCTCCGAGGGGATGGGGTGGTCGGGCGTCGTGCAGGGCGAGGCCTGGGCGTTCGGGATGGTCTACAGCCTCGAGGCCGGAGAAGCCCTGTGAGCCAGCCGGCGCCGAAGCGGACCTGTGGTCAGACCTCGCTCGCGGCGGTCTGCGATCTCGAGCCGGGCCGTGTGCAGAAGTTGCTGCCCGCGCCTTTGACGGCCATCGCCGATCAAGCGTTTATCTATCTCGTCTGGTGCACACTGAACAGCGACGCACAGACGGTCCGCGAACGCTCGTTCCTCGAGGCGAACATCGCGCTCCCGTGCCAGGGACCGGCCGGGGAGGGGACCTGGTTCGCGCGCGCCTATTTCAATTCGAAGCAGATCGTCCGGCACGCGCACCTGAGCGGCTGGACCGGAGAGCATGCCGAGATAAAGATCGGGCGCGTGCCCGCCGGGGTCGGCCGCGTGATGTGGCCGTCGCAGACACCTGTCGGCGGTTGGGTGGCGCGCGACGGAAGGCGGGAGATCGAGCTCGTGGTTCGCCCGGGCAAGCCGGTCGAGCTGGACGCGACGCCGCTTCACAAGTTCCTTCGCGTCTATGGGGTGCGCCGTTTTGCCGACCGTGCGGACGTCACCCTTGAGCGACATCTGGAGGACGTGATCCTTCGCGTCCGCGAAGCGACCGCCGACCTGACCTTGGCCGGAGACGCGGCCACGCTCCTCGGTCCGGTGGGTGTCACCGCAGGGTATCTGCTGGAATTCGGCATCAATCTGGGAGGGTCCGAACTCGTCTCCCGATAGCTGATCCACCGCCCCTTTGCGCCTTCGGCAAGGGACGGCCGGCCTATTGTTCTATTTTCACATGGGTCTTTTCTTCTCCAAGGAGCAATGACATGTCTAGGCTGCCTTCCACACAAGACGCCGCCCCGGCGAACACGCTCGGCTACACCGCTTCCAGCGCAATCGCATACTCGCGGTTCCGGATGTATCAGGTGGACGACAGCGACTTGGACAACGCACCGCTGTTCCCGTTCCCGATGCTCGACGGAGTGCTCAACAAGGCCATCAACACCGGTATCGACGAACCAGCGGTGCAGGTGAACTTCGAGGATTTCCTTCCTGGCCACGACGTCACCTGGCCGATGTTCCACGACGAACTGCACTATGTCACTTCGGGTGAGGCCGAAGTCAGCTATCACCTCGCGCCGATGATGAAGGTATCGGGAACCGTCATCGCCAAGGCGGGCTCGATCTACCTGCTCCCGCGTGGGGCGCACATCAAGTGGCGCGTCCTGGGCGACAAGCCGTTCCGCCACCTGTGCATCTGCATTCCCAACCCGGGCTATCCGGTCGAGCTCGCGGAAAGCGTACGTAAGGCCGAGGCCGGCCAATGACCAGGTCGGCGCACCATCGTCGAGACGAGCCAGCCTTTTACAACTTCCTGGCCCTGCAGCGAAGGGCGCTGGATGCGCCCGACCTGATCGCGGGCATGCGCGGCGCGCTCATGAGCATGGATGCGAAAAGCGGCTCGCGGACCTACGTCTGCGAGCTTCCGCCGGGGTTCCGAACCCGGACGGACGCCCATGAGGCGTCCTGGGAGTTCTTCATCCTAAGGGGCGACTTGGCTCTGAACGGGTCCTCGGTCGGCGTCAGCGGCTATATTCATGCCCCACAGCTTTGCGGTGGCGGCGAGATCAGCTCGACCTCCGGGGCGGTTGTCCTGGCGTTCTGGAACCCGAACCTGCCGAGCTATCCGTTCCCGGTAACGCGAAATCGCGTCATCCAGACGGATCAGATCGAATGGATCAACAGCGTTCCCGGCTCGCATGGCGTGATGCACAAATCCCTGCGCGTGCCGGACGCCGTGCCCGGTCCGAGCGGCGAAGGGTTCGACGGCGGACCCGGGGGCTATCTACGCTTCCAATACATCGCTCCGCAGGCGATCGCTGACCTGGAACACGTGCACCATGAGTGTTGGGAGGAGATTATCGTCCTACAGGGCGATATCTTCCTGGTAAACGAGGGACAGTTGGGCGGCGGCAGCGTCGTTTCTCATCCGCAAGAATGGTATCACGCCCCGTTCGTCTCACGCAGCGGCGCGGTTCTGCTGACCCACACCGATGGACCTATGGGCTACCCCTGGCCCGGCAGGCCCTACCCGCAGGGCCGCTGCATCTGCCAGAGGTACTTGGCCGAAACGCCCTGGGATGCACCGACGGATCACGTTCCCTGGGACCAGCATCCGCTCGCACCTGACCAGGAAAAGTCGAAGGAATATCAGGCTTGGCGCGCTACGCCGGAGGGTGCGCGGTGGGGCGGCAGCGAGCCTGAAGCGGAGGTGCCCTATCAGCCCGCAGGCCGCGGCTCGACGAGCAACTTCCGGGCGAGTTGGGCGCGGTCCGATGCCTCAGCATCCAAGTCACGCGCCAATCACGAACCGAAGACTTAAGTTATGATCACAGACTTACATCATTCCACCCTGTTCGTGAGCAATCTCGACCGATCGATCGCCTTCTATCGCAACGTGCTTGGGCTGAAACTCGTCAGTCGCTCGAATGCGTGGGGGGGGGTGTTTCTCGGAACGGTATGCGGCATGGGCGACACCGACATGAGGCTTAATATCGCACTTATTGGCGTTGGCCCGAACGGTAAGATCTTCGAGTTGATCGAAATCCTTCAACCTGACGGCCTGCCGACCGACGCTTCGCCTCGTGGCTACGGCATCGCGCGCATCGGGTTCGAGGTCGAGGATATCGACGCTGCGGTTGCGCTGTTGCGCAAACAGGGCGTCACGTTCCTCAGCGACGTCATTACCGTCCAGGTGGAAGAAGGCGCGCATTACTCGGAAGGTAAGGCGGTTAAGTTCCTCGACCCGGACGGCATCGTCCTGGAGTTGCAGCAGCCCGCGGCGCCAGGCCGGGTGACCTGAGATCGTCGTCGCGTTTAGCGGCGCCGTTTGGCTGACCGCACCAAAGCGTGTTCGCTTTGGTGCGGTTTTTTGCCTCAGCCGCCCGCACCGCCCACGGCCTCGATCGCCGGGCGCCGGGATCGTCCCAGCAGCCGGTAGAGAGCGAAGGCTATCGCCAGAGTGGCCGGCGCCGCCAGGGTGGCGACGAAGCCGCCGCTGGTCATCATCAGAAGGCCGGCGGCGGTGCCGGCGAACCAAGCGACTAAGCCGCGGGGAATAAGCGTTCGCGTTTCCACGGCCGCCGGGACATCCGGCCACGATATCGCGGCGGACGTGATATAGGCCAAAGCGACGCCGACCCAGGCCGTCAGGATGATGGCCTGATAGTTCACGGCCACCAGAATGTACTTGAGAACGTTGCCGGACGCAGTGAACAAGAACACCAGGACGCCAACCAGGATCGTGCAGAGAATCCTCGGCATTTGGAGGCGGATGGTGTCGCGGATGAACGCTTGCAGGTTGCTCGACGCGAGGAAGAAGTTTGCGGTGTTGATCCGCGTCTGAGTCACCCAGATGAAGAACAGGCCGAGCGGTCCGCCAAGCACCAGCAGGCAGGCGTCGATGACCGCCGTCTCGGTAACCTCACTCATCTGGACGCTGGCGGCAAGGTAGATGCCGACGCTCATGTTGACCAGGAATGTGACCACGTAAAACGGGAATCCGAAAGTCACCGTGGAGTGGTGGCGGATATCCTCCGTCTTGCCGAACCGGCCGATGTCGAGCGTGATCATCATCAGCAGCTGCAAGCCGAACACAGCGACGAAGCAGTGCCACCACCCTCCCGGCGAGGCGTTCGCGGCCGGGATGTTTAGCCACTCGTTCGAGTAGCCGTAGCGCTGGATGGTCATGACGACGGTCGCGACCAGACCGATGACGTAAAGCGGCAGCAGGATCGTGTTCAGCTTATCAAGCCACTTTTGGATGCTGCCGACCGCCAGGGCGATGCTATAGATCGCGACGACGGCACAAGCCTGTCGATAGTCTATGACCTTCAAGACCTTGACGGCCGCTGCGGCCACCACCGCGCTCTCGAACACGGCGTAGTAGATCGCGATCACCGCGAAGATCAACGTCGCCAGCGAGGCGCCGAGCGTCCCGAAGATCTCGCGCGATAGCAGGTAGCAGCTTTGGCCACTCCGGATCGCATGACGTGCGAAAATGTAGCCGAAGCCGCTCAACGCCACGACGCCGAGGAAGGTGCCGATTAGCGCGTTACGCGTGCCGAAGGAGGTGGCCAGGGTGGCACCCAGAAGCAGGTAAAAAACGGCGCTGCATAATGAGAACCACACCATCGTGAGTGCGCCGCGCGACATCCTGTCGGCCGCGGTGACGCGTTGTGTCGCTGAATCGTGAGATTCGCTGTGAGCCATTCCCCGGTATCTCCGTTCTGTCCGTTTCATAAACGCTTGGCGAGTTAAGCGTCGCGAGTCGTTTTGTCCCGAACCCTGGTCCGGCCGGGCTGCGACCTTTCGGGGAGGGGGCGCTGATACTGGAAGCGCAGGTTCCATCAACGACCGCTTTCGCCAACCCCGTCAACCACGCGCCCGTCCAACCCCATCGGAACGGTGAAAAGCGGGGTTTTCGCGACATTGTCCCGATTCCGGGCAAATTTGCGGTGCGGCATTGCTTTGCCGCCGAGCTGTTCTCGCTAAATTACCAGCGTGCAGTGCAGTAAATCGCAGGCTTTTGCTTCTATCTGAGCGCTCATGATATTTTCCTCTGTCGATTTCGCTTCGCGTGATGTCGAATTCGCATTCCTTAAAGGTCGATGTCGGAGTGAGAACAAATGGCCGTTGCCGGAGAACTTACGGAACAATTTGCTCACGGGGTATTGCCTAAAACCACATCGGAAGAGTATTCGCGCCAAGAGTTTGTGAAGTCGCTGAAATTCCATCTTGCTTCGACGATTAGCCTGGGCATTAAGGCAGCGTATCGGGTCCGCGCCGAACCGGCGTTCAAGCGCGCCAAAGGGCGCGAACCGAAGGGCTATCGAGAAGTCCAGCAGGCCATGGCGGGCGAGCCCTACTATCAATTCTGGAGCGCGATGCAGCGTAACAGCCAGGAGATGATGTGGAAGTCGGCCCAGATCCCGGTCGAGCGCCAACTGCCGTCGCTGATCAGCGCAAGCAAGGACGCGGCGGGGACCAGAGGCTCATTGACCCTTGACCCGACGGTTGAGGCCCCGCGGTATCACCGACTTGTCGACATCCATTGCATGCCCGGCGGTTACCACACCGAGTTCGCGGATGAGGATGTCGCCAACGGGGCGGTTTATGATCGCGCAGTCTATGTCTACGTGATGGGCCGCATGGGCCCCCTAAATTCAGATATCGGCGATTCTACCGCCAACTTCGTCAACGCCAGATTCCCAAACGTGAAGCCGCGCCGGATTCTAGATATGGGCTGCGGCGTGGGCCATTCGACGCTGCCCTACGTCGAGATGTTCCCGGACGCAGAAATGTACGGGATCGACGTCGGCGCACCGGTGTTGCGGTATGCGCACGCCAGGGCCGAGTCGCTCGGCAAGGCGGTGCATTACAGTCAGCAGAACGCGGAGAAGACGAATTTTCCCGACAGTTATTTCGATCTGATCGTCAGCCACATTCTGGTGCATGAGACTAGTCACGTGGCAATCCGCAACATTATGCGCGAATGCCACCGCCTGCTTTCGCCCGGCGGCATCGTGGCCCACACCGAAACGCCGCCTTATCGGCAGTTGGACCAGTTCGACGCGTTCATGCTCGATTGGGATACCCGAAACAACAACGAGCCGTTCTGGGCGGCCAGCCATGAGATTGTTCCCGCAGAGATAGCGGCGGAAACCGGCTTTGCTGCATCCAGCGCGTTCGAAGGATTGCAGCCGAGCGCCTATGAATTTGCGGAAGCTCAACGCACCAAAGTATTCCAGGGTGGAGACTTCGGCGGCGGTGGGGCTTGGTACGTCTGGGGCGCTCAGAAATAGATGTTGCGGCCGTTTCGATGAGGAGAGTCGTTTTATGAGTTTGCAAAAAGGGGCGAAGGGGGAGCGGCCTCGTTATTTTGCTGATCCGGGTATCGATAAGGTGCTCTCGATGACCATGGCGCTGACCGGCGAAGTCGCGGTCATGCGGGATCGGCTGGACAGTCTGGAGCGTCTGCTGGAGGCGGACCAGCCCGTGAGCCGCGAGGCTTTGGATGGGTATGTGCCAGACGACGCCACCCGTGCCGAGCGCGACCATTGGCGGGCCCGGTTTCTGGAAATCGTACTGCGCGCCGTTCACCAGGAGCGCGAGGCGCTGGAGCGACGCCTAAACGAGCGATCGTACAGTTCCGTTATCGAGGCCGTCGAATCGAAAGACGCGTGAATGCGCGGCCTGCCGGCCGCCGTCCAGCTTGCGGATCATCAAGCGACCGGTGTCCGGAAGCTGTTGCGATTGAGCATGTAGTCATTGAGCAAGGTTTGCGTGGCCTGATCGTAGAGGCCGATCATTCGCTCAAGCACAGCAGAGGCGCTATGCATCGCCTCTTCCGCGCTAGTCATGTCGCGCAACAGCTCGACGAGCGTCTGCTGGCGGAGTTCGGCGTACCGGTCGGTGATGGCAAAGCCTTTCTCGGTAATCTGATGCGCGATCTCGCGTTTGCTCGGTGTCTTGATCTTTTTCAGAAGCCCCAGCGCTTCGAGTTTCTTGAAACCATATTGCAACGAGGACAAGTCTTGCCGATGTTGAAAGGTCAGCATTTCGCCCAGCGTCGGCGTTCCGCCACGGAGGCGAACGGCGTGGAGCAAGGAGATGTCTTGGTAGCTGAGCTGTGGTCCCTTTGCTTGCTTGTGGACTTCCACCATCCAGCTGCCGAAGGCTTCCTGCATGCGCATGACGCCGAGTTCCAAGCGCGTCAGGGCGGCGAGCTGAGGATTCGTCGCCAGGTGGCGATCGAAGCTGCGATCCTGGGGTTGGGCCGAAGCGCTGCCCGTCTTTTGAGCGCCGGGTGTGCTGGTTCGCTCAGGGGGCATGTGGGGTTCCTCGACTCATCAGCGACACGAAGCGATCTTATCCGGGCTGGCGCCGTCGAGTATGCGGGGGGCGCTCGCCATCAGCAAGGGGCGGACGGGCGTTGTCAGCTCAAACGACTTCGAGGCAGCCTTCGGCCCCTCCTTAGCGATAAAGAAGCCAGCAAGCATCGTGGTCCCGCGAGGGATCTTGGAGACGAGCGCGCTGGACCAACTCGCAAAACCTACCACGCGAACTTGCGCTGACAACGCCCGCCACCGTCATGCCGTGGGTGGCCAGGTGGCGCTTCAGCAGGTGCTGTCAGTCGAACGAGAACTTGTCTCCAGTTTGCGCAATGCAGGCAGAAGAGGGCGTGGCCTAGGCCGCGAGCGTCTGCCATTCGGCCAGGGCGGCCGAGCGTCGTTCTCGGTAAAGGTCTCGGCTGATGAGGTGGCGTTCCTGATTGAAGTGGTTGTGAACTGAGACGTGTACGGAGCTAAATTTCTGCAGGGTCTTCATCCTCCTGAACCGCTCCATCGCCCGCTCTCGTCGTCGGAATGGCTGGTGTGAGTTCTCAGCCCGGTTGTTGAGCCAACGGCCCACCTCCTGACGATCGGCGTTGCCGATCTCCTTCAAGGCCGCGCCGTAGGAGCGCAGACCGTCGGTGACGACGGCGCGCGGCCGACCATGGCGCTTCATGGCTTTCTTGACGAATTTCAGCGCCGCAGCCTTGTCCCGATTCTTGGTGACGAAGGATTCCAGCACTTCACCCTCATGGTCGACGGCCCGCCACAGATAGCGCAACTCACCGTTGATCTTCACCTAGACCTCGTCGAGGTGCCAGCCCCAGTGGGTGTGGCCGCGCATGCGCTCAACTCGCTTGTAGCGGATCTCGCCGGCGAACATCGGGCCGAACCGGTTCCAGCGCAGTCGCACCGTCTCGTGGCAAATGTCGATGCCGCGTTCGAACAGCAGATATTCGACGTTGCGCAGCGATGACGGGAACCGGACGTACATCATGTCCACTAACCGGATCACCTCCGGCGAAGAGTCAAAGTAACGAAACGGGTTGGTCGATTTCGTCATAATCGGCGCCTAAAGCGCTACGGTTGGCGGCGACCTAACTTTGGGCTGACAATGCTGCGCGCGACCTCAGAGTATGACGTGCATCTCGGCGGGCGGCGGGAAGGGCGGCGGCTCAACGGTCGTCGTGTGCGAGACGTGCACCAGCGATCCGCAAGACGGGCAAGCCGCCTCTTCGAGCGTGACGCCCTCGTAGGGCTCCACGTGTACGCCGAAGCTGTCCAGCCGGCTCGCCAGGGGCGCGGTGGCGACAAGCCACTCTGCCCCCCGGTGGAATTTGCCACAATGGGCGCAGGCGCTCGACTTCAGGCCCGCGCGCCCGGTCTTGCCGACCTCCAGCCGGGCCTCGCGCAGGGACTTGCGTCGCGCTTCCGTGCGGTCCGGGTCATAGCCGAGGGGCGAGTCATCCAGGATCGCACCATAGGCCGAGGTGGCCTGGTGGGAGCTGACAGCGCCCAGACGCACATCGCGCACCACAGCGGCGGGGTCGCGGTCGAGGGGATCGCCATAACCGCCGCCGCCGGGCTCGCGCATTCTCCAGACGTGGTTCTTCTTCAGGACGGCGCCGGCGATCTTGGTGGGCATCACCACCCCGCCCGGCACGTCTTCGACCCGGGGGATGCGGCCGGCCTCGAACCAGTCGCGGCGCACATCCATACCCTCGATGCGCTCGCAGTGGGTGCCGGCCCCGGGGTATCCGCCCGCCACGCCCAGGGCGGGGATGTGCCCGCAGGCGGAGTTCACCACGCCGGTCAGGGTCTCCGTCCCATAGGGGATCCAGGCGACATCCACGCCGACGCCGCCCCGCTGACGGCCAGGGCCGCCAGAGTCCACCGCCAGCCGCCGCCACAGGAAGAGCACCGGATGGGATTCCTCGGTGGTCTCGATGTCAGCCATCCGGATACTGACCGCCTGTTGCGGCGCGCTCACGTCCAGGCCGTCCTGGCCGGGGCTGGCGCCGCCGCCGGGGGCCATGCCGCTGGTCTCCGCGAAGACCGTGTACTGGCCGTTGCGGTCAAGACCGGCGAAGGTCGCCATGGTGACGGAGGCCGCGAAGGGCGCGTGCGCGCGCTGCCGAACGCCTTCATCCGTGGACGTGCGCATGGCCGCGCCCAGCAGACGGACGGCCACGGTGTGCACCTTCATGCCGCCTTCAATGTGGTTCGAGGAGACCGGCGCTGGCGATACCGACGACACCACCGTGCCGGGCTTGGCCTCGATGGATAGGGTCCTGAGGATGCCTTCATTGAACGGCACGTCATAGAACATCATCCCGACCACGGCGGCCTCGACCATGCCGGCGGTGGAGGACGGCGTGGTGTTGATGAATCCATCCGTCTGCGGCGCGCCGGTGAATGAGAACGCCAGCTTGTCCGGGCTGACGGTGAGCCGGCCGCGGACGGCATAGAGGTCGTCCACATGGCCGTTGTGCTCGATCCAGTCGACCTCCTCGTAGGTGGCCGGCGCGAGCGTGGCGAGCCGCGCCTTGGCCGCGCCTTCGGTGCGCGCCAGGATCGCCTGGGCCAGGCGCTCGAACTCGTCGGCGCCATAGCGCGCGACCAGCTCCTGCATCTGGGCCGCACCCAAGCGCGTGGCGGTGACCAGGCCATGGATGTCGTTGAGCACCAAGTCGGGCAGCCGGGTGTTGCGGGCGATGATGGCCCGGATCGTCTCGTCCCGCACGCCGGCGCTTAGGTAGCGGACGAACGGAAGACGGAAGGATTCGGCGAACACGTCCCGCGCGCCCACGCCCCAACTGCCGGGAACGATGCCCCCCACGTCCATCACGTGGGCGTGCATGTAGGTGAAACCGACGCAGCGCTCGCGCACGAACACCGGGGTGATCACCTGCATGTCGTTGGCGTGCATGGCGCCGCTGTCGAACGGGTCGTTGGCGATGAAGACGTCCCCGTCCACGAAGCCGTTGTGACCGAACTGCTCCAGGAATCGGCGCACGCACTGCCCGCCCGCGCCCGCATAGGTTGGGCCGAAGGGGGCGTCGAGGAGCTCGCCCGTGGCGCCGTAGACCATGGCCGCGAAATCGTCGGCCTCGGTGATGATGGTGGAGCCGGAGATGCGCTTCACCACCGTCCCCATCTCTTGGGTGATCTGGCGGATGCCCATCCGAACCACTTCTTCGGTGATCAGTTCGTTCGCCTTAGCGTCGGTCATGATTGCGTGGCCTTATCGATGTTGGCGACATTGATGATGATGTTGCCAAGAGTATCGACCGCGAGGGAAGCGCCCGGCGGCGCCACCACAGTGGTCTCATGGGACTCGACGATCAACGGGCCGGTGAGGCGGGTGTCGAGGCCCAGGTCCTGGCGACGGTAGACCGGCCAGGGCGTGCGCGCCATGGTGTAGGGCCAGAACACCTCGCGCCAGGTGCGTGGCTTCGGATCGCCGCCGCCGCGGGTGTCGACCTGGCTGGGCTTGAAGGCGACGTTGGGCACCGAAAGGGTGACGCGGACATTGACGATCTCCGGAGCGGCGTTGAGCCAGATGGACTCCGCGCCGAACACCTTGGCGTAGGTGGCCCGGAAGCTCTCGGCGACCTTCTCCTCGAAATCCTCGCCGATGGGGCCGTCCGGCAGGGGCACGGCCAGTTCGGCCGCCTGGCCCACGAAGCGCATGTCGGCTTCCCGCTCGATGATGATGGTGTCCGGCGCGAAGCCCGCCTCCAACACCTCGGCGGTGAGGATGGTGGTCAGTTCAGCGACCTTGTCCCGGACGATGGATGTATCGGCCCCCGCCCGCCAGGCGCAGGCCCGCAGACCGGAGCGACGATAGTCGCTCATGAGGGCGCCGAAGGCCGAGAAGACCGCGCAATTCTCGGGCGCGACCATCTCCGGCACGGAGGCCGAAACACACACCGGCGCCAGGAACAGACCGCCCGCGCCGCCATAGCAGAACAGCGAGAAGTCCCGCGGGTCATAACCCTTCTCGATGGTCACGCGGCGGACATTGTTGGCCATCTCGACGCAGGCCAGCTTGTAGACGGCCGCCGCCGCCTCGTCGGCGCCGGCGAGGCCCGTGGGCTGGGCCAGCCTGGTCTCAAGGGCCTGGCGAGCGCCCTCCACATCCAGCTCGAAGCTGCCGCCCATGAAGGCGTCCGCGCCTAGCAGGCCCAGGATCAAACAGGCGTCCGTAAGGGTGGGCTCCGTCCCGCCGCGCTGGAAGGCGACCGGGCCCGGCCGGCTGCCGGCGCTCTGCGGGCCGACGCGGATGACGCCGCGAGGATCGACCCAGCCAATGCTGCCGCCCCCGGCGCCAATGGCGACCACGTCCATCAGGCTGAGGCCGGTGAGGTAGCCGGGGCTGGGATGGCGCGGGGCCGGCACCATGGTACGGTGGCGAAGCGTGACCTTGCCGTCGAAAATCACCCCGGCGTCGAAGCTGGTGCCGCCCACGTCGGCGGTGATGATGTTCTTGCGACCGCCGAGGGCGCCGAACTTCATCGCCCCGACATAGCCCGCCGCAGGACCGGAATTGATCAGGGTGACGGGATTGCGCTTGATCTCGTCGGGCGTGGCCACGCCGCCGGCGGCATGCACCATGCGCAACTGCCCCTCGAAGCCAGTCCGCCGGAAATAGCCCTGCAGGTCGTCCACATATTTGTGGACTCCCGGGGTGATAAAGGCGTCGATGACGGTAGTGTTGGTCCGTTCATACTCCCGGATGGCGGGAAACACTTCGCTCGACAGGGAGACGGGCAGATCAGGAGCGAGCTCGTTCGCCACCTCGCGCACCATCTGCTCGTGGCTCGGATTGACGAAGGACCACAGCAGGCAGACGGCCAGGGCTTCGACCTTGTGGTTGTTCAAGTACCAGTTGAGCGACTTGCGCAACTCCTCGCGGGCCAGGGCGACCACCACTTTGCCCTGGGAGTCCACCCGCTCGTCAATCTCGTGGATGCGCTCCCTCGGCACGATCTGCGGCAGCGGCAGGAGTTGCAGGGGATCGAGCGTCCCCCAACGGTGGATACGCGCCATGTAGAGGGTGTCGGCGGCGCCCGCCGTCGTGATCAGGCCGACGGATGGGCCGCGCAGCTCCGCAAGCACGTTGGTTGCGACCGTGGTGCCGTTGATCGCCAGGCGGCACCGCTTCAGGAACTCCTGCTCGGTCAGTCCCAGCTTGGCGGACACCTGCTCCACCGCCTGACTGATGCACAAGGCGTAGTCGTCGTGCGTCGACAGCACCTTGGCCGTCGTCGTGCGCCCCAGGTCGTCGATCACAACGGTGTCCAGGAACGTCCCGCCGATGTCCATGGCCAGGACGAAGCCGCTGGCTTCGGCGCCGCTGAAATTCACAGTCAAGTCTCATCTCCGAACGCGTCGCCGGCGGGCGACCAGGTACCACCGCCTCGAGAGAGACGGCCCGTCAGAATTTCGCCCTCAGCATCACGCCGCCATAGCGCTTGTAGTCGCGGGTGAGGTTGGCGGAAACACGGGTCAGAAACCCGTTAGCCGAGAACTTGTAGGCGTAGAACACGTCGTTGGTCAGGTTCTTGCCGTAGATCAGCAGCTGCCAGCGGTCGCCCCGGCCGTTCAGGCCGAGGGTGGCGTCGAGTGAGCCGTGGCCGCCCTCGCGCAACAGCGGATCGTTGGTCAGGCCAAACTGTACGCGGCTCTGATAAGCGTAGGCGACCTTGACGAAGGCGTCGAACGGCATCGAGGGCAGGGCGATGTCGTAGGTCGCCGCGAGGTTGCCGCTGAAGCGCGGGGCCTGTTGCGGCCGCGCTCCTGTCAGGTCCTGCGACTGCGTCGCCACGTTGCAGCCCTGAGCGGCGGTCTGGAACGGGAAGCAGGCGTTGATGAAGTCGCGGAATTCGGCATGGGTGTAGGCGAGGCCGCCCTCCAGCCGCAGCTCCCGGCTGGGCCGTGCGGCGACGTCGAGCTCGAGGCCGTAGGACCGCAGGTCGCCCGCGTTGGCGAGCTGGGTGATGCCGCCGGAGTTGGCCACCACCGCCGACTGCTGCACGTCCTTCACCGTCTGGTGGAAGACCGCCACGTTGGCGATCAGCCGGCCATCGGCCATGGTCGCCTTGGCGCCGGCCTCGAAGGCGCCGGCCTTCTCGGGCTTGAGGAAGGCGTTGGCGGCGACCGCCAGCCGCGACAGGTCGGCCGCCGGGCCCTTGTAGCCGCGATTATACGACACGTAGTAGCTGCGCTGGGCGTCCGGGGCGAAGCGCAGGCCGACGCGGCCGGACAGGTTGTTCAGCTTCGTGGTCTTGTCATAGTCGACCACCAGGTCGGGCGGAGTGGTCGGCAGCATCGTGACCGGGTTGTAGAGGTCGTTCGGACCGCCGAACCAGGTGTCGCGGTGGTAGTCGCTGCGCAGGCGCTCGTGCGAGTAGCGCAGGCCCCCGAAGGCGAACACGGTGTCGGTGAACTTGTAGGTGGCGTCGGCGAAGACCGAATAGACGTCGTCCTTGAGCTTCGAGTTCGTCAGGTTGTCAAGGAACCCCGAATTGGCGACCGGGTGGAAGCCCAGGATGTAGGGGACGGTGTTCAGCCGCTTGTTGTCCAGAAGCTGCACGAAGACGCCGCCCACCGCATCGAGGCGATCGGCCGAGTAGTTCAGGCGCAGTTCCTCCGATGCGTAGCGGGTGCGGTCCGGCGCACGTGGGATGCCGCCGTTGGGGGTGATGACGTAGGCGATCGGATAGAAGGCCGGGCCGACGAAGCCGAAGTTGCGCCAGGCGCCGCGGGGCGTGAAGTCGGCGTCGGTGGTGGAGTCGTTGTCGTACTGCCGCCAGGCGGTCACCGAGTTGAGCGTCAGCGAGTCGGACAGGTCCACCGTCAGGTTGGCCGAAATCCCCTTGCCGCTGGAGCGGCTGTCGCTGGGGGCGTCGGAATTATAGAACGGGTGATCCGGATCGGTGAGGATCGCGCCCATCTGCAGCTGCAGGGCGCCGAGGAAATCCGGTTTGCCGTCTGCGCCCTGGCTCGCGACGAGGCCGATGGAGCCGCCGAGGTTCGAGCGCTGCTTGTAGTAGTCGGCGGAAATCAACAGGTTCACGCTGTCCAACAGATCTAACGACAGCTTGCCGGCGACGCCCCAGTTCCGCTCCGCGCCGCCGCCGTCGTAGAAATTGCCGTTGATCTGCGTCGCCTTGTTGTCGAACAGGTTGTCGCGCACGCGCCGGAAGGCCACTAGGCGCGCCCCCGCCCCCTCGCCGAGCGGTACGTTGACCACGCCTCGGACCAGGAATTCGTCGTCGGTGCTGTAGCCGGCCTCCGCCTGCGCCTCGAAGGCGTCGCCCGGGCGCTTGTTGATGATCTGGATCACCCCGGCGGTGGCGTTCTTCCCGAATAGCGTTCCCTGCGGTCCGCGCAGCACTTCGATGCGTTCGACGTCGGCGAAGTCGCTGACGAACTCGCCCTGCTTCGACAGCGGTACGCCGTCGACCACCACCGCGGTGCTCGGCTGCACCCCGCCTTCCTGGGCGTAGGAGGACACGCCGCGGATGCTCACGCTGGTCGCCGCGGAGGTGAAGCCGGCGGTGAACGTCACCGAGGGCGTCAGCTTGAGCAGGTCCTGCGAACTTGTGACGACGGACTGCTCCATCCGGGCGGCGCTCACCGCCTGTACCGAGATCGGGACTTCCGTTAGCGATTGCTCGCGGCGCTGGGCGGTGACGACCACCTCGTCGATGGTGGCCGGTTGGGCCGACGGCTGGGCGATTGCGGTGTTCGCGCCACAAATCGCAATGGCGGCGCCCGCCAGCCAGATGTTTCGAGACATAGGCTTTCTCCCCATGGCCTCGACGATCGTCCAATCAGTTGGCGCGAACAGCGAGACTTGCTTCTCCCGGCCGCCGGCGGCTCCGGCGAACATTCTTTCCCGAGCCGCTGATCTTGATTGATCGTCACGAGCGTCGGTCTAAGCTCGGACTAACTCCGCACGAGCCGGGGCCGTAAGGTGAAAGCCACACCACCTAGGGGAAACGCCCATATGTCCGCGTGCTTGATGGTCGACTGGCCCGAAGCCCACGTTGCGGCTGCGGACTCGGCCCGCCCGCGCTGGGATCGAACCTAGCCGATGTCCCGCTTGGAGCGGCTCCTGCGATTCTCGGCGGTGGCCGAGGAACTCTCGTTCAGCCGGGCGGCCCGTCGCCTCAATGTCGACCAACCGTGGCTGTCACGACAGATCCAGCAGCTTGAAGCCGAACTGGGCTTTGCGCTCTTTCACCGCACGACGCGCAAGGTCGAACTCACGGCCAAAGGCGGCGTGCTCTACGAGCAGGTGCGAGAGATCACGGCGACGGTGGACCGGACCTTGGACACGGTGCGGGCGCTGGGCCGACAGGAACTCTCCCTAACCCTGGGGGTGCAGCCCTATACCTTCTGGTTGCCGGCCCGGCAGAAGTTGATCGCGCAGTTCGAGAGCGCCCACCATGGCGTGGCTCTGTCGTTGACGAACAACTACACGCCCCGACTGATTTCCAAGCTGCGCCGCTGGGTGCTCGACCTGGCGCTCCTCCCCGGCCCGCTGAGACCGCTTCCGGATATGGAGGCGCTTTGCATCAGCGAACAGCCCCTGCGTCTCCTCGTGCCCTTGGAGGATCGCCTCGCACGCAAACACAGCGTGAGCCTGCAGGATCTTGTGGGCAAGAAGATCGTCACCTTCGACCAAAGGCTGAATGGCTCCATGTACGAGGGGCGCTACGGCGCGATGATCGACGCAGGGGCGATCCCCGTGCTCGGCGCGGAATCCGGTCTTGGTCTCTACCATACGGCCAAGACCAACCGCCTCATCCTGCCGG